>Ga0136611_10000167_pt1 | contig 38777 bp, 33 predicted proteins | sample AntDrymUQ2232306_2_FD_106645 | JGI IMG/M metagenome (GOLD analysis project Ga0136611, IMG submission 106645) | Polar desert sand microbial communities from Dry Valleys, Antarctica - metaG UQ223 (23.06) | ecosystem: Environmental > Terrestrial > Soil > Desert | place: Antarctica: Dry Valley... | reverse complement strand
TCGCGCAGCTCCGGGCGCTCGGCTGCGATCGCGGGCAGGGCTACCTCTTCGCCCGACCGCTCGCGGCGGACGCGGCCGGGCGGCTGCTTGCCGACGGCTCGCCATCGCCATACCTAAACCAAAGCCACGATGAAACCCGCGGGCACCGCACTGGGGACCATGTAGATTCCACTGTGGCTTTGGTTTAGTCGAACAGCCCACCGAAGCCGTGGCCTGAGCAGCTCAGCTATCGGCCGGCGACGGCGGGGTGAATGGGCGCGGGGCCTCGCGGAATCCGGCCGCCGCGCGGTGGCCGCCGCCGCCGAAGCGCTTGGCGAGCTCGCTCACGTCGAACTCGCCGCTCGACCGCAGCGACCAGCGTCGCCGCCCCTCCGAGTCGTCGTGATACAGCGCGGCGAAGGGCGCGTCCGGGAATCGCTCCAGCAAGGCGGCGCCGACGTCCGACCAGTGCGCCGTCGCGTTCGTGACCGGCACCTCGTGGCCGCCCACGTCGCCGATTCGCGCGAAGCCGACGATCGATGCCACCGTTTGGTCGCGGAAGCGGAGGATCGCTCGGCCTTCCTGGCGCAGCACGTCGAGGTCGAGGCCGCTCCAGATCTCGAAGGTGTTCGGGTACGAGCCGAGGGCGGCGTTGACCTCCATGCTGTCCGGCAGCGCGAAGCGCCACAGGTCGCGGTCCTGGACGTAGCGGATGATGGCCGGCGGCTCCGCGTCCGGGTGGAAGTACTCCCAGGCCAGCATCGCCCCGGACTTGTCCATGTCGAATACCGTGTCCGGGATGCCGCGCAGCGCCTCCTCGGCCGTCTTGTGGTGGTCGAGGATGGTGAGGCTCGCGACGCGCTCTCGGAGCGCCAGGATGACCTCGCGGGCATATGAGAAGTCGGCGATGACCACCCGCGCGTCCTCGGGCAGCTCGGGCGGGGGGTCGCCATGCTGGACAGGGAGATACTGCGCTCGGTCGCCGAGCGCCTGCCAGGCCGCCCACGCCGCGCCGAAGCCGTCTTGGCAGAGGCCGTGGTGGAGGACGTGGGTCGTGCCGCCCGCCGCCGGCAAGGCCGCTGCCGGCGAGGCGCTCGCGCGTACGGTGTTCATGGTCGCTCCCCCGGCACGGCGCGCTCGCCCGAGCGCGCCGCCCAGTCTCGGTAGTCGATGTCCGGAAAAACCTTGTCGCGCTCGTAGAGGTCGGCCGCGAGCTGACGCGTCCCCTCGTGGAACTCCTCGCGCTCGAGCGTGTTGGCGAGCTGGTCGAAGCGCTCCGAATGCTGCTGGAAGCGCTGGACCGCGTACTCGCGCGCCTGCCCGGTCGTAATCAGCAGCGGCCAGTCGCTCGCCTGGAGCAGCAGCAGCTCGCGCGCGGCCTGGTTCAGCACGTCGAGCGCGATACCCCACGCATGCGGGTAGCGCGCGACGAGCCGCTCCATCCGCGCTTCGGCCTCGTAGACGATCGGCCACATCCAGCGCGTATCGACGTTGTCCCAGGAGAAGTGGCCGCCGCCCAGCCCCCACGAGCCCTCCGGCAGCGCCACGACCTCTTCCGGCGGCGCCTTGTCGAGGTAGCGCGATGCCGTGGTGACCTCGACGATCTCGCTGCGCGCGAGCTGCGCGAGGACCGACCCGAGCCAGCGGACGCCCTCGAACCACCAGTGCCCGAACAACTCGGTGTTGTAGATCGCCGCGACGATCCCGTACTTGCCGGTCCGCTCGCGGTACTCCCGCACGAGGTCTTCGACCAGCGGCGAGAAGTGGTGCGCGTGCAGCTCGGTCTTCCCCTCGGCCCAGTCCGGATGGTAGTAGTCCTTGCCGCCGAGGTCGATCTGCGAGCCGGTCACGCGCCAGTATTGCAGGCCGGACGTCCCATCCTTCTTGTGGAACTCGCGGTAGTCGAAGTCGCCGGGGTAGCCGTGGTCCGAGGACCAGACTTGCAATCCGGTGCGATTGTTCCGCCCGATCGCGGCCACGTCCGCGCGGCCGACGTTGTAGGCTCGGAACGTGGTCCGCTCCGACGCGGGCATCGAGTCGGGCAGCGGGACGGTGTAGCGGCGCGCCATGTTGCCGTACGGCCCGATGACCTCGGCCATCGCCTTGCCGACCGGCCGGCCGCCGACGACCGCGTGCGTTTCCGCGAAGAAGAGCTGAATCCCGCGCTCGGCCAGGAAATCTTCAAGCCCCGGCCGAAACACGCCCTCGTGGACGCCGGCCGGACGGTACGCGCACTCCGGGAGCCAGATCGCGCGCGGGTCGCGCCCGAAATGGCGCCGGTAGGCGCGCGCGCCGGTCGCGAGCTGGGCCGAGATCGAGGAGTCGCGCGAGAGCAGCGGCAGGTAGCTGTGGGTCGCGGCTGAGGTCAGGATTTCGAGGTGGCCGCTGTCTTGGAGGCGCCGCGCCGCCCCGAGCAGGTCGCGATTGAAGCGCCCCCTGAACGTCGCCAGGACGCGGTGATAGCTGTCCTCGTACCAGCGCGCGAGATAGGCCCCGTGCGGGTCGCCGACCTGCTCAAAGCGCTTGACGTCCGAGGCGGCGCGCTCGGCCCGGTCGAGGACGTATCGCTCGAAATGCTGGATGACCAGTGGGTCGGCGAGCTGTTCGGCCAGCACCGGCGTGATCCCGAGCGTCAGCGGCGCCGGCACCTCATGCTCGGCCAGATCGGTGAGCGTGCTCAGGAGCGGGATGTACGTCTCGGCGGCGGCCTCGTGCAGCCACTCCTCGCCATGGGGCCAGCGGCCCGCCTGCCGGGCATACGGCAGGTGGCTGTGGAGCACGAATGTAAACGCGCCCTGCTTCACGAGCGACCTCAGGTCTCCCTCACCCCCCGACCCCTCTCCCTGCCGCGGGAGAGGGGGAGACGGGGTCGGCGTGCTCCCCTCTCCTCCTGTGAGGGAGAGGGATCGGGGGTGAGGGGATTCCTACTACAAACCTACTGCGACGCGAGCCGGCGGAGCACCATCGGCAGGATGCCGCCGTGCCGATAGTACTCCCATTCGATCGGCGCGTCGATGCGCGCCTTCGCCACGAAGCTGAACGGCCCCCGCTGCGCGCCACTCACGTCGACGGTCAACTCCTCGCCGGGGGTCACGCCGTCGGCGATGCCGCGAATCGTGAACGATTCCGTGCCGTCGAGCCCGAGCGACTCGCGCCCCTCGCCCGGCAAGAACTGGAGCGGCAAAATGCCCATCATCAGCAAGTTGCTGCGGTGGATGCGCTCGTAGCTCTCCGCGATCACGGCCCGCACGCCGAGCAGCAGCGGCCCCTTCGCCGCCCAGTCGCGCGAGCTGCCGGAGCCGTACTCCTTGCCGGCGATGATGATGAGCGGCGTCATGTCCTTGACGTACCGCTCCGAGGCGTCGTAGATCGACAGCACCTCGCCGGTCGGGTGGTGGACGGTCCACGAGCCTTCCTTGCCGGGCGTGAGCTCGTTGCGCAGGCGGATGTTGGCGAACGTGCCGCGCACCATCACCTCGTGGTTGCCGCGCCGCGAGCCGTAGCTGTTGAACTCGACCGGCTCGACGCCGTACTCGGTCAGGTACCACGCCGCCGCGCTCTTCGAGGAGATCGAGCCGGCCGGCGAGATGTGGTCGGTGGTGATCGAGTCGGCCACCTTCACCAGCACCCGGCCCCCCACCACGTCGGTCGGCGCCGGCGGCTCCGGCGACAAGTCCGTGAAGTACGGCGGCTCCTGCACGTACGTCGAGCGCGGGTTCCACTCGTACAGCACGCCCGTGGGGACCGGCAGCTTCTGCCAGAATTCATCGCCCTCGAAGACGCCGGCGTAGTTCCGCGAGAACACCTCCGGCGTCACCGCGCTTCGGACCGTGTCGCGGACCTCGTCCTGGGACGGCCAGATGTCGCGCAGGTAGACGTCCTGGCCGCTCGCGTCGGTGCCGAGCGGGTCGGTCGTCAGGTCCAGGTCCACGGTGCCCGCCAGCGCGTAGGCGACCACCAGCGGCGGCGACGCCAGGAACGACGCCCGCACCTGGGAGTGGATGCGCCCCTCGAAGTTGCGGTTGCCGCTCAGCACCGACGCCACGACGAGGCTGTGCTCGTCGATCGCGTCCGCGACGGCCGGAATCAGCGGGCCGCTGTTGCCGATGCAGGTCGTGCAGCCGTAGCCCACGGTCTGGAAGCCGAGCGTGTCCAGGTACTGCTCCAGGCCGGCGGCCTTGTAGTAGTCGGTGACGGCGCGCGAGCCGGGCGCCAGGCTGGTCTTGACCCACGGCTTCGAGCGCAGGCCGCGCTCGACGGCTTTCTTGGCGAGCAGGCCCGCCCCGAGCATCACCGAGGGGTTCGAGGTGTTGGTGCAGCTGGTGATCGCCGCGATCACGACCGCGCCGTGCCCGACCGTCGCGAGCGTGCCATCATCCGTCGTCACGTCAACCTCGACGGGCGGCGCGGACAGGTCCACCGTGTCGGGCGACGACTTGCTGCCGACCTCGATGTTCTCCGGCGTCGCGACTTCTTCCGCGCTCGACTGGGCCGGCATCGGGTCGCTGGCCGGGAACGTGTCGGCGACGGCGGCGGTCGTGGCCGCCTCGCCGTTCTTTGCGTGCCCGTTTCCGAGCTGGTCCTCGTAGGCCGCCCGGAACGCCCCGCCGACCCCGGCGAGCCCGACGCGGTCTTGTGGGCGGCGCGGGCCGGCCATGCTCGGCTCGACGGTGCCGAGGTCGAGCTCCAGCAGCTCGTCGAAGTCCGGCTCGGCCGCGTCGTCGGTGCGGAACAGGCCCTGTTCCTTGGTGTACCGCTCGACCAGATCGATCAGCTCGGCGGGACGGCCGGTCATCCTCAGATATGCCAGGGTCTCGGCATCCACCGGAAAGTAGCCGGCCGTCGCGCCGTACTCGGGCGACATGTTGCCGATGGTCGCGCGATCCGCCACGGGCAGCCGGCTCAGGCCGGGGCCGCAATATTCGACGAAACGACCGACGACGCCGTGCTTGCGGAGCATCTGGGTCACAGTCAGCACGAGGTCGGTCGCGGTGGCGCCCTCGCGCAGCTCCCCATTGAAGCGCACGCCGACGACCGACGGGGCGAGCATGTAGAGCGGCTGGCCGAGCATCGCGCCCTCCGCCTCGATCCCGCCGACGCCCCAGCCGAGCACGCCGAGGCCGTTCACCATCGTCGTGTGCGAGTCCGTGCCGACCAGCGTGTCCGGAAACGCGACATCCGCGCCGTCGATCGTGCGCCGCTGGACGACCTTCGACAGGAACTCGAGGTTGACCTGGTGGCAGATGCCGGTGCCGGGCGGGACGACGCTCATGCCGTCGAACGCCTGCTGCGCCCAGCGCAGGAGCTGGTAGCGTTCGATGTTGCGCTCGTACTCCTTGATGACGTTGCCCTGATAGGCGAGGTCGGTGCCGAAAAGGTCCACCTGCACCGAGTGGTCGATCACGAGGTCGGCCGGCAGGAGCGGATTCACCTTGGACGGGTCGCCGCCGAGCCGCTCCATCGCGGAGCGCATCGCCGCGAAATCGACGACGGCCGGCACGCCGGTGTAGTCCTGCAAGAGGACGCGGGCCGGTAGGAACGGGAGCTCGCCCGACTTGTCGCCGCCGGGGCGCCAGCGCGCGAGCGTCTCGACGTGCGCGGGTTCGAAGCCGTCGTGCGCACCGTTCCGCAGGGCGTTTTCGAGCAGGATCTTGACCGTGTGCGGGAGGCGGTCGACGCTGCCCATGTCGGACACCGCCGCGAGACGGTAGTACGTGAGCTGGCCGCCGGCAGCAGCAAGTGTCGCGCGCGCGCCAAACGGATTGGCCTTATCCATGGTGGCCGTCCCCTTCTCTCGAACCCTACTTTCGCGAATGCTAGCACGGCCGCGAAGCCGGCGACGGTCACAGGCAGACGTGATCGTGCGCGGGGGTGCGTGCACCGTGCGCGAGGGAGTCGGGCATGTCCATGGTGGCCACAAATTGCTGGAACGCCCCCGCCGCGCCCCCCTCGATCGGTCGGCCGTGCATGAACCAGGCGGTCTCGAACGAGAGGCCGGCGATCTTGCGGAGCGACTCCTTCGCCCCGTCCATGTCGGCCGTGTTCTGGGGTGACGCGAGCGAGAGCGTGCCGCCGGCGTTGATCGCCGCGTCGCCCAGGACCAGCGCCGACCCGACCGGATCGAAAATCGAGATGTGGCCGGCGGTATGGCCGGGCGTGCTGACGACCTGGAGCCCGAAGATCTCGGCGCCGTCGGCGGCCGGCTGCACGCCAAGGAGCCCGCGCAGGTTCGGGATGTCATCCGCGCCGGCCCAGGGCGTGGCGCCAGCGGCGCGGCCGAGCACGTCGCGGATGCTACCGGCGTGGTCGCCGTGGTAGTGGGTCAGGATCACGTGCTTGACCGCGTCCCAACCCAACCCGGCTTGCTGGATGACTTCGCCGATGCGGTCGGCGCTGCCGGCCACGCCGGTATCGACGATCGCCGCCTCGCCGCCGCGCACGAGCACGTAGGCTGTCGTGAAGTCATTCTGGCCGAGGGGAATGGGGCGGGTGTCGTACGGCGTCATGTCGGTGCCACCCATGTCCTGCGCCGCCGCCACGCGGTCGTCGGGCAGCCCGATCCGGATTCCGTATCCCTCGCGAGCGCCCCCGAACTTCAGCCCGGCGATCACTGCAAGGGCGCCGCCGCCCAACCGCGCCAACCAGGCGCGCCGCCCAATCTGTCGCACTGTCGTCATAGCCGCGAACCTCCGATTCGCCAGGTCGGCCAGCCGAATGCGCGCCCGGCCCCGCCGGCAGTCTACGGCGCATTCGAGTCGGCGTCCAGTCTTGACTGCCCAGGTAGCCGGCCTTGGAACGGTGCCGGCGGTGCCTGGCGCCTCCGCTCGCCCCGGTGTGCGATGCTGTCCGCCCGGAATGCATCGGGGGCGAATTTCACGGCGGAGGGACGCCATGTCGAGCGGAACCAACGCGGGCGACGCGCGCGCCCATGAGCGTCGCGCCAGCATGCGTCGCCGCCTCAAGTTCTTATATGGCGACGAGGCCGGCGACCGTGCATTCGCGGAGCTGAGCGATCTGCTCGACCGCTTCCCCGAGCGGCCTGCGCTCGTATCCGCTGGCGCACCCCGAGCCACCCCTGACGACCTGCCGTTCGGCGAGGCCGACGTGCTGCTCATCACCTACGGCGACACATTCCTCCCGCCGGGCCTTGCGCCTGACCGCTCGCCGCTCCGCTCGCTCGCGCAGTTCGCCGAGCGCCACCTGACGGATCTCGTCTCGACCATCCACGTCCTGCCGTTCTTCCCATACTCGTCCGACTACGGCTTCTCGGTGATCGACTACGAGCGGGTCAACCCCGACCTCGGCACCTGGGAGGACGTCGCGGCCCTGAGCGCGCGGTTCAAGCTCATGTTCGACTTCGTGCTGAATCACGTGTCGGCGGAAGGCCCCTGGTTCAAGGCGTTCGTGCGCGGCGAGCCGCCCTTCGATCGCTACTTCATCGCGGCCGATCCCGACGCTGACGTCGGCGGCGTCACCCGCCCGCGCACGACGCCGCTGTTCACGCGCGTCGAGACCGCCGCCGGCCCACGGTGGGTCTGGACGACCTTCAGCGCGGATCAGGTCGACCTCAACTACGCCGATCCGGCCGTTCTCCTGCGCATGATCCAGGTCTTGCTAACGTATACCCAGCGTGGCGCGGACCTCGTGCGGATGGACGCGGTCGGCTACCTCTGGAAGGAGCTCGGGACGAGCTGCATCCACCTGCCCCAGGCCCACGAGGTCGTCAAGTTGTTCCGCGACGTGCTGGACGATGTCGCTCCCGGTGTCGCCATCGTGACCGAGACGAACGTGCCGCACAGGGACAACGTGGCCTACTTCGGGGACGGCACGGACGAGGCGCACATGGTCTACCAGTTCCCGCTGGCGCCGCTCGTGCTGCATGCGCTGGCGACCGGCGACGCGGCGCGGCTGCGCGACTGGGCGACGATGCTGGCGCCCCCGTCGTCATCGACGACGTTCTTCAACTTCCTGGCCTCGCACGACGGCGTCGGCGTGATCCCGGCGACGGGCATCCTCTTGGGCGACGAAATCCAGGCATTGGCCAACCGCGTGCAGGCCCACGGCGGGCAGGTGTCGTATAAGACGAACCCCGACGGCACCGCGAGCCCGTACGAGCTGAACGCAACCTGGTTCGACGCGCTCTCGGACCCGCACGACGCATCCGAGCCGTGGGACCGGAAGCTGGACCGCTTCGCGTGCTCGCAGGCGATCATGCTCGCGCTGGCGGGGGTGCCCGGCGTGTACGTGCATAGCCTGTTCGGCTCGCACAACGACGCGGCGGGGTTCGCGCGCTCCGGCTGGAAGCGGGATCTGAACCACGAACGGCTCGATCTCACTGCGCTTGAAGCCACCTTGGCGGACGCGGGCTCCGAGGCGGCGCGGGTGTTTGCCCGGTACGCAACCCTCTTGCGGGCGCGCCGCGCACATGCCGCGTTCCACCCGAACGCGCCCCAGCAAATCCTGGATCTCGGGCCGTCCGTGTTCGGCATTCGGCGCGGCCCGCGCGATGGCGAGACCGTGCTGGCGCTGCACAACGTCGGAGCCGACTCGGTCCGCATCGATCTCGCGGCGCTCGTTGCGCTCGGCACGGAGCAGGGTACGGGTGAAGCCCGCGATCTGCTCGGCGGCGCGCCGGTACGGGTGACTGATGCCTATTCCCTGCCTCCATACGGCGTGGCGTGGCTTGCGCTGCCCGAGGGCTAGGTTTCTTCGGCGGAACCCGCTTGGTAGATCCAGCCCTGCCCTCGGTTCGGAGCTTGGCAAGATCAGATGTCATCCCGACCCCGCGAGGGATCTCTCGCTGCCCTGCTCGGGACCGTGAGATCCCACGGTCGCTGGCGCTCCCTCGGGATGACAAGCACGATGACGGATCAGCGCTCATCCACACCACGCGACGCCCACATCACGGGCCGTCGAACCAATCGAACCCACCACAACGAAAACGGCCGCCCCTCACGGTGTGGGACGGCCGTCTCCATGCCCCAGTAACGGGGCAAGCGACGCTTACTTCTCTGTGGGTGCGGCCGGCGAGCCGTCGTCGATGCCGAACGAATCGACGCCCTCGCCCGACCCTGACGGGATGGTGAAGATCGAGCTCGAGCTGCCGCTGGTGAACGTGCGAACCGGCGTCACGGTCACGTTGCCCGCCGTGTCCACGGTGAGGTTGGCGACGCGCCAGATCGGCAGCGATGGGTTCCCACTCGAGTCGCTCACGTTGAACTCGGCGACCTGATTGCTCCCCTTGACGATCGTCACCTGTGCGCCGGAGACATCGAATCCGGGCGAGCCGCTGAAGTTGTGGACCCAGTACCGATACTCGCCGGCCCGGAACAGGCCGGTCGTGGGGTCGCGGCTGATGGTGATCGTCTCCGGCCCGAACGAGCTCACGTCATCGACGTCGAGGATGGCGTACGGGCTCGGGAGCGGCGCCCGCGGATTGGCGAAGAAGACGTGGAACCGACCGGCCGCGCGGTCCGGTCCCGAGATGTGCGCATCGAGATCGCGTGGTTGGGCGCCCCAGTTGAGCACGATGATGATGTCGTCGGTGCTCGAAATCGGCACGAGGCTGATCACCAGCTCGGTTGTGGTGCCGGGCACGGTCCGCGTCGAGGTGACGAAGCCGGGTGCCGACACGCGCACCACGCGCGAAGTCGTCGAAGTTGCGAGTGTGAAGCGCCCGTCGCTGCCCGTGGACGCGGCCGTAGTGCCATCGACCTGAACCGTCGCCCCGGAGATTGCCCGGCCGTTCCGCGCGTTCGTCACCAGGCCGTTCACGCCGGTGCCCTGGACGGGGCCCACGGTGCCCGAAGAAGGCTGATTGTTGTCGCCTTGCTCCTGGTTCTGCTCGCGGGCGCGCTCCTCCGACCGAACCGTGCCGCGCTCGCGCCCGAGGTTGGCGTTGCCGGGATTGTTGACGTTGTTGCCCTGGGCGAACGACTGCTCGAAGGTCGTGATCGCCTCGAATGCCGCGTTCCAAATGTCCGAGCCACGACTCACGCCGAACGTCTCGCACCCGCTCGTGACGCGCCCGCCCTCGACGGTGACGCCGAAGCCGGTGTACGCGGCGACCGGGCACCCGGAGAACGTGGTGGCCGGGGTGCAGTCATCCAGGCAGACGAGGGAGACGATGTTGCCCTGCGAGGTGGCCACCGGCCCGATCAGCGCGAAGGTGGTCCCGCGCACGAGCGCGGTAGCCCCCCGGCCTCGATGCGGTACGACGAGCCGGGGTCGCTGAATGCCTGGACGCGGTTCACGGTCACGCCGAGCACTTGCTTCAGCGAGACGTCGACTCGGTTTCCGTTCTGTGTTACCCGCTCGACGATGAGGATGGTCTCGTCGCCCATCTCGATCTCGGTGCCCGAGAAGAAGGTGATCAACGCGCCGGCCTTCGAGATCGTGCGAAGCTCGTCGCCGGCGTTGACCGTGGTGCCGCTGGGCGCGGGTTGGACGGCCGATCCGTCCGGGCGCACGACCGCGACCTGCCCTCGGAGGACCGTGAGCGTGGCGCCCTCGCGGACCTGGGAACTGGCGATCCCCGGCTGGAGCGCGGGCATGAGTAGGAACATCAGGGTCAGCAGCAGGCCGCCGACGATGCGTGCGAGTCTTGGCATGGCACCCCATCGATCGCTCGCCATCGAGGGCGATTCCGAGCACTGTCGATGATGGGCCACCTACGTGCCGGCGTCAATACCTAGATTGCACGTTATGCGCGCTTTTGAGCCGTCAAGCGGTCGGACGATCACGCCTGGCCGTTGCGAAGGCGCATCGACGGGCGGCTACGCGGCTACACGTCGTCGCGGCCGGCCCGCTCGACGCGGTCGGCGTCGGTCGGCCAATACCTGCTCCGAGCCGAGAGGTCGCGGTCGGTCTGCGCGAGCTGGATGATCGTCCCGTTCGCGCTGCGCGGCGAGATGAACGCCTCCTGCCACTCGGACCGGCTGTAATCTTCATCGACGATCCGCAGCCCGCCCGCCTTCGCCTCGGCCACGCTCGCGGCGAGATCCTCGACCAGGAACGTGACGTGGTGGACGCCCTCGCCGCGCCGGTCGAGGAACTTCTGGACGAAGCTGTCCTCACCAATCGGCGCGATTAGCTCGATGCCGCCGCCATGCGGGAAGCGCACCGTCAGGGTGGTGAAGCCCTTGTCCGGGTTCTCGTGGAGGGTGCCCGGATCGCCGCCCAGCACGTCGCGGTAGAGCGGGAGCGCGTCCTGAATGCTGCGAACGGCGATCGCCGTATGATCGAGCCAGCGGATCGAGAGTGCCATGTGTCAACCCCTATTCATGGTCGTCTTCGCGGCGCGCCAGATGCGCTACGTCGTCCTCGCAGTCGCGCGCCAGCGTGCCGCAAGCTACCCGTGGCGGGTCGCGCGAGCGGCACGCTCAATGCGCCGCGGCGCCCGCGCTGACGGTGCGTCCCGGTCGAGAGGCTGGACCGAGCATGCCGAGCGCGACGAGGGACACCGCGGCGCTCGCGACGAACATCCAGGTATAGCCGAGCAACGCGATTACCTGCCCACTGATCAGCGGGGCGATGGCCGCCGAGAGCCCCACCAGCGCCCCGGCCAGCGCGACGTACGTCGGGCGACGATCGGCGGGCGCGTGCTCCATCGGCCCGCTGAACCGCGCGAGCATGTTGCCGGCCTGGGCGGCGCCGAGCAAGACGAACGCGGGCAGCAGCCAGAGCAGATCCGGCGCGGCCAGGGCCACCAGCGCGATGCCGGCGCCGCCGATTCCGGTGGCGCGCCCGACGGCGGCCATGCCGCGCCGGTCCCCAAGTCGGCCGAGCCCGAGGTTCCCGAACGTCTGGCCGAGCAGCAGCGCGGCGGTGTACCAGGCCGCCAGCTCGTCGGAGGCGCCGAGCTCCGTGCTGGCGTACACAACCAGGAAGCCGCCGCTCATCATCCCGAGCGCCGTCGCCGCGATTCCCAGCACGAAGCGAGAGAACGGCGGATCGGCCGCGAGGACGCTTCCGAGGTCGGTCAGGTGGGCGGAGAATGGCCGGTGCGGCCGGGGCGGGGGGCCGGGCGGCTCCGTGACCAGGAAACAGAGGAGCCAGCTGATCGCGAAGACGACAAAGGCCAGCCCGAACATGATCGCGAAGCCGTACGGGAACGGCACGCTCTCGAGTAGCGGCGCGGCCAGCGCGGCGGCCCCGGCGCCGAGGACCGTCCCGACCATCGTGGACCCACCCAGGAATTGGCCACGCCAGCGCGCCGGCACCGTCCGAGCTAGCACGTCGAGCCAGGGCGTAGTGGCGAGCCCGCCGCACAGGAGCTGCACGAAGCACAATACGTAGATCGCCCCAAGGATGATGGGCGCGCTCACGCTCGTGGTGGCCAGCGCGCACAGCGCGAGCCCGAGCGAGGGCAGCCGTTCGAGGCCGCCGAACACGATCACCCAGGGCCACTTGCGGGCACTGCGCTCGACGTAGCCCGCGACGAAGACCTGCGGCAGCCAGCCGATCTGGAACGCCGCCGTCACCGCGCCCACCGCCAGCGGGCTGTCCGAAAGCTTGCTCGCGAACAGCGGGACGAACGTGAGCGGGCCGACGAGCCCCATCGCGACCATGAACAGCGAAATCTCGCTGCCCATGACGGCGACGTTGCGCGTACGTGGCGGGTCGGTGGACAGCATCCTCACGTGGGGATGGTAGAGGATGCTGCGTCGGCGCGGACGCCTCGGCGGCATAGATCCTGCGTGCGGATTGCACTCGGTATAGCCGCGCGCACGCTCGGCCGAACCGTGCAACAGAGTGTCCCGAGCGTCGGTCCCGATGGGGCCAGTTCGCTGCTCCGGCGCGGCCGGCGAGATCACTGTTCGCGCATCGAAACTACCGAGGAGGAACGACCATGCAGGAGAAGCAGCCTCGCGACGAGAGTCGCGCCGCAACCGTCCGATCTGGTGGCGCCGAGGCGTGGACCGCGGCGGGCGAGTACATCGACCACGACGAGCAGCTGCCGGTGTCCGCCGGCTCGAAGACCCCATCCGATCGGATGTTCACAGGCGACCAGACCTCGGCCGCGACGACGGCGGCCGGCGGCACGAGCCAATCCGGTACGTCCTCGGCGTCGCTGCGCGAGCCGGCCCGGCCGATCCAACGGCGCGGCGAAGATCAGCCGGCGTTCACGGCGTCGTCGTCCTCAGCGCACTCGACCGCATCGTCCCCCACGGGCAGCTCCTTCACGTCCTCGGCCGCCCCGATCGGCGAGGGCAGCAACACCCCCGTCGGGAACGAGCCATCCGACTTCAGTTCCTGGGACGCGCGCCAGCCCGATCCGGGAACGGGTGCTGATTCCTCCTGGAGCGTCGAGCAGGCGACCGGCATGTCGTCCACCAAGCTCGGCGGCCTACTCGCAGCCGGGACGGCGAGTACGCTCGCCTATGCGTGGTGGCAGCGTCGGCACCGCAAGACGCGCATGGAGCGGGTCCGAGATCTGCTGGTCGGCGTCTCGCAGCAGTATGGCGCGGGCGTGCCGCGCGCCCTGGGCGAGACGGTCGGGAAGTCCAAGTCGCCGTGGCTGCCGTTCGTGCTCCTGCCGCTCGCCCTCTACCTGCGCTCGCAGGGCGGCAAGGCCGAGAAGGCTGGCGATCAGCTCCTCCGACCGCTGCACCTTGAGGATCGCGGACAAATCCTGGCGCGCCAGGGCGCGAGCCAACTCGAGACCTACGGGCGGCGCCTGATCGGCGAGGTCGAGAAGCGCGACCCGACCCTGCGCAATGAGGGCTGGGGCTGGACGCCGTGGCTCCTTGGACTCACGGCGGCCGGTGGCGCGGCGTATGCCGGTCGCCAGTATCTCGGGCAGGGCGCGAGTGCGGTTCAGGACTATGCGGGCGGTCTCGGGGTCGGCAGCTTCGGGAGTAACGGCACAAGCTCCGAGACGGGCGGCAAGCTGGTCCGCGACGTGATGACTCGCTCGCCCGAGACGATCGCGCCCGACGCCAAGCTCGTGGATGCGGCGCGGCAGATGCGCGACCTGGACATCGGCTCGCTGCCAGTCTACGACGGGAAGCGCCTGATCGGTGTCGTCACCGACCGCGACATCAGCGTGCGGGCAACCGCCGAGGGTAAGAATCCCAGCGAAACGTCGGTCCGGCAGGTCATGTCGTCGGAAGTGGCCTGGGTGTTCGCCGACGAGCCGGCCGCGATGGCCGCGTCGGTGATGCGCCAGCGCCAGATCCGCCGGCTGCCGGTGCTCGACCGCGACGACAAGCTCGTGGGTATCGTCGCATTAGGTGACCTGGCGACGGATCTGCCGAGCGACGCGATGAAGGGCGCCACGCTGGAGGACATCTCCCAGCCGAATCGCACCAAGCGATAGCCAATGGGGGGGCGAGCGCCCCGCCATCCTGCACCAACCTTGTTGTCCTGAATGCAGCGAAGGATCTACGGACTGGCCCACTCGGGCAAGTCCGTAGATCCTTCCGTCGCTGGTGCTCCATCAGGATGCCAGCGCAGCACGGTTCATCCGATGATGCGGGAGGACGACCCATGAGCGACCTGCTGGTGGCCGGCGGGACGGTCCTCACGATGGACGCCGACCGCCGCGTCCTTGATGATGGCGCCGTCTTCATCCGCGACATGCGCATCGCGGAGGTGGGACCGGCGGCGGAGCTCCGGCAGCGCCACGCGGGCGCCGAGACGCTCGACGCGACCGGCATGGCCGTCATGCCGGGCCTGATCGACGCCCATGGGCATGCGGGCCATAGTCTGGTGAAGGGCATCGCGGAGCACGTCGGATCGGCGGCCTGGGCGCCGATCGTCGAACGGATATATCACCACCACACGACGCCGGACTTTTGGCTCGCCGAGTCGCGGCTGGCGGCGCTCGAACGCTTGAAGTTCGGCGTGACGACGGGCGCCTCGATGGTCGGCTCGTCCGGACGCTGCGACGACCCGATCTACGCCGGCATGGTCGCGCAGGGCTACACCGAGCTCGGCGTCCGCGCGGTGGTGGCGGTCGGGGCGCCCGGCGGATCGTGGCCCAAGCAGTTTACGTCCCTCGAATCCGGGCAGCCCGAGCCCGTCTCGGTGACGTTCGAGCAGGCGGTCCGAACGATCGAATCGGCCATGCGCGCGTGGCACGGCTCCGCCGATGGCCGCATCAGCGTGTATCCGGGGCCGTCGAGCATCATGCCGTCGTTCACCGACGCCCGGCGGGTTGACCCGACCAATCCGCCGCCCGTTACCGACCTCGACCGCGCCCAGGCGGATGCCATGTTGCGGCTCGCCGAGGAGTACGACACGGGCATCCATGCCCACGCGTTCGGCGGGCAGATCATGGCCGCGCACCGCGACGGGGTGGCGTGCCTGGGGCCGCGCTACTCGCTCGCGCACTGCGCGGGGATCTCGGCTGATGAGGTTCGGATCATCGCCGAGACGGGGACGAGCGTCGTCCACGGGCCGCTGACCCGCGCCGGCGTCGGTGCCCGCTGCCCGGTCGTGGAGCTGCTCGACGCGGGCGCGACGGTCGCGTTCGGCACGGACGGGACCGCGCCGGATCGCTCGTTCGACGTGCTGGAGAAGGTCCGATTCGGGATGTGGCTCCAGCGGCACCACTTCCGCGACACCCACCTGATCCCGCCGGGCAAAGCGCTGGAGATGGCGACGACCGATGCGGCGCGGGCGCTGCGCCTGCCCGACCTCGGGTCGCTGGAGCCGGGCAAGCTCGCCGACGTCACCATCATCGATCTGCGCAAGCCGCACCTGGCGCCGGTCGCGATGGTCCCGCAGCGGCTGGCCTACCTGGCGTCCGGCCAGGATGTGGACACGGTGATCGTCAATGGCGAGGTGCTGATGCGCGGCAGGAAGGTGCTCGGGGCCGACGAGGACGCCATCATGGCCGACGCGACACGCGAGATGTGGCGGATGGTCGAGCGAGCGGACGTCGCGAGCTACATGGGCATCCCCGAGAACTTCTGGGGCAGCGTCCGCTACTGAGCTTGGAAACGGTGTGTGCCACCTGGCGCTCGCCCGCCGATCCTTGCCGTCCGGTCTCGCACGGGCGTACCCTCGCCTTGGCGGGGCGCGTGACGGCAGCATCGAGCCGCGTCGCCGCGGCCGCTCGATGACCGAACTGGGGGGAAGCCATGAAGATCACCGCGATCGAGAACGTGCTCACGGATCGCTACCACTTCGTCAAGATCCACACCGATGAAGGTGTCAGCGGGCTCGGCGAATCTGGTGCCTGGGGCTACCTCGAAGCGTCGGTGCAGGTCGTCGAGAAGTGGGCCAACTACCTCGTCGGCGAAGACCCGCTCAAGATCGAGCACCACTGGCAATACCTCTACCGCTCGACGCACTTTCGGGGCGCGGCGATCATGGGCGCGTTGTCGGCCATCGACATCGCCCTCTGGGACATCGCCGGCAAGCACTACGGCGTGCCGGTCCATCGCCTCCTCGGCGGCCCCACGCGCGACAAGTGCCGCGTGTACTTCCACGTCTTCGGCGAGACCACCGAGGAGCTGATCCTGGGCTGCATCGACGCCAAGGCGCGCGGCTTCACGGCCGTCGGCCACCTGACGCCGTTCCTCGACGAGAAGCGCGGCGTCCCGTACTTCAAGACCCACGCCCAGAAGATGGGCCAGGCTATCGACACCGTGCGCCAGTACCGCGAGGCGGTCGGGGACAGCGTCGACCTCTGCATCGAGATCCACCGTCGGCTGACGCCGGCCGAGGCGATCGTGCTCGGGCGCGGCATCGAGCCGTACTTCCCGTTCTTCTACGAAGACCCGATCTTGCCCGACAACTTCGACCAGATGGCGTACGTCGCGGAGAACATCAACGTCCCGATCGCCACCGGCGAGCGCCTCCACACGATCTACGAGTTCGACATGCTGCTGTCGCGCAACGCGGTCCAGTACGTCCGTCCGGACGTCTGCCTCGTAGGCGGCATCACCGGCGCAAAGAAGGTCGCGGCGCTCGCGGAGGCGAAGCACGTCGGCGTCGTGCCGCACAACCCGCTCGGCCCGGTCAGCACGGCGGCCTGCGTGCAGCTCGCCGCCTCGATCCCGAACTTCGCGCTCCAAGAGTACCCGATCGGCGAGGACGTGCCGCCGAAGTGCGAGATCATGCGCAACACGCTGGTCCACGACGGCGAGGGGTTCCTGATCGTCCCGACGACGCCGGGGATCGGCGTCGAGCTCGCGCCCGACGCGGCCGAGAAGCACCCGTACCAGCAGCGCTGGCTCGGCACGCGGCTGCACCGCGACGGGTCGGTGATCGACCAGTGAGTGGGCGCGCACCAGTGAGTGGGCGCGCGCGGGGACGCCGCTCGCCGTGCTCGGGCCGGACCTTCCCGCCGTGCGGGCCTCGACCGTGAGCGGCTACCAGCGCACCGCGGGGGACCGCGTCGTCGATCCCGAGCACCTGCGCGCGACTGTCCGCGCAATCTTCGCGGCACTCGGCATGCGCGACGACGACGCCGCGCTCCTGGCCGACACACTTGTGGAGGCCGACTTGCGCGGCGTCCACTCGCACGGCGTGCTGCGCGTCTCGGAGTACGCGACGAAGCTGCGCGCTGGCGGCGTCGATCCGCGCGGGCGGCCGGTGCTCGTGCGCGATGGCGGGGCGGCGCTGGTCGTCGATGGCGGCAATAGCATGGGCCAGGTCGGCGCGACGTTCGCGATGCGGCTCGCCGTGGAGCGGTCGCAGAGCACGGGCCTGGTGGCGGCGGCGGTGCGCGGCAGCAACCACTGCGGCGCGATGGCCCGCTTCGCCATGCTCGGCCTCGACCGCGACACGATCGGCCTGGCGACCACGAACGCGCTGCCGACCATGGCGGCGTGGGGTGGGCTCGACAAGATCGTCGGCATCAACCCGCTCGCCGTCGCCATCCCGGCCGGCGAGGAGCCGCCGATCGTGTTCGACGCGGCGTTCAGCGGCTCGGCGCACGGGAAGATCCGCGTGTACGAGCAGAAGGGGCTGCCGATCCCGGCCGGCTGGGCCTTCGACGCGGACGGCAACCCGACCACCGAGGTCAGCGACGGCATCGGCGTCTACGGGGCCGCCGCCAGGAAGTTCATCACCGAAGGTGGCAATCCAGGGAGCGGCGTGTTCGGGTTCGGACCCACCAACGGCGTCGCCGGCCGTTCGGACGGCGCCGGCGTGCGCGGAACCTCGACCCCCGGCACCGGCGTCTTCGGCACCTCCGCGAGCGGCGTGGGCACGATCGGCGTCTCGACGAGCTCGGTCGGGGTGTACGGCTTCTCCGCGTCGGCCGCCGGCGCGTTCGGGAAGTCGGCGTCCAACGTCGGCCTGTACGGCGAGGGCACCCAGAATGCCGGCGTGTTCGGAACCTCGCCGGTCTACGGCGTCTGGGGCCGTACGAATACGGGGTTCGGAGTGAACGGCGAGGCCGTTGGCAACGGCGTCGGTGTCTACGGCAAAGCCCCGGCCGGCGGCTTCGCCGGCTACTTCGAGGGACGCGTCTTCATCGCCGGCGTCGGCATCCTCGGCAGCGACTCGGCGATGGGTGCGAGCGGGAGCTCCGCTGCCTCGTCCGCGGAGGAAGTGGGCGAGGCCCGGCTCGTGGAGGGGCGGGCGACGGTGACCTTCGACGGGGACGCGGTTGCCGCGCTCGGGAAAGGCCCGTATCAAGTCTTCCTCACGCCGTACGGCGAGCACCACCGGCTCTTCGTCCCGCGACGCGGCCCGGATGGCTTCGAGGTGCGGGTTCAGGACGATCCAACCGCGAGCGGCACCTTCGGCTGGCGCGCGGTGGCTCGTCGATCCCGAGCCGACAGCCGGTCGGCCGAGCGTTCCGACGCGCCGCGAGTTACGATGCCGAAGGACGTGCCCGTGCCGACGGCGCCGGCCGCGCTCCCACTCCCCGACGCGCCGCCGAACGCGCGTTGAGACGCGCGCATGCGGGGCTCGGACGCTCGGCCGGCCTGCCCGTATCGCATCGCCAGTCGCGTGGCATGCGGATCGCCGTGGGCACTCACCGACGCCATATCTGTTGCGGGGAGGCGAGCGTTGCGTACAGTACTGTCCCGAGGGCACCTTGACACATGATCCAGTCAGGGTGATACTGCGCCGATTGGTATGGTGCCGCTGCTAACCGCGCGACGTGACAGACAAGCGTAGGCAGCGTTCGAATGCGCGACTCAATGAAGAGGAGGCGACATGGGTTCGCTGTCTCACGGAACCTCACTGACTCGACGACGATTCCTCGCGCGGCTGGGCGTGGCGGCCGGCGCGATGGCCCTCCCGCTCGTCGCGGCCTGCGGCGGCCAGCAGGCCGCGCCCGCCAAGCCCGCCGAGAGCAAGCCGGCCGAAGCCAAGCCGACCACCGCGGCGGCGGCCCCCGCGGCTCCGGCAGCGCCGACGACGGCGGCTGCCGCGAAGCCTGCCGAGGCCGCCAAGCCGGCCGAATCGAAGCCCGCTCAGTCGGCGCCGGCATCGACCCAGACAAGCAAGATGCTGGTCTGGTTCAATGCCGCCTGGAACGACGTCTCCAACAAGGCGATCGGCGACCCGTTCGTCGAGTGGGGCAAGAAGAATAACGTCGAGGTCGAGTACGAGGTGCTCGCCGCCCAGCAGGTGGCCAAAATCTCGGCTGCGATCCAGGCGGGCAACCCGCCCGAGATTATGGAAGCGAACCCGAGCATCGCTTACTGGGTGAAGGTCGAAGAAGTCGTCGATCTCTCCGACGTCTACGGCCGGCTCAAGGTGAAAGGCGGCGGCTTCTTCCCGATTGTCGAGAAGGCGGTCACCTTCCCCGACGGCAAGCAGTGGGGCCTCGCGTTCGAGGCGTACCCGTGGCCGATCCACGCCCGCAAGGACATCTGGGAGAAGGACGGCGCCAAATTCCCGACCACCTGGGACGAGTTCCTGGATCGCGGCCCGAAGGTCCAGCAGCCGCCGCGCACGTTCGCGGCCGGCCTGGCGGTCGGGCGCGAGGCCGACCACTACGACAACTTCGTGGCGATCCTCTGGGCGTTCGGCGGCCAGCTCCTGGACGACCAGGGCAAGCCGAGCTTCCAGAAAGATCCGGTCGTCAAGACCCTCGACTTGTACAAGAAGCTCTGGGACGGCAAGATGATCCCCGAGGACTCGATGGCCGCGACGGTCACCTCGTGGAACAACGAGAACTACCAGAAGAAGCGGATCCTGTCGGCAATCAACCCGCCGACGATCTACGGCAACCTCGTCGTGAATGACAAGGAGCTGCTGGACCAGACGGGCCTGTACCCGCTGCCGGCCGGTCCCGCGGGCTCATTCACCGAGGTGACCCTCAAGAATTGGGTCATCTACAAGAAGGCGCGGAACGCCGAGCGGGCGAAGGATGCCATCGAGTACGTCATGCAACCGGAGGTGATCCAGAAAATCTCCGAGTCCGCGGCCGGGCGCTCGGTGCCGCCATACAAGGACCTGGTGAACACTGACTTCTGGAAGAAGTCGCCGATGGATGCGCTCGCGAAGATCGTGGGGGAGACCGGCCGTCCGCGCTACTACCCGTTCGGCGAGTCGGGCTGGGGCGCGGCGGTGATCGACGCGGCATCAATCGCCCAGATGTTGGAGAACCATCTCCAGAAGGGCATGCCGGCCGATCAGGCGTACGATGCCTGCTTCGCGGACATCCAGACCCAGTACGAGCGGTTCAAGTAAGGCGCCGATCGCGCGACATCCCTGGCACGAGAGCGGGGTCAGTCCGGCCGAGCTTGGCGCCTGGAGCGCAGCTCGGCCGGGCCGACTCCGCCGGACCCGTCGCACGCCCCACCCGCCGCGCCTGGACGCACGCAGGGCCGTGCCCGGAGGCACAAGCATGGCGAACGTAAATCCCGCGTCGGTCTTCCAGCCGTACGCGACGCCGTCGCCGACGACGGTTCGGCTGCGCCGCACGCTCGGCCCGGACTGGGTGCTCGGGTGGATGCTGCTGGCTCCGGTGCTCGTCGTGCTCATCGGCCTGATGGCATTCCCGTTCTTCACGGCGATCAGGATGAGCTTCGAGGACCGCCTGCTTGGAGGCGCGGGAACCTGGGTCGGTTTCGCGAACTACGCCGAGATCCTGAGCAACTCCGGATTCGCGATCCAGGCCGCCATCAACACGGTGGTCTACACCGCGTTCTCCGTCGGGATCAAGTTCGTCATCGGCATGTCGATGGCCGCCATCGTGAACCACCACATCATCTGGCGCGACTTCTGGCGCGGCCTGCTCTTCCTGCCCTGGGCCGTCCCGGCGATCGTGGCCGCGTACACCTGGAAGTTCATCTACGATCCGGATGGTTTCCTGAACATCCTGCTGATCGACCAGTTGAAGGTGTCCAGCAACTTCATCAACTTCCTTGGCGACCCGAGCTACGCCATGCCGGCCCTCATCGCCATGAACGTGTGGACGGGGACGCCGTTTTACACGATGAACTTCCTGGCGGGGATGCAGTCGATCTCCGAGGACCAGTACGAGGCCGCCGAGATCGATGGCGCCGGCACGTGGCAGCGGTTCCTCGCTATCACGCTCCCGAGCCTCAGCGGCGTCATCCTCATCACGACCATGCTGTCGGCGATCTGGACATCCAGCAACATCCTCCAGATCTACGTGCTCACGATGGGCGGCCCGCAGCACCTGACCGCCACGATCCCGTTCTACGCCTACGAGCTCGCGATCCAACAGAAACGGATCGGCGCCGGCGCGGCCGTCTCGATGCTGATGGTGCCCGCCTACATCGTGCTGGTCGTGTTCCTGAGCCGCAAGATGCTCAAGCAGGAGGCCTGACCCCATGGCCACGGCACCCGTAGCCACGGCACCCGTAGCCACGCCGGCGGCACGCCTCTCGCGCGCGAAGCGCGGCCGGCTCCAGCGCGGCCCGAGTCGCAACTGGACCATCGCGGCGTACGTCGGGCTGGCGATCTTCGTGATCTGGACGTGCATCCCGTTCTACTGGATGATCAACGCCTCGCTGAAGTCGAATCGGCAGATCTACCAGGAGCCGTCCCTCTTCCCGCCCACGACCTTGTACTGGGGCAACTACGCCAAGCTCCTGAGCGGCGAGTTCGGCGGCTGGATCGTCAACAGCGCCATTGTGGCGGTCGGCACGACGGCGCTGTCGATCGTCGTCGGCATCTTCGCCGCGTACGCCATCGCCCGGCTGAACTTCAAAGGCACGGGCTCGGTCGCGCAGGGGCTGGTCTTCTCGTACTTGGTCCCCACGTCGCTCCTCTTCATCCCGCTGTTCCAACTCGTCAGTCCGATCCAGCAGGGGCTGTCCGGGCGGCAGCAGCTCCTGACGCTCTTCCTCGTCTACCTGACCTTCACGATCCCGTTCTGCACCTGGCTGCTGATCGGCTACTTCCGAACGATCCCGAGAGAGCTCGAAGAGGCGGCGCTGATCGACGGGTGCAGCAAGTTCGGGTCGCTGTTTCGGGTGACGCTGCCGCTGGCCGGACCGGCCATTGCCGTCGTCGCGCTCTTCTCGTTCACGCTGTCGTGGAACGAGTTTTTGTATGCCCTGGTGTTCATCAGCGGCCAGGCGGCCCGGACGACGCCGGTCGGGCTGACCAGCTTGATAGCAATTGACGTGTTCTTCTGGGGCGAGATGATGGGCGGCGCGGTCCTGACGTCGATCCCGCCGGTCGTGATCTACATCCTCGCCCAGCGACTCGTGGTCAGCGGCCTGTCGGCAGGCGCGGTCAAGGGCTAGCTGGAGGCTCCCTCACCCCCGGCCGCTTCTCCCATCCGAGGGGGAAGGGGAGACGGACAGCATGCTCCCCTTCCCCCTCGGATGGGAGAAGCGGCCGGGGGATGGGGGGCGCGCCTACACTTCTCGCTCGCTCGGGGCCGGCGGCTCGTTCGTGAGCACGAAGCGGGCGAAGAACGGCCGGTGCGCCGCGAAGATGGCGTAGCCGAACTCGACGGCCCACACGAACGGTGGGTGCGCGAGTAGCTTAGCAACCGTGCCAAGTCCGAGAATTCCCAGGACGCGGAGCGACGCCCGCCCACCACGCAGGAGCCGCCCATCCAGCGTGATGACGTGGACCGCGCGGGCACACGCGCGGCGCAGGCGGGGCGTCATCGGCGGCGTGGGCGCCACTTGATACGGTACCAACCGCAGGCGCCTCTCAGGGTCGTGCCGCCTGGCCCAGGCGGCCAGCCGTCGTCACAGACCTCAGGCGCCGTCCCAGAAGACCCAATACTGCCGCTTCGGGCGATTCGCGGTCAGCATCGGCGGCACGGCACCGTGGGCGTCATCCCGCCGCCAGCGCCGCTTCGACCGTCGCGTAGACGTCGCGGGCGGCGCGGCCGGGCAGCGACCCGGTCGCCCACATCGAGTTGACGCGGACGCAAAGCAAAGATGGCCCGTCGGCCTTGGTCAGCGATGCCAGGGCCGCGTGGAGCCCGGCCTCGTCATCGACGGTCTCGGCACGGGCGTAGCCGGCCGCCCGCGCCAGCCCCGCGAAATCGACGTTGCCCTCGTTCGGGGTCGGTTGGCCGCCGCTCGTGTCGTAGGTGCGCCCCTCGAGGACGACGTGCAGGTAGTTCCTCGGCGCCATGCCGGCCACCGTCACCAGCGTCCCGAGGTTCATCAGCAGCGAGCCGTCGCCGTCGAGCACCACCACCTTCCGGTCCGGGCGAGCCAGCGCGATGCCGAGCCCGAGCGACGACGCCTTGCCCATGCAGCCGCGCAGCGGCAGGTCGAGATCCGGGCGTTCGGAGTGGCGGGGCCAGACTTTCGCGGACGACATGGTCGTCACGACCACCTGATCATCGCGATACTCGGCGACGATCTCCAGGACGCGGGTGCCGTCGATCACGCACCGTACTCCTTCCCGATCAGCACGGCCGCCGGGCCGGGCCGCGACTCGGCCAGCGCGAACATCTTCGGCACGGCCGCGCGCACCTCGTCGTCGGTCTGGACGACCTCGAACGGGATGCCCCAGGCGCCGAGGATCGGTTCGAGGTACGTGGCGGCGGAGTCGTCGCTCGGCCCGCCGCCGGTGTAGCCCCGGTAGCCGATCAGCGACAAGACCGGCATCTTCAGATCGACCCACAGGCCGCGCACCGAGTCGCCGGACTCGAACAGGCCGGTGCTCTGGATGCAGACGACCGGCCGCTTCCCGCCGACGCGCAATCCGAGTGCGATGGCAAACGTCTCGCCCTCGCGCGCCACCGGCACCAGCGCGAGGCGCGGATGGTCGCGCAAGGTCTCATACAGGTGGCCGGATTCGGTATCCGGCAGCCAGACGAGGTGGGTGACGCCGCACCGTTCCAGGGCGTCGATCATCACGCTCGCGGTGAGGTGGCCGTCTGCGCCAGTCACGAGATCACCTCCACGTCGTTGGAGTAGGCACGGGGACGGTACCATGGGGACGATTCGGCGTCAAACGGAGTCTGGGCCGAGCGGCGGGGGACAGCGAGATGGACGACGATCGATACATGGGCCGTTCGCGAGGGGCCGGCGGGACGTCGGGCGGGCTCCCAACCTTCTTCCTCGGCGGGATCATGGCGGCCGGCGGCGGCTACCTTCTCCTGAATCAGGTCGTCGTCACAAGCACCTACTGGCAGCTCTTCGGGTACGACATGTTCGGCCTGAGTCTGGTTCCGCTACTGATCGGGATAGCGCTGCTGTTCTACAACGGCCGGGGGCCGCTCGGGTGGCTGCTCGTCTTCGTCGGGGGCGCGATCATCCTGACCGGGGTGATCGCCAACTTGACGATCTTCTTTCGCCCGACCAGCCTCTTCAACACGTTGATGATCTTCATCCTGCTGGTGGGCGGGCTCGGGCTCGTGGCGCGGTCGCTGCGCCCATCGTGACCGGGCCATCGTGATCGCACGAACGGCCGTGGTATGCTCGACGCGTGGCGATTGCGTGTCGTGGCTTTCGCACTCGCGATCGCTGCCGAGCGCGCCGGCGCGCGGCAGGCAGTCTTGCCAATCTCGCGCCGTCGCGAGTGTGCTGAAGAGGTCGAGGGTCGCGGATGAGTGGGGACACATCGCTGTGAAAGCGGGCGACACGTCGGCGCGCATCCTCGTGGTCGATGACGATCCGATCATCCTGGACATCCTCGACGTCGTGCTCTCGAACGCGGGCCATGCGGTTGCGCGGGCCGCCAGCGGGACCGAGGCGCTCGCGGCTGTACGCGACGGCCGGCCCGATCTGGTGGTGCTCGACATTGGCCTGCCGGACATGGACGGGCTAGAGGTCTGTCGGCAGCTTCGGCGGGAGCATGGCTCGTCCCTCGGCATCCTGCTGCTTTCGGCCAACGGCCGCCGATCGGCGGTGCCGGGGCTCGCGGCCGGCGCGGATGACTACGTCAGCAAGCCCTTCGACACGGACGAGCTGCTCGCGCGGGTCGAATCCCTGCTTCGCGTCCACGCGGCCGAGGCGTCGGCACGCCGCCTCGCCGAGCGGCTGGTCGCGCTCCAGCGCATCACGGCCGTCATGCTGAGCCAGCGCGACGAGCAGGCCGTCATCGACCTCGTGCTGACCGAATCGCAGGCGCTGCTTGGGGCCAGCGGCGTGGTGCTCTGGCACCTGGATCGCGAGCGGAACGTCTACCGCATCACCAAGGGGTACTCCCGCGATGGCAGGATGCCCCCGCGAGAACGACCGGTCGGTGAGGGGATCGTCGGCCATGTCTTTGAGCACCGGGAGCCCGTGTGGATCAACGACTATGAGCGCTGGGACGCCGCCCCGGAGCATACGCGCGAGCTGGGCATCAGTGCGGCCGTGGCCGCGCCGCTGATCGTGGGCGACGAGCTGCTTGGCGTGATCTCGGCGCGCAAGGTCGGGGTCGCGGCGCAGTTTGACGAGGACGATGCCCGACTACTTGGGCTGCTGGCCGCGCCGGCCGCCGTGGCGATCGACAACGCGCGCCTGTACGCCGCCCAGCGTTCGGCCGCCGCCGGGGCTGCCGAGCGCGCCGCGCAGCTCGAAGCCGTGCTCGACAGCATGGCCGATGGCGTCCTCATCGTCGATGCGGGCGGCACGGTGACGTCGGCCAACCGCGCCATGGCCCGCCTGCTCATGCGAGACCGCGACCAGCTGTCCGGCATGGCGCTCGACGCGATCTTTCAGCCCTTGCGGTGGCCGGATGGGCGCGAGATCGCCAGCGACGAGCTCCCGTTCGCGCAGGTCGTCGACAACCGCCGCCGCATCGACGAGCGTGAGGTGGTCGCGGAGGTCGGCGGGAACGAGCGGGCCTTCACCTCGATCACGACGCCCGTGTACGGGAGTGGCGCCGAGTTGATCGGCGCCGTCAGCGTGCTCCGCGATATCACCGGACGGCGGCGCGCTGCGGACATGGCCGCCCAGGCCGACAAGCTCCGGGCGCTCGGGCAGATGGCTTCGGGCGTCGCACACGACGTCAACAACCTGCTCGCGACCGTCCTCGGGCGCGCCGAGCTAGCCCGGCTCGAGCTGGAGCGCGGGTTGCTCGACGCCGAGCGCGTCGGCGAGGCGTTGCGCCTGATCGAGCAGGCAGCCGAGGATGGCGCGCACACCGTGCGGCGGATCCAGGAGTTCGCCCGTGTCCGCCGCGACCAGCCGCTCGCGGTGGTGGACGTCGCCGAGGTGGTGCGCGGCGCGGTCGGGCTGACCCGGCCGCAGTGGCGCGACGCGTCGCAGGCGGCCGGCCGGGCCGTCGACGTCGCCCTCGATCTCGACGCCGACCTGTTCGTCGAGGGCGAGGGCGCGGAGCTTCGCGAGGTGCTCACCAACCTCCTCCTGAATGCGCTGGACGCGATGCCGCGTGGCGGCACCATCTCGATCGCGGGGCGCCGCGACAACGGCATGGTGCGCCTGACCGTGGCCGATACGGGCGTGGGGATGACGCCCACGATCGCGCGGCGCGCCTTCGAGCCGTTCTTCACGACCAAGGCGGGCGGCGGCACCGGGCTCGGGCTTGCGATCGTCTACGGCATCGTGCAGCGCCGGGGAGGCCGGATCAGCGTAGCGAGCACTCCGGGTGATGGCACCGTGTTCTCACTCGAGTTTCCGGCGGTCGATCCGCCTCCGGCCGAGCCGCGCCGTGAACGCCGCCCGTCGGGTCCGAGTCGTGGGGTGCTCATCGTGGACGATGAGGCGCCACTCGTCGGGATGCTGCCGCGCCTGCTCGCGTCCGAGGGCCACCGAGTGACGCCCTGCACCAGCGGCGAGGAGGCGCTCGCGCGCTTCGACCCCGCCGTCCACGACCTCGTGATCACCGACCTGGGCATGGCCGACCTCAACGGGCTGCAACTGGCCGAGGCGCTGCGCGCGCGCTCGCCCGAGACGCCGGTGATCCTGGCGACCGGCTGGGGGAACGAGCTCGATCCAGACAACCCGCCGCCCGGCGTGTCCAAGGTGCTCGCGAAGCCGTACAGACTGGCGATGGTGCTGGACGCGATCGACGCGGTCATGGTGGGCACTGCCGCGGGGGACGGCGAGTGGGAGCCGATGGGCCAGCAGGAGCCGAAAGCTGCGCAGGGGCCGGAGGGCGCGCGGCGGCAGGAGGATTCCGAGCGAAGCGGTAGCCCAGGCCGCGCTCCGTGAGGATGTACCGAGGTCGGTCCGGATCATCCTCGATCTTCGCGCGCAAGCGGCTGACGTACACCTTCAAGTAGTCGAGCTGGTCGCGGTACTCGTCGCCCCAGACGCGCGCCAGCAGCGTCTCGCGCGGCAGGACGTGGCCCGCGTTGCGCACGAGCTGGAACAGCAGGCGGTATTCGGTTGCGGTGAGCGAGACGGGCTCGCCGTGCTTCAAGACCTCGTGCGCGTCGAAGTTGATCGCCAGATCCCCGACCGTGAGCGAGGGCATGGCTCGGATTGGGGGCGGCAGCTCGGCTCGGCGTAGCACCGCCTTGATGCGGGCGAGCAGCTCCAACGGGCTGAAGGGCTTGGTGACGTAGTCATCGGCGCCGATCTCCAGCCCGCGCACCTTGTCGAGCTCCTCGCCGCGCGCGGTCAGCATCAGCACCGGCGTATCGGACACCCGGCGGATGCGGCGCAGCACCTCGAAGCCGTCAAGGCGCGGCAGGCCGACATCCAGCAGGACGACGTCCGGCAATTGATCGAAGAAGACGTCGAGCGCCCGCTCGCCATCGGACGCGGACACGAGGTCGATGCCCTGCCACTGGAGCTGCAGCCCCAGCCCGACCGCTTCGAGCAGATCCGGGTCATCGTCCACGAGCAAGATCTTCACGCCTCGCGGCTCTCCTCAAGGTGGTCCGGTTGCGACGCGACGCCCGGCAGCGATACGGTGAACGTGCTCCCGCGCCCGGGGGTGCTGCGGACCTCGATGGTGCCGCCGTGCAGCTCCGTGAGCGCCTTGGCGATCGGCAACCCGAGGCCGGTGCCCGGAGCCCGGAGCGTCGCCTCGTTGTCCAGGCGGTAGAAGCGCTCGAAGACGCGCTCCTGCTGCTCCGTGGCGATGCCCGCCCCCTCGTCCGCGACCGACAGGCGGATGTCACCCTTCAGCCCCATGCCGACCTCGACGCGGATCGTGCCTCCGATCGGGCTGTACTTCACGGCGTTGGTGAGCAGGTTGAGGGCGATCTGTTCGAGGCGTCGGCGGTCGCCGTTGACGAGGCACGGGCCGCCCGGGGACACGAACGCGACCGTCTGCCGTCGTCCGTCCGCGAGGGGCCGCACGGTGGCGATGGCGTCCTCGGTCACGGAGCGCAGATCGGTCGGCTCCGGATGGAGCTCCAGCTTGCCGCCTTCAAGCCGTGCGAGGTCGAGCAGGTCGGTGATCAGCGCGCTCAGCCGGTCGCTCGAGCGGTCGATGTTGCGCAGGAGGCGCACGTGGGCCTCGGGGGCGTCCGGGGAGGCCGTGGTGAGCAGCACCTCGGCGGACGTCTTGATCGAGCTGAGCGGCGTGCGCAGCTCGTGGGAGACGAGCGAGAGAAAATGCGACTTGAGGCGCTCGAGCTCCTTGAGCTGCTCGCGCTCGCGGACGGCGGACTGGTAGAGCTGCGCGTTGTCGAGCGCGACGGCCGCCTGGGCCGCGAAGACGCCGAGTAAGCGGGCATCCTGGCGCGTGAACAGCCCCTGTCGCTTGTTCGAGACGCGCAGCACGCCGAGCGGGTGCCCGACCCGCAGCGGAACGATCAGCAGCGAGTGCTCCTCGAGCGCCCGCGCCGAGCGGCACGGGTCTCGCTGGTCCCCGACCGCGTCGTTGACGATGTACGGCCGCCCGGATCGGAACACTTGGATGTGCGGGCCGTCATCCGCCAGCCGGTAGCGCAACCGCCACCAGTGCGCGGGCAGGAAGCCGAACGCCGTCGGCAGCGCGCGGAGCGACTCGCCGGCCTCGTCGATCAGGAGCACGGCGGCGCGCTCGGCGCCGACGAGAGTGGCCGCGTGGCGCGCGACCTGCGCGCCGACGGTGTCCAGGTCGCCGAGCGCGGCGATCGCCTCGCTGGCCGCTTCGAGGCGCGTCACCTCGGCCATGCGGTCCTGGAGCGCGCCGAACAGTCGGGCATTGTCGAGCGCCATCGCGATCGGGCCGGCGAACGACCCGACCGTGGCGCCGGCCGGAGGCGGGAACGCGCGCCGTCCCGCCCGGACGACCGTCAGGAGCCCAAGTCGCCGGCCGCGAATCACGAGCGGCACGGCCAACCGAGTGGGGAGGGCGGCGAGCGGTCGGTCGCCCCATGCACGCCGGACGTGGACGACCTCCGCGCCGCCAAATCCGCCGAGGCGGATCACGACCGCGTCGGCGCGGACGGCGTCAGCGACCAGCTCGGCGGCGCCCCGCAGCATCTCGTCGAGCCCGTCGGCGGACGACAGGATGCGCGGCACCCCGCCCAGCAATCGGGCGGAAGTTCGGCCTCGCGAGGAGATGGGCGACGCGACCACAAGTGTCTCCGCTCAACGTCATTCTGGCGCGTTTACCCCTGTTTTACCCGTTTTTACCTGCCACTATACGAACGGCCCATAGTATTCGAGGTGTCGGGGTGGGTCCGCATCGTGCGAGCCAGTTCCTCGGCTTCGTGACCGCCCATGATACCGCACCTCATGGTCCCAGCCCAAGGAGGATTCCTGTGACCTACGTGATCGCAGAGCCCTGCATCGACGTGAAGAACCAGAGCTGCGTCGACGTCTGCCCGGTGTCGTGCATCTACATCGGCGACGAGACCGCCGACCGCACGCTCTACATCAACCCGGACGAGTGTATCGAGTGCGGCGCGTGCGAGCCGGAGTGCCCGGTCACCGCCATTTTCCACGACTCCGCGCTCCCGGCCGAGTGGGCCGAGTACACGGCGCTCAACGCGAACTGGTTCGCGGACGCGGACGGCGTGCGCGCCCGCGTCAATGAGCTGAGCCCCCCTACGGCGTAGCCCCGACGCGCCATTCGACATGGAAGCCCCCGTGGCGCCCGAGAGCGGCGCCACGGAGGCCTGTAGCCGTGCACCATGCCCGGCGCACGGCTACGGGCCTCCGGCCGCTCCGCCCGATGAGGATGCCCCGCCGCCCGCTCCCGAGGACGCCGCGCCACCAGAACCGGCCCTGAACGCGGGCGTCGGCGTCAGGACGGTGATGACGGGGATGCTCGCGCCGCCACCACCGCCACCGGCTGTTGTGGCGCCTGCGCCGGTCGCGCCTCCGGGGGCCCCGCCACCGGCCGTCACGGGGGTCGGGGCGCGCGAGAGCGAGCCGGTGGAGGTGGGCAGGGTGAAGGGCGCGGGCGCCTGGGGGGCTGCCACGACCGGCGCCGCCGCCGGCACCGGCGTGTTCCCGATGGTGATCTGGGGGATGCTCACGGCCGGCGGCGGCCCGCCGACTGACCCGGACGTGGCGGCGGCACGCGGCTGAGCGAAGCCGCCGCCGGCTGCCGGACGCGGCGCGGCCGGGGTCGGGCTCGCGGCACCCGGCGAAGGGGACGGGGAGGCCACCTTTGGGGCGGCCACGGGCGCCGGTGGTGGAGCCGGCGCGGCAGCCGGTGTCGAACAGGCCGCCCCGAGCAGCATGCCAACGAGCAAGATGCCCGGGAGCGCGGCGACCTTCGCCGAACGTTCGGATTGCTCCGTCGAGGGCGTGCGTCGCGGCGTGCGGCCTGAGTCGGCGGCTCGCGTGCCGCTCGACGCTTGCATCATCGTTGCCACTCCAGTCGCCACCACTCCAGTCGAACGAGCCGGCCGACCGCGGTGCCGACGAGCCACCCGCCGACGACGTCGCTCGGGTAGTGCAGGCCGGCGTACACGCGGCTAACGCCGAGGAGGACGCCCGTCACGCCCAGCAGTGTGCCAAGAATCGGGGCGGTCGGCGCCGCGACGGCCGCCATGGTCGCCGCGCACGCCGCGTGCCGCGATGGGAACGAGCGGTGGGACCCATGCTCGATCAGCGCGGTGACGCCGTCGTGCCGGGCGAAGGGACGCGCGCGCACGACGCACCGGCCGATGACGTGGACGGCCCCGATGGTGACACCGAGCGCCGCCGACATGCGCACGGCCAGCCCGAATCGGTGCGAGCGACCTCGGACGAAGCTCCCAAGGTACAGCAGACCGAGCAGCGCGACGTGGAGCTTCGCCAGATGATCGGCCGTGGCCACTGCCGCGCGGTCGAACGGCGGGCAGCGGCCGACCGCACTCGCCAGGGCTCGTACGGCGGCGCTGTCGAGCGTGTGGACCAGCGCCAGCGCCGGGGTCATCGCCCGAACGGTAGAATGTGGCCGCCGGACCTGTCAAGCGGCCGTGATGGCGAGCGGGCGCGGGCGTGGTGACCTGGAAGGGAGCCTCGGTGGAGATTCGCACGGTCGGGGTGGTCGGCTGCGGACTGATGGGCGCCGGGATCGCGGAGGTCTGCGCGCGGGCCGGCTACGACACCGTCGTCCACGAAGTGAGCGACGATCTGCTGGCTCGGGGCATCACCCGCATCGAGCGCTCGCTCGCTGGTGCCGTCGAGCGGGGCAAGCTGTCCCCCGAAGACCGCGACGGGGCGCTCGGACGGCTGTGCGGCGTGACCGACCTCGCGGCGCTGGGCGACCGCGACCTCGCGATCGAGGCGGTGACCGAGATGCTCGCCGCCAAGCGCGACGTGTTCGCCCGCCTCGACGCCGCCTGCCCGCCGCACGCCATTCTCGCGTCCAATACCTCATCCATCCCGATCGTCGATCTGGCGACCGCCACCGCGCGCCCGGATCGGGTGATCGGGATGCACTTCATGAACCCCGTGCCCGTGATGCGCCTGGTCGAGCTGGTGCGCTCGATCACCACGAGCGACGACACGCTGGCCGCGTCCCGCGCGTTCGGCGAGTCGGTCGGCAAGCGCGTGATCGTCTGCAAGGACCGGGCCGGCTTCATCGTCAACATGCTGCTCGTGCCGTACCTGCTCGAAGCGATTCGCATGTTCGAGGGCGGGTTCGCGTCACGCGAGGACATCGACCTCGGCATGGTGCTCGGCACGAACCACCCGATGGGGCCGCTGACGCTCGCCGACTACATCGGCCTCGACACGGTCTCCTACATCGCGACCATCCTCTACGAGGAGCACCACGCGCCTCAGTACGCGCCGCCGCCGCTGCTGAAGCAGATGGTGACGGCCGGATTCTTCGGCCGCAAGAGTGGGCGCGGGTTCTACGACTACGCGGCCGGAGAGGCGGCGCCGCGCGCGTGAACGAGTCTGCAACCAACGGCGTGATCGTCTTCGACTTCGACAACACGCTCGTCCACTCGCGGATCGACTTCGGGGCCATCCGCGGGGCGCTGCTCGACCTTCGGCGCGAGCTGCGCCTGCCGCCGGTCGACGAGGAGGCGCTGCGCCGACTCTCGATCGGCCAGATGGTCGAGGCCGGCGAGGCGCAGGACGCGGCGTACGGCGCCGAGGCGTGGCGGATCGTGCTCGAGTACGAGGCCGCCGGGATGCTCGCGGCGACCATCGAGCCCGGCGCCAGCGAGAGCCTGGCCGCCGTGCGTGCTCTCGGATCGCGGCTGGCCGTCTTAACCAACAACGCGCGGGCCGCGACGCTGGCGGGCCTGGAGAAGTTCGGCATGCTCGACGCCTTCGATCTGGTGCTCACCCGCGACGAGGTGCCGATGAAGCCGGACCCGACCGGCGTGCTGCGCGCCCGCGCCGAGCTCGGTGGTGGCACGCTCCGCACGGTCGTCGTCGGTGACTCCTGGCTCGACGGGATGGCGGCGCGGCTGGCCGGGGTGCCCTTCGTGGCCTTCCAGACGCCGCCGAGCGTGCTGGCGGATCGCTCAGTGAAAGCCTGGACGACCGTCGAGCGCCTGGAGGAGCTTCCGGCGCTGCTGAGCGGCCCGTGGCCCGAGGTCGGCCCGGTCGCGGGCGGCGGCGACCAGATCGCCAACGGCTGAGCCCGCGTGACCGAGCATCACGCGCCCGCCGATCGGTACGGCGCGGCGCTCAAGTGGTTGCTCGGGTTCGCCGACTGGGAGCGCGGCGTCGGCTGGAACCCGGCCGCCGCGCCCGACGAGCAGTGGAAGCTCGGGCGCACGCGGGCGCTGCTGGACCTGGCCGGCGCGCCGGACCGCGCCCTTCGCATCGTGCTGATCGCGGGCACCAAGGGCAAGGGCTCGACCGGGGCCTTCCTCGAATCGATCGCGCGGGCGGCCGGGTGGCGGACGGGCCTCTACGCGCAGCCGCACTTGCATACCTACCGCGAGCGGGTCAAGCTCGACGGCCGGCTCGTCTCTCGGGAGCATTTCGCCGATCTCGTCGATCGGCTGCGGGGGCTGGTGGAGGCGCTCCGTGATCGCCACCCCGACGCCGGCGAGCCGACGACGTTCGAGCTGACTACCGTGCTAGCGATCCTCGCCTTTGCCGACCACCGGGCCGATCTCGCGATCCTGGAGGTTGGGCTAGGCGGCCGGCTCGACGCGACCAATGCGACCGACCCGGTCGTCTCCGTCATCACGACCATCGGCTACGACCACACGGCCATCCTCGGCCGCACCCTCGGCCAGATCGCCGCCGAGAAGGCCGGCATCGTGCGCCCGCGCGGCCGGGTGGTCTCGGCACGACAGCGGCCGGCCGCGGCGCGCGCGATTCGCCGGCGGTGCGCGGAGCTGGGCGCCACGCTGATGGTGGCGCCCTCGCTCGGTCCTGCCGACCCGGCCGAGCTCGGACTGCGCGGCGATCACCAGCGCCAGAACGCCGCCGTCGCGCTCGAGGTCGCGCAGCAGCTCGTCGCGCACGGCCTCCCACTGACCGAGGCCGCGACCCGCGCCGGGATGGCGTCGGCGTGGCTGCCGGGGCGTATCGAGCGGATCGAAGGCGACGCGCACGGCCCGACCGTCGTCCTCGACGCGGCCCACAACCGCGAGTCGGCCCTGGCGCTCGCGGCGACGCTCCGCGACGGCGGCATCGCCCGCCCGCTCTGGTTCGTCATCGGCATCCTGCGCGACAAGGACGCCCGCGCGATCGTGCGCCCGCTGGCCGGTCTGCTCGGGCCGGGCGGCGGCATGGTCGTGAGCGCGCCGCCGAGCCCGCGCGCGCTGCCGACCGCCGATCTGCTTGCGGCGTGCCGCGCGGCCGGCGTCCGAGCCGTGGAGGTCGCCGACACGGTCGCTGCCGCGCTCGCGGGCGCCCGGCAGCGCGCCGGCTCGCGCGGGACGGTGGTGGTGACTGGCTCGTTCGGAAATGTCGCGGCGGCCCGCCTCGCGCTCGGGCTGGTCCGCGACGACGAGCGCGACACGTAGCGCGTTTCGCTCGTCAGGCCGGGGCGGGCTGCTCGACGAAGCGGCGTAACGCGCGCTCGAAGGCGGTCCCGCGGATCGTGTAGCCGACCTCGTTGTCGCCGCCCATATCGTCCCAGTGGTACGGGCAGACGATCGACGCGCCGTGCACATGGGACGCGCGAATCGCGGCGAGGCAGGCGTCCTCGTCGTCGGTGCGCGGGTTGTACTCGAAGATGCCCCAGGGTGCGCCGAAGCCGCGCACGCGCTCGAACAGCGCGGCGTCGCCGGCGAGCTCGCCGTAGGTCGTGATGCCGGTGCCGGCGCCATCGACCTGGGCGGCCTGGATCACGTCCGCATGGACGTCGCCGCCGATGCTGGGGCTCTGGTGGGCGAACACGCGCTCGCCGAGGATGCCGGCCTCCACGATCCAATCGACCTGCTCCTGGACGTTGTGGTCCACCAGCAGGGAGCGGAACCGGAGCCAATCGCGCCAGTAGTCGGAATCGCCTTCCTCGCGAGGCGGCGTCACGTCTTTCCAGCGCGCGAAGCTGGTGCCGTACCGCTCGTTGACCGCGCGGAGGTTGAAGTCCCGCCCCTGGCCGCTCCAGCGCCCGGTGCCGACCGCGTACACGCCCTCCGACCCGAGCCAGTGGACGTACTCCTGGATCACGAGTGGGTTGTAGTCCGACCACTTGTGGAGGTTGATCAGCACCTCGGAGTCGGTGGAGACGCCCGCGAACAGTCGCCCATCCGGCGAGGCCGCGAAGCTCGCGAGCCAGCGCGCCGCTACCTGGAGGTTGCGCCGCTTGTACTTGCGGACGAGCTCGTTGTACGCCCCCAGCGAGAAGTGAAACTCGCCGTCCTTGGGGTACGACCACGGCCGGTCGAGGTGGTCCCAGGCCATCACGCGACCATCGCCCATCAGCCGCTCGACGAGCGGACCGCCGCCGGCCCAGCGCCCGCCGTTGAGGTGAACGAGGAAGGGCACGTCGGCGGCGCGAGCGGTGGCAACGATCTCGTCGAGGCGGGTGGTGACGACCTCGAAATCGCGGGCGGGGTTAACGTCCATCATGTAGCGGAAAACGCCGCTGAAGCCGACGCGGACGCGCTCGCTCCCGCGCCCGAGCCGGTCGATCACGTCGCGGGCGCGCTCGGGCGTCGGGAGGCCGTCGAGGATCGGCAGGAGCTGGAGCGGGGTGTACGGCGCCGCTGTGGTGGTCGCGGGCGCGGCGGATGGACGCGACATGCCCGACGTCGGGTCCGTGGTGCTCGCAGGCGTCGTCGGCGTACCCGACGGGGTGAACAGCTGCGCGCGGGCGGGGGCGCCGGTGGACGTCGCGAGGCCGACCAGCGCGGCGCTGCCGAGGAACCGACGCAGGAAGCCCCGCCTGGACGTGACGAATCGACGTGTCATGGGCGCGGAGTGTAGCAGGGAAGCGCCGTCAACACACTTGTCATCCTGAGCGCAGCGAAGGATCTACGGAGCGACAAGCACGGGCCCGCCCGGGGATTTCTCGGCCGTCGGTGCTCCCTCGCGCTGACATAACTGGAGCAGCGCGCGCCACCACCTCCGGCCGAAGGCGCTACGCCGAAGACGGCGCGAGGGCCTTGGCGAGCTTCCAGGCATCGATCAGCGCGTCGGAGGGCAGGCTCACGCCCTCGGCGCGGATGACGCTGCCGCTGTGGGTGACGTACCGATACTTCCAGCCGGTCGTCACATTGACGCGCTCGGCGTGTGCCAGGGTAAACGGCGCGGCGTCGGCGTGCGCGAGCCGACGTGCGATCGTCCGCGCGACCTGCTCGACGTGCTGCCCGCGTCCGTCGTCCGTCACGGCGCCGGAGCGGCTGCCGCTCGGACGCCACGAGTTCGGCGTTGGGAGCGGGAGGGTATCGGACATGGGCGAGCGGTCGATGGCCATCTTCGGGATACCTCCGGGCACAGCTCGTTGCTCAGCAACGTTCGCGAGCGAGTTGACGAAAGATTGCGACCGCCGACCCGTTCGGAAATCGGGCGGTGTCCGCGAGAAGATGCGCAACGCACGCGCCACGGTGCGCCAGCGATTGATGCTGGTAGGGCGGCCTGCGCGCACTTCCTAGAACGTCACGGCGGCGTCACGGTTGCGCCCGGATAGCGACAACACGCGGCGTGGCCGCAACGGTGACATAATCTCGCATTGCAAGCTCCTACCATCTCTGACGGCCGACATGCACGCGGGACGCTCGTGTGCCCCACCTGAATCTGCACCCCGGCGCCCACGTGCGCCGGCTGCATCACGCTTGTTGGTAAAGCGGCCTGGCTCAGCTGCGCGTCGTGCTGGACTGTGCGTGGGCCCGCCGAGCGGTGTGGCAAATTCGCGACGCGGCGGGCTAGACGGGTGGAGCCTACGTGCTGACCTTCGGGCGCAGGTACCCCCGCAGCGTTGCCACGCGGCGGAAGCCGAGCCGCTCGTAGACCGACAGCCCGTCCGGGCTGGCTTGCAGCGAGGCGCTGCGCATGCCGGCGTCCCGCGCGGAGGCCAGCACCGCGAGCAGCAGCCGGCTGGCCAGGCCGTGACGGCGGTGGCCGGCCTCGGTGGCGACGTACTGGATGCTGAGGTCGTCGCCGACCGCCAACGTCAGCGCGACGCAGACGAACGCGCCGCCGTCGCGCAGGCCGTGGGTGCGGACGCGGTCGTCGCGCAGCGCGCGCACGAGCGGGCGGAACACCCCGCCCTCGCCGTGGGCGCGCTCGTTGACGTCGCCGAGCACCGCGAGCGAGGGTGCCTCCACATCGGGCGTGGCGCCGTCGAGCTCCAACGCCGGGTCGTCGAGCGCGACGCCCAGGCACGGCGTCGCAATTTCGGTGTCCTCCACCCGTCCCGAGACCGCGTCGGCCACGGTCCACAGGCAATGCGGCAGCCGCGGGTCGTCGGCGGGCGGCGGCGCACCGACCGGCACGACCGCCGCGTTGAACCACGGATTGTCGGCCGCGGCGTCGATCCGTGCGCCCAGGGCGTCGGGGCGGCGCACCACCGCCTCGGCGCCCGCGCCCCAGCGACCGAGCGCCGCGACCATCTCGCCGAAGCCGAGGATCGAGCGGCGGGCCAGCTCCGCGTCGTCCATCGTGTCCAGCTCCCGTGCCGGTTTCATGATCGGCTTACAGCTATGAGCGCCGACAGATGCAGAGAACAGAAGAAACGAGGGATGCCGATGAAGGCGAGCGGCGTGCGAGCGACGGGGTCGGTTCGCACGCCGGTACCGAGGTGGCGGAGGGGGAGGGATTCGAACCCCCGGGGCTTGCGCCCAGTCGTTTTCAAGACGACCACATTAAACCGCTCTGACACCCCTCCGAGGGAGCCACCACGATTCTACCGAGGTCCGGAAGGCATGCGCTACGTCAATGATGGACACGGTACCCGAGTACCGTGGTTCACTCACGATGCTATCTTCCGATGAGTCCGATCGATTGCCGCTAGGCGGACTTCACCTGCTCGACATACCAATCAAGCGCAGACAGAAATTGCCGTAGCGCAGCGGCGTCAGTCAAGGCTGCCAGTGGGAAACTCGGCCACTTCTCAACTGCGTCGGCGGAGAGGTTGATTCCCCCGATCTCATTGAAGCGCTGCCGAAGCTCGTGTCGCTTCTCCTCGTTGCTAAATGGTGCGAGCTTCCTGATGTTTCCAAACTCTATCGCTGCCCGCCCGTACGTCCAGATCGAGGCGAACCTGAGGCTCGTGGATCGGTCCTGAAGCACGAGGTAGAGAGAACCCATGCTTCCGTTGCCCTTTCCCCATCCAACCTGAAGGCCTTTGTCAGTTGCCCACTGATGGATGCGTCGGCCCACGATAGCCACTTCCTGCCCGTGGTCGCGCTCCAATGCGCCAAAAAATCGTACTTCGTCCCATTGAAGGCTTTGCTGAGCGGGTGCAAGGATCTTCTTCTGCTGCGCCGTCGCGGTCTGTCCGAAGACTCGCGGCACCATCGCCGTCTGGCCTTGGCCCGTGAACTGCCTGACTTCGACCGCCAGAACCTCGGCGGGATCCATCTGCCCGTTCAGGAACTCGACGATGCGCTGCAACTCGGCGGGGATGACGTCCGCGACGAAGACCATGCGGATGCGGCCTGCTTGAAGATTCGTCTTAGAGCGCACGGCAATAGGCATCACTTGAGGCGGGTGGTGGTGGGGCGTGTGGGCCAGCGGTAGCGAGAGCGAGCGCACTGTATGAGTCGGCGGATGACGACGAGCGCGGCGGCCAGGAAG
>Ga0136611_10000166_pt1 | contig 38835 bp, 65 predicted proteins | sample AntDrymUQ2232306_2_FD_106645 | JGI IMG/M metagenome (GOLD analysis project Ga0136611, IMG submission 106645) | Polar desert sand microbial communities from Dry Valleys, Antarctica - metaG UQ223 (23.06) | ecosystem: Environmental > Terrestrial > Soil > Desert | place: Antarctica: Dry Valley... | reverse complement strand
GCAACTGAACGGCGCCGAGGCGCAGGCGATTGGGATGAACGCCGGCACGGGTGTGACGTGGACGAACTCCTCGAACCTCATAAGCCTCGGCGGCGCCGGGAAGGGACTTACCGCCGGGCGCCCTGCGGCCACCGGCGTCAGAATCGGAGAGGTCTACTTCGATACGACGTTAGCGAAGCCGCTTTGGTCGGACGGCACGGTCTGGCGTGACGCCAATGGAACGGCGGCCTAGGAGACGAAGGCGCTGCCTGTCTTACGTGGCCGGCGCGTTCCATGGCCGCCGCTCAAAACCGACCCGGCCCATCAACCACAGGAGGCACCATGAGCACCGACCCCCACGCGTCCCAGAGCGAGATGCCGGAGAAGATCCGCCGTGAGCTTGAGGCCGAGCTGGACGCCTGCGACGTGGTGCTCGACGACGGCGAGGCCACCCCTGACGACGACCTGCCGGTGCCGACATGAGGGCCGATTGGCTGGCCGTGGTGCTGCGAGCCGCCGGCCTGCGGGTCGCTGAACAGCCGGGGTGGCCAACCCGTGGCCGGGAGATGACGGCCGTGCAGGGAGTCGTCTGCCACCACACGGCGGGCCCCGCCGCCGGTAACGCCCCGAGCCTGAACATCGTCACCTACGGCCGCTCCGATCTGGCCGGCCCGCTGTCGCAGCTGGTGTTGGGCCGGGACGGGACGTTCTACGTGGTGGCGTCCGGCCGGGCGAACCATGCCGGCGCCGGCAACTGGAACGGGGTCACGGACGGGAACGGCCGGTTCCTTGGCATTGAGGCGGAGGCGACGGGGACGGCGTCGTGGCCGGCTGTGCAGGTGGACGCCTACGCCCGGGGGGTGGCCGCCATCCTGCGCCGCATCGGCCGGGATTCCTCGTGGGCGTGCGGTCACAAGGAGTTCGCCCTTCCTCGGGGTCGGAAGCCGGACCCGAACTTCGACATGTCCGCCTTCCGCCGCCGGGTGGCCGGGGTCATGGCCAAGCCGGTCGCCGCCGTCCTGCCGTTGGCCCCGTCGGGGCCGGCTGTCGCCGCTCGTGGTGATCTGCTGACCGTGCTGACCCGGGCCGACGACGGGGCGCTACGGGCCCGTGCGGCCGACGGCGCCGGCTGGGATGACCTGGGGGGGACGGTGACGTCGGAGCCGGCTGCGGTGTCCTGGGGTGGCAACCGGCTGGACGTGTTCGCCCGAGGCGCCGACGGCGCCCTCTGGCACCGCTGGGCGGACGGCGCGACGTGGGCCGGCTGGGAGAGCCTCGCCGGCCAGGTCACCTCGTCGCCGGCGGTCGCCTCATGGGGTCCCGACCGGCTCGACGTGTTCTGCCGCGGTGACGGCGCCGGCCTGTGGCATCGGCCGTGGACCGGTGAGCAGTGGGGGGCGTGGGCCAGCCTGGGCGGGCAGCTCGGATCGGCGCCGGCCGCCGTGTCGTGGGGGCCGAACCGGGTCGACGTGTTCACCCGGGGCGCGGACTCCGCCCTGTGGCATGTGTGGTGGGACGGGAAGTCGTGGTCGGGTTGGCAGACGCTCGGAGGCGCTATCACGTCGGCACCGGCGGCCGTGTCGACCGCACCCGACCGGCTCGACGTGTTCGCCCGAGGTGAGGACCGCCAACTGTGGCGGGCGGCGTGGGACGGCCGGGCGTGGACCTGGGACCGCCTGGGCGGCCTGCTGTCCGGCGCGCCGGGTGCTGCCGCCCGGTCCGGCGGGCGGGTCGACGTGGTCGCGGTCGGTGCCGACGGGGAGATGTGGCGGCGGTCCTGGGACGGTGCCGCCTGGGGTGCGTGGGCCGAGGCGTGGCCGGCGGCCGGGTGACGGTCGACCTTGACGTCCTAAGCAAGCTGCTCGCCGACGTCGACCGCCGGTACGAACAGCGGTTCGAGGCGCAAGAAGAAGCCATCAAGCTCCGCACCGAGCAGACCAAGGTCGAGGTCACCGCTGTCGAACGCCTGCAGGTTGAGCGTGTCCAGCAGTTGCGCCGTGAGACGGACGAGGTGCGGGACCAGGCGGCGCAGCAGTTCCTGGCGCTCGCCGAGCTGAAAGCCAACGAACTCCTCCAGAGGGAACGGGTTGAGTCGCTGCGGCGGGAAGCCGACGCCTTACGGATAGCGGGGGAGAAGGCCATCGGGAAGTCCGATGCGGCGACCGAGGCACGGTTTAGCAGTGTGAACGCGTTCCGCTCCCAGCTGGCCGACCAGGCCACCACCTTTGTGTCCCGAACCGAGGCGACGGCCGAGATCAACGCTCTGTCCGTCAGGGTCGTCGCGCTCACCGAGCGGATCGCCGCCCTCGACCTTCAGGCGAAGGATTCGCTGACCGTCGTCGGTTTCCAACGGTTCGTGGAGCGGCAGGAGGCCGACCGGAAGGACGCCGCCAAGCAGCGCGCCGCCGTCGTCGTCGGCGTGCTGCTCGCCATGTTCTCGGCGATGGTCAGCGTCGCCCTGACCCTGGCCCGCGGATGACCGCCGATCCCATCGAAGGAGTGCCGTGGCTGAAGGCTCGATAGGGCTCCCCCCCGACGAGGCGGGCGGCAAGAAGCTGCGGACCCTCACCGGGGGGGCGGCGCAGCCGGCCGACACGCATCAGGAGGTCGACAGTCTCGCCCACCCCGACGGGACGTTGGTTGTGGTCGGGTCGGGCCTGCCGGTGGCGCTCGACGTCAACGGCCAACTGACGAGCCTGCTCACCACCCTGGCCAGCCAGACCACCCTGGCCGCAGTGCTGGCCGCCCTGGCCACCGTGGCCGTCACCGGGCCGCTCACCGACGCCCAACTACGGGCGGCCAAGGTTGGGGTGGCCGACGACTTCCAGGGCGGTGAGTGCCTGCCTGACCAGACCGGGGCCGGGGCCGTCCTCACGTTCACGTTCTCAGCCCCCCGCAACCTGATCGTCGTCCACGCGGTCGGCGCCAGCCAGGTGGCCCGTGCCGACCCGTTCGGCGGCACACCGTCGGCCACCCAGGGGTTCCGCTGCCCCGACGACGCCCCCACCTACCTGGCGGTCGTGGCGACCGTCGTGCGCGTGTTCGCCCCCGCTGGCATGGTCGTCAGCGTCGCCGGGTCGTCCAGGGCGTGAGGATCTTTCCGGTCACGGTGAGGCGGGCGGCTGCTGCGGTGGTCAGCGGGGCCGCCAACTTCCTCGCCTCTCAGAAGCCGGCGCTAACCCTCACCACCGTCAACAGCGGGACCGCTGCGAAGCCGGTCGCCGTGCCCGGCGTAACCCTCGACGCCGCACGGGCCACACTCCTCACCCGGCAGACACCCGCTCTCGCCCTCACCACGGTGAACAGCGGCGCCGCACGAGTCGATACGGTCCCAGCGCTGGCCCTGCGGTCCGTCTACAACCTGGCGGGCAGTTCCGCCCCCGAGGTGCCGGCGGCGAAGGTGACCCGAATCCAGTTCGACGTGACCCACCGGCGGGGCGGGAGTGTGGTGGTCACCTCGACCGGGTGGGTCACCCCGGCGAACAGCATTGACGGCACAGACGGCCGAGCCAGCGGGGCGAGCGCGGCGGCCGGCGGCAACGCCCTCGGACACGTAGCCACACTCGTCCTGTCCTACCCCGGACAGGCGAACCGGGCCGACCTGACGATCACCCAGGTCACCCTCTCGTTCTACGTGGGCACGTCGCTCACGCTGGCTCTCACGACCGCCGCCCTGTCGTACTCGTTGGACGGCGGGGCGACGTTCACCGCCCTCGGTAACCTCGCCCCCGGCCGGGTCATCGGAACCCCCCAGGTGTTCGACATCACCGCCGCCGTCGCCGGAGACTGGGGCAAGATCGCCGCCTTGCGGACCCGGTTCGTCGCGTCGTTCTTCGCCGCCTCAGCCGCAGAGAACGTCGCATGCGACGCCATCGAAGTAACAGTCACAGCCGCCCACACCATGACCCCATAGGAGCAGCCAAATGCCCGCGGCCATTCTCGACATCGGCAAGACGAACCTGCGGGACGCCATCCGAGGTGTGGCCGGCAACGCGGTCACCCACGTTGGCATCTCCACCGCGTCCGACGCCTTCGCCGCCGCGCAGACCGCCATCGACCCGACCGCCGGCACGAACCTCATCAAGACGGCCACGTTCACCGTGGTCGCCTTCGACACGCTCGACTGCGCGATGAGCGTCAACGGGACCACCGAGTTCACCGGCCTCAGCATCCGCACCATCGGAATGCTGAAAGGTGCGACCCGCACCGACGTCATCTCCCGCTCGGTCCGCACCGCCGGCATCGGCGTGCAGGCCGGAGACACATTTACCGTCGGCGTCCGCTACCAGGTGGCCGACAACTCGTGACCGGCTAACTGTGGCCGGGTGGGCGACCGTCTCACACTGGCTGGCCGGGTGGGGCGGCACACCGGCCGGGCCGGTCACGATCTTCCGGGCAGTCGCAGCCCAACCCCGAACGCTCACCCTCACCGTCGACCCGAGGACCGTAGGCGCAGTCTCCGCCGACAGGACCCTCAGCCTCGTCTGCGACTCCCGGCCGACCGTCACCGCCGCCCAGTCCCGAACGCTCACCACTGCCGCAGACGCCCGCCTCGTGACTGTCGCAGCTGCCGCACAGGCAGCACCGGCGGCCCGCACCCGGCCGTTGGGCACAACATCAGCCGGCCGAGTCACCGGCACCACGACGAAGACCCGACCGGGGTCGGCTGCCACCGACCGCACCATCACAGTGGAGGCCGACCGATGAGCACAGCACTGAGCACCAGCCCGGCGACCGTCGCCCAAGCCTCCACCGAGGACATCGTCTGGGGAGTCGATGTAGCAGCCCTCCTCACCGGGGCGCAGACGGTGACACTGGCCGCCGCCGCCCTCACCAAGGACGGCGCCGCCGTCACCCTCGCCGACGCCGCCGGGGTCGCCGGCACGAAGATCCAGCAGCGGATACGGGCCGGCGTCGTCACCCGAGGCGAATACCGGCTGACAACCCGGTTCACACCGTCCGGGACGACGAACATCTTCGAGCAAGACCTCACCATCGTCTGCCCCCGGTAGCACCCCACCTTCGCTCCGGCCGCCCCTCCGGGGGCGGCCTTCTTCGCGTCCCGGGTCAGGCGGGACGCTCGAACACTATCACCGTGTTCCCGTCCTGCTCGAACACGTGAGCCAGCCGCCACCCCTCAGCGGCCTTGCTGTTCAGCGTCCGCTCGAACCAGGTCATGTTCAGCGACTTCTTGTTCAGCTCGGTCGAGTAGACAACCCGCGGTCGCTGGCCTGGCTGGGCCGGCGACGATGCCGGCTGGATCGGGTAGAGGTTGCCGTCGCTCGCCACGTACATGCCGGGAGGAACCTGCTGCGCCATCCGCGCATCCTGCCACGAACCAGGCGTGGCGTGTTCAGGCGGCGTCGAGCCAGCGCCGGCCGTCGACCGCCGCCCGCAGCCGTTCCACGTCCATCCCCACTACGTACCGCGGGAATACCTTGACACGGTTAGCCGTCGTGTGGCACGCTACGTCCCGTGCCCCGACCGTCCACGTTCCCCGAGGCCGACCTTGCGGCCGGCGGCGACCTGGCCGCCCAGCTCCGTGCCCGCCGGGGGGCTGGTGAGTCGTTCGAGACCATCGCCCGCTGGCTCCTGACCTCGCACGCGTTCACCGTGTCGGCCGAGACGGTCCGCCGCTGGTGCGCTGACCTCGACGCAGAGCCGAAGGCCACGACGGCATGAGCCTCACCCACGCCAAGGAGGCCAAGGCCAGCGCCGCCCTCACCGACTTCTTCGAGGCCGCCCCCGCCCCGGACGAGCCAGACCCGCCGGTTTGCGTCGTCTGCGGCACAGTCGACGCCCCCGGCCACGCCGGCACCCACTGCCCCGACTGCTGGGAGCAAACCGACGACGGGTGGACCGAGCCAGACGACGCCCCCACCCTGTTCGACCTGGCCGGGTCGGCATGACCCGAGACCTGCTCTCCTGCGCCGCCGCGTTCACCGTCGGCTGCCTCGTCGGCCTGCTCATCCTCCACGTCTCGGGTGTGGCATGACCGCCCGGCTCGCCCTCGCCTGCCACCTCCACCCCGGCGACATCGTCCACCACGACCACGCCGAGCGGACCGTCGCCGACGTCGACCGGCTCGCCCCCCGCGAAGTCCGGGTCACCTACACCGACGGGACCGGGACAGTCCACGACTGGAAGGGGACGGTCCGCCGCCACCGGCCCGGAGCGACCGAGCGGGCGCCGGCATGACCGCCGGCATGGCCATCCTCGTCTGCGCCCTCGTGTTCGCCGCCGGCTACATCGCCGCCCGCGGCCAGAACATCGCCGACCGGGCCACCCAGCGCCTCCAACCCCACGGGCCGCCCCGCTCCCACGTCCACCCCATCGCCCGGCCCTACGACCAGGACCGGGCCCGCACCTACTACGCGGTGGAGCCCGACACCTTCCCCGGCGGCGACCAGGCCGCCGCCCGCCGGTTCCTGGCGGATGTAAGGGAGCGGGCCGACACCGATGAGAAGATCCGGTCGGCGGTGGCGGAGTACCAGCGCCGTGTCGCCACCGGCGAACCCTACGAGGACACGACCGACGTGGCTGCGCTCAGGGAGCGCTACCTCGCCAACGATCCCACCGGGGCCCTGCACCCCGGTGGTGGCGGCGTCCCCGGACGGACCCGTGCCCCCACGGCAACCTCCGGCGCCGCTTGTGGCCCGGGAGACGCAATCGCCGGCGTCTCCCGGGCTGCACCACACCCGCCCGCCCAGTCCGACCGTTAGGAGCCCGCATGGACACGCCCACAACTTCGGCGACCCCGCCGACCGAGTACCTGGTCCTCAGACGCGACGAGGACGGGCCGGTCGAGGACGGACAGAGGCACGCCTACGTCAACGTCCACGCCGCGAAGCGGTCCGCGATCGTCCGTAACACCGGGAGGCTGAACCCGAACCGATGGTGGGTTGTCGCTGACGCCGCCGGCACACCGTTGGACCCGCAGCCGTGAGCGACCTGCGACCCCACGTCCTGCGGCTCGTGCAGCGCCTCCGGGTCCACGCCACGAGCACGGGCACCGGGTTCCGCCCCGACCCCGACTGGGCCGACTACGACTGCGACGAGTTCGACCCCGCGCCCGGCTTCAGCAGCCAATGGTCCTACGCCGACCAGCTCGCCATAGCCGACGCCGAGGCGGCGCTCGACGATGGCTGACACCCGAGGGATGGCGACCACCAAGGTCGGCGACCGCATTCGCATCACCGCCGTCGGCGCCGACCTCGACAAGCACGGCCTGACCGTCGGATCGGAACACGACGTGATCTTCGTCGGCCGGGTCCCTGGCATCTGGGTCCAGCTGGCCGGCTCTGTCCTGGGGCTCATGTCGGACCGCGGTGACCGGTGGACCGTCCTCGACGGCATCGACCCCGGAGCGGCGACGTGAGCACCACCACCGCCCCCGAGACGCACAGCCCGGCATGGTGGAAGGCGCGCAGCACGGGCATAGGTGCCAGCGAGATCGCGGCCGTCTGCGGCATCGGCAGATGGGGGTCCCGCTGGGAGATCTGGGCGGCCAAGACCGGCCTCCTCCCCCCCGACGGGTCGAAAGCCAGCGACGCACAGCTGATGGGCCTCCGCTTGGAACCGACGCTCGCCCGCTTCTTCGAGGAGGACACCGGCCTCTACATCGCCGCCGAGCAGATGATGGTGAGCCACCGCGAGATGTCGTGGGTGCGGGCCACCATCGACGGCCTCGCCGTCGAGGTCGACGACGACTCCACGGTCGACGACGCCCTCGGCCCGGTGCAGTTGAAATACACGTCCGACCCGCCGTGGTGCGACTGCGGCGGCACCCACAAGGTCTGCCCCGGCGACAACCTCCCCCCCTGGTTGAAGGCGCAGGTGTCGTGGGAGATGCTGGCCGGCGACTGGCCGACCAGCTGGGTCGCCACCCTCCACCCCCGCGGCAGCTTCCGGGTGTACGAGCTGGCCCGCGACCGTGACGACGAGGCGGCCCTACTCGACGCCGGCCGGGCCTTCTGGCACGACCACGTCCTCGCCAACGTCCCCCCCGCCTTGGACGGCGGCAACCAGCAGGCGACAGCGGACGCGTTGGCCCGGGCCTACGGCGAAGGCGGCGGCGGCGAGATCGACCTGGGCGACGAGCACGACGGCGCCGCCGAGCAGCTCGGCTCGATCCGCTACCTGAAGCGGGAACGGAAGGCGCTCGACGAGCAGATCTGCGACCTGGAGAACGTGGTGAAGGCGACGCTCGCTGAGGCTGAGGTCGGCCTGGTTGAGGTCGCCCCGGGTGATGTCCGCCCGCTGGTCACCTGGAAGCGGTCGACGGTGCGGAACGTCGACCTGGTGGCGTTACGGGCGAACGAGTCGCAGATCGCCGCCCAATACACGGTCGAGTCGCACCAGCGCCGCCTGGATGTGCGTTCCCCGTGCCCGCATTGCACGGCGGCGCTGCGGGCGCAGGACGTCGAAGGGCACATGACCAGCAAGCACAAGGCCGAGGCGGCGCCGTGAGCGCCCGGCGAGCGTCGAGCCTCAGCCCACCCGAGATGTTCCTCTTGAACGGATGGTGTGCCCAGGTCTACGAGGCCTTCGGTGAGCCGCCCTACCTGGTCGGGTCCGTTGCCCGGGACGAGGACTGGCGGGACGTTGACCTGCGGCTCATGCTCGACGTCGACAGGTTCGACGCCCTGACGGGAGGCGATAACCAGCGGCTCACCGCCCTGAACGTCGCCCTCTCGATCTGGGCACGGCAGGCAACGGGCCTGCCCGTCGACTTCCAGTTCCAAGATGTCGACGCCGCCAACGAGGCGCACGACGGGCCGCGCATCCCGCTCGGCCTCAGCCGGGTGATCTCGTGAACGCCAACGACGCCCCCGAGGTGGGCGCCGCGTTGCGGGCCTTCTCGCCGCAGCGGTGGTGCGTTCCCTGCGAGGTGTCCTGGCGCGGCGACGACCCGTGCTTCTGCTGCGCCCGCCCCGGCGTCGCCTCGGTCTCACCTCCCCCCGACTGGCCCCTGCTCAACCAACCCAAGGAGACATGATGCCCAGCACACCGAAGCCTGCCCGCAAGCAGGTGTCCGTCAGCATCGACGCCGACCTGGCCGCCTGGCTGAACGAGGAGGCCGGCCGGCGGATGGTCGGCGTCGCCCTCCTCGTCGACGCCGCCCTCCGCGACCTGAAGGCCACCATCCCTGTCGCCGACCCCGGGTTCGTGCCGGCGTGATCGCCGCCAACCCCAGGCCTGACCCGTCACTGGACGACCGGACTGGCCTGTCGGCGGATGAGCGCCGACTCAGAGCCCAGGCCGCCGCCCACACCAGCTGGGCGAACACCACCGACCGCACCGCCAGGACCGCCCGGTTCGAGAAGCAGGCCGACCCCGACGGCATCCTGCCGCCCGAGGAGCGGGCCCGCCGGGCAGAGCACTTGCGCAAGGCGCACATGGCCAAGCTGGCCCTCGCCTCGGCCAAGGCGCGCCGCCTCAAGAAGGAGGGGGGCGCCTGATGCCTACCGACGCCGCCGACTGCACCAACCCGGTGCTAGCCGCCGAACGGGACGAGGCCCGCACCCTCACCGCCGAACACGTCGACGACCCGCCCCGCGACGAAGCCTGCCCCAACCGGGCCCGGCACAACCGGATCGGCTGGTGCGGCGCCTGCCAAACCTGGGCCGGCCGAAGATGAGCGGCCTCGCACAGCAGGTTGCCGGCGCCGCCGAACGCCGCCAGGAGGGGGGTGGCAACGTCACCGCTGAGCAGCAGATCAGCCAAGGCATCCAGCAGCGGCTCAAGCGCATCGAAGCCGTCATGCCCGGCGACCACGTCGACGCCAAACGAATGGCCGCCTCCGTCATGGTCCAGATCGAACGGGTGCCGAAACTGGCCCTTTGCTCGGTCGAGTCGATCGTCGGCGCCTGCCTCGAAGTCGCACGAGCCGAACTCGAACTCGGGTCCGTCTCCGGTGAGGCGTGGCTCGTCCCCTACGGCAAGGTCTGCACGTTCGTGCTCGGATACAAAGGCATCCTGCGGCTGGCGCGCCGCTCACCCGAGGTCGTGTCGGTCGTGGCCCGCCCGGTGTTCGAGCACGACCACTTCGCCTACTCCTACGAGCCGGACCTGCTCGAACACACGCCTGCCGCCGGGGAGCGCGGGGAGCTGACCCACGCCTACTGCCGGTGGAACTACCCGGGTGGCAGCCGTGACTTCGTGGTGATCGACCTCCCCGAGATCGAACGTCGCCGCCACCGTGGCCAGGACGGTCCGGCCTGGAAGACGGACTACCCGGCGATGGCGGCCAAGAGCGCCATCCGGGCTGCGGCCGGCGCCTACGGCCTGCCCATGACGGTCGTGGCCGAGCGGGCGCTGCACGCCGAGGGCGCCACCATCACCATGCAGGAGCGCCCGGACGGTGTGATGGCCATCATCGAGCACGACCCGCCGCCCGCCCTCGACCCGGCCATCGTCGTCCCGCCCGACCCGGACACCGCCGAGGTGGCGCAGCCGACCATGCTCGACGACAACGGGCGGGACGATCACCCTCGCCCGCAGCGGGGCATGGACGCCGCCGGAATCCTCGAAGAAGCCGGCATCGAACCGCCGCTCCACCTCGCCGTGATCGCCAAGGCCACCGGCGGCCGGACCACCAACGCCGCCGAGGTCGAACCGCACGAGCTGACGAAGGTCGCCACCTGGGCCCGCAACTGCTCCGGCGACCCGGCCGGGTTCGTCAGGGCCGTCCTCTCCAAGCTGCCCGAAGGTTCCGAGGACGAAGCGGCCCTGTCCTCATGGCTCAGCGACCACGAGGCGGCGCCGTGAAGGGCCCGCGCCTCACCATCGTCCCAGTCACCTGGCGGGAAGCCTGCGCTTTCGTCGACGGCCACCACCGCCACCACGCCCCACCAAACGGGCACCGCTACAGCCAGGGAGTCGTGACCACAGAGGACGGCATCCTCCGGGGCGTCGTCATCACCAGCCACCCGGTCGCCCGGCACCTCATGGACGGCCGAACGCTAGAGGTCATCCGGTCCGCCACCGACGGCACCATGAACGCGAACAGCTGTCTCTATGGCGCAGCGTGGCAGGCAGCCAAGGCGCTCGGATGGGGGCGCCTCCTGACCTACACACAGGAGGGGGAGAGCGGCGCCAGTCTGCGGGCAGCCGGGTGGCGGGTCATCGGGGAACGCCCCGCCCGTGGTGGCTGGGACTGCCCGTCCCGCCCCCGCCTGGACAAGGGGACATGCGGCGTCGCCCGCACCCTCTGGGAGGCGTCGTGACCAACGTCGACCCAGAGACGACCCTCTTCAAGGTTGGCCTCACCCGCTACCAGGCGGACGTGCTCATCGCCCTCGTCGAACGGGACGGGCCGGCGGACAGCACCACGCTGGCCGTCGAGTCGGGCGTGCCCCGCACCAGCGTGTACGCCACCGCCGAAACGCTCGTCAGCATGGGCCTCGCCGTCACGGTCGCAGGCACCGGGGCGAAACGGTGGGCCGCCCACCCGTGGCCGGACACCTGCCAGCGTCTCCTCGCCCACCTCGCCGACCGGCACCGGGAACGGTGGGCGGCCGTCGTCGACCTTGAGGAGTCGCTCCGGTGACCGCCCTCCTCGCCTGCCCGGTGGCGGCCGCCGTCGTCTGGCTGATCCTCGCAGTCGGCGCCGACCTGGACGCCCGCCACCGTACCGACCGGCACCACAACCGACAGGACCACCCGTGACCCAACAAGGAGACACCATGACCACACCCGACCTCATCATCAACGGCACCGCGTACCGGCCCGTCAAAGAACCCGCCGAGACGCGGATCGTCATCCTTCAGCGAGGCTGGGTGATGGTCGGCCGCTGGCACCGTGACGGCGACGACTGCACCCTCACCGACGCCAAGGTGATCCGCCGGTGGGGGACCAGCAAGGGCCTCGGTGAGTTGGTGGGAGGCCCGAAGTCGGGGACGACCGTGGACCCGGCCGGCACGGTCCACTTCCACGTTTTGACGGCGGTCGCCTCGTTCGACTGCGAGCCCGGGTCGTGGCGGTAGGTCTCGTCGCGTCGCTCGGGGAGAACAGCCAGACCACGCACGGATACGGAGACGGATACGGATACGGATACGGAAACGGAGACGGATACGGAAACGGAAACGGAGACGGAAACGGAGACGGAAACGGAGACGGATACGGATACGGATACGGATACGGAGACGGAGACGGAAACGGATACGGAGACGGAGACGGAGACGGAGACGGAGACGGAGACGGATACGGATACGGAGACGGAAACGGATACGGAGACGGAGACGGAGACGGAAACGGATACGGAAACGGATACGGAAACGGATACGGAGACGGATACGGATACGGAGACGGATACGGAGACGGAGACGGAAACGGATACGGAAACGGAAACGGAAACGGATGGTGACCCACGCCGCCGTGACCCCGGTCGTCAACGGCTACACCGGGGAGACGACCGCCGTCCTCGACGGGCGGACCATCACCCTCCACGGCGACCAGACCGTCGCCACTGCCGGCTGGGACGACCAGATCGGCTGGTGGTTCGGGCGGGGCGACGACGTGTGGGGCGACACGTTCACCTGGTCGGGGACGGCCGAGCAGCTGCTCCTGTGGCACCTCCTCGACGACGGGGCCACCCTCACCGACCCGTGCCCGTTCTGCGCCGGGGAGAGCCCGGACTGGCGGGCGCACTGCATCGTCTGTGACGGCACCGGGTTCGCTGACTCCGCCGCCCTGGCCGAGGAACTCGACCGGCTCTACGGGCAGGCCGGCTGATGGTCCACCACTACCCGGCCGCGTTCCGCTTCTGGCGGGAGGACCACCCGGGCGGCCTCCGCAACGGTGACGTGAACACCGTCGCCCCCGACGGCCGCCTGGTGGACCTGACGCTGTTCAGAGCCGACCGGACGGTGATCGTACGGCTGTCCCGTGCTGACGCCCGGATGCTCGCCCGGCGGATCACCCAGTGCTTGGAGGCGTCGAAGTGACCGCCGCCCTCGCCGCCGTCTGGGAGCTCCTGGCCAACTTCGCCGCCGACCGAATCATCGACCTCCTCCAACTGGTCGGCCCCGTCCTCTACCGCCTGTTCGCCGAGACCGGACGGGTCCCCGAGTGATGACTGCCGGGTCGCTCCTGGCTGGCCCTCCCTCGGGCGCCGTCGTGGTCGCCGCCGCCGTCTTCGGTGTGGTGTTCGCCGTGCAGGTGCTCGTCGTGGTCGTGTTCGCCTGGCATGACCGCAGGCACGTCGCCGCACTCCGGGCTGCCGATCCCGCCCGCGACGCCGAGCCTGACACGGCGAACACCTAGTGCCCCGCTACGACCCGAAACTCGACGTCACCCTCCACCGCGCCGTCCACGGCGGACGGAAAGGCGGCTCGCTCGTCCGGACCCCGCACGTCCGAATCCCGTGGGGCCTCTACGTCGCCGCCCTCTCCCTGAAGTTCGTGTGGCTGGCGGCCGTGTGGGCTGTCCGTCACCCGAAAACGGCGCTCGGTGTGCTCCTCGTCTTCGGGGCGTGGCGGGCACTCGTCGCCTCCGCCGACGACTACGGCTGGCTGATCGTGGCGCCCGCCGCCGCCGCCGTCACCGTCCTACTCCTCGCCGCCGGCCGACGGCACCTCGCCGACACCGACGACGGCACACCCCGGCCGGCGCTCCGCACCGTTGTCCGGGCCGCCGTCACATACCGCCGCGACTGGCGTAACGCCATGAAGTTCGCCGGGCTCACCCAGCAAGACCGCGGGCAGGAGATGCTGCCCACCCTCCTCGGCGTCACCACCGACGACGGCCACGACGTGATCCGCCTGCGGATGCGCCCCGGGCAGACAGCCGGCGACTACGGGAAGGCGGCCGAACGGCTCGCTCAAACGTTCGACGCCCGCGAGGTACGGGTCCGCACCGTGCCACGACGCGCCCACCTACTCGACCTGCTCGTCTTCACCGCCGACGCCCTCGACGTCCCCGTGAGACCGGCGGCCGGCCCGGCCGAGGTTGACCTGTCAGCCATCGAAGTGGGGATGCGTGAGGACGGGACGCCGTTCACCCTCCGGGTTCTCTACTCGCATCTGCTGATCGCCGGGCTCACCGGGTCAGGCAAGGGCTCCGTCATTTGGTCGCTGTTGCTAGGCCTGGCCCCCGCCATCCGGGCCGGCACCGTCAAGGTGCTCGCCATCGACCCGAAGGGCGGCATGGAACTGGCCTTGGGGCAGCCGCTGTTCCACAAGTTCGTGCACGGGCCGCCGGAGGAGATAGCGGCGGCGCTCGACGCCGCCGTCGCCGGCATGCAACGCCGGGCCGACCGGCTCCGAGGCAAGACACGCGAGCTGGTCCCGTCGGTCGCCGACCCGCTGATCGTCATCGTCGTAGACGAGATCGCCAGTCTCACCGCGTACGTGCAGGACCCGGCGCTGAGACGACAGCTCGGCAACGCCCTCAGCATGCTGTTGAGCCAGGGTCGGGCGGTCGGGTACAGCGTGATCTGCGCCACCCAGGACGCCCGGAAGGAGACGTTGGGGATGCGTGACCTGTTCCCGACACGGGTGGCGTTGCGGGCCGCGGAAGCCGGGCAGGTCGACCTTGTCCTCGGGGTAGGCGCCCGCGACCGTGGGGCACGAGCCGACAACATCTCGGAGCACACGCCCGGCGTCGGGTACGCCGTCGTCGACGACATGCCCGAACCGGTCCGGGTCCGCTTCGCTCACGTGACCGACGCCCGGATCGAGCGGACGTGCGGCCAGGCCGCCGACAGCGGGGAGGCGGCGTGACCCCGTACTACGACGAGGGCGGCATCACCATCTACCACGGCGACTGTCGGGATCTGCTACCTGACCTTCGCGCGGACCTCGTCCTCACCGACCCGCCCTACGGGGTGAACGAACGGACGGCGAGGGGCGCGGCCGGGAGGACGTGCCTCGGCCTGAGCCGAGATTTTCCGGCCGTCTATGGGGACGACGCCCCGTTCGATCCGGCGCCCTGCCTGACCTTCCCCCGCGTGGTGCTGTTCGGTGCCAACCACTACGCGGACCGCCTACCGCCGTCCCCGTCGTGGATCGTGTGGGACAAGCTCGATGGGCTAACCGGCAAGCGAACGATCGGCTTCAATGACAACGCCGACGCGGAGATGGCGTGGTCGAATCTCGGCGGCCCCGCTCGTCTGATCCGGCATCGTTGGATGGGACTCCTCCGGGCCACAGAGAGCGGAGAGCCAACCGTCCACCCAACACAGAAGCCCGTGTGGCTTATGGCGGCGATCCTGCGGTGGAGGCGCGCATGACAACGCCGCTCGGGCTCGATCTCAGCGTCCGCTCAACCGGCTGGGCCGTGTGGGGCGGCGCCGCCGGCCGAATCCGCACCAACCTGACCGCCCACACCGGCTGGTCCGACATCCGGCGGCGCACCGTCATCGCCGACCGGATCGACACGATCACCGGCGACTTCTGGCCGGTCCTCGCCGTCATCGAAGCACCGTTCGCCGGCACCAACCGCAAAACAGGAAGAGACCTGAACATGCTCCACGCCGTCGTACTCGACCGGCTCGGCGACACCTGCCCCGTCGCCTACGTCACCACCAGCACCCTCAAAAAGCATTTGGCCGGGCGGGGCGACGCCGACAAACACCAGATGATCGCCGCCGCCCAAACCGTCGGCTACACCGGGCGGCAAGACGACGAAGCCGACGCCTGGGGGCTCGCCCTCATCGGCCACCACCTCCTCGGCGGCGTCGACCACCTCACCCCGATGCGGGCCGCCTGTTTGGCCGCAGTCACCTGGGAAACGCCGATGGTGGCGCCGTGAGTGCCAGCCGGGCAGACCAGATGCGCGACTACCGGGCACGGAAGGCCGCCGGTCTTGTCGACCCGGTCAGCCGGGCCGAACGGGTCGACGTCCGCGCCCGCGAGGCGGACCCGTCATGGCGCCAACAGGCCGCCTGCCGGGGCATGCCGCCCGACCTGTTCTTCACCGACCGGGGCTACGACACCGGGACGGCGAAGAAGGTGTGCGCCGGCTGCCCCGTCCGTGACGCCTGCCTCACCTACGCGCTCGACACCGGGGTGCGGTTCGGCGTGTGGGGCGGGCTCAGCGAGAAGCAGCGGAAGCGCCTCCGCCGCGGGCGCGGCCGGCGGGTGGCGTCGTGAGCGACCTCACCGAACCGGGCCGGCATGTCGCCGACGACGGCCTCCACGTCTACGCCTGGCCGCCCGAAGGCAGGTTCGCTGACCTGTGGCGCCGGATAGGGGAGGCGCTGCCCAGCGACGACGACAAGGATGAGGCCGCATCACTGCTGTGCCTGTGGCTCGCCGAGGACAGCACGGACGTCGCCTACATCGACGATGGCGAGCTGGTCGACGTCGAACCCGACTGGGACGTGCCGGGCGGCTGGCTCAACCGTGGCTGACCTCACCTGGCACGTGGGCGACACCCGCACCGTCCTCGCCACCCTCGAGCCGGCCTCGGTCGACCTGGTGGTCACCTCGCCGCCGTTCCTGGCGCTCAGGTCATACCTGCCGGCAGATGACCCGGCGAAACCGTTCGAGATGGGCAGCGAACCGACGCCGGGCGCGTTCTTGGACGCCCTCCTCGACGTGGTGGAGGCGTGCGCCCGGGTGTTGGCGCCGCACGGGTCGATGTGCTTCGAGCTGGGCGACACCTACAGCGGGTCCGGTGGCGCGGGTGGCGACTACGGGCCGGCGGGCCTACGGGAGGGGCAGCCGGCGTTCGATGGCTCGGCAGCCCGGCTGAGGACCCCCGGCGGGGACGACAGAGGCAGGCCGCTGGCGAAGAGCCTGTGCCTCATCCCCGAACTGTTCCGCGTCGCCCTCGTCTACGGCCACAACCCGCTCACCGGCCGGGAAACCCCACGGTGGCGGGCACGCAACGTGATCCGCTGGGTGCACCCCAACCCGCCCGTCGGTGCGTTGGGCGACAAGTGGCGGCCGGCCACGTCGGAGATGGTCGTTGTCTGCAAAGCATCCGACCGCTACTTCGACCAGGACGCCACCCGCGGGCCGCACCAGAGCGACCCCGACGAGATGGGCCGGACGATGGGCCACTTCCGGGCCACGACCGGACTGACCGGCGGTGACGCACGAGGCAACGGCCACCACGTAGGCGGCAACCCTGCAGGCGCTCCGTTGCTCGACTGGTGGAAGATCAGCCCGAAAGGGTACGCCGGCAGCCACTACGCCGTGTTTCCCGCCGCCCTGTGCATCCCACCGATCCGGGCGATGTGCCCCGAACGTGTCTGCCGGGAGTGCGGGAAGCCGTCACGGCGGATCACAGGCCAGTTCACCCTCGACTCCTACCGGGCCACCGACCGACCGCAGACGATGCGAGCCGTTGCCCTCGCTGACGCCGCAGGGCTGACCGACGAGCACATCCTGGCGGTCCGCGCCTTCGGCACCAGTGACGCCGGCAAGGCGCAGGTCACCAACAACGGCTTCGGCCACAACACCGAGCGCGTCACCCGGCTTGCCACCGAAGCGAAAGAGGTGCTCGGCGGGTATTTCCGTGAGTTCGTCATGTCCACGAACGTCACACGGGAGCACACCTGGACCGACTGCGGCCACGCCACCTGGCGCCCTGGCGTGGTCCTCGACCCGTTCGCCGGCAGCGGCACAGTCCTCGACGCCGCCCTCGGCCAAGGCCGCTCAGCCATCGGCATCGACCTCGACCGCCGCAACATCAACCTGGCCCGCGACCGCCTCGGCATGTTCCCGCTTTCGGTTGTTGACCACCTCACCACGGCGGCCAACCCGTGACCCCCGACCCGGCCGTCGAGGCTCGCCGCCGCCCTCCGCCGCATCCTCGACGCCCTGAACGGCCGCGCCATCGACCGGCGGCACGCCATCGCCGAAGCCCGAGACGCCCTCCACCGATGGGAGCTGACCCGATGACCGACGATCTGCGCACGCCCCTCGTCCGCCGGTTCGAGACGTTCGCCACCGACCTGGCCGTAGGCCGGCACGGCGACCCGCACGTCGCCTTCGTCGTGCTCGTCTACCCCGACCGCGAGCCGGCCATTATCCCCGTCACCCCCGCCTGTTCCCCCCAGAACCTCACCCTCGTCTCGGCCGGCGAGAACGAGACCCACAGCAAGCCGGCTGGACTGTTCTTCACCTACCAGGACGTAGAGGACGCAGCCCACGCCCTACGGGACGCCTGCGCCGCTTGGCGCATGTTCGGCTACGGCTCCCACCGGGACTCGGGGGTTTCGCTCGGGCGGCACATCGGGCAGAAGGTGCGGGACTACTGGGACCACCGCAAGGCGATCCCCATGATCCTGGCCCTAGACGCCGCCACAGACCTCGCCGCCCACCCTGCCGTCTGTGACTGCGGGGTGCGGTTCAAGACAGAGCGGGGACTGGCCATGCACCGGGCCCGCTCCCGGCTCCATCGGGTGATCCGATGACCGCCCGCGCCGACCACGACCACCAGGAAGCGCTCGCCGCCGCCCACGCCGCCTGCGCCATCAACATGGCCCGCGCCGCCATCGACCTGGCCGACAACGGCCGGGTCGGTCCCGCCGTCCGACTCATCCTCGGCGCCCAGATGCACGCCGCCAAGGCCACCGAGCGGGCCTGGCCGTTCCTCGACGAGTGAGCGCGGCTGGCCTCAAGGCCCCGTTCATCTGGTTCGGCGGGAAACGGCGCGTCGCCCCCCTCGTCTGGTCTGCGCTCGGCGACGTCGACAACTACGTCGAACCGTTCGCCGGCAGCCTCGCCGCGCTCCTCGCAAGGCCCTCCTGGCACCGGGGCCGGGCTGAGACGGTCAACGACGCCGACCTGCACCTGACCAACTTCTGGCGGGCGCTTGCCGCCGACCCAGACGGGGTGGCGTTCCATGCCGACTGGCCGGTGAACGAGGCAGACCTGTTCTCCCGCCACCTGTGGCTCGTCAACGAGGGCAAGGCCCGGATCGCCGGGCTGGAAGCGGACCCCGACTTCTACGACGTGAAGGTCGCCGGCTGGTGGGTGTGGGGCATCAACGCGTGGATCGGGTCCGGGTGGTGCTCCGGCACCGGACCCTGGATTGCCGACGAAGAAGGCAAGCGCCCCCACCTCGGCAACGCCGGGCGGGGCGTGAACCGCCAGCGCCCCCACCTCGGCAACGCCGGGCGGGGCGTGAACCGCCAGCTCCCCCACCTCGGCAACGCCGGGCGGGAACCACCCGTCTACGGGTACATGCGTGCGCTCGCCGACCGGCTCCGCAGAGTCCGGGTCTGCTGCGGCGACTGGTCACGGGTCGTCACCAACGGGGCACTCAACTATGGCGGCACCGTAGGGGTGTTCCTCGACCCGCCCTACCTCGGCGACGTCCGCACCGCAGACCTGTACGCCGTCGACGACCACACGATCAGCACCGAGGTGGCACGGTGGGCCGTCGACCACGGCAACAACCCGCGCCTGAGAATCGTCCTCGCCGGCTACGTCGACGAACACGACCACATCATCCCACCCGGCTGGCGGCGCCACCGCTACTCGGCGTCGCTCGGCTACGGCACCACGGCCGGCGGCGGCCAGAACAGCGTCAATCGGCACAAGGAGACGCTGTGGTTCTCACCCGGCTGCCTCCACGACACACCCACCCTGTTCGGCGAGGCCCCATGAGCGCCCCCCCGCACGACGACCACAACGCGCCGCCGGCCGACGACACCGCACCCATCGACCTCAGCGCCGCGCGCCGCCGCAACAGGGACCCCCAACCGCCCCAGAACCTCGAAGCCGAAGAGTCGCTCCTCGGGGCGATGCTCCTCAGCCGCGCCGCCGTGGACGCCGGCCTCGAAGTGCTCACCGGTGACGAGTTCTACAAGCCCGCCCACGCCCACGTCTTCGCCGCCATACAAGCCCTCCACGGCCGAGGAGAACCGGTCGACGCCCTCACCGTCACCGACGCCCTCACCCGCCAAGGCACCCTCGAACAGGCCGGCGGCGCCGGCACCCTCGTCGCCCTCCAGGCCGCCACCCCAGCCACAGGCAACGCCGGCCGGTACGCCCGCATCGTCGAGGAGATGCACACCTACCGGGCCGTCATCCACGCCGCCAACACCATGACCGCGCTCGCCTACACCACCCCCGAGGACACCGACGGCGCCGTAGCCCAAGTCGAACAGCTCATCTACAGCCTTCGCCGCACGAAGGGCGCCACCACCCGCCGACTCGACAGCGTCATACACGCCGTCCTCGAACGGCTCGCTGACCGGGCCGAGAAGGGCGACATCATCGACGGCATCCCTACCGGCTGGGCCGACCTCGACAACCTCCTGCTCGGCCTCTCACCCGGCGACATCACCATCGTCGGCGCCAGGCCGGCTATGGGTAAGTCGCAGTTCGCCGTCGTGCTCGGCTGGCAGGTCGCCCTCGCCGGCCGCCCCGTCCTGTTCGCCAGCCTCGAGATGAAGGCTGAGGAGATCGGCAAACGGTGGCTCGGGACCGTCGCCCAGGTCCGCCTCCACAACATCCGCTCAGCCACCCTCGACGCGCTCGAATGGGCCCGGGTCGAAGGGTCGGTGTCCACCTTCGCTGGCGTCCCCCTCCACGTCCTCGACAACTACGGCGCCAACATCGCCGCCATCGGCCACGCCGGACGGCGCATCGGCATGGACGGCGGCCTCGTCATCATCGACTACGCCCAACTCGTCACCCCACACAGTCGGCGAGACGCCAACCGGAACGACCAGGTGGCCGACGTCTCCCGGGCCATCAAGGTGCTGGCCGGCGACCTCGGCTGCCACGTCCTGCTCCTCTCCCAGCTCAACCGGAGCGTCGAGTCGAGGGGCGACAAGCGGCCGATGCTGTCCGACCTGCGCGACTCCGGCGCCCTCGAACAGGACGCCTCCAACGTCCTGTTCCTGTACCGCGACGAGGTCTACAACGGCGCCGGCAGCCGTGACGCCGGGGTGCTCGAGGTGATCTGCCCAAAGCAGCGGAACGGCGGCGTGGGCGTCGTGAAGCTCGCCTACCAGCCGGCGTGGGGCCGCATCCGCGACCTGAACGAGTTCGAAGCCGCACACCACGGAGGACCGCTATGACCTGGGTCAAGCTCGACGACGGCTTCATGGGCCACCCCAAGGTGCGGGCCCTCAGCCACGGCGCCATCTGCCTCCACCTTGCTGCCCTTTGCTGGTCGTCCCGGTACCTCACCGACGGCTTCATCCCCGCATGCGAGGTCGGCGGGCTCATCCTCCGCTACAAGCCCGCCTTCCTCAAGGAGGTGCTGGCCGTGCAGCCACACCAGACCTCAGCGGTATGGGATGAGGCCGAGGGCGGCTACCGCATCCACGACTACCTCGTCTACCAACCATCCGCCCGGCAGGCCACCGCCGAGCGCGCAGCCACCGCCGAGCGTCAGCGGAAGTGGAAGGAGCGGGCCGTTACTAACGGCGTTAGCGACGGCGTTAGTAACACTGCCCCGTCCCGTCCCGTCCCGTCCTTAGGTGGTAACTCTTCTTCCCGGGGTTCCAAGACTGGTGAGGGCGAGCCAACCCCGGGAACGGCTGACGCCGAACGACTAGGGCCGGACGGCTGGGGGAACCCCGAGGCCACCGGGCCCAACGAGTCCCCCGACGGCAAGATGCGACGCCGCAACCTCGCCCTGCGCCTCAAGGACGCCACCAGCTACCCGGACCTCCTCGAGTGCAACCGGGTCGTCGCCGAGACCCTCGGCCGGGTTGACTGGCGCATCGTTGACGAGCAGATCGGGTGGCTCATGGAGGCCGACGACCCCCCACGTAAGCCAGCCGCCCTGCTCGCCGCCGTCCACCGGACCGCCAGCCGATGACCGTCCGCCGCCAGCCGCTCGACCAGGCCCTCGACCAGATCCGAACCCTCACCGAACGCCTCCACCACACCCACCCCGACCTGACCGCAGACCTCAACCGGATCGAACACACCACCACCCAACTCGCCCACTGGCTCCCCCGAGCCCAAGCCATCACCAACCGTGGCGACGGGCTCTGCTCACCCAGCCTGCAACCCCACCGAAGCTCAGGCGGCCACGCCGACCCCGTCGCCGCCCTCGTCGAAGCAGACTGGGGCGACACCGGCCGCACCAAACGGGGGCACGCCGGCAAGCTCGACCAAGCCGCCGACCACATCCGAACGCCCACCACGACCTCTCGCGCGCCCAGCGAGCCGACGACCAGGACGCCGCCGACATCATCCGTGACGCACGGCACGGACTCGACCGGGCACTCAGCCTCGTCCAAGGCACCATGCCCAAGTCCTACGACCGCCGGAAGCTCCGCCTCGAGAACCCGCCGGCCTGCACCAACTGCCTCACCCACGGCCACCACACCGAAGCCGGACCCGGCATGCGAGGCCTCTGCCGCTGGTGCTACGACACCGCCCGAGCCATCGGCCGCAACCCCGACGCCGAACTCGTCTGCGCCCACCACCAGAACCGGCGCGTCACCCGGGCACTCATGGACCGACTCGACCGGGAAGCCGAACGGCGACGAACCAGGCAGCGGGCCAAACGGAAGGCAGGCAGACGATGACCGAGCCGGTCCCCCACCTCTTGACACGAACGCCGGGATGGTGTCTACTAGTGGACATGGACACGACGACGACGACCTACTCCTTCACCGCCGAGATAGAGCAAGGCCACCCCGGCTGGCAACGAGGCACCACCCGCAGCTCGCATCAGGTGACGACGGACGTCGCCGCCGAGATCTCGGCCGTGCTCGCCGCCGACCTGTCGGCCGAGGACCGGGGCGCCTACCTGGAATGGCTCTGCGCCCAGCACCACCGGACCTGCTGCGGTGAGTACGGGGCCACGGTCAGCCTGCACGCAGATGGCTCACCGCACGCACTCGCATCAGTCCGGGGCCCGTCAGTCCAGGGCGGGCGGGGGTTCCTCGCCGCCGACTCCGTGCGGGGCGCCGAGGTGGCCCGGTCCGCTCGCCTCGGGATGCTGGCGTGAGCCAGGACGCTCTCCGCTCCCGGCTGGCGAGAGTCGGACAGGCCCGTCAGCGAGCCAGGGCGGCAGAGGCGGAAGCTACAGCTGCCCTGGTCCCGCTGCTGACCGAGGCCCGCGAGGCTCAGGTCAGCGTCGGCGACCTGATGCACCTCACCGGGCTGTCCCGCCAGGGCGTCTACGACCTCGTCGCCAGGGGCGGGCACCGTGGCTAGGCGCCCTCGCACCCGATGCGCCGCCAGACCATGACCCACTACCCCGCCAAGATGTGCTACCACTTACGACTCAGGTGGGATGGGTGAAGTGCCCCGCCACCCGGAACACAGATGACCGGCCAATGGGCAGGCAGCACCCGGCGCCGCACCCTCCCCCCCAACTGGCCCGGCATCCGAGCTGCCATCATCCGCCGGGACCAAGGCCGCTGCCAGTGGCACACCGACAGCGGCACCTGCGGTAAGCCCGCCACCGACGTCGACCACATCCGGCGCGGCGGCGGTGACCACCCCTCCAACCTCCGCTCACTCTGCGCCCCCCACCACGCCCGCAAGTCGTCCGCCGAAGGCAACGCGGCACGCGCCGAACGAAAAGCGCAACGACAGCGGACCCCCGAGGCTCACCCCGGGTGGGGACCCCCCCAAACATGAAAGGCCCCAGGGAACCGGGAAGGGTAGCAGGACACCATCTGCGTACGAGAGGCTCCTCTTTTGGCATCCTGTGAAGTGTGCGGCTCTGCCGTTCGTCGAGGCAGCCGGTTCTGCTTCGCTCGACGCCCGAGGTGCGGCGCCGCTATCGGCAGTCTGCCAAGGGTCAGGCCGCCAACAGGCGCCGCTGTGCTCGCCGCCATGTGCCAACGGGACGATGTGGTCGACCGATGCCGACCTTCCAACCGCCGCCAGGGAGCGGCCCGATGCCCCAGGAGGGCCGACATGGCAACCAAGCCCCCGTCGAAGCTGAGCGGCAAGGCTCGCAAGTTGTGGACGGAGACGACCACGGCGTTCAACCTCAGGGAGGACGAGTTGCGCGTACTCGAGGACGCGTGCCGTGAGGGCGACCTGGTCGATCGGCTCGAGGCGGAGGTGGCCAAGTCTGGGCTGATGGTGGAGGGTTCGCAGGGCCAGCCGGTCGCTTCCCCTCTCATCACCGAGATCCGTCAGCACCGCACTGTGGTGGCACGGTTGCTGCAGTCGCTGAAGCTGCCGGAGGACGCCGAGTCGGCTGAGGCCGAGCGGGTGAAGCGGTCGGCGACGATGCGTGACGTGGCGAACGCCCGCTGGAAGCGTGGCGCGTAGGGTCGCTGAGGTTCGCCTCGGCGATGAGCATGGTGAGGTGGTCCGCTGGTACCGGGACACGCTGGCTGTTCCGGCCGTCTTCCCGTGGGTGGGCTGTGGGTGGGAGCCGCTGCGGATCGGGCCGACGTGGCAGACCGCCGGTGACGCATGGGTTCTGCCGGCGGCCACGCTCGGCTGGGATGTCCTCGGCTGGTGCGGGACGGAGCTGCAGCACCGGCGGCGCCCGTGGCGGTTCACGCTTGAGCAGGCCCGGTTCATCCTGTGGTGGTTCGCGGTTGACGATGCCGGCCAGTGGCTGTTCCGAGACGGGGTGCTGCAACGTCTGAAGGGTTGGGGGAAGGACCCGATCGGCGCCTGTCTGCTGTATGTGGAGATGCTTGGCCCGTGCCGGGTCGCCGGGATGGTGAACGACGAGCCCGTAGCGGTCGACAACCCGGAGGCGTGGGCGCAGACGGCGGCGACGTCGCTCGAGCAGACGAAGAACACGATGCGCCTGATGCCGGCGCTGATTACCCCCGAGGCAAAGGCGTTCTACCGGGTCCAGGTCGGCAAGGAGCTCATCCACGCGATGGGGGACGAGCGGCTGATTCAGGCGGTGACCTCGAGCCCGGCGACGCTCGAGGGGGCCCGGGCCAGTGTTGTCCTCAAGAATGAGACTCAGCACTGGTTGAAGGGGAACGACGGTCACGCCATGGCCGACGTGATCGAGCGGAACGCCACCAAGTCTGAGGGCGGCGCCGCCCGGACGTTGGCGATAACGAACGCCTACCAGCCGGCGGAGGACTCGGTCGCACAGCATGACCGGGAGGCGTTCGAGGAGCAGGCGGCGGGACGGTCGTTGACGACGGGGATTCTGTACGACTCGTTGGAGGCGCCACCGGAGGCGCCCCTCACCGCCGAGGCGGCGCCTGCGGTCGTGGCGTCGATCCGGGGGGACTCGACGTGGCTGAACACTGAGCGGATCGTGAAGAGCATCCTCGACACCCGGAACCCGCCCGAACGGTCGAGGCGGTTTTGGTACAACCAGATCACCGCGGAAGAGGACGCCTGGGTTGACCCGCAGAAGTTCGACGCCCGGGCCCGCCCTGACATCCTCGTCGCTGACCAGGACGAGCTGGCGGTGTTCTTCGACGGCTCGAAGAGCGACGATGCCACGGCGCTGGTGGGTTGCAGGCTCAGCGACGGTCACGTCGTCACTCTCGGGATGTGGCAGCGGCCACCGGGGGAGCGGGGCAAGCTGTGGGTGGTCCCCCGTGCCGAGGTGAACCTGGCGGTGGAGCAGGTCTTCGACCGGTACCGCCCGGTGGCGTTCTACGCCGACCCGAGCCACACGAAGGACGACGTGACCCAGGAGGCCTACTGGGACGGTCTGATCGACGAGTGGCACCGCCGTTTCAAGGACCGCCTGTCGGTGTGGGCGAAGCCTGGCGCCGGTGGCCATTCGATCATGTGGGACATGTCCTCGCCGGCCAGGACGGAAGCGTTCACCCTGGCGGCGATGCGGTGCACCGCTGACATTGAGGGGCCCGACGGGGATCTCACTTGGGATGGCGACAGCCGGTTGCGGATTCACGTTCGCAACGCCCTCCGGCACCTGGGCGGGTACGGGGTCAGCCTGCGGAAGCCGGGCCGTGAGTCGCCCCGGAAGATTGACCTTGCCGTGTGCATGGTCGGCGCTCGGATGGCCCGGCGGGACGTGTTGAACCGGGCGGTCAAGAAGCGTGAACGGACGGGCCGAGCCTCGTTCCTCTAACCCTGAGGAGGGGCCTGGTGCTGACCGAAGAGGAGGCGTTGAAGCAAGCCCAGGCGCTCCTGAAGGTCCGGTCGTCGGAGCTGCGGGAACTGGATGTCATCTGGGCGTATTGGCGGGGCCGGCAGTCGTACCCGCTGGTCCCTTCGGGGGTGCCGGAGGAGGTCCGACGGTTGGCCGGGATGTGCCGGATCAACCTGATGGGTCTTGTGGTTGACGTGATGGCGCAGTCGATGGCGATCGACGGGTTCCGCCGGCCGAAGGACGGTGAGGACGCGGCGCCTTGGGCGATCTGGCAGGCGAACAAGATGGACGCCCGCCAGTCGGGGATCATCCGGTCGACGTTGGCTTACGGCACCGCGTACGGGGTGGTCCTCCCCGGGGATACGGCCCCGGTGATGCGTGGCGTGTCACCCCGCCGCCTGACTGCGATGTACGGCGACGACCCGGACTGGCCCCGGTATGCGATCGAGGTCGACGGGCCCGGACCGGCCCGGTACCGCCTGTACGACGACGAGGCCGTCTACTACCTCGACGGGGGCCGGGGCAGGACCCCTACGTCGCTGGAAGGGGTAGACGAGCACGGGGCCGGGGTGTGCCCGGTCGTCCGGTTCCGCAACACCGAGGACTTGGACGACGACTCTCCGGGTGAGATCGAAGCTCTGATGCCGATGTAGGACCAGATGGACATCACGACGTTCGGGTTGCTCGTGGCGCAGCACTATCAGGCGTTCCGTCAGCGGTACATCATCGGGTGGACGTCGGATGATGAGAACGAGAAGCAGCGGGCGGCGGCGTCGAGGATGTTGACGTTCGATGACCCGGACATCAAGATCGGCGAGTTCGGCCAGGTGGACCTGTCCGGGTACCTCGACTCCCGTGAGTCGACCGTGAAGTTTATGGGGATCGTCAGCCAGACGCCGCCGCACAGCCTGCTTGGTGAGATGGCGAACCTTGCCGCTGAGGCGTTGGCGGCGGCGGAGGCGGGGCAGCGGCGGAAGATCGGGGAGAGGGAGACCGGGCAGGGTGAGTCGTTCGAGCAGTACCTGAACCTCGCCGGCCGGATGGCCGGGCTCGAGGTGGACGATTCGGCGCAGGTGCGGTGGCGGGACACTGAGGCCCGGTCGCTCGCTCAGGTAGTCGACGCTCTCGGGAAGATGGCGACGATGCTTGGCATCCCGCCCCAGGAACTGTGGGAACGGGTGCCCGGGGTGTCTCAGCAGGACGTGGAGCGGTGGAAGGCGACGGCGGCCGGCGGCGACTCGCTGGCCGGTCTGACCGACATGCTGGACCGGCAGATGGGGAGTGTTGACCCATCTGAGGCGAAGGCGAAGGCCGACGCGTTGGGAGTCCTGATCCGGGCCGGGGTGTCGCCGGAGTCGGCCGCCGCTCAGGTTGGCCTGGCCGGGCTCGACTTTACCGGTGCCGTTCCCGTGTCTTTGCGTCTGCCCGAGGGTGAAGCGGCGGGCATCGAGGACCGCTGACGTGGCATCGACCGCCGCGGGGGTCACGCTCACGGAGCGTCACCGCCGCCAGCAGCTCGCACTGCGTGCCGCCACGCTCAAAGACCTGCTGACCATCTGGCGTGCCTTCCAGATCGGCGACATTGCCGGTACCTGGCCGATGGTGGAGACGGCGCTGGTGGCGCTGATCCAGGCCCGCTGGGCGGTGTCGGCCGGGTTGGCTGCCGCTTACTACGGCCAGTTCCGGGAGGCTGAGGGGGTCACGGGGCCGCTTACGCCTGCCGTGGTCCCTCCACCCCCTGCGGCTGAGGTGGTCACGTCGCTGCGTATCGTCGGCCCGGCCGCCGCCGGCCGCCTGGTTGCCCTCGCCCGTCCTGACGCCGCCGTGGTGGCGTTGACGAACGTCAGCGGCGACGTGTCCCGGCAGGTTCTGAACGGTGGCCGTGAGACGATCCTCGGCTCGATCGACCGTGACCCCACCGCCCTCGGGTACGCCAGGGTGACGGACGGTAAGCCGTGCGCTTTCTGCGCCATGCTCGCCAGCCGGGGCCCCGTCTACCGTTCCAACGCTCGGGCCACCGTGGCCCGTGACGGTGCCAAGTACCACCGGGCATGCGGTTGCACGTCGGAGCCGGTGTTCACCCGGGATCAGCCGTGGCCTGGCCGGGGCCGCGAGTTCGCTGACCTGTGGAAGCAGGCGAAACGGACCGCCCGGAGCGAGGACGGGTTGACGCCCGCTGTCGCTTTCCGCCGAGCCATCGAAGGCCGGTAACCACCGGCCGCCCCCAGGAGGGCGGTCACAACAGACCCCAGGAGGGTTCATGGCAGACGAAACACCCCCGCCGGCCGCCGATCAGGACGGCGACCAGGACGGCGACGACGCTTTCGACGCCGAACGGGCCAAAGCGAAGATCAGCAAGGCGAACAGTGAAGCCGCCGGCCTACGGAAACGGCTGAAGGAACTGGAACCGCTCGCCCGGAAGGCCCAGGAACAGGACGACGCCCGCAAGACCGCCGAGGAACGGACAGCCGAGAAGCTGAACGCCGCCGAACGGCGGGCGGCTGACGCCGAAGCGGCAACACTCCGGGTGACCGTCGCCTACGAGAAGGGGCTGACCCCGTCGCAGGCGAAACGGCTTGTCGGGTCGACCCGTGAAGAGTTGGAAGCTGACGCCGACGACCTTCTCACATCGTTCCCCGCAGCACCGGCAGTACCAGCCCAGGTGGCGCCCCCCGGCAGACCGAAGGAGCGGATGCGGCCCGGAGCCGTCCCCGCCGCTAACCCGGCCGGTCCGAACATGAACGACCTGATCCGCGCCGCGGCAGGCCACCGGTAACGCCACCTGTAGGCCCCACCGTGGGGACTACGTGACCCTGAAGGAGCCACACCCCCATGCCGTACAACAACATCGTGAGCCGCACCGACGCGGCCGCTGAGATCCCCGAGGAGGTGTCCCGGGCGATGGTTGACCGGGTCGCCGACGACTCGGCCGCCCTCCAGCTGTTCCGCCGGGTGCCCGTGTCCCGCGGTCAGACCCGGTTCCCCGTGATGTCCGCCATGCCCGTCGCCTACTTCGTGACCGGCGACACCGGGCTGAAGCAGACGACCGAGATCAACTGGGCGAACAAGTTCCTCAACGTCGAGGAGATCGCGACGATCATGCCGATCCCGGACGCTGTCGTCGCCGACATTGAGACGAACGTGTGGGACGAGGCGGAGCCGTACCTCGCCGAGGCCGTCGGCCGGGCGCTTGACGCCGCCGTGTTCTTCGGGACGAACGCCCCCGCCAGCTGGCCGGTCAACGTGTCGGCTGCCGCCGCCGCCGCCGGCAACAGCTTCACCGAGGTCGCCACCGCCGCTCAGGGCGGGTTCATGGGCGACATCGACTCTGCGCTCGGGCTGCTCGAGGCGGACGGGTTCAACGCCACCGGGTTCGTCGCCGCCCGATCCGCTCGTGGGCGCATCCGCACATCGCGGAACAGTCAGGGTGACCGGCTCGACGGTCAGCGGATCAACGGGACGCTGTCGGAGGTCGACGGGCTCCCCGTCGTCTACCCGATGCGCGGCCTGTTCCCGTCCGGTGGTGCTGCCGGCACCAACGTCCGCCTGTTCGTCGGCGACTGGGACGAGTTCGTTCTCGGGGTCCGCCAGGACATCACCCTGAAGATCCTCACCGAAGCCGTCATCCAGGACAACACCGGGACGATCATCTACAACCTGGCGCAGCAGGACATGACCGCTGTCCGTCTCACGTTCCGAGTCGGATGGCAGGTGTCCAACCTCATCAACTACGACCAGGCGGTGGAGGCTTCCCGGTACCCTGCCGCCCGCCTGGTGTTCTAGTGGCTGTCGGCCGCACCCCGGAGCAGCGCACCGTCGCTGCTGTGGGGACCACCGCTACGAGCACGGCGCTTACCGGCCCGGCCGGGTCGTTCAACGAGGAGGATGCCGGCCGGGGTATCACTGGGACCGGCATCCCGGTCGGGGCGACGCTCGCCGCTGCCGGGGCGTCGTCCGGGGCGGCGGCCACACTCAGCGCCGCAGCTACGGCGACCGGGACGGTCACGGCGTCCGTTGGTACGGGCACCGGGGGGGGCGACTACGGCTTCATCGGATGGTCGCCGGAGACCGACATCGAGTCGGAGGGGTACAGCGTGACGGCGGCGAACGCCGGCACGGTCACCCCGGCCCGGATCACGAACCTGACGACATCGACCAGCTCGCTTCAGCGGGCCCGGAACTGAGGAGAAGACGCAGCATGGCATTCAGCCGCAATGACCGCAAGGACAGCCAGCCCGCACCGGAGGCGGCGCAGGACGCCGACCCGCAGGGGCAGGAGGCGGTCGACGAGGAAACAGACCAGGGCTACCGGGGGGTCAAGGTCGACCCGCTGCCCAACTCGGCGTACAGCCTCGAGTCGGGGCCTGACGCCCCGACGGTCGGGCCGACAGGACGGTTGCCGCAGGTCGACGTCGCCGACGGCGGCTAGCCGGTGTCGGTCACCACCACCGAAGACGTCGAGGCCGCCCTCGTCCGCCAACTCACCGACGCCGAGCTGGGCGTCGTGTACCGGGTCCTTGACCTGGTCGAGGCGGAGGTGCTCGTTCATCTCCCCGGGTACGACCTGGAGCCGGTGTCGTCGGAGACGGTGACGGTGACCGCCAGGCACGGGGAGACCCTGTACCTGCCCCGCTACCCGGTGACGGCAGTGTTGGCCGTGTCTGTGAACGGGGTGGCGCTGGCCGCTTCGCTGTGGTCGGTAAGTGCGAAGGGTGTGCTGACGTTGTCGGCCGACGTCCCGTCGGCTAACGGCCCAGAGTGGGGTTGGGGTTGGGGGTCGACGGTGACGGTCACCTACTCGCACGGGCAGCCGGCAGCCGGGTCGCCGCTCGTTCTGCTCATCGCTGAGGCGGTCGCATCCCACCTGCGCGCCGCCGCGTCCGACGGGTTGCGTTCGATGACGCTAGGTGACTACTCCGAGTCGTACGGGCCGCAGTCCTCCTCCGGCGGTCTCGTGGACCGTAAGCGGCTCGCCCCGTACCGCCGGTCGGCTGTCGGTTCGATCGTGCTGACCGGCGCATGATCGGCCGGTTCCTGACGGAGTCGGCGACCCTCGTGAGGACGTCGTCTGCGGTGCCTGACGCTGAGGGCAACCCGACGGCTACCACCACGCAGGTGGAGCTGATGTGCCGGCTGGCGCAGTCGAGGACGTCCGATGATGAGACGGAGGGTGACCGGCGGGCGACGACGCTCCGCCTGTACCTCCCCCCCGACGTGGTCCTCGACGGCAGTGATCGGGTGGTGAAGGACGGTCGCACGTTCGAGGTTGAAGGGTCGCCGTACCTGGCCCGCACGCCCCGTGGCCCGCACCATTGGGAGGTCACTCTCAAGGAGGTAACGCCGTGATCCGGGTGAAGGTGAGAGTCACCGAGAACAACACCAGGCTGGCCATCACCCGGGTGGAACAGGCCGTCGACGCCGGCATCGCCAACGCTGTCCCCGGCATCGTCCGGTTGGCGCAGTCCAACGTCGCCGGCTACTCGAGGCGGATTGCTGACGGGATCGAGGGGATGCGGATGGGGCCGGGCGTGTGGTTCATCGTCGGCACCCACCACGCCTCCCACATCGCCGAATCCGGCGCCCGGCACGCCGCCGCCTACCCGTTCCTCGTTCCCGCACTACTCGCATCCCGTAACGCCGTGGCCCGAAGCATCGAGGAGGCCATGTGATCTACGCCGACCTCGCCAACGGCTGGCTCCTCGCCACCCTCCGCGCCGACACCGCCCTCGCCGCCCTCGTCGGGCAGAACATCTACAACAGCGCCGCCCCCGACGAACTACTACCCGGCGGGACCCTCGACGTTGCCGGTAAGGCGACCGCCTACGTCGTGTTCGACTTCGTGGCTGTCGCTGACGCCGGCCGGGTTCTGCTCACCGGGGTCGGGTCGACGGTGCAGGTCACCCGCCGCTACCAGGTGAAAGCGGTAGGCGCCGGCCGTGACAGTCTCCGCCTACGCCCCGTTCTGCGTCGCATCGAAGCGCTGGCCGGCATCTCCGGTGACTTCGACGGTCATCATTTCGTCTGCGACTGGGCGGAGGTGACGGTCGAGCAGTTGGAGACGGCTGACGGTCACCACTGGTGGCACCGCGGCGGCCAGTACGACATCACCGCCCACATCATCTGACCACCCTCCAAGGAGGCCCGCTATGCCCGCCAGTGCCAAGCCGAAGGATCAGGCCGACAAGCCGGCCAAGATCGGCGCCTACCCGGAGCGGCCCTACGCCGAGGCCGAGGACGCCGACGCTGTGACGCGTCACCACGACTACCGGCCCGACGGGAAGCCCGTTGATGAGCCGACCACCGGGGAGGTGACCGCCAATGGCTGAGCGCGCATCCGTCGTCGAGGCCGTCCAGGTTGGCCTAGAGGCCACCCTCGGCACCCTCGTCGCCGCCAACAAGCGGCTGTCCGCTACGACGATCCGGCTGAACCCGATGGCGGAGACCGACGAGTTCGCCCCGGAAGGCCAGAAGGACGTCACGCTGGTCACCGAGGTGGCCGAGTGGTCGGAAGCTGCCATCGAGGGCAGGCTCACCTACGACGAGTTCGCGTACCTCCTGTCCGCCCACTACGGCGTCGCCACTTCGCGTGCCATCACCGACGCTGGCGGAGTAGCTGTGACCGGCGCCTTCGGGTACGAGTGGACGGCCACCCAGTCGACGCTCGACGTCCCCAAGACGTTGACGATCGAGCGTGGTTCCGCCTACCGGGCGTTCCGGGCCGGCGGCGGCGTCGTGAAGGACCTCGGTTACACGTTGGGACGCCGTGGTGGTGCGCCTGCGATCACGGGTGCTCTCATCGGCCAACGGATCGAGGACGGAGTCACCCTCACGGCGGCGCCAACGCAGGTGGTCGCCACCCCCGTCCAGTCACCGCAGATCGACATCTACCTGAACGCGACGGCGGCGACGGTCGGCACGACGAAGCTGGCCCGGTCGTCGAAGGTCGAGTGGGCGAGGACGGGCAAGTTCGCCGACTACTGGATCTTGGACTCGGCGAAGCCGTCATGGGTTGACGCCGTCGAGGCGAAGCCCGACGCGTCGCTGACGCTGACAGTCCAGGCGGACGCCTCCGGCATGGGCCTGTTGACGAACCTGCGGGCCGGGTCGACCGTGTTCATCCGGGTTGAGGCGAAGGGCCCGCAGTTGGCGACGACCGCCGCCGGGTGGAAGATCGGGGGCGGTGCGACGATCACCGGTAACGCTTCGTTCCTGTTCCGGCACGACATTGCGTGCAAGGTGCGGGAGATGGCCCCGATCGAAGACCAGGACGGGGTGATAGGTGGTGCGTGGCCGATGCGCATCGTCTACGACGCCACCCTCGGCTACTCGGAACGGCTGACGTTGGTCAACAACACGGCCGCCCTGTAGTGCCGTCGCTGAAGAGCATCATCGAGGGTGGCCCGGTTCGTACCGCCCGGTTCGACTGGGGCGGCGACGAGATCGTGATGCGGGTGACGATGTCGGGTGTCACCGTCGGCGAGGTCGTGTCGGCTGACCTGACCGAGGTGGCCGACGAGTCGGACGTGGAGAAGGCGGCCCGCACGCAGGCGTTTATCGCTGATGCTGCGAGGACGTTGGAGCGGGTCGTCGTCGAGTGGAACATGTGGCTCGACGACGAGGAAACGATGATGTTCCGCACCTACGACGACATGCTGCTCCTCCCTATCGAGTTCCTGTTGGCGGCCCGCACCGCTTTGCAGAAGGCGGCGGAGGTTGATGCGTCGGGGGGGGCGAACGGCGTCTCCGGCGCTGGCTGATCTGTGACGCTCTCGGCTTCGAGCCGGAGGACGACTTCGTTCCGCCTACGTGGGTGACGGTCCACGAGGTGGCGGAACGGTACGGGCAGTCGCCGGAGACGGTCGAGGGGTGGCGGTGGCAGACGGTGGTTCGTGCCCAGCTGCTTGCCCGTGCCCGGGCCGGTGCGGAACGGGCCGTTCAGAAGCATCAGGAGTCGAGGAGGAGGTGACCTGATGCCGAGCCTTGGACGTGTGCTGGAACGGCTGACGGTCGCCGTGGACGCTGACACCAGTGAGGCTGACCGGAAGCTGAACGACCTGTCGGACGAGTCCAAGGGCGGCTCGTGGATCGGGAAGCTCGGGGGCGGTGCGGCGAAGGCGGCCGGGCTAATGGCTGTTGCCGTCGGTGCGGGCGCCGCCGCGATGGGCGGCCTCGGGCTAGCGGCGGCGGCTCAGGCCGAGCAGTCGGAGATCGCGTTTACTTCGATCATGGGTGACGCCGGGAAGGCGAAGACGTTCCTCGCTGATCTCAGCACGTTCGCGGCGGAGACACCGTTCGAGCTGCCCGGGCTGAAGGACGCCGCCTCGAGGCTGCTGGCCACGGGCACTGAGGCGTCGAAGGTGATCCCGATCATGCGGGCCGTGGGCGACTCGACGTCGGCGATGGGCACGGGTGCTGAGGGCATCGACCGGGCGGTGACGGCTCTGACGCAGATGCAGGTGAAGGGGAAGATCACCGGCGAGGAGATGCTGCAACTAGCCGAGGCGGGCGTCCCCGCATGGGACGCCCTGGCCACCGTCATGGGCGTGTCTGTCGCTGAGGCGCAGAAGAAGGTGTCCGCCGGTCAGGGCAACGTGAACGACCTGTTCAAGGCGTTGGAGACGCAGGCGGGACCGGCGATGGGCCGCGTCAAGGGGATGATGGACGCCCAGTCGGCGTCGCTCACCGGGATGGTCTCGACGTTGAAGGACACGGCGTTGCAGGGCCTCGGCGACATGATGAAGCCGGCGGTGCAGGAGATCAAGAAGACGATGCCGCTGATCACGTCAACGATCGGTGACACGTTGAAGTCGATCGGGCCGCAGATCTCGACGCTGATGACGGGTGCGGTGGGCATGCTCGCAGGGTTGCTGCCGGTGATCGCGCCGCTGGTCGGGACGATCGCCCAGGTCGTCGGGGGCCTGTTTGCCGCCCTCGGCCCCGCCCTATCGGCGGCGGCGCCACTGATAGCTATTGTCGCTGAGAACCTGGGCGGCGCTTTCCTCGAGGTGTTCAAGGCGTTGGCGCCGATCATGCCGCAGGTCGGCGACGCGATCGGGATGGTCGCCGTCAACCTGGGGGGCGCGCTGGCGTCGACCCTGTCTGCGGTTGCCCCCTTGTTCGCTCAGATGCTCGACGCCGTCCTGCCTCTCCTCCCAGCGCTGACCAACTTGGCGCAGGGGGCGCTGCTGGCGCTGCTGCCGGCGCTTGTACCGCTCATTGAGCCGATGATCCGTCTGGCTACCGCCATGATCGGCACGGCCGGCGACGCTGGACCTCTCCTCATCGTGCTGTCCTCGCTCACAGACGTGCTGAACGCTGTCCCGACGGGGGTGCTGACGGCGCTCGCCGTGGGGTTCATGGCGTTCAAGACGGTCGGCGTGGTGGTGGGAATCCTCGCTGCCATCGGCCCCGCCCTCTACGGGTTGGCGTTCACGATCCTCCCCGCCCTCGGCGGCGCCTTCGCCTTCCTGGTGTCGCCAATCGCGCTGATCGTCATCGGCATCGCAGCGCTCGCTGCCGCCGCCTACCTGATCTACCAGAACTGGGAGCGGCTCCCCGAACTGTTCAACACGGTCATGGCCGCCGTTGGCGGGTTCTTCGAGCAGCTGCCCGGGATGGCCGCCAACGCCGTCCAGTGGCTGGCCGACAAGTTCCTCGAGTTCGCCCCGAAGGTGATCGAGGCTGTCGGCGGCTTCGCCGTCGTGGTTGGTGAGTGGCTGTGGGGTACCGCCCTCCCGTGGATTGGGCAGACGTTGTGGGAGGGCATCAAGTGGCTTGCCGACAAGTGGTTAGACCTGGCCCAGTGGACGTTGGACGCCGTCGTCGAGTTCGCCCCGAAGGTGGCCGCCTGGTTCATCGACACTGCCCTGCCGTGGCTGATCGGCAAGTTCGTCGAGGGCATCATGGCCCTGGCGCAGCTGTTTATGGACATGCCCAGGTGGGTCGTCGAAGCCCTCGTCGAGTTCGGCCCCCGGGTGGTCGGCTGGTGGTTCGGCACGGCGGTGCCGGCGATCACCGACGCTGTCCTCGACGGCATCAGAGGTGTGGCCCGCCTGTTCTTCGACCTTCCCGGGATGGTCGTCGACGCGATCGGCAGTCTCGCTGGGGTCGGTAAGGATCTGATCGTCGGGCTGTGGAACGGCATCAGCGGACTGCAGGACTGGCTGGCCGACCGGGTCAGAAACTTCGCACGTAACGCCGTGTCGAACGTGCTCGACGCCGTGTTCGACTTCGGGTCGCCGTCGAAGGTGATGGCACAGAAGGGCCGGTGGATCGGCGAGGGGCTCGGCGCCGGCATCCTCGCGTCCACCGGCCGGGTCTCCGCCGCCTCGGACGCCATGGCAGCGGCGGCCACCCCCGGTTCACCATCCGGTGTGGTCCGCCCCTCGTTCGCATCCTCGTCCACAGCCGCCAGCGCCTCCGCTAGCGCCGCGGCGGCACCGAACGTGTTCCAGCTGCCAGACGGGTCGGTGCTGACCATGTCGGAGATGAAGAAGCGGATGCGGGTCCTGTTCATCGAGGACGGTGGCAGCAACGCCTTCGCCACCGCCCTCGGCTAGATGGCCCTCCCCCGCGACAGGTTCGAGGTCGCATGGACAGCGACACCGTGGGCCCCGGCGCCCGTGTGGGTCGACTGCACCCCGTGGCTTCTCACGATCGGCCGGGAACGGGGCCGGCAGCCGAGGGACGCCGTCAACCGGGCCAGCCGGCTCACCGCACGCCTCGACAACCGTGACGGCCGGTTCAGCATGCAGAACCCGGCGTCGCCGTACTACCCGAACGTCGAGCCTCGCCGCCCGTGCCGCTGGGTGACCGACTGGAACGGCGTCACCTACCCCCGCTTCGAGGGTCTCCTCGATCTGCTCCCCACCGAGTGGACCGACTTCGCCGACGAGGTCGCCACATTCACCGCCCTCGGCCGGCTCGCCAACCTCGCAGACGTTGACCTGCCCGGCTCCGTGTGGGAGACGACGGTCAAGGGCACGACGCCGAGGAACTGGTGGAGGATGGACGACCCGGAGCCGGTCACCACCATCGATGATGCGGGGTCCGCGGGGACCGACATGATTGTCGTTGGGCCGTCCACTCGGACAGAGGGAGCGGCGATGATCCCCGGGGGCGCTCGCCGGCTCGACCCGGTGACCGCTTACGCCTACGCCTTCCAGTCGGTGGTCTACGGCTCTGCGCAGTGGACCATCTCCGCTGTCTGCAAGCTCGACATGACGAGACCGAGTCAGCCCGGCGTCTACAAGACGTACCCCATCTCGGCGAATGACGGCGTCTCCGCCACCGCCCCGTTTGAGCTGATCCACACCAACCAGGTTGACACGGCCGGGTACTGGCGCAACGAGATCAACTTCAAGTTGACCGGCAACGTCCCCTTCAACTTCTCGCTCATCTTCGTTGACCGCCTGCCGCCCTACGAGATTTTCTTTCCGGGGGCGATCCGTGCCGACTGGTTTGTAATCACCCTCGTCCGCAATGCGACGGGTGTCGTCGTCTATTTCGACGACGTCTTCGTCGCTCCGGTGACTTTTACCACCAACGTCACCGTGTCGTCCCCGACGTCGCTTGTCATGGGAACCCGGTACGTCAACGAGGCAGAACCGACCGAGCTCGACGAGGTGGTGGCGTGGGATCGGGCGATCACGGCGGCCGAGGCGACGACGGTGAATAACGCCATGGTGAAGCCGTGGGCGGGAGATAGTGTCAACGCACGCTTCGACCGGGTCGTCGCTGCGGCGAGCCTCCCGGCGTCCCGCATGTCCTACGGCGCGAACAGTCCCGCGGTGCTGGGCCGCACCCAGCTGGGGGGGAAGGCGCTCACCTACTTCCACCGGCTGGCCCGGGCCGCCCGGGGCCGGATGCTCGACACAGTCACCGGGAACATTCTCCTTCGGAGCGGCGCGGACCTGGCGGCGATGCGAGCCAGCCGGGCGACGTTCGGGAACCGTCCGGGTACGCCGTCGGCACCGGTGCTGACTCAGTCGGGCGACCCGGTCACCACAGAGACGGGCGACCCGGTCATGACAGAGGCGTGGGCTGGCGACATGCCCTACCAGTCGGTGAGCACCGACACCTCCCACCAGAACGTCGTGACGGTCGTCCGGGTCAAGAACGTTGAAGGGTCGGTGCAAGAGGCGGCCGCAACCGACCTTGTCCCCGGAACGGCCGTGTCCTACGTTGACCGGTTCGGGCGGCGCGGTCCGCCCGAAGGCGAACTGGGAGACCTGCTCTTCTCGACCGACGATCAGGCGCTCGATTTCGCCCGGTGGGTTGTCGACAACGGGAAGGCCCCGAAGGTTGCACTCGACCCGCTGGTGCTCCACCCGCTCGGTGATGACGCGGTTACCGGCACCGTTCTCACCCTCGACATTGATGACGTGGTGACCGTGATGCGGAAGCATCCGGCGCAACCCCAGACGCTCACCGCTGTCTGCAGGATCGCCGGGATCACCGAGACCGCCAGCATGACCGGCCGCAGACGGACGTGGTCGGTCGAGTGGCGGCTCGAACCGTTGGAAGTCCTATGACCGTGACGGGAGCCTGATTGTGCCCACGAAGCTGAGCGAGTTGTCCCCGGCGGATGTCGCCGCCCTGTCCGCAGTCGGTGTGGTGGCCAAGGCCGACGACTCGACTGTCACCGGCGCGAAGGACTTCACGACCACCGGCGGCCTCAAATACAAGGGGCAGCCCGTCGTTCGTGTAAACGAGGTGGCGCTCTCCTTCCTTGACCCGAGGGTCGGCGGCGTGGTTGGAGGCGTGTCCTCAACGAGCTCCCCGACCAACAACGCCGCATGGACGGCGGCGCTCGCGTTGCTTCCAGGCGGCGGGCGGCTGTTCTTCCCGCCGGGGGATTACCATACGACCGCCTCGATTGCGCCCACTGCCAACAGCCTGGAGATACACGGAGCGAGTCGT
>Ga0136611_10000165_pt1 | contig 38882 bp, 43 predicted proteins | sample AntDrymUQ2232306_2_FD_106645 | JGI IMG/M metagenome (GOLD analysis project Ga0136611, IMG submission 106645) | Polar desert sand microbial communities from Dry Valleys, Antarctica - metaG UQ223 (23.06) | ecosystem: Environmental > Terrestrial > Soil > Desert | place: Antarctica: Dry Valley... | reverse complement strand
GCGCTGGATGGCGTATCGTTCGTGATTGAGCCTGGACAGCTTGTGGCGCTGGTGGGTCACTCGGGCGCAGGTAAGACCACCGCTACCTACCTGATCCCTCGCTTCTATGATCCCGATGGTGGTCGCCTGACCCTGGATGGGCAGGACCTGCGTGACGTAACACTGGAATCGCTCACGGGGCAAATGGGGATTGTCACGCAGGAGAGCTTCCTCTTCCATGAAACCCTGCGCAACAACATGCTCTACGCGCGCCCCGGCGCGACCGACGATGACGTGGTGGCAGCGTGCAGGGCGGCGAACATCCACGATCTGATTGCATCGCTGCCCGAGGGTTACGACACGGTGGTGGGCGAGCGCGGGTTCCGGCTCTCGGGCGGCGAGAAGCAGCGCGTGTCAATCGCGCGCGCCATTCTCAAGGACCCGCGGATTCTCGTCCTGGACGAGGCGACCAGCGCGCTGGATTCGAACAGCGAGGCGCTAATCCAGGAGGCGCTGGGACCGCTAATGCAGGGAAGGACGAGCGTGGTGATAGCGCACCGCCTCTCTACAATCCTCGCCGCCGACAAGATCTTGGTTTTCGAAGGCGGTCGCGTAGTCGAGGAGGGGACGCATGCCCAACTCCTCGACCTTGACGGCGTCTATGCCGGCCTCTACCGCATTCAGTTCAGAGACGTGACCGAACGGATCACCGAGGCCGCCGGTTAGGCAGTCTGCCAGTGCGTGGAGTTGACGAGCTCGGTCTTGCCCGAGCTTGCACTGCGGCGGCCGGCGTCCAGGATGCCCATGGCGTCCAGGTTGAAGTTCAGTTGGAGTGTCTCGTGCAGCGGCTCGCCCGTTTCTAGGTGATTCATCACGTCACGACCCAGCGTATCTCGGCCCTCCGGCAGAGCTTCTGGCTCCACGGTTTCCGGGTCACTGTCCCGGCCGCGCTTGATGGTGACCACCTGCTTGCTGCCGGCGCGCTCGACGACGATAGTGCCGGTTGAGCCGTAGAGGATCGGACCGGTTGCAACGCCGTGATCGACGACGGACCAAGTGGCCTCAAGGATGGCGAGCGCAGATGGAAAGCGGACGGTGATGACAGCGTTGTCGTCGGCGTCACCATAGGGCGTGCGGAGGTTCGCCTTCATGCCGTTGGCGGCGGTGGCCGGCTCGCCCACGAACCAGCGTGAGAGGCACGCGCCGTAGCAGCAATAGTCCAGCAGAGCGCCGCCGCCGGTCCCGGCTTGGTGCCACCAGGTAGCACCCTTCTCGGCGTCTGTCATCTCCACCATCCGGCCATCAACGCCGGGATGAACGGAGCCATGAGAGAGCGGCCCCATGGAACCCGCGCGCCACTTCACCTGCCACAGGTCACCAATGGCGCCTTCGCGCACCAGCCGGTGGGCCGTCCGAACCGCCGGTGACCAGGTGGTGGGCCAGTTGATGATCAGCTCGACGCCTGCGTTGCGTGCCGCCATCGCCATGCGCGAGGCGTGACGCATGGTGTCTGCCATTGGCTTCTCGGCGAGCATGTGCGCTCCCTTGGCGGCTATTGCCTCGGCAACCTCGGCGTGGCGCGCATTCTCTGGGCAGAAGAGCACCAGGTCGAAGTGCTCCTTGTCGAGCATCTCCCGATAGTCGTCGTACCCCTTGGGAATTCCGATCACCTCGCGCGCCTGCTTCAGGTTCCACCCGCGCGTGTTGCGTACTTCTATGAGCTCAGGGCGGGCAGGCACCGTGTCCGCGCACGCCACCCATTCCACGTTAGGCAGCTCATTGAATTCGCGCATCAGCTCGTTGATGTGCATGTGGGCGAACCCGATCACGCCCAGCCTATAGGTCTTTGCCACGTCCTTCTCTCCTCCTGGTTAACTAGTTGGCTAGCTGTCCGCCTGGAACCTCAGTTCACGAGGATGGTAAGAGTAGACAACACTGCTGGGTGTTTGTCAGGCAGTATCCTAATAACAAGGCTCGGAGAGGGAAAAGAGATGGGTACCTCACTTCCCGGCGCCGGGGCGCGGGTCCCATTCGGTGGCTGGAACCAGATACTAGTGCCGGTGCGGGGCGGCTCGGACGCGATGTTGCGCGCGGAACTTGCACTTCGGATCGCTCAGGGTACGGGCGCGCGCGTGACGGCACTCTACGTTGTGGATGACCGGGTGTTGGCCGACCCCGATGCCGGACTGGTGCGCGAGTCGCTCATGGCCCAACTGACGCGTGAGGGTGAGGAATTGCTTGAAGAGGTGAAACTGCTCGCCGAGGGCCTCCCGGTGAAGCTCTCAACGCGAGTAGATCAGGGCCCGGTGGTAGAGACGATATTGCGTGTGGCGGGGGAGATCGGCGCCGACGCCATCGTGGTCGGCGCGCATAGACAGACCTGGCTTGGGCGACTCTTAGGGGGTAGCCTGGCGGAGTCAGTCCTCCGCGCCGCGCGGTGCGCCGTGCTGGCGGTGCCTCCCGCGCGCGCAACGTAGCCCACGTCAATGTCGAAGCTCGCGATGATGCCTGTGACACGAGCGATACAAATGGCACAGTGGACTTGCAATGTCCGACACCGAGAGCGCTAATCAGCCGCCGGATTCAGGCCCTCCCTCGGAGGCAGCGCGAGCAGCGATCGCAGAGGAAATAGTCCTTAACGCGGCGATGGCTTTTGCGGGTCACGCTGTGGCGGGCGCGCAGCAGGCTGCCGAGAAAGCATCCGAGAATGTGCCGGAGCACTTGCAGGGCGTGATTGTGCGCCAGTTCTGGTTGGAAACAGCGACGCTGTGCCTGCGGCGACTGGGGGAGTCATATGCCCAGGCCGCTGGGGACGCCGCTCAGAATGCGAATGTTGAACTGCTTCGTGACGGTGCCAAGCGCACCGATGAAGCACGAGCGAGCGTGGAAGCGATTGGTGACTTGGGACTGGATCTTTTAGACCGGCTGATGGCGGAATAGCCGCCATCGAGCGCGATTTAGCCCACTACCCGCACCCGAACGAGCCGCAGCGATAGCGTCTGCGGCTCCGAACCGAGATCCTACTTGTGTCCACAAACGTGCGCCTCTTGGCGCTGCTCACACTGGCGCACGTCGTTGTGGATGCGTACGCCACTACTGTGCCTGCGCTCCTGCCTTTCTGGCAAGAGCGCTTCGCGCTTAGTTATGCCCTTGCCGGGTTAATCCGCGCCATCTCAGACGTGACTTCGTCGGTAGCGCAGCCGCTTGTTGGCATCTTGACCGACCGCGGCCGCGACCAGCGTTGGATAGCCGTCGCCTGTCTCCTGACAGCTGTGGGAGTCTCGCTGACGGGTCTAGCGCCGGGGTATGGCGTCTTTCTGGCAAGCGTAGTCGCCGGCGGGTTGGGAGTCAGCGCCTTTCATCCGCAAGGTTACAAGCTGATCGCACTCTACGCTGGAAACAACCCGGCCGTCGCGACCTCCTGGTTCCTGGTCGGAGGGAATGTGGGCGTTGCGCTTGGGCCGCTGATCGGCACGGCTATGGCGCTCCGCTTTGGCGTGGGGGGCACCGGCTTGCTGCTCGTCCCCGGCGTGATCTTTGCCGCGACGATGTGGTGGCTGCTGCCGCGCTGGTCGGCGGAAGCGCGTGAGCACCCGGGTCCAGGGTCGCCCGAGCCGGATGATGGGCAGGCGAAACACATGCGCTCCCGGCAAGCTGGCGCCACCGCATCGACGCTCGTAGCTGGCTTTGGGATCAATCGCCGGGTTTGGGCGGTGGTGGTGCTAGTGCTGTTTGTTGCGCTGAGATCCACCATCTCCAGCTCGTTGATCAGCTTTGTTCCGCTCTACTACGTGCGCATCGCCGGAACGGGCGAGGACGTTGCAAGCCTCATGCTGGCCGGGATGCTGCTCACTGGCGCCGTAGCGACAGTAGCGGGCGGCTATCTCTCGGATCGATTCGGGCGCCTTCGGATATTGACGCTCTCACTCGTGCCGGTCCCACCGTTGATACTGGCGTTCTTATGGCTGCCTCCGAATAGTACGCTGGCGGCGGCGGCGCTCTGGTCGGTAGGCGCGTTGATCACCGGGACGTTTGCGATCACGGTGGTGCTGGCGCAGGAGCTGTGGTATGAGCGCCGGGCTTTGGCATCTGGGCTGATCGTCGGCTCCGCTTTCGGCATGGGCGGGCTCCTTGTCCCGTTGGTTGGACGCGCGGCAGACCTATGGGGACTGCCGGCCGCGTTGCAGCTTCTGGCCGCGCTGCCCGTGGCGGCGCTGGCTCTGCTCGCCGTGTTTGGCGCCATCTTGTCTCCCACCTGGAACCGAACGCCCGCCACCCGGCACAATGAGGACAACACATGATGGTGCTCGGGTGGCTTCGCAAACTCACCGGTGGACGCAATGAGCCTGAAGAGATCCCGGACCTGAACCTGGTTGAGGCCGACGCGTATTTGGGCAACCGGTCTAGTCAGCGGGCGCCAGTGCAGATTGGCGTCGATCAGTGCTTTGCGAGCCCCAAGGATGGCGGGCAGGAGCGCTGGCTTCCCATCACCATTGTGGACGTGAGCCTGGGCGGGGCGCGGATTGTGGCCACCGAAGCCGTGACATCTGGTGAAAAGATGCGCCTGCGCTTCAAGCTGCCCAAGGGCCATGGCGAATGGCACGGGACGGGCTTTGTAACGTGGACTTCCACAAGCGGCTTGCTGGCGGGCATGAAGTTCGATCCGCCGGCTGACCGTAAGCAGGAAGCGGCGTCGGATCGCCTGAAACGCTACGTTGCCGCGACCGCGCCGGCTTCAGCCGTCAACTAGGCAACTACGAAGCTCTCTCCGCGCCAGCGCGTTCGCTTTCCAGCGTCAAGATGCGCCGCAAGACGGCGATGGTAGAGGCGTAGGTCGAGTCGATGCCTTCGAACGATAGACTGCGGCTGCCGAGGGTGCGGGCCTGCGTGTAGGGCGTGTCCGAAGCGTAGTGGACAACGCCGAAGTCAAACGGCAGCCGGTGGAAGTGGATGTGCTCGCCAGTTGGGTGACGTGAGGAGTGCGAGGCTTCATAGACCGCCGAAAGCAGCGGGCCAGCCTCCATCTCGACCACTGTGTAGAGCTCACGGTAAAAGAACTCCAGGTAATCCCGATTCTGGAGAAAGGTGCCACGCACGGTGACTGCCTTCTGGTTGTCCAGCACTGAGCCACGTTCAAGGAAGGGCGCCACATCGCCGTATCCAAAGGCGTTCTCGAACGCGTAGGTGTTGCGCGAATGTTCATCGTAAACGACATTGGAGATCATCACGTCGCCAATAGCGCCATTCAATGTGGCCGCCTTGCCGATGGCGTAGGCACCCTTCAGCGACGGCGCCTCGACTAGTACCTCACGCAATATCTGGTACGCCGCTAGACCGAGAGGATAGTCAACGTTCAGCACCACCGCATCTGACTGGGCGGCTGCATGTGCCAGCTCTTGCAGCCGCGGATCAATGTCCTCTGGACGGAGTCGCGCAAGCTCGATTAGCTGTGCGCCGGCGTCGTAGCCCGCGGGAGTCTCAAGTTGGAGGATTCCTCGCTCGTCCTCTTCACTGCGGCGCTCCGCTTTGACGCGGGGTTCAGGATGGTGGCGATGCCACAGGCGGGCCGCGTAGTAGAGCACGTTCTCCGCGTTGGCCCGGCCGCGCATCGCCCGCAGCTCGTCCACCTCGCCGATTAGCGCTCGCTCGTCACTCTTCTCCAGGAAGTCCCAAAGCATGCCCGCGCGGCGCGGTGCGTACCCCGAGACCAGGTTAACGACGCCGTGCATATTTGAGGAAACGAAGTAGAGCGGCCGGCCCGCCAGCCCGCGCTGCGCCAGCGCCTCGCCGATGGGATGCCACCATCGCCGCACAAGGCGCGTGTAGCCAGCGTCTTGGCCCCCAAGAAGTCTGACCCGGATGTCCTTTTCGGCGGCGGCGATCATCCGAATGCGTTCCCAGAAGGACGCTGCCCAAATCGCGCGCAGGCGAAGCCAATCGCCAGCGGCGAAGCCCAGCCGTTCGCCCAATTCCGCCTGATCCGTCACGTTCGGTTCGTGTTCGGTGAGGACCAGCGCAGTGCCTCCAGCGGCTGCCAGCGTCTCGAGGCGATGATGCAGTTTATTCCACTCGATCTGATACGCGACTAGCGTCGGGATCACATCGTCCAGGTCAGGCTGACTGGAGACGTGAACGGTCATGGTGTGCTGGCCATCCCAACGCCACTGGCGACGGCGCGCTGGCGCCTCCAGCCGCTGCCAGTGGGTGACCTCCGCTCCCAGCGCGGCACGAAAATACTCACCTTCCTGCCCAAGCAACACGCGCTCCACATTGGCTACGGCGTCTGGGAGGCGCTGGATCGCGTAGATGAAGGCGCCCGCGTCGGGAGTGTCGTCGCCGGCGCCAGCATGGAGGCTGGAACGCACCTGGATATGCGCGGCGCAGAAGGCGTGCAGTCGAATGTCACCGCTGCTGCGCAGAATCGTGGTGTACGTCCTGGCGTACAGCTCCACGTCGTCCTTGCCTGTTCCGGGTGGATCCGGCCGGTCGACGGCGTCCGGTGCCTTGGCGAGCCGAGGCGCATCCGCCTCCAGGTCACGCGGGTAACGCGGTGGCATCATGGGCACTCAAAGTGACCGCTACTCGATTGCGTGCTGCTTAGTTCGCTCATACTCGGCCTTGACTGCCTCGTTCGGCGGATACGCTTCGGCGAGTAAGGCGCCGCTGCGGACCTTATCGCGCAGAAACGTTTCCAGGTCTTCGTGCTCGGCGCCATAGGCCGCCGCCTCGGCGGCGAGCGCTGCCGGCACTACCGCGACACCATCGGGATCGCCGAAAATGTAGTCACCCGGCCGGACGCCGCACCCGGCGCACGTGACGATGCCGTCCATCTCAACCGCAGAGAGAGCACGCTGCACGGCCGCCGCGTGGACGTTGCGCGTGTACACCGCCAGGTCCAGCTCCTTGATTTGCCATACGTCGCGCAGGGAGCCATCAACAACCAGGCCCGCAGCCCCGCGAGCCTTGAGTCGAGCCGTCATAATGTCACCCAGAATGCCTCCTTCATCGTTGCCGTGGGCGTCGATGACGAGCACCTCGCCCTGGCCGATCAGCTCAACCGCCTTACGATGGGGATTCTCATCCCGTGAAAGAAAGAGGTCGGTCAGGTCGGGCCGGTGGGGGACAAGGCGCATAGTGCGCGCACGGCCGGCCATGCGAAGGTCCGGGCGGATGCAGTGCATGCGTGGCATGAATACGTTGCGATAGCCTCGCCCGTTGAGCCAGTGACTCACTGTCGCTACCGAGCTATGGTTGAGCTGTTCTAGGATTCGGGTGTGAGTCGCGTCGTCAATCTCGGTCATGCGGATCAGTATGGCGTCCGTCAGGGGCTCATCACCAGCAATGCCAACCAGGCGGTCAAGCGTATTCGGGCGCTTGGAGCGCGTAAAGAGCGCGAACGCAGTGGCTTGACCTGGGCCGAAGGGATCCGGTTGGTCCTGGGAGCGCTTGATGCTGGAGCCGAACTCGACACGCTTGTCGTGTCGCCAGAGCTGTTGACGAGCGCTACCGCGTTGCAGCGAGTGGCGGCTGCCGAGCGAAGGGGTGTCCCCGTGTTGCTCGTTTCAGCCGGGGTGTTCCAGGGCCTATCGCGCAAGGCCGGACCGCAGGGACTGGGCGCGGTGCTTCGTCCTCGATGGATCCAGCTCTCTGACGTGGTAGTAGGAGAGCGCGGCGGGTGGCTGGCGCTGGTGGAGCCTCAGGACCCGGGAAATGTGGGCACAATCCTACGCACGGCGGACGCGGCCGGCGTTGCAGGTGTCTTGCTCGTTGGTTCCTCAGTTGACCCATACGATCTCGTGGCGCTGCGGGCGAGCACGGGCGCCGCTTTCACAGTGCCTTTGTCGCGCTGCTCCTGGGACGAGCTTTCGACGTGGGCGGCGCGGTCAGGTGTCGCGCTCGTAGGCGCGGCCGGACGCGCCAACAACGATTACCGGACCGTCACGTACCCGAAGCGACTGGCCCTAGTGATGGGGAGTGAGAGAGAAGGACTTTCGGAAGAGCAGCGTGATGCGTGCGATCTGTTAGTAAGTATTCCGATGAAAGGCACCGTCGACTCACTCAACCTCGCGGTCGCCACTGGCGTCCTGCTGTACGAGATATTTCACCAGAGACGCGGTTAGGATCCTATCGGTCGCGCCAGCAGGCGGATCCAGGCTTTCCAGGTCTGGCCGGGGGCGAGCGGATGAATCCCGGTGGAGAGGCGACGAGGGTCGTTGGCAAGGGTTAAGGCATCTGACACCGCGGAGCGCGGCTCCAGTGAGATGAAGGGGCGGCCGGCTGGGAAGAAGGCGGCGAGAGAGCCGAACCCGGCTGAGGTTTCCAGCACGGCCTCGATTCCGGAAGCGCGGTCTCGGATGCCGCTTACCACGCCGAATGGCTCGGTAGGGTCGGTGCCCGCCTCTGGGCCGCGCAGGGCGGCGCGCTTGCCGTAGAGCAGCACCGGAAGGCGTGCGCCCCGAACGCCGGCGTCATTCCCGAAAGCGCCCTGACCCGGCGGCGTCCCAATCTCTCGTTCCAGGTACGCCACGCTTTTACCGGCACGAAGGTCAGCGGGGCCATCCATACGTGTGATCTCGCCGGTGCCGAGCCCGGCGCGCATCTCCCAGATTTCGTCGGCTGCGACCCAGACTTCGCATGTCTCACGCGCAGTATCCGGATCTGGGCCGGCCAGCTCCTCCGCTGTTGGCATCTCGCTGGCCGTCCCCGACGCCGGCGTGAACCGCACCGGGAAGTAGGGATGCAAACCTAGCAGGTGAGGCACTTCGTCGTCCGAGCGGTTCTCCAACGTCAAATCGAGACGGAGTGCTCCTTCCTCGACACGGTAGCTCGCGGTAAGAACGAACGGCCACGGCCATCGATCGGCGCGGTCGGGAAACGCTTCCGAGTCGAAACGGCAGTTAACGTGACTCTCTGACGCGTCAACCACCTCCCAAGGCGAGCCAGCCACGATGCCGTGGATGGCAACGCCGGGTCGATCGTTGGGCTGAATGGCGTACTGCTTGCCGCGCCAGGTGAACGGCGTCTGGTGACGGCCGGGATAGGGCGACAGAATGGGAAACCCGGTGAACGTCGGCCGCTGTCGCCACACGTCCGGCGAAGCCGGAGACGCGATGAGGTGTGCCGGCTTGCCAACGACGGGCGTACGGAAGGCAAGGCAGTTGAACCCGAGCGATGGCGCAACGCACGCTTCCGCGCCGGTGCCGTCGCTCAGAACGTGAATCGTCTCGCTGCCGAAGGAGATTGTCTTGGCTGACATGGCCCTGATGGTACGCTGGCGTGAGTAGACGAAGGGAGCGATGAGATGGTGACGCAGGAACTGAAGGCGGAGCGGGTATCAGCGAAACTCAGGTGGTACACGCCAGGGCCGCAGCCGAACGGGATGCAGGCGGTGCCGGAAGGCTGCTGGGTGATCGACCAGAAAGACCTGAAGGTGTACCTGCTGGATTGGAGTGATGGGCGTGAGCTGCGCTCGTTCGACACGCAGACCAACCACTCTAGCGGGATCACCTGGGATGGCGATGCCTTGTGGGTTGCGTCCACATTTCCACCGATTGAGTTGTTCCACTTCTCCCCTGACGGCCGCGAGCTGCGCCGCTTGCCAACTCCGGGTGCAAACGAAAAGAGCGGCGCGCACGGCCTGGAGTGGATCGATGGCAAACTGTGGGTGACGGTGCCGCCCTCGGAGACGACCTACCAGCTTGACCCGTCAGACGGTCGCGTGCTAAAGCAGTTCCCCGCTCCCGGCAACCGCCCGCACGGCGTGGCGTGGGACGGAAGCCACCTCTGGATCGCGGAAACTGGCAAGCGCACAATTACCGCATACACGTTAGATGGCCAAGCAGTGCGCCATCTCGAGCTAGAAGAAGGACCGGTAGAGGGTCCGGCCCCACATGGCATGACGTACTACCAGGGCCAACTCTGGTATTGCGACGCCGATACCAAGGCAGTATGCACAGTCAGCCTGTGACTCGTCCGATCTGATGGCCAATTCGCCGTGATTACCCTGGATTTGTTTAATCCAATCCTTGAAGTGCAGGCCACTTTCCCATGAACGACATCGCAAGAACTGAAGACGCTGCTGCTACAGGCGTAACCTGGGATCTGTCTGATCTCTTCGCGGGAGCGGACGATCCGAAGATTAATGAGGCCTTGGTGCAGGCGAAGGCCGACGCGGAGGCGTTTGCTCAGCGGTACCGCGGGAAGATCCACGTCAAGGGTGGTCCAGACGCGACGCTGCTGCTAGCGGGGCTACGTGAGTTTGAGGAGTTGCACGAGCGGACGGGACGTGTCTCCGCCTACGTGCACTTGTTGTACGACAGCGACACGCGCGATGAAACGTCGCGTGACTTGCAGCAGAAAGTCGAGCAGCGCACAACCGAGCTTCGAAACCTGACACTGTTCTTTGACCTCGAATGGCTCGAGCTGGATGACGGGGTGGCACAGCGCCTAATTGATGATCCGCAACTCGCCCCATACCGCCATTACCTCCAACACGAGCGGGTGTACCGGCCGCACAAGCTCAGTGAGCCGGAAGAGAAGATCGTCAACGAGAAGGATGTGACAGGCAGTCGCGCGTGGGGCCGGCTGCACACAGAGATTGTTTCATCGCTCAAGTTCCCGTTTAAGCGGGACGGGACGACAGAGGATCTTTCACTTGAGCAGGTTCGCGCCCTGATGTACGAGCCTGACCGTGCGGTCCGTCAGCAAGCGCACGAGTCGCTGTACAAGGTGCTGGCGGGCCAAGGGCAAGTGCTGACCTACGTCTATGACACGCTGATTCAAGACCATCAGAGCATGGACCGGTTGCGTCGCTACGAGTCGCCTATGGAGAACCGGCACCTGGGAAACGAGGTGGATGACGCCGCCATCCAGACCATGCTTGAAGTCACGGAGTCCAACTACTCGCTGGCGCATGAGTATTTCCGCGTCAAGGCCAAGGTGCTGGGCATGCAGTCCCTGGAGCTGTACGACCAATACGCGCCATACCAGCAAGGCTCCACCAAGGTGCCCTGGCAGGAGGCCGAGCGCATGGTGCTGGAAAGCTATGGCGCGATGCACCCTTCCTTCAGGGAGGCGGCTGAGGACTTCTTTGAGCGCCGCTGGATTGATGCCGAGCCGCGGCCGGGCAAGCGTGGCGGCGCGTACTGCTGGTCGGTCAGCCCCAAACTGCACCCGTACGTCTTGTGCTCCTACAACGGCAGGCCGCGTGACGCCATGACGGTGGCGCATGAGCTTGGGCACGGGTTGCACGGCATGCTGGCGCGCAAGCAGTCGCTGTTCAACTACCACTCCACGCTTCCGCTGGCGGAAACGGCGAGCATCTTTGGCGAGATGATGGTCTTCCACCGGCTCGCCGAGCGCGAGCCGGACAAGAAGGCACGGCTCGGATTGGTGGCAGGAAAGATCGAGGATGCGTTTGCAACGGTGTACCGTCAGAACCTGCTCACACGATTCGAGCAAGGCGCCTTCAAGGCGCGGACCAATGCGCGCCTTACACCGGAGAAGTTGGGCCAGGTGTGGCTGGACGCCAACCGTCCGTACTACGGTGACGTGGTGGCGCTGACGCAGGGGTACGAGTGGGGCTGGAGCTACATCCCTCACTTCATCCACAGCCGGTTCTACTGCTATGCCTACGTCTTTGGGCAGCTGCTGGTGCTTGCGCTCTATCGCATGTACCAGGAGGAGGGGAAGTCGTTCATACCCAAATTTGTCACACTGCTTGAAAGCGGCGGCAGCGACACTCCAGACCGCCTGCTGGCGCCGCTGGGTGTGAACTTCCGCGACGGTGCATTCTGGCAGAAGGGATTCGATGAGCTAAGCCGGCTCGTCGAGTGGGCGAAGGAGCTCGCGGCAGACTAGCCGAGGTAGGCGTAGTAGAGGCTGCGGAAGTACTGGAGGACTCGCTCGGGGTCGCTAGATGGGGGAGCGCACTCGGCGAGACAGTAGCCGGCGTAGCCACTGGTCTTGAGGAGAGCGAGCAGCTCCGACCACGGATAGGTCTCGTCGGTCAGGTCGTGCAGGTGAACCAGGCCGATGCGGTCTTTGACCAGATCGAAGTCTGACTTGACCGAGCCAGACTCGTCCACGTCGTGACGGGTATTGGAGTTCCAGCACAGCCAGACGTTGGGATGGGCTGCTACGTCCGCGATGCGCTTCATGTCCTTTGCATCCGCCACGCTGCCGTGCATCTCAACTCGGATCTGCACGCCGTTGTCGGCAGCGGCCGCTCCGCACTCACGCAGCGCCAGACCAATCTGGTCCAGTGTCCGGGCACGCGGAACGCCCTTGTCCTCGTTGTGGCCGTTAGGCCGCACCTTGACGCCGCTTGCGCCAATGTCCTTAGCCAGCTCGCAATAACGCTTGGTGCCTTCGACGTTCTCCCGCACCACACTTTGATCCATCGAGTGATACTCAAAGATGCTGCCCAAACCGACGATCTCGACGGCGGACCCGGCGAAGCGACGGCGCACGTCTGCCCGCTGCTCCCTGGAGAGAGAGTCTTCCACGCCGTGAGCATGCTGAGTGCGCAGCTCAACGCCCTCGTACTTGAGCGTTGTGAGCTTCGCTATGAGCGTGGGGACATCCCAGTCTTTGCCGAGCTGGTATGTGACGAGGCCGAGCTTCATGGGACGGATAGTAGCGGTCTGCACAACGGGCGTGGACTTAGCGCGCGGCAACTCGCTATCCTTCTGACCGGCAATGTCGGACACACCTGCAACTGCACCACCTGTTTCCTCGGGCGGCGACCCGGCTCGCCCGCGTTACCTCGGCCTTTGGGTGGCTGGAATCCTGCTGGTCGTGCTGTTCGGTGGCGCTGGCGGCGTGGTGGCGGACGTGATCTACCGGCTGGTCCTTGAGCAGCTTTCTGGCGGTTAGCGCACCGGCGCACGCCGCCGCTAGACCGTTCCGCGCAAGGCCATTGATGCTTTAGTGAGCTGCATGAGTTGGTCGTCCAGGGTGCGGCGGATGCCATCCGCCGGTCTGTCTCCCCAGTCGTAGAAACCCCGGCCGTTCTCCAGACCCACTGCGCCGGTATCGACGATCTTCTGGAGATAACCAAGCGCCACCGCGGCGCCGTCTGGGGTGTCCAGCTCCGGCCATAGGCGACTGGCCACCTTGACGTGCATCGCCAAGCCGTTTACGTCGCGCTGCTTGAGTGGCCCCGCGGTGATGAATCGCGGCGCCAGGCCGTATTGGACAGCGGCGTCGATGTCCTCGGCGGTGGCAAGACCCTCAGCGAGCATCCGCACCGCTTCCCGCACAAGCGCGTGCTGTAAGCGGTTGATGAGGAACCCTGGCTCATCGCGCTGCATTAGCAGAGGCAGGCGCCCAAGCGCGCGCCAGAGCGCTAGTGTCCGGTCCACGGTCTCCTGCGACGTGTCGGCCCCGCGGACCACATCAAGTGCAGGCACGACGTGGGCAGGCTGCACAAAGTGCGAGATGATGAGCCGATCGCGGTGCTTTACCTCTCCCGAAAATTCGGCGATTGGCAGGGCAGACGTGTTGCTGCTGAGCACCGCTGACTGCGGCAGGAGCGCGTCAAGCTGAGCATAGAGCGTGCGCTTCGCGGCGGCGTCCTCGTCGATCGATTCCTCCACGAATCCGGCTCCCGCCAACGCCTCTTCCAGCGATGTAGTGAAGTGCAGACGGGTCAACGCCGCCTCAGCCGGAATGGGTAGCAGGCCGTGGCCTTCGAGCGCGGTAGCATAGCCCTCGACGCGGCGGCGCGCGCGGTCGAGTGACTCCTGAGTACGCGACATAACGCCAACGTGCGGGACGCCGGTGGCGAGGATCAGGGCGATACCGGTACCCATGAGCCCTGCCCCAATGACGGCGGCGCGCTGCGGAAGTGCGGAATTGTCCATTGCAAGTGCAGGGTACACTTGGCGCCCTGTCCAGGAGCGTGTACTGATCCGTTTTTTGCAGCGCACGCGCGCGCTCATGCCCGAGCTTCCGCCGTACGACTTTGGCGGGAATGGACCGACGATCCCGCAGGCCGTGGTACTGCGTGATGGCGAGTGCGGGCCAGAGGTACTGCTTCTGCTGCGGACAAGCCCACGAGCGTGGGAGCTGCCGGGAGGCAACCTGGAGACGGGCGAAGATCCAGCCGCGGGTGCGATACGTGAGACCCACGAAGAGACCGGACTTCGAGTAGGCGTGGTGCGCCTGGTTGGTTGGTACAACCGCACGGGATTCCGACCGCACGTGTCTCCAGTCTACGCTTGCCGCGTGCAGGGCGGCGCACTGCGATCTAACTTCGAGTCGGTGCGGCTGGCCTGGTTTCCGGTAGGCGATTTACCACGCGGCCTCTTCCCCTGGTATCGCGCGGTGATCCGCGACGCCGAGCACGGCGTCGCGCACACGGAGGAGCAGATACAGCATCTTGGCTGGCGGATGGTGCTGGCGGCTATCGAGATTCATGTGCGCGGCGTACTTGGCTGGTAACCTGACCGATGGAGAACGCACGATGACTCAGCAACCACCGGAACGGCCGGTGATCCGCACGTTCGATGATCTGGCGGGCGTGCCGGATGAGGTCTTCCGCCAGATCGCAATGCGTGTCCATATGATCGATCTGGCGTACGCATTTGGCAGAACGGAAGCGCTGCGCGAGAGGCTGCTCTCGGCGGTTCGGCCGGAGCTGGCTAACGATATTCGGTCGGCCATCCGCGCATCCGATTGGGCGAGCGAGCGGCTCCCACCTGAGGAGCAGACGCGCAGCGCGCAAGCGCGCGTGATTGAAGCCGCGCGCAATGAGCTCACAAATCTGTAGAAGAGGGATAGCAACACGTATGGCAGTCGAAACCAAGACGTATGGCGTAGGGATCATCGGCGCGGGACGGATTTCAGGGGCGCACGCACGGGCAGCGCAGAACGTCCCCGGTGCGCGGCTGGTGGTGGCGAGCGAGGTTGACGAGTCGCGCGCCGAGCAGTTTGAGGCGAAGTGGGCCTGTGAGGTGGTAACGGACTACAAGGAGCTCTTGCGGCGCGACGACGTAGACATCGTGTCACTGACGCTGCCCCACTGGCTGCACGAGCCGATTGGCATTGAAGCGGCGGAGGCGGGCAAGCACATCTTCGTGGAGAAGCCGATGGCAGACACGGTAGAAGAGTGCGACCGCATGATCGCGGCCGCGCGCAAGAACAACGTGAAGCTTTTCACGGGGCACACCGAGCAGTTTTTGGCGCCGAACGTGAAGGCGCGCCAGTTAATCGAGTCGGGCGAAGTTGGCGACGTGGTGATGATCGCGGACTGCTGGTACAAGGCATTTGCACTGCACACGCGCCCCCCGTGGTTCCTAGACCGATCCAAAGGCGGAGGGATGTGGCTGATGAACGGCGCGCATATGATTGATCGCATTACCTTCATTGCGGGCAGCCGCGTGAAGTCGGTCAAGGCCTCCATCCGTACGGTCTACAACGACATCAAGGCGGATGACGCCGCAACGGCGTATCTGGATCTGGAAAGCGGCGCGCCGGCCACCATCTCCCACACTGGGTATAAGGACAACCCGGGCGCCGGCGTCGAACAGGGCGGCGGGCAGATCATCATCTCCTGCACCGAGGCCATGCTCAAGGTGGACAACCGATCCCGGTTGTTCCGTAGCGCGCCGGGCGGCGCACGCGGGCAGGGCGACTGGCAGGAAGTGGAGCTTGAGCGGGTGGACACCACTAGCCTGGAGCTGCAACGGCTGATCGAAAACATCGAGGAGGACCAGCCTGAAACTGTGAGCGTCGAGCAAGCCAGGCACATCGTGCAGGTCATGGAGGCGTGCGAGCAATCCTCACGCAGTGGGCGCGAGGTGATCATCGGTTCCTGACTCGGGCAGTCGCGCTTTTCGCGGCAGCTCGCTGACATGTCTAGCGGTGTCCAGATATGTCAGGAAGCCACTGGACATTGAATCGCTAGAATCGACGCCATCATGGGCTTCTTGAACCTCAGCGCGTGGCGCCCCATTGGTGGGAAGCGAGTGGCAGAGCGGCGGGCGCGTTCCGGGTTCGCCCAGCCGTCGCGCTACTACTACGACAACCTGCGCGACTTTCAGGTGCTGATCGATCGCTACTTTGAGACGCTTGGCAAGCGTCCCACGGACGTTGCCGAGCTCTATCTTTGGCATCTGGACCAGGAAGTGATCGCAGAAGACGACGTGCGCGCGCGCGACGTAGCCGACCTATTCAGTTATTACGACATCGAGCCCAATTCCTTGTTGGGCTTGGTGGCAATCCGCACGGACCATGGTCGTGTGGCGGCCGAGCTGATGGAGGCGCGCCGCACCAAGGAAACACAGGGGCACCGCCCGCCGCGTCGCATTCCGATTGAAGTAGGGTTAGCGTGACGGCTCTAGCTGCGCCTACGGTCCAGGACTCACGGGTAGATCCGGCAGGAGTTCTGACCTCTCATGCCATCCTCAGCGGTGGGCTGATGCCTTCGGTAACGGCTCTAGCGGCCGCGCTGCGTGCATTGCGCGGGCTTGGCCGCACGGAGGACGTGGTCGGGTTCGCCATTCCGCTGGATGGTGATCCGTCAGAGCGTCGCGTGCGTCAGCCAGATGGACCGGTGGCGAAGCCACGCTTCGACCTGATGGCGTTCCTCATGACGGCGATCGATCCGCATCGGCGGACGACGCAGTTTGGCCGTTGGGCGCCTGGCAGAAATGCACCCCTCGCTTTCGAAGTATTGGGTGACCTGACGCGCTGGCTGGCGGGTATCTACACGCTGCAACTGCACGATGTGCGCGGCGAGGAAGACGTCCACGCCCTGGCTCGTTCCAACCATGCCGCCGCCATGCACAAGCTCACTGGTGATGCTACCGAGGGCTACGTTGGCATGCTAGCCACGCTCGGCGTGCCGTCACATGTGGCCACCGAGTACGCGGCCCGCTTGGCGGGCGGCGAGTGCATCTTAACGACTTGTGAGACTGACGAGAATCGCGCAAAGCGCGACGAGAAGCTGATGCGCAAGCTTGGAGCGCGAGATCTCTTTACGCCGATAACGCTGGAAGTGCGCTACGGAGCCTGGACCCCATGACTGACGCGCCGCGGGCAGACCGCTTCCCTCCGGCGGCGGTTCCGCCGGACCATCCAGCCGCGCACTTGCCACGCCGCCGTCTTGCGGTGCTGCGTCCCGGCGATGTGGTGCCGGGCGTGATCATCCGCCTGGTGAAGGGCGGCGCATTGGTAGATGTTCTGCTTGATAGCGGCGAGCCAGCCTTTGTGCCACTGAACGAGATCCCGGCTAAGGCAATGGGGAAGGTGCGGGACCTTATCGCATCCGCCACGCTCCAGGAAGTGCGCTTGATGCAGCTGGATCGAGCGGCCGGCACCGCCACAGCATCACTCAAAGGGTTGATAGAAGAGCCGCCCGAACCCGTGGACGCACGCGGGCCTCGCGGCGCCGCACGTAGGCCCGTTCCGGCGCCTGAGCCTCCGCCGCCCCCGAAGCAACCCGCCAAGCCCGTGGCTTCGGGTCCACCAAAGATGAGCGCGAGCGAGCGCGCCCGGAAGCAGCAGGAAGAGATCCTAAGAAAACTTCGCAGCGGCGCGTAGGATCGCCTCCATGCGAAAGGCGCGTTGAGGCGTCGAGAGGCCGGGCGCGCCGCCCGCCACATGGCCTAGCGCAGAATTGCGCGTGGGTCGTCGGTGCGGATAACGGCGGTACGTCGGTCCGTCTGCACGGCGCCGGGGCGCTTAAGGTAACCGGCCAGCGCGTCTTCCTGGCCTTCCTGCACGCGCACCTCCCACTCGTATGGGGCGGCAAGACGCACGGGCGCTACGGCGCGTTTTCGAGCGAGCCGGGCGGCTTTGCGTGCGCCTTCGCGGATCAACTTACGCGCTTTGCCCGGGCCGAGCGAGATGGCGCACTCAAGGCCAGTTCCGGTCTTGGTTGACACACCCACCAGATCGGGTACAAGCGCCTGCGCTTCGGCAACGGCTTTGTCGTCGCCAGAAAGGAACGTCACGGGCACATTAAAGAGCGTGCCTGCCATGTAGGCGCGCATGCCGAACTCGCCTACCGGCTGGCCATTCAGTGTGTAGCGCTCAACCGTTCGCGATGAATACGTGTGGGCCAGCGGCGCAGCCTCGGCGCCTGCCATGGCGTGCTGACCCACGAAGTAGACGGCGTCAAATGACTCGTCCAAACCGTACGGAGCTGGCGTATTACGATGCGGCAGCAAGCGCGCGCCGTCGTGGAACAGCTCGTAGACGATCCCGCCGCTACCATGGCCGTCCCATACTAAAATGTCAGCGCCTTTGTCGTAGTCCAGAATGCCGTCAATGCAGGCATTGACCTCGCCGGTCAGGATCCGCATCGCCTCCAACTTAGCGGCCGTGGTTTCAGAGACGCGCGTCTGATCAAAGCGGAAGACCATCGCCGCCCCTTCGAGGTCAGTGATAACGTGGATCTTGAGTAGCCGGTCCTTCTTGGGCATGGCGCCCGATGGTACCGGAGACCGGTACGCCGGCAGGCGAATCCGCCACCCGGGCCAGCGGCCGCGCCATCGAACCCGTTGCCTGAGCGCCACCCCACGCAACCGGATGAATCGGCCCGTTGAGACTATTCCTCTTCGCGGCTGAGCGTAGTGAGGAGCACCAGCCAGCTGTCTTCTACGGTCGGTTCTTCGCCCGCCACGGCGCAAGATGCCTTGTAGGTCTCCACCGCGCGCAATAACCGGCGCGTCAGAACCGGATCTGCGCCTTCCTCGCGGACGTCATCGATCGCTACCTCTTCTCTCGTCGCTTCAAGCGTTTCTCGATACATTGCAGAGTACCCCGCCCTTCCCTTCCTTGTAGTTCTCGCTCCTGCCGCCACCCTTGTGAAGAACTTCACAAGCGAATGTGAATGCTATCACAAAGTCTGAAACGAGCCCGGCAGACTGAAAGAGCCGGTGCGCTATCCGCTCAGCGCACGGGGTATGCCACCGGGAGAGTCACTGGGACGACGAGCGGCATGACGCCAACGCCGCTGCCGCGGCCTTCCGGGAGTGGGCTGACCAGGATAGGCTGTGTGCGCCCAAATGCCCCGACCACCAGATGGCTGCTGCGGTGTCCATCTAGCGTCCATGCGAAACAGCTCGGGAGGAGCCACTCACCCGCGCGAGTGTGGTGATCGTCCAACAGCCAGGTGTAGACGGCCGCGCTGCCAAGTGCGGCGGTTGTTCCAGATGGAAGGAGTCGGTTCAGATCGTCTAAAAGGGTAGAAATCTCGGCATACGTCCGATTCAAGCTTTCCGGCATCAAGCCGGGCCGGTAGGCAACATCGCCGCCCTCGAACGGTCTCTCGTGGGTATCTGACGCATGCTGGTCGAAATACTTGGTTCCCTTGAAGGAAGCGCCAGCGCGACGCAGCGCCTCAAGCGTCAGATCATCTGGGAGACGGGCAAGGCGCCATCCCTGCGACTGAAGCGCGTCGCGTGTGAGCGGGGAAAAGAGTCGCGTCACCTGGACGCGGCGTTTGATCGCTCGTTCTCCTGCTCCAGCTCGCGCAGCCGGTCAAACTGCCGCGTACGCCGGTAGAACGCCCAGCGCTTGTTGCGGGCAATCGCCGCGTTGTACTCGGGCCAGTTGGTAGGTGCATCAGGGTCAACGGCGACAGTTGCTTTGACCTGGCGACCTTCAGTCATGCCACCGAGACGGTCCGCGAACGACATAATCTTCACGGCGCCCCAGATGGTGAGCCCGAGCGCGCCCAGCGCGCCAACGGCGGCGAAATCCGGGCCGAAGAGCGTTTCCCAGGCGGCCGGAACGATCAAAAAGATGATGATGACTGCAAGCGCGCAGAACGCCATCCCGCCGAAGGTCATGCCCATTGAGAGGGCGATGCGCCACATATATTATTTAGAAGTATAGAACTAGACCGGCAGGACAGTCGGTCACGAATAGCGTTCTTCCTGCCACGGATCAGCGTTGTTGTTATAGCCATTCTGCTCCCAGAAACCGGGCGCATCGACCGCGGTGAATTCGAGGCCGCGCAGCCACTTAGCGCTCTTCCAGAAATAGCGCTTAGGCACCAGCAGGCGTAATGGCCAGCCGTGATCGGGGGTCAACTCATGGCCGTCCGCCCTGTCGGCCAACAACACATCGTCGTCCAGGATCGCTTCGATAGGCAGATTGGCTGTGAACCCGGCTTCGGCGTGGGCGATGACAAACTTCGCTTCGGACTTCGGCTTAACCTGCTCCAGCAGGCTCGCCATAGAGAATCCTTCCCACGCTTGGTCCAGCTTGGTCCAGCGCGTGACGCAGTGAACGTCTGTCACTATTTCAGCGCGAGGCAACGCTGAGAGCTGCTCCCACGTGAGTATGGTGGGATGCTCCACGAGTCCCCAGACACGGAACTCCCAGGTGGCAAGATCAGTGTTGGGCACGCTGCCGTTGTGCAATACCGGCCAGCCGTCGGTCACAAACTGGCCCGGAGGCACGCGCTCGCGGTCGTCAGCGTCCAGCTTCTGGCGCAACTGCTCAATGCGCTCCTCATTGACACTGCTGCCCTTGAGCTTAGCGGGCAGACGGAAGAAAGGCATGGATCGCTCCTCTGATGGAAGTCTACGCCGCATGCTGCGTCGGAGTCGTTACGACGCTTACTGTGTCAGCTCTCGCACCGACCATTCACCGGGCACCCTTTCACGCTGCTATGATGGCCCGCCGGAGGGAGAGACCATGACTACGTACGACTTCGGGAGCGGTAAGCCAGACCCCGCCACCTTCCCAAGCAAGGCGCTAAGCGAGGCGGCCCAGCGCGTCATCCTGCGTGAGGGGCCGAGCCTCTCCTCGTATCCAGAGGCCCGCGGCTACGAGCCGCTGCGCCAGATAGCGGTAGAGCGCTTCCAGCGCAACCACAACCAGACGGTGCCTCTTGGCGACGTGGTGACGACGAACGGCTCCATGCAGGCGATCATCCTGGCGACGCAAGCGTTGAGCACACCCGGCGACACGGTAATTGTGGAAGAGTATTGCTACTCGGGCACGCTAGGGGTGCTGCGCCAGTTCGGCACACGGCTCGAAGGCGTGGCGCTTGATGACAGCGGCATGCGTGCTGATGTTTTAGAGGAGACAATCAAGCGCGTGAAGGCAGAAGGGCGCAAGATCGCCTTCGTCTACACCATCGCCACCCATCAGAATCCCACCGGGACGGTGATGCCGCTTGCGCGCCGGCAGGAGATTGTGGATGTTTGCGCACGCCACGGCCTGACTATCGTCGAGGATGACTGCTACGCGGATGTCGTCTTCGAGGGCGAGATGCCGCGTGCGATCTATACGATGGCTGAATCGGGCAGCACGATCTACATTGGCTCCTTCTCAAAGATCTTGGGGCCGGGCGTGCGGCTCGGCTACTTCATTGCGCCGGAGGCGGTCACGGCGAACCTGCTGGCGTTCAAGCGCGATGGTGGCACGAGCGCGCTCTCGTCGATGGTGGTGGCTGAATACCTCAAGGACGAGCTGTGGACACATGCAGCGGAGGTGTGCGGCGTAGTGAAAGCCAAACGCAACACGCTCTTCGCGGCGCTCGGGCGCGAGATGGGTGGCCTCGTGGATTGGACAAGACCGCACGGTGGACTCTTCACTTGGCTGCGACTTCCGGAAGGGATTGACACTCAACAGATAGCGCAACTGGCTAAGGAGCGGAATGTGCAGTACGCCAGTGGTCGCTCCTTCGACGCTGCGGATCGGGATGTGCACTTTCTTCGACTCGCGTTCGGGTACATCGATGAAGGGCTGATCGACGAGGGTATTGAGCTCCTGGGCGAATGCATTGAGGGCGCAGCGCCTGGAGCGCGAAGGCCAGAGCTTGTAGCCCGGTAGCCGCAGTGCTTCTCTCCCGGCTAGTTGCGCTGCTCAGACGTATACCGGTGCGGCCGGCGTACACGGACGAGCCCGAGTGGATGGATGCGCCAGGCCACTCCCGCGCGCTAATCGAGGACAACCTGAAGGATCTGCGCCAAGTCAACCGGCTGCTGGGAGGATCCTGGCTGACGCTCCGACCGCTTGAACGCGTGGCGACGAGGATAGCGTGGGGAGAAACGCTACGCGTCCTTGATGTCGCCACGGGAGCGGCAGATATCCCCGGCGCGGTCGCGCGCTGGGCCCACTCGAGCGGACGCGCACTCTTACTCGTTGCAAGCGATGTCAGCCTGGACATCCTGGCCGCGGGCCGGGACGGCGGTCCCCACCCTCCGGGCATCGTATTCGTAGTCGCAGACGCGACCGCGCTTCCTTTCCGCGCAGGAGGCTTTCACGTTTCGTGTTCATCGCTGGCGCTGCACCACATGCTGCCCGATCAAGCGGTAGCGATGCTGCGCGAGCAGCGGCGCTGCACTACGGTGGGTGTGGTTGTGAATGACATCGTGCGATCTTGGCTCGCCTACTTTGGCGCCATCCTGGCCACGCGCATTGGGAGCAGCAACGTGCTCACCTTGCACGATGGCCCGCTGTCCGTGCGTCGCGCGTTCACCGTCTCTGAGATGCGCCACTTCGCGAGGGAGGCAGGACTGCAGCCTGTGGAGTGGTACAGCTTCCTCTTTTATCGAGTTTCCTTTTGGGCGGCGTCTACCGCGCGAGCCACACCCAGCGCAGCCGTCATACCGGCCGTGCATTCCGCACACGTTGACAAAGCGGTACGCTGAGAGGAGGGTGTTCGACGCAGACGTGATCATCGCCGGGGGCGGCCCGGCGGGTAGTGCCACAGCAGCGCTACTTGCGCGGGCGGGCCATGACGTGCTGCTCTTGGATCGCGCGCGCTTTCCGCGTCCAAAGGCATGCGCCGAGTACCTCAGCCCGGCTACGGGCGACGCACTTGCGCGGTTGGGTGCGCTCGGCGCCGTCGAGGCGCACCGGCCGGTGCGCCCGCTGGGCATGCACCTTATCTATCACGGGGCCCCCCGAGCGCTAGTGCGATATCCAGACAATGCGGCGCCTCGCCGTGCGCTCTGTCTGCCCAGAGACATCCTCGATGCGACATTGCTTGACCACGCACGCGCGGCCGGAGTGCGAGTGCTGGAAGGGACGCAGGTGTTGCGTGCCGGCGCAGATGCACGCGCAGCGCACGTGATCATGCGGGACGTGGCGGAGCCTGTAACACATACACGCCAACTTTTCGGGCGAATTGTGATTGGCGCCGACGGCGCGCGTTCCGTTGTGGCCAGCTCCTTCACGGTCCGGCGTGCTTCAATCTGGCCGCGACGTATGGGCCTGGTAGCGCATTATGAGTTGCCGGCACACGACGATGGGACGCTTGAGCGCTATGGCGAGATGCACGTCGGGCGCGGCGCATACTGTGGGTTGGCGCCGCTGCCAGACAGGCGGGTGAATGTGGGTCTGGTGACCGACGCGGCTACAACCCGCCGCGTCGCTAGAGCGTCCGGAACGGAAGGCGCGTTCGAGGCTGGACTGATAGCGGTGCCAGGAGCGAGGCAGCGGCTGCGCGGCGCAAGTCGCGTCTCGCCGATTCGTGGCGTGTCACCGCTGGCGGTGCGCGTCGCGCGACCGTTCGGCGAGCGCTTCCTTCTGGTCGGCGACGCGGCTGGGTTCTTGGACCCTTTCACGGGAGAAGGGGTATTTCGCGCGCTGCGAGGCGCGGAGATCGCGTCAGAAGAGGCCAGTTCGGCGCTCCGAGACGGGGATCTCTCGGCCGGACGCCTGGCGCGGTACAGCAAGCGCCGCGTCCAGGAGTTCTGGGCAAAGGATGCCTTGTGCTGGGTGATTCAGGTGTTACTGGTTGCACCCCCGCTGCTCTCCTACGTGCTAAGGCGGCTGGCAACGCGTGAGAGGCAGGGGGATGTATTGGGCGCCGTACTGGGCGACTATCACCCGGCATCTGCGGCACTGCATCCTACGTTTCTATGGGGGCTTCTGCGCCCGTGACGATGGCGGCACACAATGAGCTCTGGATGCGCGCGCCGGCGCACACCATCTACCGGCTGGCCGCCGAGGTCGAGCGCTGGCCTGAACTGCTGCCGCACTATCGCTGGGTAACGCTGCTGGAGCGTAACGGCAACCGCAAGCTGGTGGAGATGGCGGCCAGCCGAGACGGCATCCCGGTGCGCTGGCAGGCGCTGCAAGAGCTGGACCCGGAAACACCCGTCATTAGGTTTCGCCATGTCAAGGGTGTCACGCGCGGCATGGAGGTGGTGTGGAAATTCCAGGAGCGCGATGGTGGCACGCTGGTCTCTATCTATCACGAACTAAACCTACGCTGGCCGTTGATCGGAAACGTGGTGGCTGAGCGAATCATTGGGCCGCAGTTCGTCGCCAACATTGCCGGCAAGACGCTACGTTGCATCAAGGCGCTCGCCGAGGCGGAAGGGACGCGCGCGTGACCCGCGTCGTGGTGACGGGCATCGGAACCGTGACCGCCGCCGGAAGCGGCGGCGGGAGAAGCGCTGACGGACTCTGGGACGGCGTGCGTTCCGGGAAACGAGCTGTGCGAGAGATCACACGCTTCGATCCTGCGCCGTTCCGGTCACGTGTCGCGGCGGAAGTAGACGGGTTCGACGCCTGCAACTTCATGGACGCCAAACAAGCGCGTCGGCTAGATCGATTCGCCCAGTTTGCGTGCGCGTCTGGACGGATGGCGCTGGACGATGCGCGGCTCGTGCTGAATGGCGAAGCCAACGAGGCGGCCGTGTACGTCGGTAGCGCGCTGGGCGGCATAGCGTACGCCGAGGCTCAGCATGTGCGGTTTATGGCCGGCGGAATGCGCGCGGTAGACCCCGCACTGGCGCTGGCGGTGTTTGGCGGCTCCGGTGCCACGGCTCTTGCACTGGGCCTAGACATCCGCGGTCCGGCGGTGGGCAATGCCAACAGTTGCGCGTCCGGGGCGATCGCCGTTGGCGAGGCGTTTCGCCTAATCCGAAGCGGTGGTGCGATGGTGGCGCTGGCTGGTGGAGCGGAAGCGCCGCTGGCGCCGCTGACGTTTGGTGCATTTACCGCTATACGCGCCATGAGCACGCACAACGAGACGCCCCGGGAAGCCTGCCGCCCCTTCGACGAACGGCGGGACGGCTTTGTCATGGGAGAAGGTGCCGCCATCCTGGTACTTGAGGAGCTGGGCCATGCTCTTCGCCGCGATGCACCGATCTACGCCGAGGTGATCGGATACGGGACGACGAATGACGCGTACCACGCGACGGCACCGCGACCCGACGGCTCTGAGGCGGCGCGAGCGATGCACATCGCCCTTCGAGATGCGTCGGTCCAGCCAGAGCAGGTCGGCTACGTAAACGCGCACGGCAGCTCTACCCCGCTCGGCGACCGCGCGGAAGCGCTGGCGATCCAGACTGTCTTTGGCGACCGGTCCGGGGCGGTGCCGGTCAGCGGCACGAAGCCCCTGTATGGCCACCCGCTTGGTGCCAGCGGGGCGATAGAGGCGGCAATTGTCTGTCTAGCGCTCACAAACGGGGCCTTGCCGCCGTCACTTAACCGAGTGAGCGCCGCGGTGGATACGCCGGAGGCTGCGTTAGCGCTGGTGCAAGACGGGACGGCGTACAGCTCGGCGGAGTGGGCGCTCTCAAATTCATTTGGATTCGGCGGGATCAACGCATGTCTGGCGTTTCGGAAGTGGGACGGGTCGGGGCGCTCGTCCAACTAACGCACCCGCTGCCCTCACTGGCTACAGTGGCAGCAGCGTTGGGCTTCGCAGGGCTAGCGTCGAATGGGTGGCTGCCACCTGGACTGGTATTTCAATTGGGCGGTGCGCTACTAGCACAGCAGCTTGCGACGAGCCTGCACAACGATTGGTGCGATCGGGACATTGACGCTCTGGCGAAACCGGATAGGGCGATCCCGAGCGGCGCGATCAAGCCCGCGACCGTCCTCTGGCTGGCAGCAGCACTTTCTACACTGTCGTTAGCACTCGCGCTGCCGTTTGGGATGGACGAGGTAGCGCTTGTCGGCCTGTGGCTTGTGACGGCCGTGGCTTACAACGCATGGCTTAAGCGAACGGTGTGGAGCTGGCTGCCATTCTGCATTGGGTTTCCGTTGATCGCGCTCTACGGGGCAGCCGCGCTCGACCATTGGCCAGGATGGATCTGGTGGGCATGCCTCCTGGCACAACCGTTGATTATTGCGATCCATCTGGCGGATAGCCTGCCTGACCTGGAGGCGGATGCCGCCGCCGGGAGCCACGGTTTAGCATGGCATCTCGGCGCGCGCCGAGCACGGACTGCGTGTGGCGCAGGATTCGTGGCATCTGGCGTGCTACTTGCCGTACTTGCGTTCGCCGCCCGCGGCTAGAGGTACCTATCGTCGCGTTCGCGTATCAGGAGTTGACGCTCCAGTTCCAAGCCGGAGCTGGGCTTCAGTGCCCTCGGGAACTCTTGCTCTCGTTGGAATCGGAACCGCTGCTCTCTGCCTGACCAGACGCGCTCATGTCGCCCGGCCGAGCACGCTTGTTGCCATCGGTTGACGATCCGTCGGGCGGTTCCTCATTCCACTCGTTTTTCATCGCTTGCGCTTGCTTGTGCGGGTCCTTGCCTTCGCGAGCCTGCTCGGCATAGGTCTCCTGTTTCTTAGGGGTTCCTGTGACGATGGTCACGCTCTTGGATGGATTGTTGTTTCCTTTAGATCTGTCGAACTCATGCAAATTCTTCTGATGCTGATCTTGTTTGGCCATCTGTCCCTCCAAACGGGTAATGGCTGCAAGTTTCGGTCCGACGCACACAAATACAAGATGACGCAGGACGCTTCGTCGGAGATCAGCGGGGCATACCGACGGAGGTACACTGCGGGATATGGCAACCACGGCTGAGGAACGGCAAAGCACCGGCACGGCACCAGCCGCCTCGCGGACTGGCGGAGAGCTGGTTGTGGATGCGCTGATCAAGGGCGGTGTGACACACGCGTTCGGGATCGCAGGCGTCCACAACCTGCCGATCTATGATGCGCTCTACCAGCGCGGCTTAATCACGAGCTACGTGACGCGCCACGAGCAGGGCGCGGCGTTCATGGCGGACGGCTACGCGCGGGTCTCGGGAAAGCCGGGCGTGGCGCTGGTTACCACCGGGCCGGGGTTGACTAACACGGTCACACCCGTCTGCGGATCGTGGTCGGACTCGTTGCCCGTGCTCGTCATAGGGACGGCTGGAGAGTTGCCTCTGCTTGGCAAGTACAAGGGTTACTTGCACGAGTACAAGGACCAGCACGGCGTCATGGACGCCGCGGCGGAAAGTCGCGTCCTGAGGAGCACGGCTGATCTGGAAACGAAAACGCTGGCCGCATTGGCGCAGATCCAGACCGGTCGCCCGCGACCGCTGACGCTGGAAGTGCCGATCGACGTGCTGGCGGACTCTGCCGCAGCCGAGCCGGCGTCCATGCCTCCGATCCCGAAGTCACCAGCGCCCGACGGGGCCGCGATCAAACGCACTGCGCGCCTGCTGCGCGAGGCGAAGTATCCCATCCTCTTCGCGGGCGGCGGCGCGGCGCGCGGACGCGATGCCGGTCTGCTGCTGCGGCTGGCCGAGACACTGCGGGCGCCGGTGCTCTCATCCATCAGCGGCAAGGGCGCCATCCCGGACGAAAGCGCCTGGTCCGCCGGATGTACGTGGCGTACGTCGTCGGGTCCGGCAGATGGCTACCCGGATGAGTGGCGAAAGGCCGATGCCGGGTTGGTGATTGGAAGCCGTTTGACGGGAATGTCCACTCGTGCCTGGCGGCTGCCGCTACCGGAGAAGCTCGCCCATCTTGACATCGACGCGAGTGAGATGGGCAAGAGCTATCCGGTGGTCGAGCGGCTCATTGGGGACGCGGAGGCAGGGATGTTGATGCTCCTAGACGAGATCACGCGAATCGGGGGCACGGGTGCTAGCCAGTGGGACCCGGCGGAAGTGCGGGCGTCGCGCAACGCGGACGACGCGGCGGGCGAGAAGAAGTGTCCCGAGGCGCTTGAGATTGTCCGCCAATTGCGGAACGCGCTCCCGAACGATGGCATCTTGGCGTGCGACCAGTCGATTGCGTGCTATTGGGCGGTGCGCCACTTCCCGACGACGGGTCCGCGCCGCTTTCTGTATCCGGCGGGATCGGCCGCGCTGGGGTTCGGCTTGCCGGTAGGAATCGGCGCGCAGGTCGCCGCGCCAAACAGCAAGGTGGTGGTGCTGGCTGGTGACGGTGGCTTCCTCTTTACTGGCACGGAGCTGGCGACGGCAGTGCAGTACGAATTGCCACTTGTGACGGTGATCTGCAACGACAATGCGTATGGGATGATCAAGGCGTCCCAGGAGCGCCGCTTCGGCGGGCGCGTAATCGACACGGTGCTGCGCAACCCGGACTTTGTGGCGTACGGCAAGGCATTTGGCGCCCACGCGGAGAAACTGGCGGGACCGAAAGAGCTAGGTCCTGCGCTGAAAGCCGCATGGTCGCGCAAGGGACCGAGCTTGTTGGTGATGGACATTGCGCTGGAGCCACCGTTCCACTGAGTCGGTGACGCGTGGTACACCCACTGTGAAAGGAGACACATTCCTATGAGTGACAGTAGTAACGGAGGCGGAGCGTCGGGGAATGGGAAAGCTACTAACGGCCGCTCGACGTCCGAGAAGCAGGTCCTTCAAGGACCGGCGCTCACGACCAGGCAGGGCCATCCGGTCAACGACAACCAAAATAACCGCACGGTTGGGGATCGGGGCCCGACGGTACTGGAGAACTATCACTTCCTAGAGAAGATCTCCCATTTTGACCGCGAGCGTATCCCTGAGCGCGTGGTGCATGCGCGCGGCGCCGGCGCGCATGGGTACTTCCAAACGTACGGCAGCGTGGGTGACGAGCCGGTGAGCAAGTTCACCCGCGCGAAGCTTTTCCAGCAGAAAGGCAAGCAGACGCCGCTGTTCATCCGGTTCTCTGCCGTCATTCACGGCGGTCATTCACCGGAGACGCTTCGGGACCCACGCGGCTTCGCTATCAAGTTCTATACCGAAGACGGAAACTAGGATCTGGTAGGCAACAACTTGCAGGTTTTCTTCATCCGTGATGCGATGAAGTTCCCGGACGTTGTGCATGCGTTCAAGCCTGATCCGGTCACGAACCGCCAGGATGCCAACCGGATTTTCGACTTCGTAAGTCTGACGCCGTCTGCGATGCACATGATCACATGGCTTTTCAGCCCATGGGGCATCCCGCAGGACTATCGCCACATACGCGGATCGGGCGTGCATGCCTATAAGTGGGTGAACGATAAAGGCGAGGGGGTACTGGTGAAGTACCACTGGATCCCCAAACAGGGAGAGGTGAACCTCACCCAGGAGCAAGCGAATCAGATCCAATCCACCAACTTCAACCACGCAACGCAGGATTTGTATGAGGCGATTGAGCGAGGTGACTTCCCCGAGTGGGAGCTCCAGGTTCAAATCATGGAAGACGGCGAGCATCCCGAGCTGGACTTCGATCCACTGGATCCGACCAAGATTTGGCCTCCGGAGCTGTTCCCCTTGCGCCCCGCCGGGAAAATGGTGCTCAACAAGAACCCGGAGAACTACTTTGCCGAAGTAGAGCAGGTTGCATTTGGCACGGGCGTACTGGTGGATGGCCTGGACTTCTCAGACGACAAGCTGTTGCAAGGACGCACGTTCTCCTACTCGGACACGCAGCGGCACCGTGTTGGCTCTAACTATCTTCAATTGCCCATCAATGCGCCGCGGGTGAATGTGAGCACCAACCAGCGCGACGGTCAAATGACGTACCACGTTGACAGCGTTGGTCATGGCGCGAACGCACATGTGAACTATGAGCCGACGAGCCGCGGTGGTCCGCAAGAGGTCAAGCCGACTCAGCCGGCACACGAGCCGGAGGTGTCTGGACGGGTGGTCCGTAAAGAGATCAGCCGCGTCAACAACTACGGCCAGGCCGGCGAGCGGTACCGCATTTTCGAACAGTGGGAGCGCGACGAGCTGATCAGCAACCTTGTGAGTGCGCTCAAACAGTGCAATCCAGACATCCAAGAACGAATGGTCTGGCACTTCAGCCAGTGCGATATGGACTACGGACGGCGCGTTGCCGAGGGACTAGGCCTGCGACTCGAGGATGTAAAGCCTGTTCCAGTCGCAGTCGCACACGGCGCGTAGCGCTCACCGACTTGTATGAGCGTATTGAGACCCTGCCTGCGATCTGCACAGGCAGGGTATCTGACTCTTTGCCTTCACCCTAGGCTAGTTGCCTTGATGGTCTTTCCAACGGGAAAACTCGTCCAGCGTCTCTCTGTCTGGAGGGTAAACGCCGACGATGCTGGCGCCAGCCTGGACCTTTGAAAGGATAAAACGCTCGCGCCGCTCCTGCTCGACGGCGCGGGTGGCTGCCTCCGCCGCCAGATGGCGGGGAATGACGATGACGCCGTCTCCATCGCCAACGATGGCGTCGCCAGGGTAGACCGCGACGCTGCCGCACGCAATTGGCAACTGCAGGTCTACCGGATGATGCAGTGTCACGTTGGTGGCAGCGTGTGTTCCCCGGCAGTAGGCTGGTAGACCGACGGCAGCGATCCCGGCGGCGTCGCGAAATGCGCCATCGGTCACGAGACCAACAGCGCCGCGCCGCTTCATGCGCGTAACCAGAATGTTGCCGATGGTGCCAGCGCGGATGTCGCCCCGTGCGTCCATGACAAGCACGTCACCCGGACCGACGCGCTCAATGCCGATACGCTGCGGGTTGACCAGGTTATCGAAGCGACCGTCAAGGGCGTCTGCGTCAAGGTCTTCGCGCATGGGGATGTAGCGCAGTGTGTATGCCTGACCAACCAGCTTGGTGCCTGGCGCCAGGGGGTGTACATCCGTCATAAAAGTATTGCGGAGCCCGAGCTTGAGAAGAACCGAGGTCAGTGTGGCGCAACTTACCTGGATAAGTTGCCGGACTACCTCCTCCTCCAGCCGAGGGCTTGGCGAAGGGTCATATGAGTAGGTCGTCATAGAAGGGCTAGTGGTACCATCCCGGCCCGCAGAGACCTCCAGGTCCCGCCGGTCGAGTGCGCGGGCTGGCACCTCAACAAGAAAAGCCGAGCCCCACAGCCCCATGGTTTCCACCTCGCTGCGCCCGCTGGCACCGAGCGCCGGCACGCGGATCTCCGCGGCGCTCGGAAGTCTCACGTTCTTCCTATTTGTCGCTGCCTTCTTCTTCACGTCAGGCGCCGCTGGCCTGATCTATCAGGTGGCGTGGGTGCGCATTCTGAGCCTGATCTTTGGCGTCACCGTGCATGCCGTGAGCGCAGTGCTGGCTGGCTTCATGGCCGGGCTTGCATTGGGCAGCTTTGTGGCCGGACGTGCGGCACGGCGTATCAAGAATCCGCTGCTGGCCTATGGCTTGGTGGAATCCGGTATCGGCGCTACCGGATTGATGACGCCAAGCGCCTTTGGCGCCCTGCGTGACGCCTATCCGGACATCAACCGCTGGATCGAATCCGCGGGGCCGGCGTTCTCCGCCGGCACGCCGTTGGGAGAGATGCTCCCTGGACTGCTACGGCTGCTGCTCGCGTTCGCCATCCTGCTGGTTCCCACGAGCCTGATGGGCGCGACTCTGCCGATCATGCTCAAGTCTTCGCTCATCCGTGGGTCGTCCTTGGGTGGCAGCGTAAGCGTGCTCTACGCCATCAATACATTCGGCGCTATCGCAGGCACTATCGGCGCAGGCTTCTATCTCATCGCTGGGTACGGCGTCCAAGCCAGCATCCAGGTAGCGGCGGCGCTCAACCTGGGTGTGGGTGTGGTCGCCCTGCTTGCGTCGTTCGCCTTCACGAGCAACGGTGGCGCCGTCGCATCCAATGAGACCAGCAGGGGAGTGACGCAGGCGGCGCCGGCGAGTGCATTCTCGCGCGGTGTCGTCTGGCTCGCGTTTCTGATGTCCGGCTTGTGCGGTCTCGGCTTTGAGGTGGTGTGGTTCCGGCTGCTGGCGCTCTTTTCGGTTGACAACAGCACGTATGCGTTTACGGTGATGCTGGCGGTCGTGCTCTCGGGCATTGCGACGGGCAGTTACGTCCTCAGTCCCATCGTCGGGACGTTCGGGAAGCGCGTCAACTGGTGGGTTGTCTTTGCACTGCTTGAGCTGGGTATTGGTGTTCTGGCGGTGTATTCCATCACCGTGCTGGCCAATCTGCCGGCGGTAGTGGCGCGAGTCTCTGATTGGCCGGGATTGTCGTTCCTGGCCGGGCTAGAGGACGGCTTCATGATCCTGGCGGCGTTTGTCGCCATTGCGCCGGCCATGTTCCTCTCCGGGATGACTTTCCCGGCGGCGGCGACGCTCTACGCGGCGGACCGGCCGGACGCGCCCCGCCGTATTGGCAGCCTCTACGCCGCCAATGTCTTTGGCGCGATCGTCGGATCGCTGGTAGCAGGGTTCATCCTGCTGCCGCAGCTGACCAGCCAGCCGAGCCTGACCGTGCTCTCCATGGGCAGCGTGCTTGCTGGGGCAGCGGTACTCTGGGCGTCACCCACCCGGTATGTCCACCCGATCTGGAAGGGCGTGCTGACCGTGGCTGGTGGCGCGGTGTTCTACCTGGCGACACAGAGCATGCCCAGCCTGGACGAGCATCTCCACAAGGCGCGCTTTCCGGACAAGGAAGTGATCTGGTACCGCGAAGGGCTGGAGAGCTCGGTCACCATCGTCCGTGAGCCGGACAACTACATCACGCTGTACACCAACAGTCGGGGCCTGGCGCGGGATGAGCCGCCATTGGTGGCTTTCCACCGGCTCCTGGCCCACTTCCCGATGCTCATCCATCCAAAGCCTGAGCGCGCGCTGATCGTTGGCATAGGCGGCGGCACCACCTCCGGTGCAGTGGCGATCCATCCCGGAGTTGAGCTTGACGCAGTTGAGCTTTCGGACGCGGTAATCGACGGCGTGCGCCTGTTCGGCCACGTCAACTACCGTTTCTTTGACCTGCCAAACGTCAACCTGAAGCAGGCTGACGCGCGGAACCACTTGCTCACTTCGGGGCGTAAATACCACGTCATCTCAGGTGACGCTATCCGGCCAAATGACGCCGGGGCCACGACGCTTTACTCCAAGGAGTACTACGAGCTGTGCCGCGACGCGCTGGAAGCAGACGGCCTCATGACGCAGTGGATCCCGCCGTTTTCGGATTACCAATATAAGCTAATCATCCGCACATTTCTGGACGTATTCCCCTATGCCACGATCTGGCAGGATGGCGACCTGCTTATCGGCTCTAAGAGCCCGATCAAGGTTGATCGCGCCGCTCTGGAGCGCCGCTTTGAAGATCCGCGTCTTGGGCCCGAGCTCCGGGAAGCGACCGTTGCGAGCGCCGCCGACTTGCTGAGCCGATTTAACGCCAGCGAGATTGAATTGCGACGAGTTGTGGGCGCCGGACCCGTGATTACCGACGACCGGCCATACCTGGAGTTTTTCAGATCGCTTCCTCAGGACGAGCCGCCTAACATGAAGGTCTATTCGCGGGATCTGACTCAGGTTCTGAAATAGCCCGCTTACGGCGAGGTCCGCACGAAGATCAAGAACGGACCCTCCTGAAAGTCCACCTCGTAAAGTCCGTCCAGGTACGCGTGGGCCCGCCGCCCCAACTCGGGGTCCCAGAGGAAGAGCGCGGCGATGTCCACCCGGTTATACCCCGCAATCCTGCCATCAAAGGTGGAGATGCCAGCCTGCTCCAGGCGCGCTAGGTGTTCCCAGAACGTGTCCTGATCTACGTAAAGCTGGTTGCGGGAGTAATACGCCACATCTCGGGACGCAATGAACGGTTGGTCTGAGCGTACGATGGCATCAAGCCGCCTTGCGGTGTTCTGCTGGCCAAACGAGCCATAGTTGTAGGCCGTCGAATAGTCGGCCTTTTGGTGCGCTTGGTTGACGCCCCAGCTCCAGGCAGTAGTCAGGAGAAGTCCCAGGATTGTGAGCTGGCGCGGCAGGTTGTGACGTCCAAGGGCGGCGCAGAGAATAAGATAGGCAAAGCCAAGCGCTGCCGGCCAGACGAGCAACGGGAAGACAAAGTCATACCCAGCGAACAGTACGTATCTGTCAGAGACGAATGACACAAAGTAGCCTGCCATGCCCGCAAGCACGACGCCGTTTACAAATGGCTCCCACCATGCCACGCGCTTCACATAGCGGAAGAGCAGGTACGCGATGCCAACTGCCCAGAAAGGCATCATGGTGATGTGGTATTTGGGAAAGCTGGCGGCGAGCTTGATGAGGTAGGCGGCGCCAATCGCAGCCCCACCGATGAGCGCAAAGTCGACCGGCCATGCGCCCCATGGCTCGCCTGCGGCGGGTCGTTTCAGAACGCGCCGGGCGCCGGCTCGAACCGGACCGGTGAGAAGGTCGGTCAGCCGGGCAAGGCCGGACCACACGAAGAGAAAGATCAGATAGGGCGAAACCCACAGGGCGACGTAGCTGACAAGATCAAGCAAGAGACGCGGGTTTTCACGCCACGATGACGTGCTTCCGGCGGCGTCGCGCAGCTCATGATCCAGGATCTGGAAGGGCAGCAGAAAAGGCATGCCCGTCAGCGTGCATGCCAGCCACCATGTACCGATGAAAAGGGCACCACCCGCGGTGGGGATCAGCGGCAGCTCGATCAAAAGTCGAAGCGGTCGCCACGGCCGGGTCGCAAAGACGCGGTAGATGGCGGCGGCGACGGGAAGGGCCCAGGCTGTGGTCATCTTGGCCCACAGCGACACTCCAAAGGCGAACGCCGTGGCGCCCATAAGCAGCCACACCCAGCGCGAGCGCAACGATGACGGTAAGCGCAGCAGTGCGGTATACAGCAGCAGCAATAGAGCGACTGACGCGACCAGCACGGTGCCGTCGATATCCAGCAACAGCGCGCTCTGGATCACAAATGGATTTGTGACGTACACGGCAGCGCCCGCAGCTGCATAGAGTGGCGCGGCGCGTGTGCGGCCCCAGAGTGCGATGGTGCCCGCACCGAAGGCAAAGAGCGCCGCGAGCGCGTTGCAGGCTACGCCCACCAGGCGCGCCGTCTGCTCGGTCTCACCCCACTCGCGGAAGGCGTATCCCAGCGTGAAGACGTAGAGCGGTGGATGCCAAAGCGCCCAATTGAAGCGCTTGGAGAAGTCCCCAGGCGTCTCGGTTTGCATATGACCCACGTTGGAAAGCGGAATACCTGTCTCCGCTACGGCATGGCCCGCGAAGGCAAAGGCAGCCTCGTCATAGACGTAGGGCTTACCCAGCTGCGGTGCAATCAGCCACCAGGAGAGCGCGGCGGCGGCGCCAAGCAGAGCGATCGCGGCGATCCACGCGACAGCGCGGGCAAGAAAGTCCCACGGAAGGCGCCGGCGCCAGCCAGCCTCTGGTCTCTCAGGGAGCGGGGTTGCAGGACCTTCCGGCAGCGCGTCCAGCTCAACGGTGGACGAAAAGACCCCCTCCGTCTCGGGAGGGGCGTATGGCGAACTCGTGACCAGCCGGGTGACCGCGTCCGAGTCAACGCGATCGGGCGGACGCCGTGCTACCGGTGCGTCAGGCAGGAAAGTCGAGCCGGTGGATCCAGCTGAGGGTAAGGGGGGCGCCGTCACACCGCGGGGAGTATGGCGTACGCGTCACCCGATTGTCTGGGGGCCGGGCGGCTCGCGAGACGGTGAGCGATCCGCTGGGAACGGCTCCCGAACCGGCGGTCAATTGGGTCCCACGCCGCCGCCACCAGGAAGAGGCACAACACCCATAGCCCCACCAGCACTTCCAGCCCAATGGTCCATGCTCGCAGCACGTCGCCGCGCGGCAGTTCCTGAACGTTTCCCGTCATCTCTCTCCTCCTGCGCGCCATCGCACGCCCTAGCACGGTCTTGCCGCGCCCGGCTGTCGCCACCACTGGGCGTTTCCTGCCCTCAGAACGTGCAACGCGGCAGAAAGATGCGGCCAGGGTAGCATCGGTGCGTGGAGCAGTTTGCGAGCCTCGCCGGCGTCGATGACTCGTCGGTGGCCAACCTGTTAATGCGTGCACGCCAGGACGGGGTGACGCTTGAGCTTCGCACGCACGAACCAGCGCGTCATGCCCGGCATTTGGCGGCATTGTGGGGGGCGGCGCTGTGGGAGACAGTGCGAGCGACGCTCTTCTATGGGGGCGGCATTGCCGTCCTCGGCGTGGTGCCAGCCGACCGCAAAGTGAGCGCGACGCTACTACGTACGCTGCTTGACGTAGATGAGATTCGCGTGCTGCGCGCTGATCGCGGGTTGGGTCGCATTGGCTGGCAGAACCTCGCTGGTGAACCCGGCGTGTTGCCCGCGGTCCCGGCACTCTACGGCGCACGCAGCTACGTTGACGAGCGTGTGATGGAACGAAGACTCATCATTCTGGCGATAGCCGAAGGGCGATCGCTGCGCATCGCTCCGGCTGACTACGTGAGCATTACGCGCGCCATGGTCGCGAAGTTCAGCGGCACGACCCGGCTGCTGCCGGAAGGAGGGATGATCGACGAGAAGTGAGTGGTGGGCCGGGGAGGGTTCGAACCTCCGTAGGCGTTACACCGGCAGATTTACAGTGTCACTGAAAGCGTGTAGCAGCCTGCGCCAGAGGGCGCGCTGCGGTGTGCGGCTCTCTGTGGAGTGCGCCAGCCTTCACGCCGCTGCGGACAACAGCGGGAGCGTAATGGGGACTAAACAACCTGGACTCGGTGCGGCTGTGTCGCTGAATAGCCCGAGCCTCAGTGCAAGGAACACGGCCGCGCCGTCTACGTTGTAATGAGTAGGTCGCTGCCATCGAGGCGGTGACGAGTGACGTCCAGTGGGCCGCGCGGCTGATCCCCGCATCGGTTCCTACACACCACGGCCCCGGACGCCTCTCTGTAGGGAGGTTGCATTGAGCACACAATTACTTTTGCTCGGGGCTGATACACCGACACCTCGCTTGTGCCTGTGTGGATGCGGAACGCCGCTGAAGTCACCGTCCAGCAACTATGCGCCTGGCCACTACGCCAGAAGCGAAGCAGCGCGCGCACGCCTGGTGCAGCGCAACCTGCAGGTGGCTGCGCCGATGGTGCCCTGGAACCAACTACAGACGCGCTGTCTAAAGTACATCGAGCTGCTCAATCTCGATGGTGCCACGTTCGCTCGTCAGGCCGGGATCAAGAGGCACACTTTCCAACGTTGGTTCAAGCAGCAAGGGAGTGCGATCAACCGCTCGGCGCTCGATGCGCTGGCGATGTTCTTTGAGATCCCCAACGAGGTGGCGGTGAATGAAGCTGGAGGCGTCACCGCTGAGGATCGCTGGCGTGGATCTGCGCGGGCCATGCGGGCTGAGCGCGAACGCCGGTTAGGCCCGCGTCCCGCCGCGGTGGCCGACAAGTGCGCGATCTGCGACAGGCCGATCCGGATCTCAGCCGGTGACCAGAAACGGCGAGGCATGGCGCTCGCGCGGGCGTGCAGCAAGGTGCACGCCTACCGGTTGCTGCGAAAGCACTCCGGGTGGTGTCGCCTCCAGAGGCGCATCTTCCAGTACATCGACCAGCGCGACCTCACCGTCCCTGAATTCTCTCGCCTCGCTGGCGTTCCGGCTTATGTATTGCGGCATTGGATCCGCAGGAAGGACAGCACGATCTCCGAGTCCTCGCTGCGTGCCCTAGCCTCGTTTTTCGACGTACCGGAGAAGCAGGCCGTCGATGAAGCCGGAGGCGTCACCGCTGAAGTGAGGCAGAGATCCCTCGGAAGTGCGGTGGCACCCTTGGGATTGCCGTTGTCCAACACGCGTCAGCAAGGCAGAAGCGTGCCGAAAGTCACCGCGGTCGCAAGCGCTCACCGGAGTGGGTGCGGGCCATCACGGAAGGGCTGCGCGCCTCGCCACTCGCACAGGCTGAGAGGGTGCGCAGCGCCGCGCGTCTCGGAGCGTTCCGCAATTCGCTTGAGGGAAAGATGGTTCACTTCCTCTGGAGGTTCCTGGAGAAGCATCCAAAGCCAACGGCCGAGCAGCTGGCGCAGCGTGCCGAGGAAGCGGCAACACGCCTGGACACCAAGTCCGCGCTTGTAAGAGCGGCGTGGCGGCCGTATCTCCAGAAGCGCGATGCAGTTGCCAAGGGTGGGCGTCCGCGGGCACCTAAGCGTGCGGGAATCATTAGGGAGCTTATGACTACGTGGCCCCGAAAGAAGGACGGTGATCTCTCTGACGGCTTCTGGAGCATCGCCGCCAGACGGGTGCTGGAATTAGAGGGAGGTTCGGCACCATTTGAAACAAAAGTAATCGATGACACCGCCGGCAACCTGCGCCGCTGGTGGCTGCGGCATCCTGAGGTGCGGCTGTAGTCAAAACCGTCCATCCAAGGGTCGGGCTGTAGTCAAAAGGGGGAATTGACTACAGCCGCAGCGCCGCTCAACGGTTCTGGCACCTAGCGACATCGGGCGCGAAAACTGATGCTAGGGGCATGGCAACGCAACCCGGTCACAGCCGGCGTCCGAGTGACGCAAATACCCACGAGACCCCCACCTCGCCGCTGCTCACCATTAAGCAGGCAGCGCGCCTGCTCGGCATCTCCGAGTCCAAGGCATTTGAGTTGGCCCGCGAGGGCAACCTCCCCGGTCTGGTGAAGCTGCCGGGACACCGCCAGATCGTGAGGCGCGCGGTGCTTGAGGCGTGGCTCGCCGGCGCAGACGTGCCGGAAGGTCGGCCAGCGTTGCGGAGGGTCAGTTGATGGCCCGTCCAACGAGTGAGCCGGCCATCGTGGTCGTGCACGAGTTCCCGGTAAGCGCCAAACCAGGTGCCGATGTCGTGAGGGCCACCCTTCAGACCTACCGCGGCGGGCGGTGGGTCCATCTGCGCCGCTGGTACTCCGCGGAGACCGACAGCATCGGAGACGAGCAGAGGCCGGGCAAGGGCTTGGTCGGCCGTCTCGAGCAGCTGCCGGAGCTCAAAACCGCGGTAGACGCCCTAGTGGAGGCGACCTTGGCGCAGGGCCGGTGACCGCCGTGGCCCTGGCATCCCCGCCTGCCTTCGCCTCGCCCGCTTTGCTCGATGCGCTGGTGGC
>Ga0136611_10000164_pt1 | contig 39012 bp, 37 predicted proteins | sample AntDrymUQ2232306_2_FD_106645 | JGI IMG/M metagenome (GOLD analysis project Ga0136611, IMG submission 106645) | Polar desert sand microbial communities from Dry Valleys, Antarctica - metaG UQ223 (23.06) | ecosystem: Environmental > Terrestrial > Soil > Desert | place: Antarctica: Dry Valley... | reverse complement strand
GCAGGTCAAATGCATCTTCATCGATCCGCCCTACAACACCAAAAGCGCGTTCGAGCATTACGACGACAACCTGGAGCATGCGCAGTGGCTGAGCATGATGCTGCCGCGCCTGCAGCTGCTGCGTGAGTTGCTGAGCGAAGACGGCTCGATCTGGGTGACGATTGACGACAACGAGGGGCATTACCTCAAGGTGCTGATGGATGAGGTGTTTGGGCGGGGGAATTTTGTGGCGAACAACGTTTGGCAAAAACGTTATTCAAGGGAAAACCGCGAAGCGATTGGTGACGTACATGACTATTTGCTTGTGTATGCAAGATCGCCTGACCGGTTCAAACAAACCCGCAATCGAATTGAACTTGACACCGCACAGGCCAAGATTTATCGCAACCCGGACGACCCGCGAGAAACGGACCCTGCAAAACGATGGCGGGGCTTACCAATGACAGCGCAAGGCTATCGTCCTAATCAGATGTACATCATCACAGCACCGAACGGCAGGGCGCACGTTCCACCAAAAGGCAGATGTTGGTCAACTGTCGAGCCAGAGTATTTGAAGCTGCGAGAACAAGGACGAATTTATTGGGGCAAAGATGGAAACGCACAACCCACTGTGATTCGATTTCTGTCTGAGGTTGAAGGTCTTGTTCCTTGGACATGGTGGACTCACGAGGAAGTCGGGCACACAGACGAGGCAAAAAAGGAAGCGAACCAGCTTTTCGGAGGCGACATCAGCTTCGGTACACCAAAGCCGGAGCGCTTGATCCAGCGCATCCTCCACATTGCCACCAATCCCGGCGACCTCGTCTTGGACTCTTTCCTCGGCTCAGGCACCACCGCCGCCGTCGCGCACAAAATGAACCGGCGCTGGATTGGCATCGAAATGGGCGAACACGCCGCCAGCCACTGCCTGCCGCGCCTGCAAAAGGTGATCGACGGCGAACAGGGCGGCATCAGCAAGGCGGTGAACTGGCGAGGCGGCGGCGGTTTTCGCTTCATGACGCTGGGCGCGCCGATCTTCGACGAACACGGCCGAATCCACCCCGACGTGCGTTTTGCCACGCTGGCCGCCTTCATCTGGCAGCAGGAAACCGGCAGCGCCTGGGACGCGACCACCGCCCAAGCGGGAACGCCCTATCTGGGAACTTACTATCAATTAGATAGCTTTTTACGCCCGCCGGATATGCGTGAAAGCCCGATTTCATGCACAAAACCACCCCGGTTCGCCTGCTATCTGCTGTTCAACGGCATCCTGGGCGACAAGCGCCCGGCCAGCGGCAATGTGCTGACGCGCGAGGTGCTCGGCGCCCTGCTGGCGTTGCACGCCGGCACGCCGGCCCCCGCCGCGCCTCTGCTGGTGTACGGCGAAGCGTGCCGCCTTGGGCCGGAGCGGCTGAAGCAGGCGAATGTGACGTTCAGGCACATTCCGTATGACGTGAAGGGGCGGTGACCATGGCGATGTTGCGGCACTCGGAACAGCTTGATGAATTCAGGCGCATGCCTGCTGAAACGGAATGGCTTGAATTCAAGGAAGCCAAGACTAGCTTTGATGCCGATACGCTAGGCCGCTACGTCACAGCCCTGTCCAACGAAGCCAACTTGTGTGGCCGAGATGCCGGCTGGCTGATTTTTGGTGTCAAAGACAAGATTGATTCCGCGACGGGCTTACGGCCTGTGGTGGGAAGCAGCTACGCCAACAAAGCCGCCGAGATCAATGAACTGAAGCGGCAGATATTTACCTTTACCGCGCCGTCGCTAGGCTTGCAGGATCCTGTTGAAATTGAATGCCCTGAATGCGCGCCTGGAACGCGGGTGCTGATGTGGCGCATTCCCGCCACTGCGCCCGGGATGCCCATGGCCTGGAAAGGCCACTACTACGGGCGTTCAGGCGAAGCATTGGGTGCCTTGCCGCTCAACAAACAAGATGCCCTGCGCGCCCAGTCCACGGTACAAGACTGGTCTGCCATGCTGGCAACCGATGATTGGAGCTTGCTTAACCCGGTGGCCGTTGAATTTGCGCAAGCGCTGTACAAACGCCGACACGCCACCCATTCACACCTGCTGTCCGCCTTGCAAAACAAGTCCGTCTCGGACTGGCTGCACGACCTGCGCCTGGCAGTCAATGGAAAACTGACCCGCGCTGCCTTGGTGTTGTTGGGCAACCCGGAGGCCGCAACTTGTCTGGGAGGCCCAACGCCGCGTCTGACATGGGTATTGACGGACCACCTGGGCACGATACAAACCCATCGGCATTTTGAGTTGCCGCTGATCCTGGCGATGGATCAACTGGTGGCCAGGTTGCGAATCATCGAGGTGAACTTGCTGCCGCCCCGGCAAACCGCACCGCTGAATCTGCCGAACTATGACAATTGGGTCATTCGGGAAGCGCTGCACAACTGCATTGCGCACCAGGACTATGCCCAAGGCGGGCGGGTTCGGGTCACCGAAGCGCCCGATTCACTCACTTTTTTCAATCTGGGCTCTTTTCTGCCTGGTACGGTTGATCGCGTACTGCGCAGCCGGCAACACGAACAACGCTACCGTAATGCATGCCTGGCCGACGCAATGGTGGAGCTGGACTTGATCGAGACAGTCAACAGTGGTCTGCCCAAGATGTTCAGGCTGCAAAAGGAGCGGTTTTTCCCGTTGCCGGATTTTGAGTTCGGGCAGGCGCCCGACTCGGTCAGCGTGCGCATTTACGGCAAAACACTGGATGAGAAATATGTTCACGCCCTAATGTCAACCACCGATCTTTCACTGGAGGACGCCATCTTGCTGGACCGTGTTCAGAAGGGTCAGCCACTGGCGACCGAACAAATCAAGCACTTGCGTGCCAAAAACCTGGTGGGCGGTCGTGGCGCCAAGATTTTCATTTCGGCGCAAGTGGCAGTTGCAACTGGGCAAGAAGTCAGCTATGTGAATACCAAAGGGCTGGATACCCCGTACTACAAAGCACGGGTACTCGACTTGTTGACACTCGGACCGCAGCCCCGCCAGAAAATCAACGACCTGCTGCTCCCCCAGCTTCCGGCCTCAATTCAAGGCGATGTGCGGCGCAAGGCATACCTCAAGAATTTGCTGCAGGAAATGGCCCGCGACCAGCAGATTGAGAATGCCGGGGGAGCTACACGGGCTGCGAAATGGCAGCTCAAGAAGTAATCCGCGGATTGGCTAAAAACTGTCGAAGAAGCAGTAAACCATCCAATCCAACGACCCAAACAAAAAATTTACTCTTATAAATCAATCACTTATATTGGATAAATCGGTTAGCCAAAGCTTGACGTATCCAATCAAAAATCACAAAAATGACCTCCCTCACCCTGAAGTCCTACCAGTCAGCCACAAGAACGTAAGACGCAAGGCCAAGTCCGTGCCACACGAATGGGTCATTGTTTATTTGCCTCTTAAATTAAACAGGTTAACCAACGTTTTTAAACAACTTCTTCAGACATCTTCAATTAGATCAATGACTTAGCGTTGTTTACGTGCACAAATTAATCCGTGGGAAGACGACTCCGTAAAACATATGCCGGCTATGACCCCGCAATTTGAGGCTCAAGGCATGCAAACCACACTGACCTTAAAAACTTACCAAACCCACGCACTGCAAGCGCTGGAGCTGTTTTTGTTGCAGGCTGACGCCATGGGCCTGGCCCCGGCTTGGGCGCACGCCATGCAGCGCGAAAAATCGCCTGGCGTACCCTACCGTGGCGACGAGCTGGACGCGGTGCCGACGGTCTGCCTGCGCATTCCCACCGGCGGCGGCAAGACGTTGCTGGCGTCGCACGCCATCGTGTCGATAGCCCGCGCCTGGGCGCACCGCAGTCACCCGGTGGCGCTGTGGCTGGTGCCCAGTGACGCCATTCGCAGCCAGACGCTGGGCGCATTGCAAACGCCAGGCCATGCCTACCGCTCCGCGCTGCAAGCCGCCTACGGCGACGCTTTTTTGGTCTGCGAGCTGGACGCGCTGCACACCGTGCCGCCGCAGGACTACGGGCGCAAGGCCGTCATCGTGGTGGCGACGATCCAGAGCTTTCGCGTTGCCAATAAATCCGGGCGCCGCGTTTTCGCCATGAGCGAAGCCTGGGAGCCGCACTTTCGCTCGCTCGACCTCACGCCGCAACAAGCGGCCGGGCGCGGCCTGGCCTGCGTCGAAGAAGCCGACCTCGCCGATACCGACCAAAGCTTTCTGACCCGCGCCGACCTGGGCCGCGTCAAGACCTCCCTGGCCAACTGGCTGGCCTGGCAACAGCCCATCGTGGTGGTGGACGAAGCGCACAACGCCAAAACGCCGCTGTCGCTGGCGATGTTCAAAGGCATCCGTCCAAGCTGCGTGCTTGACCTGACAGCCACGCCGGTCCCCGCCAAAACCAATGTGCTGTACAGCGTGTCGGCCAGGGAGCTGGAGGCCGAGGCCATGATCAAGCTGCCGATCATGCTCGCCGAACACACAGACGGCTGGGAAGCGGCCGTGCGCGACGCGCTGCTGCGCCGCGCCCAGCTCGAAGCCGAGGCCGCCCACGAGCCGCAATATGTGCGGCCCATCGTGCTGTTTCAGGCGCAGGACAAGGGCGGCGAAGTCACGGTGGAGGTGCTGCACCAGCATCTGCTCGCATTGCCCGGCATCGCAAGCGAAGAAATTGCCGTGGCCACCGGCAAGCAGCGCGAGCTGGAAGGCGTGGACCTGTTCAGCCCCACTTGCCGGGTGCGCTACATCATCACAGTGGACGCGCTGCGCGAAGGCTGGGACTGCTCGTTTGCTTACGTGCTGTGCTCGCTGCAAAACCTGCGCAGCAACCAGGCGGTGGAGCAGTTGCTGGGCCGCGTGCTGCGCATGCCCTACGCGGCGCGGCGCAAGAGCCCGGCGCTGAACCGGGCCTACGCGCATGTGGTGGCGCGCAGCTTCTGGGACGCCGCCGACGCGCTGGTTGACAGCCTGGTCGAGGGCATGGGCTTCGACAAACTGGCGGCGGCAAGCGTGCTGCTGCCCGACGCCGGCGACCTGTTTGGCCCGGCCAGCCCGGCGGACCTGGCCGCGCCACGCCGGCCAACACTGGAAATCGCATGGGGTGCAGGCGACGCGGATACGCTGACCGAGGCCCTGCGCGGCCAGCCCGACATTCAGGTGCTGGCGCCGGCGAACGCGGATGAGCCGCTGCGCCTGCGCATTGACGGGCCGGTCACCGATGACATGCGAAACGCTATTGTTTCAATAGCTGCTCGCGAAGATCAATCAAGGGTTTCAGGCCTTTTTGACCAGCATGCGGCACGCGAGCAGGCGATGCGCGCGCCGGCCGACCGAGGCGTGCTGTTTGCGCCGGTGCCGCAACTCTGCGTGCGCATTCAGGGCGAGCTGGAACTGATCGAACGCGAAACACTGGCCGAACTGATCGCGTTCGATCTGTTGCGCGCCGATCCGCGTCCGGCACTCGACGGCTTTGCGCTGGTCGAGCAAAGCAATCAGATAGAGATTTTTCTGGAGGGCGAGCGCATGCGCACCAAGCTTGCCGATACCGCACAGTTGTCGCTCGATGGTGTGCCCAGCGACGCTGGCGAGGGCGAGCTGGTGCGCTTTCTCGAAGAAGCGGTGCGCCGCGAAGGGCTGACGCAACTGGAAACCCAGGCTTATGTGCAGCGCATCGTCTCGCAATTGCAAAGTGAGCGCGGGCTATCGCTCACTGGCTTGCTACGCGCCCGGTTTCAGCTGGCGCGGGCAGTTTCGCAACGCATCGACAGCCTGCTGGCGCGGGCGCGCAGTGACGGCTTTCAACAACTGTTGCTCGACCACATGCCAGATACGGCGCTGGCGCAAGACCCGCGCCGGGCCTTCCGTTTTGAAGCCGGCCGTTACCCGGTGCGCGAGGCCTACAACGGGCGGCACCAGTTTCAGAAACACTTTTACCGCGATATTGCCAAACTCAAATCCATCGGCGAGGAGTTTGACTGCGCCAAGGCGCTCGATACCGAGCCCGCGGTAAAACAGTGGGTGCGCAACCTGGAGCGCCTGCCGGAGTTTGCCTTTTGGCTGCCCACTGCGACCGATTATTTCTACCCCGACTTTGTCGCCGAACTGCGGGACGGAAAGCTGCTGGTGGTCGAATACAAAGGCGATGCCTACGCCACCAATGACGACTCGAAAGAGAAAAAACGCATCGGTGAACGCTGGGCGCTGGTCACCGGGCAGCGCTTTGTGATGGTCGAAAAAACGTTAAACGGCATGGACATGGCGACCCAAATCCGGGCAGCCATCAAGCCATGACGTCAAAAACGCCCATGGAAACACGACAACTCGGCCGCGTCGACTACCTGCCCACCTACCAGGCCATGCAGGCTTTCACCGAGTCCCGCAGCGCTCAAAAAATTGATGAAATCGGCCTTTTACGCAATCAGGGCGTGCGTGATCAGCTATGGATTTGTGAGCATCCGCCGGTTTACACCCAGGGGCTGGCGGGCAAAGCGGACCATCTTCTGAATCCTGGCGACATCCCCGTGATCCCGGCCAACCGGGGCGGCCAGGTGACCTACCACGGCCCCGGCCAGGTCGTGGCGTATCCGCTCGTCGACCTCAAGCGCGCCGGCTACTTCGTCAAGGAATATGTCTACCGGATCGAGGAATCGGTGATCCGCACGCTGGGGCATTTCGGCGTCACCGGGCACCGGGTGGCGGGCGCACCGGGAATTTACGTTCGGCTGGATGACCCGTTTTCTCATGCGCGGCTGCCGCCTGGCACCGGCTTGCGCCCTCTCCCTCTGGGAGTGGGCGGGGGTGAGGGCCTCCCCGACCCCTTTTTCGGCCTCGGAAAAATCGCCGCCCTGGGCATCAAGGTGAGCCGCCACTGCGCCTACCACGGCGTCGCGTTGAATGTGGCGATGGACCTGGAGCCCTTTTCGCGCATCAACCCGTGCGGCTATGCCGGGCTGAAAACGACCGACCTGCGCTCGCTGGGCGTGCCGTGCGACTGGGACGAGGCGGCGGCGGTGCTGGCACGGCAGCTCGCCGTTTTTCTGGCGCGCTGAAGTTTGTGTAAGGATTTCCGGGCCCGGGCGACCAACCTTCTAGCCGGTTCTGTTTTTCCGCCGTTCCGCTTTCATCTATTCACCCAAGGAGTTTTTCATGCTGAACCGTACTTCATTGATTGCAGGACTGTCCGCCGGTTTGCTGCTCGTTGCCGGCGCCGCGCAGGCGCTGACGATCAAGCCGTTCACGGCCGCCGACTTCGCCGCCGAGCAGGCCGCGGGCAAGCAGGTCGCCGTGCAGTTCCACGCCGACTGGTGCCCCACCTGCAAGGCGCAGGGCGTGGCGCTGCAAGCCATCAAGAACGACCCGGCCCTGAAAGACGTGACCTTGCTGCAGGCGAATTACGACACCGAAAAGGCGCTCAAGCAGGAGATGAAAATCCGCACCCAATCTACCTTTGTCGTCTTCAAGGGCAACACCGAAGTGGCCCGCAGCGCAGGCGTCACCGAAGCCGGCAAGATCAAGGCGACGTTGAGCGCCGGGCTGTAGTCTTCAGGCGCCTCAGGTCATGGCCGGCATCGGACAACTCGCGGGTCTGGGTTATAGCCTGGCCGCAGGCAGCCTGACCACCCTCAGCCCCTGTGTCTTTCCCATCCTGCCGCTCGTCATCGGCGGCGCGGTGCAGGCGAACCGCCTGGCGCCCGTGGCGATGGGCGCGGGCATGGCGCTGTCGTTTGCCGCCATCGGCATGGTGCTGGGCCTGCTGGGTCCGGCGCTGGGCATCGATGGCGATTCGGTGCGAACCGCCGGCGCGGTGCTCTTGATAGCGTTTGGCCTGGTGATGCTGATTCCCGCGCTGGACCAGCGCTTTTCGGCGTTGATGACGCCGCTGGCGAGTTCGGCCAACAGCGCTTCGGCCAAGCTGAAGCCCAATTCCCTGTGGGGCGCGCTGCTGCTGGGCGGCCTGCTGGGGCTGGTCTGGAGCCCCTGTTCCGGCCCCCTGCTGGGCTCGGCGCTGGCCCTGGTCGCGAGCGAAGGCGGCGCGCTACAGGGCGGACTGATACTCGGCGTGTTCGGCATTGGCGCGGCGATTCCGCTGGTCGTCGTCGCCTACGCGTCGCGCAGCGGTTTTGGCAGCATGCGCGGCTGGGTGATGGGCCATATCGGCACCATCAAAAAAGTCTTTGGCGTGCTGTTGCTGCTGCTCGGCCTGGCGATTTTGAGCGGCGGCGACAAATGGCTGGAAGCACGGGTCGTCAACGTGCTTCCCGAGGGCTGGATCAATCTGACGGTGAAGTTCTAGGGATTACCCGCCCCTGCTGCCAAAAAAACGAGCCTGCGCGACAATACCGCGATGAGCACTACCGAAGTCGTCCGCGAAGTCCAGAGTCTGGAAAATTACAACCCGCTGGCCAAGCAGAAAGCCGCCGCCAAGCTGTCGCGCATTCCGGTCAAGGTCGAGCGCGGCGAAGTTTTGAAAAAGCCCGACTGGATTCGCGTCAAGGCCGGCAGCCCGACGACGCGCTTCTACGAAATCAAGAGCATCCTGCGCGATAACAAGCTCAACACGGTCTGCGAGGAAGCCAGCTGCCCGAACATCGGCGAATGCTTCGGCAAGGGCACGGCGACGTTCATGATCATGGGCGACAAATGCACCCGGCGCTGCCCGTTCTGCGATGTCGGCCATGGCCGGCCGGACCCGCTGGACACCGACGAGCCGCTCAACCTGGCGCGAACGATCGCCGCGCTGAAGCTGAAATACGTCGTCATCACCAGCGTCGACCGCGATGATTTGCGCGACGGCGGCAGCGGCCATTTTGTGGACTGCATCCAGCGGATTCGCGAACTCTCGCCCGCCACGACGATCGAGATCCTGGTGCCCGACTTTCGCGGCCGCGATGACCGGGCGCTTGAAATACTGAAAGCCGCGCCGCCCGATGTGATGAACCACAACCTGGAAACCGCGCCGCGCCTGTACAAGGAAGCGCGCCCCGGCAGCGACTACCAGTTCTCGCTGAACCTGCTGAAGAAATTCAAGGCGCTGCATCCGAAGGTGCCGACCAAGAGCGGCATCATGGTTGGCCTGGGCGAAACCGACGAGGAAATCCTGCAGGTGATGCGCGACATGCGCGCGCACGACATCGACATGCTGACGATCGGCCAGTACCTTGCGCCGTCGATGTCGCATTTGCCGGTGCGGCGCTATGTTCATCCGGACACCTTCAAGATGTTTGAAACCGAAGCGTACAAAATGGGCTTTGTTCACGCTGCCGTGGGCGCCATGGTCCGCTCCAGCTACCACGCCGACGAACAGGCGCACGCCGCCGGCGTCGAGGACCGGTAAAGCGGCTTTTTCAAAGGCGCAGGCCGGGGCGCTTAAAAGCGCTCTCTTATAGCAAAATTTGCCAGTAGCGCCCGCTGCGCCTGAGCTGTTAGCTATTTTTTCAATAGCAAAGCAATTTTTCGCTTTGTTACTGCAAAAGCGCCGCCGGTTCCTCGCTGCGCAGCACTTCCAGCGCCCACACCCGAAGCTTGGAGGTGTCGGCACGCACAATCTGCTGTTTGACGGCCAGGATCTGCGACGGATGCATCGAAAAGCTGCGCAGCCCCAGGCCGAGCAGCAGCCGCGTCATGCCGACATCGCCGGCCATCTCGCCGCAGACACTCACGCCCTTGCCCTGGGCATTGCATTCGGTGATTGTCCGGGCGATCAGTCCCAGAACCGCCGGATGGCAGGAGTCATACAAATGCGCGACGGCCTCATCGGCGCGGTCGATGGCCAGCGTGTACTGCGTCAGGTCGTTGGTGCCGATCGACAGGAAATCGAAGTACTTCAGAAACACGGGCACCGTGAGCGCCGCGGCCGGAACCTCGATCATCGCGCCGAGCCGCATCGGGCCGTAGACCTCGCCGCGCGCGTCGAGCTGCGCCCGCGCCTGGTCGACCAGCGCCAGCGTCTGGCGAATTTCAGCGCCGTGCGCCAGCATTGGCACCAGCAAGTTGACCTGGCCGTGCGCGGCGGCGCGCAAGATGGCGCGCAGCTGCGTCAAGAACATCGGCGGCTCGGCAAGACTCCAGCGGATCGCGCGCAAGCCCAGCGCCGGATTCAGATGGCCGTCCTGCGCCCTGGCCGCGCCACGGTCGAGCTGCTTGTCCGAGCCGATATCGACCGTCCGAATCGTGACCGGCAACCCCTGCATGCCTTCGATGGCCTTGCGGTAGGCCAGGAACTGCTCGTTCTCGTCGGGCAGCTTGCCGCTGCGGCCCATGAATAAAAATTCGCTGCGAAAAAGCCCCACGCCGACGGCGCCCGCTTGGACCGCGCCCAGGGTGTCGCCGGGCATCTCGATGTTGGCGAGCAATTCAATTCGCTGGCCGTCGAGCGTCAGCGCAGGCGTGTGCCTGAGCCGGTTCAGCCGCTGGCGCTCAAGCTCGTCCTGGCGCTGCTTGAAGCCGTATTCGGCCAGGATGATCGGCGAGGGATCGACGATCAGCACGCCGGCATTGCCGTCGATGATGACCCAGTCGTCTTGCTGGATCAACTGGCTGGCGCTGCGCGCGCCGACCACCGCCGGAATGTCCATGCTGCGCGCGACAATCGCCGTATGCGATGTCCGGCCGCCGACATCGGTGGTGAAGCCTGCGAACAGGCTGTCCTGAACTGCAGCATGTCGGCCGGGGAAAGGTCGTGCGCCACCAGCACCAGCGGCACGTCAAGCGTGTCGTCCAGCAGCAAGTCCTGCTGCGACTGCTTGCGGCCACTGCCGGGACGCACGGCGCCCTGGCCGGCGGCGGCAAGCGGCGAGACGGCGCCCTTCAAATGGCGCAGCACCCGCTCGACCACCTGCTCGAGGTCGGCCTTGCGCTCGCGCAGGTAAGGGTCTTCCATCTCGTCGAACTGGCGCGCGATGAACTCGTAGTGCGTCGTCAACGCCCATTCGGCGTTGTACAGCCGCTCGTTGATCCAGCGAATTACGCCGCTGCTCATCGTCTCGTCTTGCAGCAGCATCAGGTGGACATCGAGCAGCGCGGCGATTTCATGCGGCGCGTCTTTCGGCAAGTCGCGCTGCAGGCGCGAGATTTCGTCCATCACCGCATTGCGCGAGGCGCACAGCCGGTCGATTTCCACACCCGCCTTTTCGGCGTCGATGAAGTAATGCGCGACATCGGCGCGGCTGGACGCGACCAGCACCGCCCGGCCAATCGCGATCCCACGCGAAACCGCCAGGCCGTGGACAGAGAAAGTCATTCACCTTCCCCGAATTTGTCCGCGATCAGCGCCAGCAGCGCATTCATCGCGGCCTCTTCGTCGGTGCCGTCGGTTTCGATTTCGACGGTGCTGCCGATGCCGGCGGCGAGCATCATCACACCCATGATGCTCTTGGCATTCACCCGGCGCTCGCCCTTGCTCATCCAGACTTCGCTGGCGAAGCCCCCGGCGAGCTTGGTGAGCTTGGCCGAGGCCCTGGCGTGGAGGCCCAGTTTATTGCTGATGGTCGTGCGCGTCTTGATCATTTTTGCGAAGAGGTGTCTGGTTTTGCGGCGCGGTGACGGCCACCTGCATTGCGCCCTGCGTCGCGCCCACCAGCGCGCGTGCCACCAGCGCGTCGAGCGGCTCGGCGCGGTAGCTGACGGCGCGCAGCAGCATCGGCAGATTCAGCCCGGTCACCAGCTTGGTCGCCACGCCGTCGACCAGCTTTTGCGCCACGTTGCACGGCGTCGCGCCGAATACATCGGTCAGCACCAGCGTATTGGGCGTGCCGAGCTGCTCGAGCAGGACGAGCGCTTGCGCCAGCGTCGTTTCGGGCGGCGTCGCGGGATGCACATCGAGCGCCGCCACGACCGCGCCGCTGTCGGGGAAAACATGGAGCGCGCATTGGCGAAAAGCCGAAGCCAGCGGCGCGTGGGCGATGATCAAAATACCGTTCATTGCGCTGAATTATCGGCGTTCGCGACCAAAAACCAGGCATAAGCGCCGACACAGCAGCACAAAAGTGCCGCCATGGCGGCCTGAAAACTCGCAACGCGGGTCAGGTCCATGGCGGCGAACAGGTCGATCAGCAGTCCCAGGCTCCATTGCAGCACGAACACGCCGGCAAAAATCACCAGGTTGAAGGCCGACAGGGCGCGCCCCGCCAGCGCCGCCGGAAACGCCATGCCGACGGACGGCTGCGCCAGGCCGATGACGCTCGAGGCCATGCAAAACAGCGCCCAGCCGCCCCAGCCGGTGCGGGCGCCGACAAGAATATTGAAGGCCAGCACCGCCAGGCTGAGCGGAACGCCCCAGGCCATCAGCCGGCTGGCGGTCCAGCCCTTGCGAACCAGCCAGGGATTGACCATGCCCCAGCTCCAGAATGTCGCCAGCATGCAGGCGTTCAGGTAGAAAAGCCCGGTCGCCGACGCCAGCGGCGAATAGCCGGCGACGCTTACCATCCACGGCCCGGCCCACAGCGTTTGCACCGCGATCATGCCGCCGTAGTTGAAAAATCCGAGCGGCGCCATTTTCCGGAAATAAGGGCTGCGCCAGACCGCCGCATAGCCGTCGCGCCGAGGCGGCGCTTCCGGCGCAATTACCGGCATGGCAGCCGCGTTCCAGCGCGGCACTGTCCAGGCAATCGCCGCCATCGCCAGCAGGATCATGACGGCCAGAAGCCAGAACACCGGCCGCCAACCGGCAAGCGGAATCAGCCACTGCACCGGCAGCGTCGACGCCAGCATGCCGAGCGAGCCGGTCATCAGCATCCAGGAATTGGCGCGCAGCAGCGTAGCGGCATCGAACCAGCGGCGGTAGCCGGTCAGCGCCGACATCAGGCAGGCGCCGACGCCCATTCCCATCAGCATGCGCGCGCCCATCAGTCCGGCAAAACCGGTGGCGACCGAAAAAGCCAGGCAACCGGCGACCGCCAGCGCCAGAAACCACAGGATGACGCGCTTCGGCCCCTGCCGGTCGAGCCAGCTGCCCAGCGGCAGCTGCACGGCGGCGAAACCCAGGAAATAGCCGCCCGCAAGCAGTCCCAGGTCGCGCGAGCGCAGTGAAAATTCCTGGGTCAGCAGCGGTGCCAGCGTGGCGGTGATGGCGCGCAGCAGCGCCGAGCAGAAATAGGCGGCGGCAAACGCCAGGAAAACGACGATTGCGGTTTTCGGCTTCAGCAGGTTCTGATCCGCCGGCTGGCCGGCCGAAGCGCCGTTCACGGTTCGTGAGTTCATTGAAATTTAAGACTGCTGAAAAAGGTCTCGGCAACCTCGGGCGCGATTTTCGGCGCGTACAGCACCGCCTGGAACAGCTGCGAGCCCTGGGAAAAATAGGCCGCCTGCCCCATCACGGCTGCGCCGTCGGCACGCCGGCCCTGGGCGGTCACGCGCAAGGCTTGTGTCGGGCCCTGCGCTCCGGGTATGGGCAGCGGCAGCCGCTCAATGCTGGCCGGCGCCGCGTTCATATTCGCAAGGGTCAGCTTTTGCCACTGGGCGAGCAATGGCGCCGCCTGGCTGGCATCGCCGACATCGGCCACCACGATCGCGAAGGCGGCGCCGCCCGCCTCGCAGCCGAGCATCGACAGCGTGGTCTGCTGTCCACCCAACGGCACAACTTTTTGCGCCTTGTCGGGCTTGCACGGCAGCAGCAGGCTGAGCTGGGTGTGCTCTGGCCGCGCATCGCGCCAGTTGAAGTCGGGACTGCAGGCGGCAAGCGCCAGCAGTGATGTCAATGCGGCGGCGGCTGAAAAAGCCGTGAATGGAAACATCGGGCGTAGAAGTCTTGCGAACGGTTGAAAAGGACGGCAACCTGCACTTTACAGCGCCGGCAAGCCCGCAGGCACGATGCTTGCTCCAGTTGTGCTGGTCCTTTTTATTTCAATTTCCAACCTTCGGAACTCGCATGAACCGCAACGACATTACTGAAAAAATTATCACCGGCAAGGTTTCCAACGGCATCAAGTGGGAAGACGTTGCCAAGAAAGTCGGCCTCAGCAAGGAATGGGTGACAGCCGGCTGCCTCGGCCAGATGACCTTCGATGCCAGGCAGGCCACCATCGTTGGCGAAAGTTTCGGCCTTACGCTTGAGGAGCAAAAGTGGCTGCAAGTCGTGCCTTGCAAGGGCTCGCTGCCGACGCCGGTGCCGACCGACCCGCTGATCTACCGCTGGTACGAGATCGTCAGCGTGTACGGCACGACCATCAAGGAGTTGATCCACGAGGAGTTCGGCGACGGCATCATGAGCGCCATCGATTTTTCGATGGACATCGTGCGCCAGCCCGATCCGAAGGGCGACCGTGTCAAGGTCGTGCTGTCGGGCAAATTCCTGCCTTACAAGGCTTATTGACCGGAACTGCCGTTTTTCGCAGCTGTTTTCTGATGCCGCCATTTCAGGCTTGATTGACTACATATTTACGGTAATGGCGTCGCCCGCCGCCACCTGCCGGTCCGCCCGAGATCGCGCGATCACAGACTGCGGGAAGTCATGCAAAAAGTCTCTGAACACAGCAGAATCGGGCATCCACCACAAAAATGGTTGAAAGTCACGACGTGGGGCGCCCGCCAAAACTTGATCGACAATTCAATACCAGCGCGGAAAAATGAAGCGGTCCTTGTCGCGAATAAATGCATGACTCACCTCTGCGCCGGATCCGAGTTATTACATCAGGGAGGTTTTCCATGCCATTCGTTTTTCGCAAATACAGCATCATCGGCATGGCGGCTCTGGCGCTTGCAGGCGCGTTGGCAACCCAGGTTCACGCGCAGGCGTGGCCAACCAAGCCGGTGAAGTACGTTGTTCCTTTCGCGCCGGGCGGCGTGTCCGATGGCGTTGCCCGGCTGATCGCGGTGCATCTGGGTGAAAAGCTGGGCCAGCCGGTCATTGTCGAAAACAAGCCCGGCGTGTCGGGCATCGTCGGCACACAGGCCGCGGCCCGTTCGGCCGCGGACGGCTACACCCTCATCGGCGGCACGATCACCACGCATGCGGTCAACCCGTTCTTCTCGAAAAATCTGGGCTACGAGCCGGTCAAGGATTTTGTGCCGGTGAACCTGGTCGGCATGGTCAGCAACGTACTCGTGGTGCCGGCCGACAGCCGTTTCAATTCGGCGCGGCAGATCATTGCCGAACTCAAGGCCAAACCTGACAGTCTGACGTACGGCACCGCGGGTCCAGGCACGTCGCAACACCTGTCGGGTCAGCTATTCCAGAACATTACACAGACTCGCATGCGGCAGATCGTTTACAAAGGCGGCTCCCAGGCGATGGTGGACCTGGTCGGCGGTCAGATCGACATGGTGTTTGAAACTGTGGCCGCGGCCCGCCCGATGATTGACGGCAAGCGCGTGAAGGTATTGGGCGTGACTTCGAAGAACCGTTTGCCCAATATGCCGGACGCGCCGTCGTTGGCTGAAGTGGGCGTGCCAGGCTTCGAGATGCAGTCGTGGCAGGGCGTTTTTGCACCAGCGGGCACACCGAAGGTCGTTGTGGACCGGCTTGACAAAGAGATCGCGTCCATCGTTGCCATGCCAGACGTTAAGGAAAAACTGCGCAACCTGGGCGTCGAGCCCGACGGGCGCTCGTCCGAACGCTTCGCCGAGTTTCAGCGTGCCGAGATTGCAAAGTGGGGCAAGGTCATCAAGGACGCAGGCATCCAGGCCGAGTGATTCAAGCCAGGAGAAGTCATGTTTAAACCGAAAAAATTCACTGGCCTCCACGCATTCGCGCTTTTGAGGGCGGCTGTGACGGGTGCCACGCTGGCCGCCTTCGGAGCTTCCGGCGCCTTCGCACAGGCGCCCGTACCGCATACAGGGCCAGGCGGCTACCCCGGCACGGGCCGCGTCGTGATCGTGGTGCCGTTCGCCCCCGGCGGCGCGACCGACATCATCGCCCGCCTCATCGCCGACGAGCTGGGCAAGCGCTGGGCCACAGCCGTGGTGGTCGACAACAAGGCGGGCGCGAGCGGCGGCATAGGCACCGAGTTCGTCGCGCGCGCCAAGCCAGACGGTTACACGCTACTGCTTGGCACGCAGACGGCGCTGGCTGTTAACCCGAGCTTGCTCAAGAAAATCAGCTACGACGTCGAAAAAGATTTCGCGCCCATTACCCAACTGGCCAGCACGCCACTGGTGCTGCTGGCCAGCAACAAGTCCGGCGCGCGCAATGTGCGGGAACTTGTTGCCGCCATCAAAGCCAAGCCGGATGCGATTTCCTACGGCACCAGCGGCAATGGAACATCGCAGCACCTGACTACCTTGCTGATGCTCAACCGGATCGACGGCAAGGCCGTGCACATACCGTACAAGGGCAGCAGCCAGTCGCTGGTGGACCTGGCCGGCAACCAGATCGACATGCAGTTCGACAACATAGCCACCGCGCTCGCATTCGCAAAGAACGGCCAGGCCAAAGCGCTCGCGGTAACCAGCCTCAAGCGCTCGACGCTAGAGCCCGAACTGCCGACGCTGGCCGAGTCAGGCGTGCCGGGGTTTGAAGCGGTGACCTGGCTGGGCCTGTTGGCCCCGGCCGGCACACCGCCTGCCGTGGTGACTTACCTGAACCAGGAAGTGCTGGCCATTCTTGACTCGCCCGCCGTCAAGGGCCGCATGGCGGCGCAGGGCTTCACGCCAAGACCGATGACGCCCGAGGGCTTTCGCAAATTTATCCGCGATGAAACCGTGAAATTTTCCAGCCTGATCAAAAGCAACAACATCACCGTTGAATAGCGCGTCAAACCAGCAGTTAGGCGAAAAAAACTTATGACGCCAAACCACCCTCTCGACACGCGCCTGCCGGACATGCTGCGCAGCGGTCAACGGCTGCGCGGCATCTTCAACGCGCTGCCGAGTCCCGCCATCGTCGAGATGTGCGCCTACGCCGGTTTCGACTTTGTCATCATCGACAACGAACACGGCTGTGCTGATTACGAGACCACGGAAAACATGCTGCGTGCGGCGCGCGCCAGCGGCATCGTGCCCGTGGTGCGCTGCTTTGCGCGGGATATCTCCCGCCTGCTCGACATGGGTGCCAACGCGGTGCAAATTCCCATGGTCGGCAGCGCTGAACAGGCGCGCGAACTGGTGCGGCAAGTGCGCTATCCGGGCGCCGGCATGCGCGGCAGCGCCTTCAGTTCGCGCGCCGCGGGTTACGGCGCTTTCGGTGGTCCCGCCCACACCAGGCGCAGCAACGAAGGTATTGCATTGATCGCAATGATCGAGACGCCTGAAGGCGTGGCAAATGCGTCGGCGATTGCAAACGTCGAAGGCGTCGATGCCGTATTCGTCGGCCCCAATGATTTGTCGCACGCCATGGGTTTTGCAAACGACTGGAACTCTGAGCCGGTGCAGGCGGCGATCGAAGTCGCCATTAGAGCGGTTGCGGCGGCGGGCAAATGCGCCGGCCTTCTTTCCCTGTCGGCGAACGATGAGGAAAAATACGCCGCTTGGGGCGCCAGATACTTTGCAAACGTGACGACCAGCATCATTACAAACGCATTCAGGCAGGCGGCGCTGGGCGACCACGGCAACAAGGGCGGGGTGGCAGCGCTTAAATATTAAGCGCTGCCACGCATCCCGCTGATCGCCTGAATTACTCAGGCGCCGTCAAGCGGTCGTCGAAAATCGCCACCGCACGGGTCCAGCCCGCCGATGCGCCGCGAATCTTGTGCGGAAAGCAGGAAATGTAAAAGCCGGTCGGCGGCAGTACCTCCAGGTTGTGCAGCTTTTCCAGATGGCAGTAGCCGATGTCGCGCCCGGCCTTGTGGCCCTCCCAGATCAGCGATGCATCGTGCGTTTCGTCGTACTTTTTGGCGGTGTGGACGAAGGGCGCGTCCCAGCTCCAGCCGTCGGTGCCGGTCAGGCGAACGCCGCGCTCGAGCAGGTACATGGTCGCCTCGTAGCCCATGCCGCAGCCCGACGAGACATAGTCCGGCTGGCCGTAGCGCTTGCCGGCGCGGGTGTTGATGACGACGATTTCCAGCGGGCTGAGGGTGTGGCCGATGCGCGCCAGTTCCGCCTCGACATCGGCGGCGGTTACCACATGGCCGTCGGCGAACGCGGTGAAGTCGAGCTTGACGCCGGGCTGGAAGCACCAGTCGAGCGGCACCGCGTCGATCGAGATCGAAGGCTCCTGATGGCCCAGCGCCTTGTTCATCGTGCTATGAAAATGATAAGGCGCGTCGAGGTGCGTGCCGTTGTGCGTCGAAAGACTCACCTGCTCGACCGCCCAGCCTTCGCCGTCGGGCAGGTCGCTTTTTTTCAGGCCCTTGAAAAACGGCTCGATCTGCTCGAACGAGTCCTCATGCGTGAAGTATTCGATCTTCGGCGCGAAAGCCGGCGGGTCGCTGATGACATCGTTTTCAAGAAAAATCGACAGGTCAACAAGTTTGCGGGTCATGATCGTCTCCGGGTGGGTTTGGACGGGTGTGGGTTTAACACGATGGACCGAGGTCGCGGCTGCCGGGGTAGTAGGTGATGGCGAACGCCGGGCGCGCCCGCAGCCGCCGGTACCAGTCGGTCACGGCAGGCAGGTCTTTCCAAATGTGCGCCAGAAAAAGGTCTTCCATGCGGACGATGGTCGGCATGATGCTGATGTCGGCGAGAGTGAACATGTCATGGGCAAGCCACTGCGTTTTCTTCAGCGAAGCCTCCATGCGTTCGAGCGTCTGGCGCAGCCGGCCCAGCGCGGCATCGACTTCGGATTGCGGAAAACCGGTTCGACCCATCTTGAGATAGAAATCCTTGCGCAGCGGCAACCGGGCCGCATAGTTCTCGAAATCGGCGTCCGAACCCTGGGGAAACATGGCGACGAAATAGGCGTTGAACGACGGATAGCGGATCGAGGGCGTCGGCACCTCGTCGATGTACTGCCGCCAGGCGCGCATGTGCGCCAGCTCGATCAGCTTGGCCGGCCGCATCGGCACCGCCGGAAATGCGTCGTCGAGGTACTCGTTGATGACCGACGAATCGATCACGACGCCGCCGTCGTGTACCAGCGACGGAACGACGCCGTTGGGATTGATTCGCAGGTATTCGGGGGCCAGGTGCTCGCGCAGCGAAAACGAAAGCCGCCGGTCCACCCAATCCAGATTTTTCTCGGCCAGCACCATCCGTACCTTCTGGCTGCAGGTGGAAATCGACGCGTTGTACAAGGTCAGCATTTTTTGCGATTCCTCAAAGATGGTCTGAATGACCCGGCGACGACGCAAGCTCGTTCCAGTGAACCATGGCAAGCCCGGCCACCGGCGAACGGAAATACGCAATGCGTGTGCCGAGCAGGCTGCCCAGGTACACCGTGCGCAGGTCCGGCCCGCCAAAGGTGATGCTGGCCATCCACGGCGCGATGACGCCGTGCGCGCGCTGCATGTCGGCGGCGGTCACCGTTCCGGCGGCCATCTTCTCGCGCAGCACGCGGCTGGCCTCGGGCTCGCCGTCGTCCAGCAGCACGCGCTTGTCACCCTGCGGCGTCAGGGCGATGAGCTGGTCGACCATTACCAGCGTGCACCAAAGGTTGCCGTGCGCATCGAAGGCGATGCCGTCCGGGTAGCCGCCGAGGTCAACCGGACCAAACACCTCCCGATCACACAGGCGCACGCCGGCCCCGCCGCTTTCATCGAGCCGCATACGGGTGATGTGCGGGCCGGTCGTCTCGACGATGTAGAGCCACTCCTCGCGCGCATCGAGCCGGATTTCGTTGGTGAAGTAAAAGCCATCGGCCACGACCCGGATGCCGCTGGCGTCCACCACGGCGATGTAGCCGTCGCGCACGCGGCTCGCGGCGGCGCGGGTCCAGGGATTGACGCGGGTAGACACCGTCAGCCAGATGCGGTTTTTCGAGTCGCGCAGCACGAAGTTGACCTTGCCGATGGGCTGGCCGTCGATGCTTTCGTGCAAGGTGCGTGTGCGTCCGTCACGCGTCATGCGCTCCAGCCGGTCGGTGCCGAAGTTCGAGATCAGGATGTCGCCATTGGCGGCGAACGCCAGGCCGTTGGGCAGCGTGCCCTGCGTCAGCCTGGCCTCGAAATCCTGCGAACCGTCCGATGGACTGCCACTGCCGAACCGGGCGTCGGGCTGCTGGCCGACAAAGCGCTGCGACCCGTCGGCGCCGAGCCGCGTGACGCCGCCCCGCGCGTCTGCCGCCCACAGCGTGCCATCGCGCTCGGCCAGGATGCATTCGGGGCGCTGCAGCTCATGCCCGACATAGCCAATGGCGCCGCGATCGACGGTGAAGCCGTCAAGGGGGTTGGGATAAGTCACGGCCGCTGCCATTTCAAAATGCGTTTTTCAAGCCCGGCCAGCAAGGCGTTGCTGGCAAAGCCGATCAGGCCGAGCAGCGCGATGCCGGCGAACAGCTCGTTGGCCCGGAAAGAGCGCGCCGCGAGCAGGATCGCCTGGCCCAGGCCGGGCTGCGAGGCGATCATTTCCCCGACGACCGACACGATGAGCGACACCGTGAGCGACAGCCGCATGCCAGCCAGTATGTCGGGCAGCGCGTTGGGCAGACCGACCTTCCAGACGAACGCGGCGCGAGACAACTGCAGGCATCGCGCGACCTCGGCCAGGCCTTTTTCGATTGCCGCGAAGCCATGCACCGTCGCCAGCAGCACCGGCCACATGGCGCCGAAAGCGACGACCGACAGCACCATCGTCGGACTCAGCCCGAACATCGAGATCGCCAGCGGAAGCAGCGCCGACGCCGGCAGCGGACGCATGAATTCGAGCGTCGGCCGCAGGTAAGCGCGCATGGTGGCGGAAATGCCGATGAGCGCGCCCAGGGCGACGCCGGCGAGCGACGCCAGCAGCCAGCCAAGCATCATCCGCCCGAACGTGGCGCCGGCAAAAGCCAGCAGCTCGCCGTGCCTCAGGCCCCCCTGCAGGCTGATGAACGTTGCCTCGGGCGTCGGCAGAAACACCCGGCTGACCCAGCCGGCATGGCTGGCCAGCCACCACAGGCCGATGATGCCGACAAACACCGCCAGCGAGCCTGCCCAGCCCAAAACGCCTGACACGCGGCGCGACCGGCCGGGCGGCGCCGGCTCGTCGGGCCGCGCAAGCCGATCAAGCGCCACCGGCGGCACGCTCATGCCGCCGCCCCCATGCGGCGCCCGACCCAGCGCTCGATTTTCAGGGCACCAGCGTTGACGGCATAGCCGGTGACGCCGATCCAGAACAGCCAGGCCAGCATCAACGCCGGGTTGAGACTTTGCTGCGCGATCATCATGGCGTAGCCCATGCCGCTGGGGTTGCCGGCCACTTCAGCCGTCACCGCGACCACCAGCGCCACCGCCACACCCAGGCGCAGGGCGACGAACAGCCGTGGAACGATGGCCGGCAGGATAATCTTGAAGGCGCGCTGCGCTGGATTGAGGCCCAGCACCTGGCTCACCTCAAACAGGCGCGGCTCGACCTGGCGCACCGCCGCCTGCGTCAGGATCATCATCGGCCAGAAGGCGGCGAAGGCAACGATGGAAATCTCCATCCGCAACCCGAAGCCGAAGACCAGCATCGCCAGCGGAATGAGCGCCACCGACGGTATCGGGCGAAATGCCTCGACCGAGAAAAAAGCCATGCGGGCGGCGCGGGCGGACAGCCCGAGCACGATGCCCGAGGCGATGCCCAGCAGCGCGGCCAGCAGCAGCCCAAGCCCCGCCGCGCCTAGAGTGAATGCCGTCGCGCTTAGCAGCGAACCGTCGCTGGCGGCGATGACGAAAGCGCGCACGGCGGCACTCGGCGGCGCGATCGCATCGCTGCTTGAGCCGATGCCGCGCGCATACCATTCGAAGCCGGCCAGCGCCAGCACGGGAAACCACCAGCCGCGCAGCCGGTTGAAGATGCGCTCAGTCATGGCTTTGCTCGATGAAGGCGAACAGCTCGCGGCGCAGCTTCAAAAAGGCGGGATCCTCCTTGGTCGAGAGCTGATCGCGCGGGCGGAGCAGCGGCACGTCGATCATTCGCGCGAGTCTGGGGCGGCCGGGGCCGGGATTGGCCTGCAGCGCGATCACCCGGTCGCCCAGGTAAATCGCCTCTTCCAGGTCGTGGGTGACGAACAGCACCGTCAGGCCTTCGTCACGGACCAGCCGCGCCAGCTCGTCCTGCAGGCTCTGGCGCGTCAACGCGTCGAGCGCGCCGAAAGGCTCGTCCATCATCAAGAGCTGCGGCTTTTGCGCCAGGCAGCGCGCAATCTGCACCCGCTGCTGCATGCCGCCCGAGAGCTGCGCGGGAAACTTGTGCGCATGCCGGGCCAGTCCGACCCTGGCTAGCACGGCGGCGATGCGCGCCGGCCGCTCGGCAGACGGAATCGAGGCCGCTTCGAGCGCCAGGGCGATGTTGCCTTCGACGGTGCGCCACGGCAGCAATGCGCGGCCGTAGTCCTGGAAGACGAACGCCACTTCACGCGACGGCTCGGTGACGGCCTGCCCGCCCCTGCGGACCTCTCCGCCGCCGGCCCGCAGCAGGCCGGCGGCGGCCCGCAGCAAGGTGGTTTTGCCGCAGCCGCTGGGGCCGACGATGCAGACGAATTCACCGCGCTGGACATCGAACGATGTTGGCGAAAGAATTTCACGCCCGCCGAGGTGGATGGCGACTCGGTCAAAGCTCAGGACCGCGTTATCGGACATTGTCGTACGTTGAATATCAACAAAAAAGGCCGTTCGCGCATAGCGGGTGTGCGCAAGCAGCTATGTAATTAATAGCACGAGGCCGTTGGCCGCCTAGCGTGCGATCAGCATCGCAATCTTGGGCTCGCTTTGAAGCATGCCCTGCTCCTTCATCATGGCGACCCAGTAATTGAGCTGCTTTTCGGTCACCACCGGACCGGCTGGCGAAATCTGCATTTTCGCCAGGATTTCGGGCGGCAGCTTGATGTATTTGCCGATGGCCGCGCGAACCGCGGCATCGTTTTTCGGCTGCGCCATGAAGGCCGCGCCTTCCTGGATCGCTTCGCGGAATGCCTTGACGGCAGCCTGGTTTTTCGATGCCCACTCGCGCTTGGCGGCATAAAAGACGGTTGGGCTGCCGGCTTCCAGAAAGGTCGAGTAATACGACGCGACATAACCGACGCCGCTGTCGACGATGCGGCTCATCAGCGGGTCGGCGGTGACGACCGCGTCGACCGAGCCGCCCCGGAGCAGGTCGCCATGCTGCGCAAAGGCGACTTCGATGAAATTGACCTTCCGGTGATCGACGCCGTTGTCCTTCAGCCAGGCACGAAAGGTCACGTGCAGGAAGGCGCCGAGCCCCGGAACGGCGATTTTCTTGCCGACGCAGTCCTTGGCGGTCCGGATGCCCGAGCCGGCCTTGGCGACCAGGCCGAAGGCGGTGTTGGTCTTGGAAGTCACCGCGCCGCCGGCGACGACCACATGGTCGAGCCCGCCGTCGATGGCCTGCAGGAAGACCGATGGCGTCGGCCCGCCGATCTGCAGCGAGTCCGACTGGATCGCCGCCGGTATGGTCGAATTGACGGTGATGAGCTTGAGTTCGACGTCGAGGTTGCGTTTGCTGAAATAGCCTTGCTCGGCGGCAATGAAAGCCGAGCAGTAGTCGGTCACCGACGTGTAGCCGACCAGAATCTTGCCGCTTTGGCTCCATGCCGGAAACGGCAGGGCAAGCGCGGCGGCGGCGCCGCCGATGGCGGACAAAACGGTTCGGCGCTTCAAGCCGGTGTTGAGCGCGGAGGAATTCATGGCGTGCCTCTTTCTGTTGGTGAATTGCAAGGTTGCGGGTGGTCGATAAAGGCTTGGTTGGGCCTGGCGTTGACTGTACGGTCGCACAAACCTATGTGCATTCGCATCAACCCTGAGCAGGCGCGGCCGATGCAAAGCCGCCCAACCAGTCAAAATAGCGGCGATGAACTCTCTTGACGGCATCCGCATTCTCGATTTGTCCCGCGTGCTCGCGGGCCCCTGGTGCACCCAGACGCTCGCCGATCTGGGCGCCGATGTCATCAAGGTCGAGCGGCCCGGCGGCGGCGACGACACCCGAGGCTGGGGCCCGCCGTTTCTCACCGACGACGCCGGCGCCGAAACCCGCGAAGCCGCGTACTACCTCGGCACCAACCGCAACAAGCGCTCGGTGACCTGCGACATCGCCCGGCCGGCGGGCCAGGCGCTGATCCGCGCGCTGGCGGCGCACTGCGACGTATTCGTCGAAAACTTCAAGGTCGGCGACATGGCGCGCTACGGCCTGGACTACGCCTCGCTCAAGGCGATCAATCCGCGCCTGGTGTACTGCTCGGTCACCGGTTTCGGCCAGGACGGCCCGTATGCCGCGCGGGCCGGGTACGACTACGCGATCCAGGGCATGGGCGGCCTGATGAGCGTGACCGGCGAACGCGACGATATCGGCGGCGGGCCGCAAAAGGTCGGCGTCGCCGTCGCCGACCTGATGACCGGCATGTATGCGACCGTCGCCATCCTCGCTGCGCTGCGCCATGCCGAAAAAACCGGCGAAGGCCAGCGGGTGGACATGGCGCTGCTTGACACCCAGGTGGCCATGCTCGCCAACCTGGGCGCCAATTACCTGGTCAGCGGCGACATTCCCCGGCGCATGGGCAATGCGCACCAGAACATCGTCCCCTACCAGGTGTTCGAGGTCGCGCCGGCGCCGGACGGCAGCCGCGACCATCTCATCCTGGCCGTTGGCAACGACTCGCAGTTCCTGAAATTCTGCCGGGTCGCGAACATTCCGGAGCTGGGCGTGAACCCGCTGTTCGCCAAGAACCGCGACCGGGTGCTCAACCGCGGGCAGCTGGTGCCGATTCTCGAAATCGTGATGAAGCTGCGCGCCAAGGCCGACTGGCTCGCGGCGCTGGAAGCCGCCCAGGTGCCGTGCGGCGCGATCAACAACCTGGCCGAGGTGTTCGCCGACCCGCAGATCGAAGCGCGCGGGATGGTCGAGCACTGGCCGCACCCGCACAAAAACAACTTGCCGCTGGTCGCCAGCCCGATACGCCTGAGCGCCACGCCGGTGCGAGCGCCCGGCCGGGGCGGCATGGCGCCGCCGCTACTGGGCCAGCACACGGCCGAAGTGCTGCGTGAGGTGCTTAATTATTCGGACACGCAGCTGGCCGAATTGAAGCACAGCGGCGCGATCTAAGCAAAAATCGATCAAATGTGGCTGTTGCGCAAGCACAGCGCGCAAAGTCAGCTATACATTCGATAGCAAACCGGGAAATGGCGCTCAGTCGCTCTGCTCCATCGCCCGGCGGTGCCGCTCGACGAATTCCTGATAGGTGTTGATGCCGCGCAGCTGCAGGATGACGTTGCGCACGGCCGCCTCGACCAGCACGGCGATGTTGCGGCCCGCCTCGACCTGGATGATCACCTTGCGCACCGCCACCCCCAATACGTCCTGCGTAAGCGGCTCGTGGGGAATACGGTCGTAGTCGCGCTCCAGCGTTTCGCGGCGAACCAGATGGACGATCATCTTCAGCGGCATCTTCCGGCGCACCGCCGTCTCGCCAAAAATCGCCTTGATGTCCAAGAGGCCAATGCCGCGCACCTCGAGCAGGTTTTGCAGCAAGTCCGGGCATCGGCCCTCAATCCCGGTCTGGTTGATGCGGTACAACTCGACCGCGTCATCGGCAACCAGACCGTGACCGCGCGAGATCAACTCCAGGCCAAGTTCGCTCTTGCCCAGGCCCGACTCGCCGGTGATCAGCACGCCCACGCCCAGAATGTCCATGAACACGCCGTGCACCGACGTGCGTTCGGCGAAATGCCGGGACAAATAGGCGCGCAGCACGTCGATGACAAAGGCAGCCGATTCGGGCGTTGCGAACATCGGCAGCTGGGCCCGCTCGCAAAGCGACAGCAGCGTGTCCGACGCGGTCTGGCCGTCGGCGACGACCAGCACCGGCGGCTCCAGCGTGACGATGCGGGAAACACGCCGGACGCAGTCCTCGGGACCGTCTTGGGAAAGGTAGGCGATTTCGCGCTCGCCCAGGATTTGCACCCGGTAGGGATGGACGTAATTGAGGTAGCCGACCAGGTCGGCGCCCGAGCGGGCGGCGCGAACGGCCACCTCATCGAAACGCCGCTCCGACGCGCCCAGGCCCGCGATCCACTGCCATTTCAGCGAAACCCGGTGGTCTTCGAACAGGGCGTCCGCGCTGACAACGGTGGGTTTCATGCCGGCGTGCGATTAAAGGGCCGAGAACTACGCAAGATCAGGAGTTGACGGCCTGGACCGACCGCCAGGACGCCACGCGCTGGTGCAGCGCCGCCGCATCGGTGCTGGCTCTCAGCTCGTCGCGCAGACCGCTGTCGCTGAGCATCTCGGCGATTTCCGACAGGATTTCAAGATGTTTTTGCGTCGCCGATTCCGGCACGAGCAGAAAAACCAGCAAGTTGACCGCCTGCTCGTCGGGCGCGTCGAACCCGATCGCCGCATTCAGCAGGAAAATCGCCGCCATTGGAGTTTTCAAGCCCTTGATGCGTCCGTGCGGAATAGCGACGCCATGGCCGAGGCCGGTCGAGCCCAGGCGCTCGCGCGCAAAAAGGCTGTCGGTGACCAGCGCGCGGTTCAGGCCGTGAAGGTTTTCAAACAGCAGCCCGGCCTCTTCGAAAGCGCGTTTTTTGCTGGTCGCATCGACGTTGACCTGCACCTGCGAGGGGGGCAAAATTTGCGAAAGACGGTTCATAAACTTAGATGGCGAATTATGCATGCTGGAGCGGATCGACCCATCGGCGGCCGCAAAAAAGCCGCTTGCCAGCGCAAGCGGCTCGGGGTTGGGGGATCGGGTGGATCAGCATGACCGGCGGGCGCTCAGTGCCCCTTGAAAGCCGATTCTCGTTATCTCCTGGTCTTTTCAGGCCTCTTCCCGCTTGGCGCTGACGTGGCCATGGTCCTGCACCTTGGTCTTGTAGCGACCGACCTGGCGATCGAGTTTGTCGGTCAGTTCGTCAACGGCCGCATAAAGGTCGGCGTGCGAACTTTCGGCGAACAAGTCGCGTCCCTTGACGTGCAGGCTGCATTCGGCGCGCTGGCGTTTTTCCTTTTCTTTCATGTTGTCGACCGTTAGCAGAACCCTGACATCGACCACCTGGTCGAAATGCCGAGTGATCCGGTCGAGTTTTCCGGTGACATAGCCGCGCAGGGCCGGGGTGACTTCGAGGTGATGACCACTGATCGTCAGGTTCATAAAAGGACTCCTTTTCCAAGATTGGAACGGGTTGAAAACACTGCCCGCACTTGGCGGCGGGACGGCGGACGGGACGTTTCTCGCAGCTTCACTATGCCCCCGAAAATATGTAATTGCAAGCCGCAAGCCGTAACGCCGGCTTTTTTTTGAATCACCGGCCGATGCCGCCAGCGCCAGCCAATCACCTCCAAAACCGCCAATTTGAAATGGAAAAACAGGAGGTCGATGCCATAATCGCGGCTTATTCATCACGGAGAAATCCTTGGAAAGCAGCCCCAATTGCTCGCTTTCAATGCCTCGGACCGACGCCGGATAGGGTCCTGCCGGGGGTTGAAAGCGGTGCGATCGTCATCCACTCAATCCCTTCTTGCGCCAGGGCTCGCGCCTTGCCTCGGGCGGGACGCCAGCCACTTACCCGACGCCTGCCATGCTCAATATTTTCACGCTCGCCAACGGGCGGCTTTTTCAGGAGGAAATCGAGTCCCTGGAAGAGCTTTCGAAATTCCAGCCGATCTGGGTCGACCTGGAGTCGCCCACGGTTGAGGAAAAGCGCTGGATCAAGCAGTACTACGGCCTGTCGATTCCGGAAGACACGATGGACGAGGACATCGAGGAGTCGGCGCGGTTTTACGAGGAAGACAACGGTGAGCTGCACATCCGCTCGGACTTTTTGATTGCCGACGAAGACGAGCCGCGCACCGTGCGAGTCGCTTTCATCCTGAACCTGGTCAATGACGACCTGAAAAGCAAGGGAGTGCTGTTCTCGATTCACGACGAGGACGTTCCGGTTTTCAGGCTGCTGCGGATGCGGGCGCGCCGCGCGCCGGGCCTGATCGAAGACGCCAAGGAGGTGCTGCTAAAGCTTTTCGACGCTGATGCCGAATACTCGGCCGACACGCTCGAAGGCATTTATGTACAGCTCGAAAAAGTCAGCGCCAAAGTACTGTCGGGTCAGATGACCGACGCGCTGGCGAGCGAAGTGCTGAGCGCCATCGCGCGCCACGAGGACCTGAACGGCCGCATCCGCCGCAACATGATGGACACCCGGCGCGCCGTCAGCTTCATGATGCGCAGCAAGATGCTCAACGCCGAGCAATTCGAGGAGGCGCGACAGATCCAGCGCGACATCGACTCGCTCGACTCGCACACCGCTTTTCTCTTTGACAAGATCAACTTCCTGATGGACGCGACGGTCGGTTTCATCAACATCAACCAGAACAAGATCATCAAGATTTTCTCGGTCGCCAGCGTCGCGCTGCTGCCGCCCACGCTGATCGCCAGCGTCTACGGCATGAACCTGAAGTTCCCCGAACTGGCGTTTCTTGGTGGCTGGGGCTATCCGTACACGGTTAGCCTGATGGTGGCCAGTGCGCTTGTGCCGATGTGGTACTTCAGAAAACGCGGCTGGCTGCAGTAGGCTGGCGTTGATCGCGGCAAACGCAAAGCATCGAATACGTTTTTTTTCTACGACTGTCCTGCGTCAACAGCTATATTTTCAATAGCACTGCAAGAAAGCGGCCGATCTTGTGGGTGCCGGATGCGCAGGCTGGGCGCAGGCGAAAAAAAGGGCGGCTTTCGCCGCCCCGAAACCTCCTCACAGGCCAAATCGAACGCTTTTAATTGACCGCTTTCATTTTTTCTCGCGCAGTTCGCGGCGCAAAATTTTGCCCACCGGCGTTTTAGGCAGATCGGCGCGGAAGTCGATCACCTTGGGCTGCTTGTAACCGGTCAGGTTTTCCTTGCAATAGGCGCGCACTTGCGCTTCGGTCAGGTCGGGATTTTTCTTGACGATCACCAGCTTGACCGCTTCGCCAGTCTTGTCGTCAGCAACGCCGACGCAGGCGCATTCGAGCACGCCGTCAAGCCTGGACACCACTTCTTCGATCTCGTTCGGATAGACGTTGAAGCCGCTCACCAGGACCATGTCTTTCTTGCGATCGACAATCTTGTAAAAGCCGTTTTCATCAACCGTGCCGATGTCGCCGGATTTGAAATAACCGTCGGGGGTCATCACCTTGTCGGTCTCGTCCGGCCGCTGCCAGTAGCCGGCCATGACTTGAGGGCCCTTGATCGCGATTTCACCCGGCTGGCCGGGCGCGACCTCACGGCCGTCGTCGTCGAGCAGCTTGAAATAAGTGCCCGGAATTGGCACGCCGATGGTGCCGGTGAAGGTTTTGCTGTCGGTCGGGTTGCAGCTGGCCGACGGCGAGGTTTCGGACAAGCCGTAGCCTTCGCAAATCGGACAACCGGTTTTCTCCAGCCATAGTTTGGCCACGGCGCTTTGCACCGCCGTGCCGCCACCGAGCGAAATTTTCAGGTGCGACCAGTCAACAGTGTTGAAATCGGGATGGTTAGCCAGGCCGTTGAACAGCGTGTTGACCGCCGGAAAGCTGTGCACCTTGTGCTTGGCAAGCTCCTTGAGCACGCCCGGCAGATCGCGCGGATTGGGAATCAGGATGTTCTTGCCGCCGGTGCGCATGCCCAGCATCATGTTCACCGTAAACGCGAAAATATGGTAGAGCGGCAAGGCACAGACATAGGTCGCCTGCTCGCCGGCCGGCAGGCTGGCCATCGCCGGGCGGTTCCAGGCTTCGGACTGAAGCACGTTGGCGATCACGTTGCGGTGCAGCAGCACCGCGCCTTTGGACACGCCGGTGGTACCGCCGGTGTACTGAAGCACAGCAATGTCGTCGGGCTTGAGGTCGGGACGCCTGAGGTCCCCGCGCCGCCCTTGCGCCAGCGCGTCGCCAAAGCGCACCGCGCCCTGAAGGTTGTAGGCGGGCACCATCTTCTTGACGCTGCGGACCACGTAGTTCACCAGCGCGCCCTTGAGCAGCCCGAGCTGGTCACCCATGGTGCACAGCACGATGTGTTTCACAGGCGTCGCGGCAATGCAATGCTCCAGCGTGGCGGCGAAGTTCTCGACAATGAAAATCGCCTTGGCGCCCGAATCCTTCAGTTGGTGCTCCAGCTCGCGCGCCGTGTACAGCGGGTTGACGTTGACGACGACCAAGCCGGCGCGAAGAATCGCCGCCACCGCGACCGGATACTGCGGCACGTTCGGCATCATGATCGCAACACGGTCGCCCTTGGCCAGGCCCAGGCCCTGCAGGTAGGCGGCCAGCGCCAGCGACAAGGCGTCGGTTTCGGCGAAGCTGATGTCCTTGCCCATGAAGCTGTAGGCAACGCGATCCTTGTGCTTCTTGAAACTTTCTTCCATCAAGGCCACCAGCGACGGATACTGAGACGTATCGACATCGGCCGGCACACCCGGTGGATAGGATTTCAGCCACGGACGGTCAGTGGTCGCTGCATTCATGACTAGTCTCCTGAATTATTTTTTGTCAACTTTTCTGCAAGCGTGTCCGGCGCGCCGCGGCGTCCTACTCGATCGCCTTGCCCATGTCCTCGATCACTTTTTTCGCGTCGCCAAACACCATCATGGTCTTGTCCATGTAGAACAACTCGTTGTCCAAACCGGCGTAGCCCGCCGCCATCGAGCGCTTGTTGACGATGACGGTCTTGGCCTTGTAGGCCTCCAGGATCGGCATGCCATAGATGGCGCTGCCCTTGACATGGGCGGCCGGGTTCACCACGTCGTTGGCGCCGAGAATGATGGCGACATCGGCCTGGCCGAATTCGGCGTTGATATCTTCCATCTCGAACACCTGGTCGTAGGGCACCTCGGCCTCGGCCAGCAGCACGTTCATGTGGCCCGGCATGCGGCCGGCCACGGGGTGGATCGCGTACTTGACGGTAATGCCTTTTTCAGTGAGTTTTTGCGCCAGCTCCTTGACTGAATGCTGCGCCCGGGCCACCGCAAGGCCGTAGCCCGGAACGATGATGACGGTCTCGGCGTTGCCGAGGATGAAGGCGGCATCGTCGGCCGAACCCGACTTTACCGGACGCTGCTCCTTGGCGCCCGCCTGCGCGGTGGCCGCCTCGCCGCCGAAACCGCCCAAAATCACATTGAAGAACGAGCGGTTCATCGCCTTGCACATGATGTACGACAGGATCGCGCCGGACGAGCCCACCAGGGAGCCGGCAATGATCAGCATGGCGTTGTTCAGCGAAAAGCCGATGCCGGCCGCGGCCCAGCCCGAATAGCTGTTGAGCATCGACACCACGACCGGCATGTCGGCGCCGCCGATCGGAATGATGATCAGAACGCCCAGCACGAACGACAGCGCCAGCATGGCGAAAAAAGCGGTCCAGCTGCCGGTCAGCATGAAAGCGACGCCAAGCGCCAAGGTCAGCAGGCCCAGCGCCAGGTTGATCATGTGCTGGCCAGCGAACGACACCGGCGCGCCCTGAAACAGGCGAAATTTGTATTTGCCGCTGAGCTTGCCGAAGGCGATGACCGAGCCGCTGAAGGTGATCGCGCCTATGGCCGCGCCCAGGAACAACTCGAGCCGGTTTCCCGCGGGAATTGGCATGCCTTTGGCTACGATGTTGAAAGCCCAGGGCTCGGCCACGGCGGCGACGGCGATGAACACCGCCGCCAGGCCGATCATGCTGTGCATGAAAGCGACCAGCTCGGGCATTTTCGTCATCTCGACGCGTTTGGCCATCAGCGTTCCGGCGCCGCCGCCGACGACCAGCGCCAGCAGCACATACACCATGCCGCCGGCCCTGCCGCCCGAGGTTTCGACGATGAGCGCGCCGGTCGTCAAGATGGCGATCGCCATGCCGACCATACCGAACAGGTTGCCGCGCAGCGACGTGGTCGGATGCGACAGGCCCTTGAGCGCCTGAATGAAAAAAACCGAAGCCACCAAATACAGCAGCGTGACGATATTCATGCTCATTTGGCGGCTCCCGGATCAGCGGCGATCACGACGGGCGCCTTTTTTTCCTTCTTGCGGAACATCTCAAGCATCCGGCGCGTGACCAGAAAACCGCCGAACACATTGACCGCCGCCAGCGCTACGGCCAATATGCCCATCGTTCTGCCCAGCGGCGTTTCGGTCAATGCCGCCGCGAGCATGGCGCCGACGATCACAATCGCCGATATCGCGTTGGTCACCGCCATAAGCGGCGTGTGCAGCGCCGGCGTGACGGTCCAGACGACGTGGTAGCCGACATAGATGGCGAGCACGAAAATAATCAGGTTGATGATGGTGGGGGACACTGCATCCATGGTCTTCTCCGAGAAGTTGCGCGGGTATTTGAATGAAAGGGGTGGGCAGGCTGAAGACGCTTTATTGCGCCTTACTTTCGCTTGACCTCGCCGCCCTGGGTCATCAGGCAGGCCGCGACAATATCGTCTTCCATGTCGATGTTCAGGCCGCCTTCCTTGGTGATGATGAGCTTGAGAAAATCGAGCAGGTTGCGGGCATACAGCGCGCTGGCGTCGGCCGCCACCAGCGCCGCCACATTGGTTTCGCCGATCAGCGTCACGCCGTGCTTTACGACGGTGTTGCCGGCCTCGGTCAGCGGGCAGTTGCCGCCTTGCGGCGCGGCCAGATCGACGATCACGCTGCCTGGCTTCATCGCCTTGACCATGTCCTCGGTCACCAGCACCGGCGCGGCGCGGCCCGGAATCAGCGCGGTCGTGATGACGATGTCGGCCTGCGCCACGCGCTTGGCAACCTCGGCCTTTTGCCGCTCCAGCCAGCTGGCCGGCATCGGCTTGGCATAGCCGCCCACGCCGACAGCGGCTTCGCGCTCCTCGTCGGTTTCATACGGCACGTCGATGAACTTGCCACCCAGCGACTCGACCTGTTCCTTCACGCTGGGACGAACGTCGCTGGCCTCGATCACCGCACCCAGGCGCTTGGCCGTGGCGATCGCCTGCAGCCCGGCGACGCCGACGCCCAGGATCACCACGCGCGCCGCCTTGACGGTGCCGGCCGCCGTCATCAGCATGGGGAAAAAGCGCTGGTATTTCTCGGCGGCCATCATGACCGCCTTGTAGCCGGCGATGTTGGCCTGCGAGGACAGCACGTCCATGCTCTGCGCGCGGCTGGTGCGCGGCGCCGCTTCGAGCACGAACGACGTCACCTGCGCCGCCGCCAGGCGCTGCAGGCCGGCGGCGTCGAACGGATTGAGCATGCCGACCATCACGCCGCCGGCTTTAAGAAGCGGCACTTCGCCCTCCAGCGGGCAGCGCACTTTCAGCACGATGTCGCAGGCATACGCTCCTGCCGCATCGGTGGTTTCAGCGCCGACAGCGCGGTAAGCATCGTCGGTGACGCTGGCGGCGACGCCGGCGCCTGACTGGACCCGAATGACGTGTCCCTGTGCCTTGAGCTTTTTGGCGGTTTCAGGCGTGATCGCGACACGCGTTTCGCCGGCCATGACTTCGGCGGGTATCCCAATTAGCATGGGTGTCTCCTCAATGCATACAGTTTTTTCTTGCGGCTCGTGGCTGAAGACGGGAACCAAATTTCAGCTTGCGTAAAGCTTACATGAGATTTCTGTAAATTTTCGTCAAGCTGCCGCACATGTGGGCGGGTCTACGCGCAGCCCTACTTCGCCGTCGGCATGACGAACTCGGCGCCTTTGCCAATGCTCTCGGGCCAGCGCTGCATGATGGACTTTTGCTTGGTGTAGAAGCGCACACCCTCCTCGCCGTAAGCATGCATGTCGCCGAACAGGCTTTTCTTCCAGCCGCCAAAACCGTGCCAGGCCATCGGCACTGGAATCGGCACGTTGATGCCGACCATGCCGACCTGGATGCGGCGTGAAAATTCGCGCGCCACATGGCCGTCGCGGGTGTAGCAACTCACGCCGTTGCCGAACTCGTGGGCATTGATCAGATCAACCGCTTCGGCGAAATCCTTCACCCGCACACAGCCGAGCACCGGGCCGAAGATTTCTTCTTTGTAAATGCGCATCTCGGGCGTGACATGGTCGAACAGCGTGCCGCCCATCCAGAAGCCGTTGTCGCAGCCGCTGCCCGCGCTGGCGCCCTCGAAGGGCCGGCCATCGACCAGCAGCGTCGCGCCTTCCTTGACGCCGACGCCGATGTAGCCGGTGATGCGCTGGTGCGCCGCAGCCGTCACGATCGGGCCCATTTCAGCGTCTAGCTCCACGCCGTTCTTGACGATGAGGGTTTTGGCGCGCGCCTGCAGCAGCGGCACCAGCTTGTCAGCGACGTCGCCGACAAGCACCGCGACGCTGATTGCCATGCAGCGCTCACCGGCCGAGCCGTAGCCGGCGCCGATCAGGCCGTCGACCGCCTGCTCCAGGTCGGCGTCGGGCATGACAACCATGTGGTTCTTCGCGCCGCCCAGCGCCTGCACGCGCTTGCCGTGGCGCGCGCCGGTTTCATAAATGTAGTTGGCGATCGGCGTCGAGCCGACGAAGGACACCGCCTTCACATCCGGATGCAGCAGCAGCGCATCGACCGCTTCCTTGTCGCCCTGCACCACGTTGAAAACGCCGTCGGGCAGACCGGCTTGCTTGAGCAAGTCGGCCATGAAGAGGCTGGCGCTTGGGTCGATCGGGCTCGGTTTGAGGATGAAGCAGTTGCCCGCCGCGATCGCCACCGGGAACATCCACATCGGCACCATGACCGGGAAGTTGAACGGCGTGATGCCGGCAACGACGCCGAGCGGCTGGCGCAGCGTCCAGTTGTCCATTCCGCTGCTCACCTGGTCGGTGAAGTCGCCCTTGAGGAGCTGCGGAATGCCGCAGGCAAATACGACAATATCGATGCCGCGCGAGACCTCGCCCTGCGCATCGGTAAACACCTTGCCGTGCTCGGCGGTGATCAGGTGCGCCAGCGTGTCACGGTGCTTGTTGAGAAGTTCCAGAAACTTGAACATGACACGGGCGCGGCGAATGGGCGGCGTGTCGGACCAGGCGGGAAACGCCGCCTGGGCGCAAGCGACGGCGGCGTCTACATCGCCAGCGCCGGCCAGCGCCACATGGCCTGTCACCGCGCCGGTCGCGGGGTTGAAGACTTCCTGGCTGCGCCCTGTGGCCGGCAGGGTGACGCTGCCGTGCAAGTAATGACCGATGGTGGCCTGGCAAGCGGTTTCGACACTCGATGAAAACATGGGAATCCTTGAAACGATGAATCCCCCAAGTCTACGGCGCTGTGCACGGTTTGATAAGCCCTCGGCCCGCACAGGCGTCCGCCACGGATAATCGCCGCCCATGAACAACCGATGGAAACCCAACGTCACGGTCGCCGCGATCATCGAAAAAGACTTCGGCGGAACCGCGAAATTCCTGCTGATCGAGGAGGAAACCCGCGACGGCCTGAAGCTGAACAATCCGGCGGGCCACCTCGATCCCGGCGAAAGCCCGGCGCAGGGCTGCGCGCGCGAAACGCTGGAGGAAACGGCGTTTCACTTCACGCCGACCGCGCTGGTCGGCGTCTACCTGTCGCGCTTCGAGCGGCGTCAGACCGACCAGGAAGCGCCGCTGGACATCACGTACCTGCGCTTCTCGTTTTGCGGCGAGCTGGGCGCGCACGTTGCAGGCCAGCCGCTCGACGAGGGCATTGTCCGCACCGTCTGGCTAAGCGCCGACGAGATCAGGGCCTGCGTCGCCCTGCACCGCAGCCCGTTGCTTCTGTCCAGCCTGGAGGACTACCTTGCCGGGCGCCGCTATCCGCTTGAGGTGATCACCACCGATCCATCGGTTTTGCTATTGAAACAATAGCTTACCGCGTCCACTGGATAAGCGCAAAACAGCTATTTTGTATATAACCCGGTCCTTCGAAAGGCCTGCCGTGACGTCCATCGCCCGAATCGTTCCCAGCGCTTCCAGCGCTTTTTTCCAGCCGCCGCGCGCCTGACCTCTGGTGGCGGCGACGTCGCTGTCGCTCACGCCGGTGCTGCCCGCCTTCGCCCAGGCCTGGCCCGAAAAAACCATCACCATCGTGGTGCCGACCAGCGCCGGCGGCGCCAACGACGCGATGGCGCGCATTCTGGCGCAGGGCCTGAGCGCGCGCTTCGGCAAATCGGTCGTTGTCGACAACAAGGCCGGCGCAAACGGCGCGATCGCCAGCGAATACGTCGCCCGCGCCGCGCCCGACGGCTATACGATCATGTTTGGCTACATCGCCACCCACGGCATCAACCCGGCGCTGCAAAAGCTCAAGTACGACCCGGTCTCCGAATTCGAGCCGATCGGCCTGGTGGCGGCGTCGCCCACGGTGCTGGTCGCGCACAACGGCGTTGCGGCGAAAAACGTCAAGGAACTGGTGCGGCTCATCAAGGCCAAACCCGGTGCTTTCAGCTATGCCTCGGCCGGCAACGGCACCGCGCCGCACATCGCCGGCGAGCTGTTCAAGCTGTCGGCCGGGCTCGACGTAGCGAGCATTCCGTACAAGGGCTCGGCGCCGGCGATTGTCGACACCATCGCCGGCAACACCCAGTTCATGTTTCCCAGCCTGTTCACGGCGTACCCGCAGATCAAGGGCGACAAGCTCAGGGCGCTGGGCATTGCCGGCGAGAAACGCTCGGCGTTGTTGCCCGACGTGCCGACGCTCGCCGAGCAGGGTGTTGCCAATGTCAACATGTCGCAGTGGTACGCCATGTTCGCCCCCGCCAAAACACCCAGGGCGGTGGTCGACCGGCTGAACCGCGAAATGAACAGCGTGCTGGCCGACAGAGCGGCTCAGAAAAAAATCGAGGACCAGGGCGCCGAAGTCGAAACCGGCACGCCAGAGCAGCTCCGGGCGCTTGTGCAAAAAGAAGTCGCGCACTGGAAAAGCGTGGTGACCGAGGCAAGGATCAAGGCCGAGTGAACCCGCCACACCCATCAAATCCCAACGGAAAAACCATGCCAGCTTCGATCATCGACTCAAAAATCTTCGGCGACATGTTCAGCGACGCCGCCATGCGCCAGGTCTGGTCGGATGAGAACCGCACGGCCAAATACCTGGACATCGAGCGGGCGCTGGCCAAGGTGCAGGGCGAACTCGGCCTGATCCCGCGGGAAGCCGCCGACGAGATCGTCAAAAACGCAATATCGACCAGATCGATTGGGCAAAACTCAAAGCCAAGACCGAGCAGATCGGCTACCCGATCATCGCCGTCGTCAACCAGATCAATGCGAACTGCCGGGACAAGCTGGGCGAGTACTGCCACTGGGGCGCGACCACGCAGGACATCACCGACACCGCCGCCGTTTTGCAAATCCGCGAGGGCCTGGCACTGGTCGAAGCCGACCTGAAAGACATTTCCGCGTCGCTCGCCGGGCTGGCGCGCGAGCACCGCGACACGCCCGTTATCGGCCGCAGCAACCTGCAGCAGGCCACGCCGATCACCTTCGGCTACAAGATGGCGAGCATTCTGGCGGGCATCGAACGGCACCGCGAACGGCTGGAGCAACTCAAGCCCAGAGTGCTGGTCGGCGAGTTCGGCGGCGCGTCGGGGACGCTGTCGTCACTGGAAAAAGGCGCGATGCAAACGCAGGCCGGACTGATGAAAGAGCTTGGCCTGGGCCAGCCGCTGATTTCATGGCACACCGTGCGCGACAACTTCGCCGAGGTTGGCGCTTTTTTGGAGCTAGTCGGCGGCTCGCTCGGCAAGATTGCGATGGACGTCAAGCTGATGATGCAGACCGAGGTCGCCGAAGTGTTCGAGCCCTTCGCGCCGGGGCGCGGCTCATCGTCAACGATGCCGCAAAAGCGCAACCCGATCTCGTGCCTGTACATCCACGCCAATATCTCGGTGGTGCGCCAGCTGGCCGCGTCGCTGATGGACGCCATGGTCGCCGACCACGAGCGCTCGACCGGCCCGTGGGAGATCGAATGGGTCGCGCTGCCCGAGATTTTCTGCCTGATGTCGGGCGCGCTCAAGCAGACGAAGTTCATCCTCGGCGGGCTGGAAGTTGACGCGGTGCAAATGCGCCGCAACATCGACCTGACGCACGGGCTGGTGATGTCCGAGGCGGTAATGATGGGCCTGGGGCCGTTCATCGGCCGCGAATACGCCCACGACCTGGTGTACGACATCTGCCGCGAGGCGCTTGCCGCCAAGCGCCCGCTGGTCGATCTGCTCGTCGCGCATCCCGAGATCAGCAAGCATGTCACGCGCGAGCAGTTGGCGTCGTTTTGCGACCCGATGAACAATCTGGGGCAGGCGGGGGTGATGGTGGACCGGGTGCTGGCGTCGCTTCGGGACTGAGTCCGCGCACTGCCGGCACTTGTCCAATCTTGCGGTCATCGGCTCAAAAGGTCCGAATCCGATGAGAAGCCGCGCACAGCAGCCACGCTTAGGCGGGTTCTTCGTGAGGAGCTTCACGCGTCATGCGCACGGGCAGTGAGCGGGCGATGAGCGGGCGGCAAACCTATCGACCGTCAACCGTTGCGCATCGAAGGCCGAAACCGTATGCTCCGCTGAGCAAAAAAGAATGGACAACGCCATGAACAATGCAGTGCAGCCAAGACATTTTCTTCCCGGCGGCGGAAAAAGCTACCAGATTGGACGCATGACCATGACGTTCAAGACCACCGCCGAGCCCGACTGGAACGCCTATACCGTTTGCGAGGCGATCGAACCTCCCGCGTCTGGCGCAGGACTTCACCGGCACCCGACATACGACGAGACCTTTATCATTTGCGAAGGGCACTACGACTTCCAGCTTGGCGAAAAGATGCTCAAGCTCGGTCCGGGGGACACGGTGTTCGTGCCGAGAGGCACCGCGCACAGCTTCATATGCACCGGCCGGGAAACCGGACGCCAGTTGATCATCAGTTCCCCCGGCGGCATTTTCGATGCCTTCGTCGCCGAAGTCGCAAGCTCGATGGTTGACACTGGAAGCCCGTCGAAGCGGGGAGTCGCGACGGACTTCAGGGCCATCGCGGCCAAGTATGGAATGGAATTCCTGAGCTGAGCGCCGGTGGCGCGATTTTCATTCGCTGCAGTTTTTCAGTAGTGTCCGGTTAATTCAGGGGTGACCAGCCGCAAATCCCATATTGATGCGGGTTTGCGGCGATTTTGATGTGTCCACGATTTGAATTCACGAAAAAAAAGATAGTCCAAAAAAG
>Ga0136611_10000163_pt1 | contig 39435 bp, 38 predicted proteins | sample AntDrymUQ2232306_2_FD_106645 | JGI IMG/M metagenome (GOLD analysis project Ga0136611, IMG submission 106645) | Polar desert sand microbial communities from Dry Valleys, Antarctica - metaG UQ223 (23.06) | ecosystem: Environmental > Terrestrial > Soil > Desert | place: Antarctica: Dry Valley... | reverse complement strand
GTTCTCGCCGATCTGGGGGCGATGGTCGGATCGGATCGGCCGCAGGCCGGTCATCCTGTTCGGGTTGATGGGCTCGTGCCTGTCGTACCTGGTGCTCGCGCTTTCGACCTCGTTGATGCTGCTGTTTGTCGCGCGCATCATCGGCGGCATCGCCGGTGCGACCATTCCGGCCGCGCAGGCCTACATCGCGGACGTCACGACTCCGGCGAATCGCGCCAAGGGAATGGGGATGATCGGCGCCGCGTTCGGACTCGGGTTCATCTTTGGCCCGGCGGTCGGCGGCGTGCTGAGCCGTGTCAGTCCCGAAACGCCGATGTGGTTCGCCTCCGCATTGTGCCTGGCGAACTTCATCGCCGCGTGGTTCCTGTTGCCCGAGTCGCGCGACGCGGGCAGCTTGACCAGGACGCTCGGCCGCGTCGAGGCTTTTCGACACGCACTGCGAAAGCCGACCCTGGTCTTGCTGATGGCGCTGTTTTTCATCGTGACGATGGCGTTCTCCGGCTTCGAGACGACGTTTGCGTTGTTCGGCGAGGCGAAATTCGGCTTTACGGCGTCGACGCTCGGCTTCGTGTTTGCATTCATCGGCCTGGTGCTCGCGACGGTACAAGGCGTGCTCGTCGGAAAGGTCGTCAAGCGGGTCGGCGAACGACGCTTGATCCCGATGGCGATCATGTCGGTCGCCATCGGCATCGGCTTGCTCCCATTCGTGTGGAACATTCCGACCCTGCTCGGCGCACTTGCGCTGCTCGCCGCCGGAATGGGTTTCAACACTCCGTCGATGACGGCGATGGTGTCCAAGCTGGCTGATCCGGACGATCAAGGCGGCATCCTTGGCCTGTTCTCATCGATTTCGAGCCTCGGCCGGGTCGTTGGTCCGGCATGGGGGGGATACCTCTACGACGCCTACGGAATGACCACCCCGTACGCGAGCGCGGCCGGGTTGATGGTGATCGCGTTCTTCGTGTCGTTCATCGGACTGCGGAACGTCAGAGCGGGCGATACTCCGGCCGCGACATGAACCCGGCGTTGATCCACGCCGCCAACCCCGGTCCGATGACCGGTGCCGGCAACTGGACTTACCTGATCGGCAGCTCGCGGCCGGTGCTGATCGACGCCGGCGTGGGCCACGCGTCGCATCTCGATGCGCTCGCCAGCGCCGCGGCGTCGGGACCGTCACACGTCCTCGTCACGCACGCCCACAGCGATCACATCACCGGCGCGCCGGCGATCCACCAGCGCTGGCCAGGGGCGATGTTGTCAAAGCATCCGTGGCCGGCGCGCGACCCGCAACTCCCCTGGGCCCGCCTGGACGAGGGCGCGATCGTGCCGACCGATGACGGGGACTTGACGGTCCTGCACACACCGGGGCATTCGCCGGATCACCTGACGCTGTGGCATCCGGAGTCGCGGACACTGTTCGCCGGCGACATGCTGGTGCAGGGCAGTACCGTCGTGATTCCCGCATCACATGGCGGCAGCCTCGCGGCCTACCTCCAGTCGTTGCGGCGGATGTTGCAGCTCAACCCCGCGCGCGCCTTCCCGGCGCACGGTCCGGTGATCGAAGATCCCGCCGCCCTGATCGAGCATTACTTCGCGCATCGCGCGCAACGCGAGGCGCAGGTGCTGGACCTGCTGGCAGCCGGCACATCGACGGTCGACGGCCTCACCGCGAAGATCTATCCGTCGATCTCGGATAATCTGCTGGCGATGGCGCGTGAGAGCGTGCTGGCGCACTTGGTGAAACTCGAATTCGAGGGCCGAGCGGCCCGCGCCGACGCGCACTGGTCGATCGCCGGCTAGCCGTCCCGCGCCAAGCTCAAAAAGCTGGACGGTATACTTATCCCCCATATGGTGCGCAAGGTTGGCATCGCCGGAACGGCGTTCCTGCTCATCTTCGCGGCGCTCTCGCTCGCGACGGGGCAGCGCAATGTCGCTCTCGGCGACATCGCACAATTGATTCCACCCCTCGCTTTCGCCGCTTTCACCTTGTGGCTGGCGCGCCAGTGCCGAGGCCAGGTGAGCGTGTTCTGGAACCTGAATGCGGTGCACGCCGTCACGTGGGCGATTGGTCAGGCGGTGTGGACCTACCTGGAGCTGTTCTCGGCCGGCGGCGTTCCCGTTGTGACGCCCACCGACTCGCTGTTTTTTGCTTCAAGCCTGCCGATTGCGGCGGCGCTGTACGGACGGCCGGAGCGCGACCGGCCGCGCTGGCTGTTCGACATCGTCGTGCTCGACCTGGTCTTGATCGCGCTGTTCGCCGCGTTTCTCTACATCTATTTCGTCGGCACGATCGTCGTCACGGACGGGCGAGAGGATCTCTACAACGCCAACATCAGGCAGCTGCTCAACGCCAAGAACCTGTTGCTGCTGGTGTGGGCGACCTGGGTGTGGCGCACGGCGCCGTCGCCCGCCTGGCAGCGCACGCTGGGCATTTATGCCGGCGCGCTGGCGTTGACGTTCTTCGGCGGCATCATCAACGACGTGGTCGACACCGGCGATGTCACCTCCGGCGGGTTATGGGACCTCGTCTACATGGTCCCGTACGCCGTGATGCTGCTGGCCGCGGCAACTGCCTACGACCGGAAGCTGTTCGAACCGGAAGAAAAGGCGCCGGCGCTGTCGCGGTTGCCGATGGTCTCGCTGATCGCCATCACGCTGCTGATTGCGATTCCAATCATCGACGAGGTCGCGCGGCGGTTGCTCGACGTGTCGCCTCCGACCGAGTCGCTGCGGACCCGGGTGGCGCTGGCGATGATGATCCCGTTCGGCATCGTGGTCGTGATTCGCGAGTTCCTGTCGCGACGCGCGCTGATTCGGGCGGGGCAGGAGCTGGCCAGCACGCGCCAGCAGCTGGTACAGCACGAGAAGCTGGCGGCGGTCGGACAGCTGGTGTCGGGGGTCGCGCACGAATTGAACAACCCGCTGCAGGGCGTGCTTGGCTACGCAGAGCTGCTGCTGGCGATCAAACCGGCGTCGCTCGAGGCCGAGGAACTGCGGGCAATTCGCGATAACGCCAATCGCGCGGCCGGGATCGTTCGCAACCTGTTGACGTTCGCCGGGCGCACCACCGCCGCGCGGGGCTGGCAGCAGATCGACCGCATCGTTCGCGACGCGATCGCGGTTCGACAGGCCCAGCTCCAGGCAGCGGGGGTCGATCTCACCCTCGATGCGGCGGATCGCCTGCCGCGTGTTTACGTCGATCACGCGCGGCTCGAGGACGTGATCGTCAACCTGATCCAGAACGCCGAAGCGGCGATCGCCTCACGCAGGGAGGGCAAGTCCCTGGTGCGCGGCGTGCCCCAGCGCGCCCGCGGCGAAATCAAGATCACCACCCGGATGCAGACCGAGCCGGACCGAATTTTCGTGGAAGTGTCGGACAACGGCAGCGGCTTGCGGAAAGAAGATCTGACGCGCGTGTTCGATCCGTTCTTCACAACGCGCGAAGTAGGCCAGGGGACCGGCCTCGGGCTGTCGGTGTGTTACGGCATCATTCGCGAGCACGGCGGCCAGATCACCGCCAGGAACGGCGACGTCGGCGGCGCGGTGTTGACGATCGAGCTGCCCGCGATGAACGAATCGCTGGTCGCAGCCACTGCGACGGCAGCAGCCTTCGCAGCGCCTGCGCTCGAGTCGCGCCCGCCATTGGCGCCGGCGTTCGCGATCGTTCCGCCTGACAAAGGTGACCTGGAGGCAACGTCGCGGCAGCGCAAGGCGCTGGTCGTCGACGATGAGGAATCGAATGCCGCGCTGGTTCGGCGAGTGCTTTCAAGCGCCGGGTATGACACCGAAAGTACCACCCTGTCACGGCGGGCCCTGGTGATGATGGAGCGAACCGCGTACGACGCGGTGATCTGCGACGTGAAGATGCCGGAGCTGAGCGGCCAGGAGCTCTACGGCCGCGTCTGCCAGATTCGTCCGGAGATGGCGCGCCGGTTCATCTTCATCACGGGCGACATCGACGGCCAGGACACCCGCGAATTCCTCGACAAGACGCGCTGCAGCTATTTCATGAAGCCGTTCAACCTCGAGCGTCTCACCGTCGCAGTCGACATGATGACGGGCTCGCGTTCTCCGGATACGATTGCGTAATCAGGCCATCAGGCCATCAGGCCATCAGGTAGTCAGGTCGTCAGGATTCTCAAATGGACAAAGTCGTCGACTTCATCAACGTCAATCGCGATCGCTACATCGACGAGATGAAGCAGTACCTCGCGATCCCCAGCATCAGCGCGCTCCCTGAACACAAAGGTCACGTGCGCAAGGCGGCCGAATGGACCGCTGAAGAATTCAAGCGCATTGGACTGCAGAACGCCCGCCTCGAGGAAACGCCGGGGCATCCGGTCGTCTACGGCGAGTGGCTCGGAGCGCCCGGCGCTCCGACGATCCTGTTTTACGGCCACTACGACGTCCAGCCGGTCGATCCCCTGCACCTGTGGACGTCGCCGCCGTTCGAAGCGACGATTCGCGACGGCGAGATTTACGCGCGCGGCTCGGCCGACGACAAGGGCCAGATCTTCATGCATTTCAAGGCGGTTGAGGCGCACTTGAAGCAGCACGGCAACCTGCCGGTCAACATGAAGTTCCTGATCGAAGGCGAAGAGGAGGTCGGTAGCGCCAACCTCGACAACTTCATCAAGGGGCACAAGGAGCTGCTCAAGGCCAACGTCGTGGTGATCTCGGATTCACCGATGTTCGATCGCGGCATTCCCTCGATCTGTTACGGCCTGCGCGGCCTCGCGTACTTCCAGCTCGACATGCGCGGCAGCAAGTCCGACCTCCATTCCGGCTCGTTCGGCGGCGCGGTGGCGAATCCCGCGCAGGTGCTCGCGCAGGTGCTGGCGCAGATGAAGGACAAGAGCGGCCGCGTCAAGATCGATGGCTTTTATGACGATGTTGTGGAGCTCAGGCAGGAAGAGCGGAATGAATGGGCGCGGTTGCCCTTCAATGAGAAGAAGTACCGGGCCGAATTGGGCGCGCCGAAACTGTTCGGCGAGACCGGGTTCACGACGCTCGAGCGCGTCTGGGCGCGTCCGACCTTCGAAGTGAACGGGTTGCTGTCCGGATTTACCGGCGAAGGCGCCAAGACCGTGCTGCCGGCCGTCTCGATGGCGAAAGTGAGCATGCGGTTGGTGCCCAACCAGGACCCGCAGAAGATTGGCGACTTGTTCGAGGAATACGTGAAGAAGGTGACGCCAAAGACCGTTGAGCTCAAGATTACCCGCATGCACGGGGGCAAGCCGTGGATGACGGCGTTCGACAATCCGTTCGTGCAGGCCGCCGGCCGCGCGATCGAGGCCGGCTTCGGTCAGCGCCCGGTGTTCAATCGCGAGGGCGGTTCGATCCCGGTCGTCTCAACCTTCCAGGAAGAGCTGGGCGTGCCGTGCGTGCTGTTCGGCGTCGGCCTGCCGGATGAGAACGCGCACGCGCCAGACGAGAAGCTCGATCTCGGCAACTTCCACAACGGCGTGATTGCGTCGGCGTACCTCTACAAGGAAATTGGCTCCCTGAAGGTGTAGTGGCGGGAGTTTCGTTCCGCCCGACCTACTTTAGGCCCTCTTTCAGAAACGCCACCATCGGCGGGATGGTCTTCGCCGCGTCCTCCAGGTGCGGCACGTGGCCGAGGCCAGCAATCAAATGCAGCTTGCCGTTGCCGTCCGGCACCGTGTCGGCGAGCACCTTCATTCGATCCTGAAACAGCTTTGCGGTTCCCGGCAGCACGTCTTCAGCGCCGCCGAACGCCAGCGTCGGCGCCTTGATATGCGCCCAGTCGTAGACGACGGGATCTCCGGAGATCAGGGCGCCTGTCAGCGTCTGCACCATTGCAAGCCGCGGCCAGTCGGCGCCTAGTGTCCACGCGTATCGAATCCGCGCATACTTTTCGAATTCCGCGTTCCACGCGGCCGGGTTGTGCGCGACGTAGCGCATCAGCCCGGCCTTCACGGATGCGTAGGTGGCGCCAACCGCATTCTTGTACTGCTCGTCGACGTTGCTTGAGGCCCGGCCGTGACGGGTGTCGACCAGTCCGATTGGGTTGTAGATCAACACACGTTCGGCGACCGCCGGATAGAGCGATGCGAAGCGCGCCGCCAGCATGCCGCCCATCGAGTGGCCGAGGATCATCGCCTTATCGATCTTCAGGCTCTGCAGGATGGCGTTCGAGTTCCGCGCCATGTCGTTCAAGCTGTACGGAATAATCGGCTTCGACGAGCGGCCATAGCCGATCTGGTCGACGACGATCACGCGGAAGCCTTCCGCGCGCAGCGCATCGATGATGTTGCCGAAGTAGAAGCCGGCGAAGTTATGGCCGTGGAAGATCATCACGGTGCGGCCGTTCGGCGTGCCCTGCGCGGCGATGTCCATGTAGGCGATGCGCACATCCTGGCCATACAGCGACAGTGGCAGGTACGACGATGGGAATGGATAAGGGCACTCTTCGCACGTGATGCTGCCGGGCTTGACGTCGGCCGGAGCGGGCGCAGCCGGGCGAGGCGTCTGCGCCAACGCGACGTGCGCGGACAATGACAATGCCGTCGTAAGGGTGAAGAGTCGAATGAGATTCATAGTCGGTGCCTAATCGGTGTTAATCGGTGGCCTAGTTCAGCTGGGCGACGCGGCGGCGCAACGTCTTGACGTGCTCCCAGACCTGTTCCGTCTCTCTTTTTTGATCCTCGTCCTGCTCCGACAGCCGCGCCAGCTTGAGGTAGGCCTCGAGATCGCGCAGCGCGTGGGAGAAATCATTCATGTGGTAGGCGAGCAGGCCGCGATCGCGCAAATCGGCGAGCGACGACGGCTGCAGCGCCAGCAGCGCGTCGGCGGTGGCGCGCGCCTGCGGGAATGAATGCATCTTGACGTAGAGCTTCTTCAGGTTCAGCAGCATGCGCACGAGAATCTGCCGGCGCGTGGCGCGCGCGAGCAGCGACGGGTCGAAGGCCGCCTCGCTCATGTGCTGCTCGAGCAGCTGCCGGACTTCGGCCTCATCGAGGATCGCGCCGCCGTGGAAGGGATCGACGATCAGCCCTTCCGGCGGATCGTCGGTGTGCAGATCCTCCAGGCAGCGCACCAGGAAGTGGCCGGGGAAGTTGACGCCTTCGGAGCGAATGCCGGCGCGGCGGGCCACCTCGATGTAAATCAGCGCCATCGTGATCGGAATCCCCTTCCTCCGATCCATCACTTCGTTGAGGCAGCTGTTGCGCGGGTCGTCGAACTGCTCGCGGTTGCCGGCAAACCCGAGCTCGCCGAACAGGTAACGATTCACCGCGTCGATGCGCGCGGCCAGGGGGCCGTCGTGGCCCGGATCCTTCGCGACGAAGTGGAAAGCCGCGTCGCCCATCTGCTCGAGACGATCGAGATATGGCCCGTGGTCAAGGCGCGGATACTCGATGCGCGCGACCAGGAACGCCGGCCCGGCGAGGTCGGGACCCGGTCGATCGGCGGCATCCGCGATTTGGTCGGCGAGCGGCTTGACGACGTCGCTGTCAGTCTGCACAGAGCGCATCCAACGCGTCGAGTGTAAGCGTGTTGAGACCGGGGACAACCAGCTCCGCATCGGCGCGCAGCTCGGCGTCCGAATAGGTGTTGGTGACGCCGACGCAGCGCAATCCTGCCGCCCGCGCGGACACCAGCCCCCAGCGGGAATCCTCGATCGCCACGGTTCGCTGCGCAATCAGATCGCGGCCGCTGTGCGATCGCAGCCGGTCGAACGCGGAATTGTAGGGATCCGGATGCGGCTTGCTGTGTTCCGTCTGGTCTGCGCCGACGATCACCGGGAACAGCGGGCGCAGGCCCGCGCGCTCGAGAACTTCCTCGATCTCGTGCGTCAGCGCGCCCGATGCAATCGCGATCGGGACGGCCGCTGCCGCGGCGCGGATGAAATCCGCGGCCCCGGGGAACAGCATCTCGCCTGCGGCCGAGAGCGACTCGTATCGCTGTCCCTTTCGCGCAATCAGCTCCGACACGCGATGCTCGTCCATCTGCACGTCATGGTCGCGCCCCAGCGCCTTGAACACCCCGACATCGTCGTAGCCCAGGTAGTGCGCGAGATAGTCCTCGGTCGACAACTGGATGCCTTCGGGCGCCAGGATCTCCTGATACGCGCGCAGGTGGAGCCGTTCGCTGTCGGCGATGACGCCGTCGAAATCAAACACGATGGCGTGCAGGTGTTTCAAGGAATGCTCGAGTCGGCCTTCTGCATCCGCTCGCCGGCGCGAATCGGCACCGCCAGCTTGTTCTCTTTCGGCGGAAACGGGCAGTCGAACTCCGGGCTGTAGTAGCAGTACGGGTGATATGCGATGTTGAAGTCGACGACGTAGATGCCGGTCGGGGTGGGATCGAGCTCCATGTAGCGGCCCGCCGGATAGGTTTCTGTGCCGCTGGTGAGATCCGCGAACGGCACGAACAGCCGGTTCAGGTCGCGCGATTCGAGATCGCGAAACGCGGTCAAGCGCATTGGCTGGCCCTTGACGGAGAACTTCAGAGTGCCGATGCGCTCGAGGGCGCGGATCTGCCCGGTCGAAGTCGGCACCTGGATGCGCGAGCGGTCCGCGGAGGGCTCGAGCGTGGCCGGGGCCGTGAAGCCTTCGTCGATCGGGAAATAGGCGAGCGGCAGCAGGGACCCCTTCTTGTCCGCCGGCACCGGCGAATCCGGATCGTTCTTGAAGGCGTCGTCTTTGGCGGCGCGAATTTCCGCGATCTTGGCCGGATAGTCCTCCTCTGCAGGTGACGATCCGCAGGACACCGCAACGAGCGCGATCAGGACGATTGAAAGCAGTCGGCCTTTCACCCCTTCACTATAACGCGCTCGCCGGCTGCCGACGCTATGACGTGGGCGACGTCGTGAGGTATCCTGAAAAGTTGTCATTTGCACCAGGAGCCTCGTCGTCATCATGTTGAGAGCCGGAATCGTCGGACTGCCCAATGTCGGCAAGTCGACCCTGTTTAACGCCGTCACCCGCACCCGCAAGGCCGAAGCCGCCAACTACCCGTTCTGCACCATCGACCCAAACGTCGGCGTCGTTACCGTGCCGGATGCCCGGCTTGCCGAGCTGCAGCGGATCGCCGGCACCAAGGTGGTAATCCCTGCCGCGATCGAGTTCGTGGACATCGCCGGCCTGGTCAAGGGCGCCAGCGACGGCGAAGGCCTCGGGAACAAGTTCCTGACGCACATTCGCGAGGTCGACGCCATCGTGCAGGTGGTGCGGTGCTTTGACGATGAGGACGTGTTGCACGTGTCGGGGTCGGTGGATCCGGTTCGAGACATCGAGGTCATCAATACCGAGTTGATGCTCGCCGATCTCGAGACGGTACGGAAGCGCCGGGAACGCGTCCAAAAAGAGGTCAAGCGGGGCGACAAGAACGCGGCCGCGGAAGAGGCCGTGCTGGTCAAGATCGAGGACGCGCTCGATGCCGGCAAGCCGGCGCTGACCGTCGAGTTGACGCCTGAGGAGAAGGTGTTCTCGACGCAGTTCTTCCTGCTGAGCGACAAGCCGACGATCTTTGCCTGCAACGTCAAGGAGTCGGAGCTAGCCACCGCCGACACTAATCCCTACGTGCGCAAGGTGCGCGACTACGTCAGCACCCACCTGTCGTGCGAGGCGGTGGTGATCAGCGCGCAGATCGAAAGCGATCTCGTAGACCTGGAGCCGGCGGAAGCCGCGGAGTTCCTGAAGTCGCTCGGCGTCGACGAGAGCGGCATCGGCTCGCTGATACGCGCCACCTATCATTTGCTTGGACTGCAGACCTATTTCACCGCTGGTGAGAAGGAGGTCCGCGCCTGGACCATTCACCGCGGTGACACCGCGCCTCAAGCGGCCGGCGTAATTCACTCGGATTTCGAGCGCGGCTTCATCAAGGCCGAGACGGTCGCCTACGACGACCTCGTCGCCTGCGGCTCGGTCGCCGCCGCGCGCGACAAGGGCCTCTACCGAATGGAAGGCAAAGAGTATCTGGTGAAGGACGGCGACGTACTACTCTTCAAGTTCAACGTCTAGTGGCTGTTAGCAGCGTTAGAAAACTGCCTGGACAAAGATGAAGACGGCTGCTGCGGCGCCGAGTTGTAGGGCGAGCGCGACGCGGTCGCGGAGGAAGAGCACGCCGAGGGCCAGGAACACGGCGGCGGCGAACAGGAAGTTCCAGTACAACTCTTTCGTCCCTTCCTGGATGCCGGTGGTGCCGGCGCGCCGGCGCGTCTGGTCGATGATCTGAGTGGCGATCTCGCGATCGGTCTCGCGATCGATCTCGTAATAACGGCCACCGCCGGCGGTCGCGATGCGGGTCAGCTCGGCGCGGTTGAGGATCGATCGGATGGCCGGCTGTCCGGATTCGCGCTTCGGGTCAGGGATAATCCCTCCGGCCGTGGTGCCGACGCCCACCACGCTCAACGGGATACCGCGCCCCTGCGCGAGGGCGAGCGACGTGGCGACCTCGCCGCTCCACGACTGGCCGTCGGTCACCAGCACGAACGCCTTGGTGTTGTTTGCCTCGGGCAGCTTCGCGGTTGACGCGGCGATCTTGCGCAGCTCCTCGTCTTTTTCGATCAACCGCAGGCCCCAGTAGATGCCGCGCTCGATGTTGGTGTCCCAGGTGCCGTCGTCTTCGAGACGGAACGGCGACTTCTGATCGAGGTGATCGAGAAAGAAGAAAAAGGTATTGGGATCCTTGGTCAGGCGGATCTGCGGCGTGGCCATGTGCGCGAACAGCGCCAGCGCGATGCGGTCGTTCTCCCAGCGTAGTGCCTCACCGAAGGTGCGCAGGAACTGCATCGACCGCTGCCAGCGATCGCCCTTGACGTCGGTGACGTGCATCGAGGCGGAACCATCCTGCAGGATCACGATGTCGATGCCGGCGGTGCGGACCAGTGAGGTGACCGCCTGCGGCTTCGCCAGCGCAAGTATCGCCGAGCCCGCCGCCAGGATCAGGAAGAACCAGAACAGCAACTCGCCGAAGAACGAAATTTTCTCGTTGACCGGCACGTGCCGGCGGCGCGTGAAGGCGCGGGCGTCGGCGCGGCGGCGCCACAGCTGCCAGAACCACAACAGCAGCAACCCCGCGGGGACCGCGAGCAGTGGCAGAAAATCTGGAGCGCCGAAACGCATGGTGGCTACTGAGGTCTTGAGGTCTTCAGGCCTCAGACATCGTCAGGTTTCAGCCTTTCCTCACCTTGGTGGTTCCCTTACCCGCCTTTTCGGCTTCGAGGCGCTCGTCGGGGCGCATCGGCACGATCATCTTGAACTTCTTCATGTCGGATGCGTCCGGCGGCGCGCCGGCGGAGCCGTGAATGGAAATGTTGGCGTTGGCGCCCTCGACCGGCGCGACCGGCTGCTTCCGCGCCGCGATCACCGCGCGCAGCCGCACCACGTACTCGTGGTTGAAGGCAGCCTCGGTGTTGGCCGGATCCTCGCGCAGGATCTCGGCGTACTGCTTCACCACGGAATCCATGCGCCCAACCACTGCCTGCCACGACCCGCCGGTCTGGCGGAGCTTTCGATAGGCCGCGTTGGCGGCCAGCAACTTCGCGTCAGGGTTTTCGATCGCCTTGTCGTAATCACCACCCCAGTATCCGGCCGTGGACGCGAGCGTCTTGGAGTCGGCTTCCGTTCGCGCGCCGGGCATCAAGCGGGCGAGGCGTCCGCCGGGCTGTCCCGCAGCGGTCGCGGCATCGTCGTATTTCAGGGTGACGAGATCGCGCTCGGCAGCCGCCAGCCGCCGCTCATGCTCCGACGAGCGCCACAGGATGGCGCCGGCGGCGACGAGGATGATCGCGATTAAGGCTTGTCCGAACCAGGATGTAGATTTCATGTTGGGTCTCTACGGAAACGTCTGAAATGTCGGAATCGTGAATCGCAGCAGCAGCGCGCCGCACCACAGCAGCGCCGCCGTCATGGCAAACGGCGCATAACGCGGCCGCTCGGTGCTGTATTGCTTCATTTCGATGGTGCCGGCGGCACGGCGATCGATCGCCTGGATTGACCGGATAATCGTGGCTTCATCGCCACCTGAGAAAAACTCGCCGCCGGTTTTCCTGACGGCGCTAATCCACAGCTCGTCGGCCACCGTGCGCTTTTGCTGCAGGTTGCCGCCGATCTTGATCAGGTAGACCGGAATCTTCGCCCTCTGCGCCTCGGCCAGCACGTCGTCAACGGTTTTGCCGTTTTCGAGCACGTCCGCGTCCGCGCCATCGGTAAAGATCACCATCAGGTTCCCCGAGGCGTCGAGATAGTCGAAGGCGTTGAACAGACCGACCGCCTGTTCCACCGCGCGGGCCACCACGGTGCCTTGATCGGGGAACGCCATGAACTCGTTCCAGTCGCCGATCAATGCGGTACTGAGCAGGATGTTTTCGTAATCGGTCGTGAACGGCGTGATCACGTACGCGTCATCACCGAACTCGATCAGGCCCATCAGGTCGCGATACTTGCCGGCCATGCGGCGCTCGATGAAATACCGCGCCGCGCCGACGGTGGTGAAAAAGGCGGCGTTGTTCGGGGCGCCCTTGGCCAGCGTCGTTGATGGCAGCGCCGACAGCATGCTCGACGATGCGTCGATCAGCAGGGCGATGCGGCGGCCGGGGAACGTTGTTTCGGAGCGCGTCAGCGACGTCCGCGGATCGGCCAGCGAGAGGATGAAGAACGGCAACCCAGCCAGGGCGAGCAGCAGCGCGCCGTGGCGCGACAGCGAGGCGCGCGACCAGCCCGAGGTCTTGACGATCGCCGGCAACGCCATTCGATGATGGCCCGGGTTGCGGTTCCCGAACGAGCGGATCACCATGAAGATCGCCGCGAGACCGATCAACACCATCAGGGCCTGGCGGGCCGTGGGGGCTTCGGAATAGAGCAGGCGATCGAGACGCAACTCGGCCCATTCGGCCCACGTCGCCGCGACCGTCGCACTCAGGTCACGAAAAATCTGCATTTAGATAAGGCTGTCAGGTTGTCAGGTCGTCAGCGTTACGACCAAATTCTCTTCCTTAAATCGACGAGGTTGGCCATGAAAGCCGTCGCCCATTCCTTGACCAGCGAGTGTGCCGACCGTTGTTCTCTGGTCACGCGCTTTGCCGCCTCGATGGCCGCGTCCGCGTCGGAGTCGAGCTTTTCGGTGCGGCCATAGCGCGCCACCGTCAGCGTCTTCAACGCCTCCGACAGCCCCGGGATGGCAATCGCGGACTGGCTGGTCGCACCGCCCGAGACGAACACGTCACCGCGGCCGAACTGGTGCACGACCAGCACGCCATCAACCGCGGGCTCGTTAGCGTTGGGCGGGCGCTGTCCCACCGCGCGGCCGGTCGCATACGCGCCGGCAATCCGCGCCGCGGCGAGGGCGCGGCCGGCGAGCTCCTGCGTCCAGCCGCCGCGGCTGGCGCGCTGCACCTCGTCGAGCTCCCTGGCCACGGCGGAGAGGATCGTCCGCGGCGCGAGATGCAACTGCGTGCTCTTGGTGACGGTCTTCTTGCGGCGCAGCATGCTGATCAGCATCACCAGCGCGACGACGCCGGCGAGCGCGAACAACACCGTCGCAATCGTCTGCATCAGGTTAGCTCGGGAATCGCGATTCTCGATCGCGGTGAACGGCGCCGCGGGCGCTTCGCGAATGTCGGCGGTGTCGTCCGGCACGAGCGAGATCAGCCGGATCGAGGTGCGCGGCAGCGAGTACGACTGTTCGCGTCCCTGCGAGGTGTCGCCGCCCTGCACCTGGCTCTCGATGCGATACGAAATCTCGAGCGGCGGGATCGGCACGTCGTTCCCGAACGCGTCCTCGGCGATCAGCCGCATCCGGTAGTCGTACTGGAAGAACCGCTTGCCCGGTGTCACCAGGTCGGCCGCATGCGTGCCGCCCAGCACTTCGAATGGGGGCAGCTGCACCACGGTGGCATCGAGCTTCGAAAAGTCCGCCACGACCTTGTTGGCCTCGGTCTCAACGACTGCGCAGGTCAGCCGCACGTCGAAGGCCTCGCCTGAGCGCACCGCGCTGGTCGAGGTTCGCCACCAGCAGGTGATCGGCTCGACTTCGACCATGTCGGTGCCGGTTTGTGCCGACGCGGGACCGGTTCCGATCAATCCGAAACCCGCAATCAGCAGTCCAAAATATACGCAGGCTCTCTTCATAGTTGTCTACTTGCGGCGGCGCAGGCGCCGCTCCGCAACCCATTCAATCAACGCGACGTCGAACTTCACTTGATCGACCGTCAGGCGAATCACGTCGAGGTCATTGTCCTTGGCCTGCCGCGCGATCTCGTCCTGCCACGCCTTGACGCGCTCGCTCTGCTTGCTCAGCTCGCGGCGCGACATCATCCGCGTGCGCCCGGTCTCGACGTCGTAAACCTCGACCCAGCCGGCCGAGACTTTCGGCAGCTCGAAGGCGAACGACGCGTCGACCAGCATGATGAACACGTCGTGGACGTTGTTGACCTGGCGCAGGTCGGCGAGCAGGTCCGGCGCTTCATCGAACAGGAAATCCGAAATCACCGGCATCATTGCGGTCTTGCGCGAGAACCCGGTCAAGGTCGCGCTCAAGCTGCCGGAGTTCTTGAGGTCCTGCAACCCGAAGCCGTTCTGGTAGGCCTCGAGGCAGTGAATCACCTGGCCCTTGCCGATACGCGGGCGCACCGCGCCGAGATCGTGAAAGCCTTCATCGAACGTCAGCAGCCCGATCGAGTCCTGGAAGAACACCGCCGACATGCCGACGGTGGCAATCGCGCGTGCGATCAGCGTTGCGATTTGCATGCCGCGGTTGTCGGCGCGACCGGCATTGGCGCCGCAGCGGGTCGACGCCGAACGGTCCGCGACCATGATCACGCCGGAGGTGGTCGGCTGCTCGAACTCGCGGATCACCATCGGGCTGAAGTTGTTCAGCGAGGACTGCGGCCAGTCGATGTGTTCGAAGCGATCGCCGGCCTGCCAGTCGCGCAGGCCGACATAGTCGAAGCCGGTGCCGTGAAACATGCTGGCGTGCTCGCCGATCGTGAATTCGCGCATCCGCTTGAGGATCAGCAGCTCGACTTCAGTAATCTCCGACAGATTAATGAGCGGCTCGACCTCCTGCTCCCGAGTTCTCATGGGATAGGCGTTTTTTCGATGACATCCTTGATCACCGCGTCGGTCGTCAGGCCGTGGCTGGCGGCGTGCGGGCCGAGCCACAACCGGTGACCGAGCACGTATTCGGCGAGGTCCTGGATGTCTTCAGGGTAGACCTCATCGCGGCGGCGCACGATCAGCGCCCACACCTTGGCGAGACGGCCCCACACGATGATCGCGCGCGGTGACGCGCCGAGGTCGACGCCGGTCTCGACCAGCTCCGAAGGCGAATGGCGCAGCCAGTCGGTGTCGGCGTTGTAGGGACGGGTGTTCGCAACCAGCCGCTGGATGTAGTCGCCGAGCCGCTCGTGAAGGTAGATGTGTTCGGTAATCGCGGCGCGCAGCTGGATGATGCGCTCCTTCTTCATCAACGGATTGAGGCGCACCTGCTTGAAGTCGAAGTTGACCAGCTTGCGTTCTTCTTCGGGCGGGAGGTAGCCGATGTTGACCATGATCGCGAACCGATCGGTCGCCGCTTCCGAGAGCGGGAACGTGCCCTGCCCGAGCTCGACCGGGTTCATTGTCGCGATCGCGAAGTTGAACGCGGGCAGCTCGTAGGTCTTCTTGCCGACGGTCACGGTGCGATCCTGCAGGGCCTCGAGGAACGCGCTCTGTGACTTGAGCGGGATGCGGTTGATTTCATCCAGCAGGATCACTTCAGCTTCCGCAAGCGGCCCCATTTCGGTGGTCAGCTCGCCGGTCGCCGGATTGATCATCTGGAAGCCGACCACTTCGGTCGGCTGCAAGTCGGCCCGGCCCTGGATGCGCGCGAACTTCGCGTCGCTGATGGCGGCGAGAATCACGCCGAAGAACGTCTTGCCGACGCCCGGCACGCCACGCAGCAGGAGGTTGCCAGAGTTGACCTGCCGCTGTTCCTTCTTGTCGTAGGTTGTCGGGATTTCCGACAGCAGCACGAGGTTGGCCAGGATCTTGGGCTGCGAGTAACCGACGAGGGCCTTGCTCCCTTCCGCGAGAATGGCTTCGTGGAAGGCGATTGTCTCTACGAGATCAGGATGCACGGGGTCCGCCTTAAGCCCCACCGCGCGAAGTCCGCGCGTCGGGGGCCCGGAAAACGGTAATCGTATCCCGACTTGGGACTAAGATCCGTTGAAAATCCCCGGGCCCGCCCGTGGGACGGAAAGGACCCCGTATGTTGGAACTTCTCCTCGCGGCGTTACTGGGGCAACAGCCGGCGGCACCGCCGGCAGCGGCCGCGCTTGACTACGATTTCTATAAGACGCGCGTCGAGCCGCTTCTCCTCGAAAAACGTGAAGGCCGCGCCCGGTGCGTGACCTGCCATGGCGGCAGCGCCACGCTGCGCCTCCAGCGTCTCTCTGAAGGCGTCACCAACTGGACGGAAGAGCAGAGTCGCCAGAACTTCGAGGCCGTGAAGGCGATGGTCGTGCCCGGGAGCCCCGGCGCCAGCAAGCTGCTGCGCCATCCGCTGGCCCGCGCCGCGGGTGGCGACGTGTTTCACGGCGGCGGCCAGCATTGGATGACGAAGGCGGATCCTGACTGGCAGGTGCTCGAGGCGTGGGTCAACGGCGCCGACCTGGCGTCCTACACGAAGCGGTCCGGCGCGACGTCGGTCGCGCGCATCATCCAGACCAACGCCGCCGGCGACAATATCCACCTGATCGATCCCGCCACCAACAAGGTCGTGGAGGTGATCAACGACATCGAGGTGCCGCACGGCGTGGCGAGCGCGCCCGATGGCTCGCGCATGTATTTCACCAACGAGGCGATGCATACGCTCGACGCCGTCGATTCGACCACGCTCGCCGTCATCGCGCGTGTGCATTTGAGCGGCCGGCCGAACAACGTCGCCGTCTCGACTGACGGCAGGCGCGTCTACGTCGGGATTGCACAGGCCCCCGGCGCGGTCGACGTGATCGATACGACGACGCTGACAAAGGCGAAGTCGATTCCGGTGAACGGCGCGATTCACAACGTCTACGTCACGCCCGACGGCAAGTTTGTCGTCGCCGGTTCGATTCCCGGGCGCATGCTCACGGTGATCGATCAGGCCACGGAAACGATTGCGTGGGAGCTGCCGACCAGCGCCGGCGTACGCCCGATGACCTTCGACACCAAGCCCGATGGCTCCACGAAGAACATCTACATCCAGCTGTCGGATTACCACGGCTTCGCGGTGATCGATTTCGACGCCAGGAAGGAAGTGCGGCGCGTCGATATGCCCGAGATCAAGGGCGAGGAAAAGCACACCACCGGACTCCAGGGCGCGCCGGCGCACGGTCTCGGCATCACACCCGACGGCACGGTGCTGTTTTCGACCAGCAAGGTCTACAGCACGATGTATGCGTACTCTTTGCCGAACCTGGAGCCCCTCGGGCACGTCCATGTAGGGCAGCATCCGGAGTGGGTGACCTTCTCGCCGGATGGACGGCATGTGTACGTCGCGGCGGCTGGGGACAATTCGACGACGGTAGTGGATACGAAATCCCTGAAAGTCGTTGCAAACATTCCAGTTGGCCAGGTTCCCAAGCGTAACGGAACCGCGGTTTTACGGCGGTAAGGGAGGGGGCCCGCCCCCTATAATGGTGGACTCAAGGAGATCCTGATGAATTTTAAGTGGAGCCTGACTATCGCATCCGCGATGTTCGGCGTGGCGGTCGGCGGCGTGGTTACCCCGCACTCGGTCAAGGCCCAGGCGCCCGCGGCGCCGCCTCAGTCGAGTGACGCTGTCACGTTCACCAAGGACATTGCGCCGATTCTTCAGCGCAGCTGCCAGAACTGCCATCGCCCCGGCCAGGTCGCGCCGATGTCGCTGCTGACCTACGAGGAGTCACGCCCGTGGGCGCGCTCGATGAAGCAGCGCACCGCGCTTCGCGACAAGGCCGGCGTGATGCCGCCGTGGTACATCGAAAAAAACATCGGCATTCAGCACTACAAGAACGATCCATCGCTGAGCGATGAAGAAATAGCCAAGGTCGCCAAGTGGGCCGACACCGGCGCGCCGCGCGGCGACATCAAGGACATGCCGCCCGCGCGCGTGTTCAACGACACGGTCGGCTGGCACGCGGGCGAACCGGACCTGGTCGTCGAGAGCCCGGAGACGACGGTCAAAGCGAATACGCCCGACTGGTGGGGCGAGTTCCCGCCGACCAAGGTGCCGCTGACCGAAGACCGCTACGTGAAGTCGGTCGAAATCCGCGAGGTCAACAACTTCAGCAACGAGTCGGGCCGCCAGACGGTCGGACAGCGTTACGTGTGGCACCACCTGATTTGGGCGACCGCGACGGTTGACGAGACCGGCGATCCGATCGACGCGTCAGTGACCGAAGGTGCGGTGGGTTGGCCCGTGCATGAAGTGGGTCGCAACGCCGACATCTTCGACGAAGATGCCGGGCGCCTGCTGAAGGCGGGCTCGAGCATCGTCTATCAGTCCGCGCATCTTCATGCCGGCGGCCTCGACGTCAAGTCGAAGCTGATGTTCGGCTTCCGCTTCCATCCGGTCGGCTACAAGCCGGCGCGCCGCACGACGCTGCACAACCTCGCCAACGCGCTCGACATCGACATCAAGCCGGGCGAAGCCAACCAGCAGCTGCACGCTTACGAAGTGCTGTCGCAGCCCGCCAAGATCGTGACCTTCGAACCTCACCTTCACGCGCCGGGACAGCGCATGTGCCTCGAAGCGATCTGGGGCTACAACATCCAGACGCTGACCTGCGCCGGCTACGATCACAACTGGGTGCGTCAATACGAGTACGCCGACGATCACGCGCCGATCCTGCCGCGCGGCACCATCCTGCACATCACCGGCTACATGGACAACACGCCGAATAACAAGAACATCCCCGATCCACGCAACTGGCAGGGCTCCGGCAACCGATCGATCGCGAACATGTTCATCGACCTCGGGCAGATCATGCCGCTGACCGATGCAGAGTTCCAGGCCGAGATGGCCAAGCGCCGCGAGAAGTTGGGACCGAATCGTCCCGACGTGATCGTCGGCTGTCCACTGTGTAACGTGATTCCGCCGCCGGCCACGCCGGCAGCGACCGCCAAACCGGGCCAGCAGCAGTAGCTATGTCTCGATTCGGTTTCAAGCTTCTACTGGCACTCTCAGTCGTGGTGCTCGCCTGTCAAACGGCGAGCACCCAAAGCCTGTCCTACTCGCGCGGCCAGAACGTGTCGCCGGCCTTCGAGGGCTGGGAGAAGAACGACGATGGGTCGTTCAACATGATGTTCGGCTACATGAACCGCAACTGGGATGAGGAGGTTGACGCGCCGATTGGGCCCGACAACAGTTTCTCGCCCGGTGGGCCCGACCAGGGGCAGCCGACGCACTTCTTGCCGCGCCGCAACCGCTTCGTGTTCAAGGTGCACGTGCCGGCGGACTGGGGCAAGAAAGAGCTGGTCTGGACGCTGACGACGAAGGGCAAGACCGAAAAGGCCTACGCCTCGCTGCGCGAAGACTCACTGGTCGACAACATCGTCCAGGCATCCGAGCAAGGTGCGCTCGGTGCCGGCGTCAGCAGTCCCGCGATTCGCGCCAACGTCGCGCCAGAAATCACCATTGACAGCGGCGAGCGCCGCGCGCAAATCGGTCAGCCGCTCACGTTGATCGCCGTGGCCAAGGACGACGGCGTGCCGCGGCCGCGCTACGGTCCGGATTCGCGCGAGGCGGAACGGGTGGCCGCGGCGCGTGCGCGCGCGACCAACTCAACCCCGCCGGCCCCGGCGCCGCGCGGCACCATGACGTTCGATCCGGCGGCGCAGCGCCCGCCATCGGCGATCACCGTCGGCAGCCAGACCGGCCTGCGACATTCCTGCTTCGTGTATCGCGGCGCCGGCCGCGTCGAGTTCACGCCGCGACAGGCCAAGGTGTGGGAAGACACGCGTGCGGGCGCGAACTCACCATGGGCGCCGCGATGGATGGCGCCCGCCGTGCCGGCGGACGGCAAGTATCAGGTCAACGTGACGTTCGCGGACCCGGGTCAGTACACCATCCGCTGCATGGCGTCAGACGGCGCGCTCAATACCTTCAAGGACGTTGTCGTTAACGTTAAGTAACAGGCAGTCAGGCGGTCGGGCCGTCAGGCCGTCAGGTTGTCGAGTTGTCGGGTCAACAAGGACCTCAGCAGGCTGCTCAGCATTCGTCCGACCTCGGATGTTTCACTGAGTAGCCTGTCAGCATCGCCCCGAGCGAGCAGCTTCAATCTAACCGCGAGCTCGATCTGTGTTTGCAACTCCGCTTCCGATCCCAACGCAATTCGAAGATGACGTAGATATCCCCGCCCGCCAATGGCTTTGCCTTCGGCGATGTTAGATGGAATGGAAACAGGCGCTCGGCGCATCTGAGAGGTGCGTCCGTATGTTTCCGACCGCGGCAGGCCCTCGGTCATCGAATAGACTCCCTCGGCGAGGCGAGACCCTTTTGCCAAACGGTCAAGTCGCGGAAAGACTGAATCATGCGAACCTCCTTTGGCTTCTCAGCTGCAGAAAGCTCGCCGGCGCCATTCAGGCGGATACTTGCAAAACGCGGATCGCGACTACGCACGTCTTGCCAACTGAAATGAGAAACAGCATCGCAGTTCCTGCGGACCTGACTGCCTATCTCTTCGCTACCCAGGGTGCGCGAATCAAGAGTTTTGGATCCGCGCCAGGCTTGGGCACGAATTTTTGAGTCCTTCCGTACTGATTGTCCCCGCCGTACAAATTCCCGTCTGAGTCGACCGAGAAGGTGTGGACCTCGAGATAGCCGTCCGGCAGATCGGGCGGCACCAGCCAGGTATAGAGCCGGGTACCCTTGAAGTCGAGCTTCACGAATCGCAGCGGTTTGAGGTCCGTGATCCAGATGCTGTCGTCATTGACGATGATGTCGAGCGGCAGGGTGAAGCCCGGGAACGCATCGACGTATTCGACCTTCTTCGGATCCGCGGTGGTGCGAAACACATTGATGCGCCCGCCGGATCGATCGAGCGCGAAGATCAATCCGTTGGGTCCGACCGCCACCGCGTGCACACCGCTGAATTGTCCGGGCCCTTTGCCGCTGCCGCCGAACTCACCGAGGTAGTTCATCGCCGCGTCCAGGATGATGACGCGGTGATTGTCGAGGCCGTCGGCGATCAGAATGCGTCCGTCCGGCAGGAACGCCACGTCCTGTGGCTTCGCGAAGTGCGCGGCGTCGCTGCCGGGCACGTTCTTCTCGCCGAGCGTCTTCAGGAGCGTCTTGCCGTCGTTCGAAAATACGTAGATGGTGTGAAACGTCTCGTTGATCACCCACACGCGGCGAGCCGGATCGTATGGGCTGATGCGCAGGCGATGCGGTCCCGGCCCAGCGGAGCCTTCGCAGAGGTGGTCCCACTGCGTCCAGCGCTCCTTCACATTGCCGTTGCGATCGAGCGTGTAGAGGCAGTTCTGCCAAACCCGGCGATCGACCGCGTTCAAAACGTTGAATTTAATCGATCCGGCGAAGCCGGCGAATTCGGGCGGCGTCGGCGTGGGCAGGCGGAACTCGCCGCGCTGGGCAATGAAGATGCGGTCGGGGGACTCGGCGAACACGCCGGAGTTGCCCCCAAATGCAAACCCCTCCGCGGCAAACGGTTTGTGCCACGCGCGCACGACGGTGTAAGGGCTGGGTCCGATCGGCCCTTCGGCGACCGCCGTCTGCGCCCGCGCTGCCGCGCCCACCGTTGCCACCGCCGCCACGCTCGTGGCCAGTACGCGAATCATGTTGTGCATCTGTGACTGCCTTGTGAGGTGGAACACTAACACGTCGCCACAACGAGCGCCGCGGCGGCATCCTACCGCCGCGGACATCAGCGGGTCATCGAACGCTCGGCATTGCCCGAGTAATTGATGAAGACGGTCTTGATTTCGGTGAAGAAGTTGAGGCCTTCCTCGGCCATCTCGCGTTCGCCGACGCCGGTGGACTTGGTGCCGCCGAACGGCAGCTGCGCTTCGCCGCCGACGGTCGGCTCGTTGACGTGCACCATGCCGGTCTCGACCTCATCGATGAAGCGCATTACCGAGCTGATGTTCTCGGTGAAAATCGACGTCGTCAGCCCGTATTCCACGCTGTTCGCAAACCGCAGCGCTTCTTCCAGGCTCCCGGCGTTGGCGACCGACAACACCGGCCCGAAGATCTCTTCCTTGAAGATGCGCATGTCCGGTGTGACGCTGTCGAAGATCGTCGGCTCGACGAAGAAACCGTGGCTGAGCGCATCGGGCCTGCGGCCGCCGGTGAGCATACGCGCGCCCTCGGCCTGGCCGGTCTTGATGTAATCCATCACGGTGGTCCACTGCCGCTCGCCGACCGAGGGGCCCATGTCTGAAGTCTGGTCGAGACCCGGTCCGAGCTTCATGCTGCCGGCCATGGCCACCAGTCGATCGACCAGCGCGTTCTTGATGTCGGGATGCGCGATCACGCGTGACGTGGCGGTGCATCGCTGGCCCGTGGAGCCGAACGCGCCGCCGTGGATGGCCGTCGCCGCCTTGTCGAGATCCGCATCCGGCATGACGATCACGGCATTCTTCCCGCCCATTTCGCACGTCACCTTCGCGCCACGTTGCGCGGCCTTGACGTATAACTCGCCGCCGACGCGGTTCGATCCGGTAAACGAAATCGCGCCCAGCTGGGGCGCTGCGACCATGGCTTCGCCAACTTCAGGACCGGTGCCGACGAGCATGTTGAACACGCCTGGCGGCAGACCTGCTTCTTCGTAAATCTCGGCCAGTAGCGCCGATGTCGCCGGGGTCAGCTCCGACGGCTTGAACACCACGGTGTTGCCCGCGACGATGGCCGGCGCGCTTTTCCAGACCGGAATCGCCCAGGGGAAATTCCACGGCGCGATCAAGCCGACGGCGCCGAGCGGCTGCCGCAGCGTGTAGGCGAAAGTGTCGCGCGATTCAGACGGCAGGGTCTTGCCGTGCATGCGGTAGCCTTCGCCCGCGTAGTACTCGAGGAGCGAAATGCCTTTCATCACCTCGCCCCTGGCTTCCTTGAGGATCTTGCCTTCCTCCCGGGTCAGCGTCTGCGCGATCTCTTCGACGCGGCGCCGCGCGATATCCGCGGCTCGCCACAGCACCCGGCCGCGCTCCGGCCCGGGCGTTTTCTTCCACGACTTGAACGCGTCCATGGCCGCGTCAACCGCGAGGCGAACGTCGGCGGCGGTCGCGAGCGGAAACTCGGCGATCACGTCCTTGGTGTCCGCCGGGTTGATGTTGCGGCCAACTTCAGACGAGGTTGGGTGGTACCACTGACCGTTGACGTATGAGCCGGTTCGCATCGCTACCGCCTGTTGAGATCGAACGCCGCGAGCTGCCGCTCGTTGCGCACGTAGTAACGGCCGTTGGCAAGCGCGGGATACGCGCGAACCACGCCCTTGAGTAATTGCGCCCTGGCCGAGAAACGAAATGCCTTCGGTGAGGCGGGCGCCAATGCGAGCTCACCCGACTCGCGCGTAACAACCAGCGTGTCGCCGGCGATCAGCAGCGAGCCGGCGCCGAACCCGTCGACGTTCCACATTACCTTGCCGGTCGCCAGTTCCACACAGCGTAGCGCCTGGCCGAATTCCTGCCGGCCGTCGAAGCCGTACAGGTAACCGTCCTTCAACACGCTGGTCGAGTAGTGATTCGACATCGATTCATCGCCCGACCAGACCGGCGTGACTGTGTTGTTCGCCACCTTCAGCAACACCGCGCCAGTGCCATAACTCGACGACAGGAAAATCTGATCGTTCAGCACGATCGGCATCGCGGCATTCACCGACGCGGCCATGCGCGCGCGCCAGCGGTGCTGATAGAGCACCTTGCCGTTGGATGGATCGAGCGCCACCAGGCCGGTGCGAGTGAAAAACACCGCGGTGTGCTGGCGGTTGATGTCTGCCACGATCGGTGCCGAGTAACTCGGCTCGTCGGAGGTGGCGGTCCACAACGTCTTGCCGGTGCCCGCATCGAAGGCCACGATTCCGCCAGTCTTGCCGCCGACGTTCACGAGGACGCGGTTGGCGTCGACGACGGGCGAGGAGGCGACGCCGAAGTATCCTTTGGGCGCGTCAAACACCCGGCGGGTATCGACGCTCCACAGCATCTTGCCGGTCTCGAAATCGATCCCATGCAGCCAGCCGTCGGCGCCGTGCGTAAACACGCGCCCGCCCGCAATCACCGGAACCGCACGCGGCCCTTCATCGAAGCCAAAATCGTCTCGATAGGCTGTCGCGTAGGCAAATGTCCACGCCGTCTTGCCCGTCAGTGCGTCCATCGCCTCGACCGTTTCGCGATTGTTGACGCGATGAAACAGGATTAACCGGTCGCCGGCGACCGCCGGGCCTGAGAAGCCGGCGCCAACGTCGCGAATCCAGATTTGTGGCGGACCGGTGCGTGGAAACGAGGACACAATCCCGGGGCCGGTGTAGATCCCGTTGCGATTCGGTCCGAGGATCTGCGGCCAGTCTTGCGCGACAGCGACCGATCCCAGACCGATAAACGCAACCACGAAGGCGCGAAGGCCACGAAGGTCGACACGAAGCCACCTGTGAAAAGGCATGCTGATCAAGCGTGTTCGTGTTTCTCTTCGTGTTCTTGGTGTCTTCGTGGCCTTTTATTGCTTGGTCGTGACCTTTGGCGGGGCAGGTTTGGGGAACGTGCCCTCGCGCATCGCCGCCTGGTAGAGGACCACCGCCATGACCGTGGCCGCCTGCTTCAGCGCATTCGGCTCGATTCGCTCGCCGGTGTCCATGTTGGTGTGATGGGTGCGCACATCGTAGCCGACGTAATCCTGCACCGCCTGGAAGCCGGGCACGCCGACCTCGAGGAACGACAGGTGATCGGTGGCGCCGATATGGCCCGGCGCCGGCATGATCGCGCCGATGTTCGCCACCGGCTTCAGCCAATCAGACATGATCGCCCGCGCCGCATCGTTGCCTTCCATGTAAAAGCCGCTGATCGGCGGGAAGCCGTTGTCGAGGTTGAAATAGACGGAGAACTTGTCGCGCGTGGCCTTGTTCTTGTCGCCGGCGAGATGCTGCTGCACGTAGGCCTTCGAGCCTAGCAGACCCTGCTCCTCGCCCGCCCATAACGCGGCGCGGATGGTGCGGCGCGGTCGGACGTTGAGGGCCTTCAGGATGCGCATCGCCTCCATCACCGTCGCGCTGCCGTCGGCATTATCCGTTGCGCCGGTCGCGGTATGCCACGAGTCGAGATGCGCGCCGACCATGACGATCTCTTCCTTAAGAGCGTTGTCGGAGCCTTCGATCTCGGCGATCACGTTGTGGGTATTGCGATCTTCTTCGTGAAAGGTGGACTGGATTTCGACCGCGAGCTTGACCGGAATGTTCTGCTGCAACATCTTCGCGACCAGGTTGTAGTGCTCCGACGCGAGGACGATTGTCGGCACCGCGTTGGCGCCCTGATCGCGCCCGGTGACGAACACCGTGCCGTGCTCGCCGATGTTTGGCTGGATCGCGACCGCGATGCCTTCCGCCTTCAGCAGCGCGAGCCGCTCGGCGTTGAGCTGCGGCGCGCCGATGGGACGCGGATCGGGCGCCTTCAGATCACCGCTCGCAGCGGGACGGTCGGCGCGAATCGCGTACTGCTGAATCGGGCTGGTGAACAGGATCGCGCCCTTCAGTTTCCCCGCCTGCGCTTTCATCGCCTCGGCCTCGAGACCCGGCGTCCACACCGGCGTCGCCACCACGCGTCCCGGCGTCGACGGCGACCAGCCTTGCGGGTATCCGATCAAGGGCATGTAGCGCGGCTCGACCATTTCGATCGTCACCTTGTTGAGCGTCCAGCCGCGGCCGAATTGAAACGGCTCGGCGTGCACGTTGCTCAATCCCATCGCCTTCATCTGTTCCTGGGTCCAGGCCACCGCGCGCTTGTGCGCCGGCGAGTTCGTCAGGCGCGGCCCGATCACGGTGGTGAGGTAATCGAACGTCTCGAGGACCTTCGAGCGCTCCATGCCTTCGGCTCGGATCTTCTCGATCACGGCGAAGTCGACGCGGTCCTGCGCCGCGAGGCCGGCGCAGAGCGCGGCCACGGCGACGAGAGCGACGGAAATGTTCTTCATGCGCGGATTCTACTCCCGATAGCGGGGCATCGAACGCAGCGTGGCAACCAGTGCGGCGACAGCGAGGGTGACCAGCACGCCGTTGATCACCACCACCGTTGCCGAAGGCACTCCCGACGGATCTACCGAGCCGGGATTCTGGAGCTCACCAAAGAAGCTCATGTAGCGCATTCCGCAGGCGAAACCCCATGCCGCCGCCAGCGCCGGGCGCCCGGATCCGCGATTACCGCGCGTCAGCCACGCGCCGCCAAGAAGCAACAGGCCGATAATCCAGTCGTCAACCCACGCCGGGAGCATCCGCAGATCGCCCAGCTGGTGCCATCGCCTGATGGTTTCGACGAGGGGCAGCACCACGCCGGCCAGCCATGCGAGCCCGCGGCTGAATTGCATCGGCGGAGCATAAGCGAAGCCCGCGTAGGAGTAGAATTCCGCCATGAAGACCAACCGACGCTCGTTCCTGCGGATGACCGGCGCGATCGGCGCCACCGCGCTGGTCCTGAACGACAACAGCATCGAGCTCGTCGCCCAGGCGTCGCGCGCACTCGGCAATCGATCGGCGGACGACGTCGCCTCGGATGAGAGCTACTGGCGTGACATCCAGAACGCGTTCACGCTCGACCGGTCGTTGATCAACCTGAACAACGGCAACAGCTGCCCGAGCCCGACCGTGGTGCACGAGGCGTACAAGCGCTATCTCGATTACTCGAACCAGGCGCCGGTCTATCATCGCGGCCTGATCGAGCGGAACATCGAAGTGGTGCGCCGGCGCCTGGCGGACCAGTTCGGCTGCGATCCCGAGGAAATGGCGATCACGCGCAACTCCAGCGAGTCGCTGCAGATCGCGCAGAATGGCATCGATCTCGAGCCGGGTGATGAGGTGGTGACGACGGAGCAGGACTACGGGCGGATGTTGACGACGTGGGATCAACGCGCGCGCCGCGGCAAGATTTCGATCAAGAAGATTAACTTCCCGGTTCCGACCACCGGCGAAAGCCTCTACGGCCTGCTCGAAGGCGCCATCACGCCGCGCACCAAAGTGCTGCACTTCTCGCACATTACCAACCTGACCGGCCAGATTTTCCCGGTGCAGAACCTCGCGCGCATGGCTCGCGCCCGCGGCATCATCACGATCGTCGACGGTGCGCACGCCGCCGCGCATTTTCCGTTCAAGCTGCGCGACCTCGAGATGGATTATTACGGCACCAGCCTTCACAAGTGGCTGCTGGCGCCGACCGGAACGGGATTCCTCTACGTGCGCCGCGATCGCATCGCGAAGACGTGGCCGATGCAGGCCGCGCCGGAGCGTGCCGACAACGACATCCGCAAGTTCGAGGAGATCGGCACCTCGCCGGCGGCAACCAAGGCGGCGATCAACGAAGCGCTGGCGTTCCACCAGGCGATTGGCACCGAGCGCGTGGCCGCACGCCTGCGCTACCTGACGCTTCGCTGGGCCAACAAGCTGAAGGCCAACCCCCGCGTCGTCCTGCACACCGGTCTGGATCAGGCCTACGGCGTTGCGTGCGTCGGCATCAAGGACATTCCGGCGACCAAGATCAACGGCTTCATGTGGGACAAGTACCGGATCATCACCACCGCGATCACCCGGCCGGAATACAACGGGATCCGCGTCACGCCGAACATCTACACGCCGCTCGAGGAAATCGATACGTTCATCGCGGCGATGGAAGACCTGCTGAAGAACGGATTGCCGGCGACGGCGTGATCAGGGATCAGGGATCGGGGATCAGGGAAACACGTTCAGCATGACGCCCGAGCAGCGTCGCGCCGTCGAGCAGTTCAAGGCTCTCCGCGGCGTGGAGCCGTTCGGGCCGTTCGTCGATCTCCTGGTGAGCCCCGAGCTCATGAATCGCGTCAGCGCGCTCGGTGAATACCTGCGCTATCGCAGCGCGCTGCCGCCACGCCTGAGCGAATTTGCCATCCTCGTGACCGCCGCACACTGGAAGCAGCGCGTCGAATGGGATATTCACGCGCCGATCGCGCTCGCCGCCGGCCTCTCCCAGGAAAAGATCGACGCGGTGTGGGCGCATGTTCCTCCACCGCATCTCGAACCCGACGAGCAGGTCGTCTACGATCTGTGCACCGCGCTTCACAGGGACCAGAACGTGGGGCCGAACCTCCGCGCGCGCGCCCACGAGGTGATCGGCGAGAAAGCCACCATCGATGCGATGGCAATTTGTGGTTATTACGCGCTCTTGGCGATGATTCTGAATTCCAGCGCCCCGATCCCTGAACCCTGATCTGATCCCCGATCCCTGGATTTTATTGCTCAGCTTGTCGATCCCCGGCCTTCCCGTTCGACGTGCATGCAGGGAGACGAATCATGAAATTCATGGTGCAGATGAACGTGAAGAAGGGCCCGTATCAAATGGCAGGCTGGTCGCCGCAGGACGTGACGCGGATGGTCAGCTTCATGAACCAGCTTGAAAAAGATCTGAAAGCGTCGGGACAGTGGGTTTCGGCGGAGGGACTGGTGTCACCGGACCAAGCCCGCCTCGTGACTGCGACAGACGATGGCAGTCCGGCGGTGACGGATGGTCCGTTCGCGGAGACGAAAGAGTTCATCGCCGGATACTGGATCATCGACGTCAAGGATGCTGATGAGGCATATGGCTTCGCCGCGCGCGTTTCAGCCTGCCCCGGCCCCGGCGCCAAACCGCTCAATATGCCGGTTGAAGTTCGAGCCGTCGGCAGCGCGCCTGCAGCGGACTGATTTCCAATCGCCGCTGAAATACGCAAAGCTGTTGGCGGATGACATCTGTGCTCGATCTCGCCGGCAGCCGCCGCGGCCACTTCGTGATGGAGTCGGGGTACCACAGCTCGCTGTGGTTCGACCTCGAAGGTTTGTTCGAGGACGGCTCGGGTATCGATGTGTTTGTCGATCAGCTGGCGGTGAAACTGCGGCCCTACGAGGTCGAGGTGGCATGCGGTCCTGCGACCGGCGGCGCGAAGCTGGCGGAACGGATCGCGCGACGACTCGGTTGCACATTCGCATTCACCGAGCCGCAGCCTGCCACTGTGGAGGGCCTGTTCAAGGCCCGCTATGTTCTGCCGCCGCAGTTCGCCGAGGGGCTGCGCGACAGACGCGTCGCGCTCGTGGATGACGTGATGAGCGCCGGATCGTCGTTGCGGGCGACGCTGGCTGAGGTCGAAGCGGGCGGCGCGCGGCCGGTGGTGATCGGCGCGCTGCACGTGCTCGGCGGCGCGGGGCTCGATTTCTTCCTGCAACGCGGCGTCGCGGTTGAATCGATCGGCCGCGGCGATTACGAGATGTGGCGGGCCGATCGCTGTCCGTTGTGCGCAGCGGGCGCGCCGATCGAGCACGCCGGGCCGGCGAAGTAATCATGCCCACCGCCATCCACCGGCAAGTCGAAGCCGCGCGCCAGGGTGCGCTCGCTCGGGTGATCGCGCGCATGGCGTCAGGGTGGGCGGTGCTCGGCGATCCGCAGATCACGAGCGGCTACTGTTTGCTGCTGCCCGATCCGGTGGTGCCGGATCTCAACGCGCTGACTGGAGAAGCACGGCAGCAATTTCTGGCCGACATGGCCGCGCTCGGTGACGCCGTCCTGAAGGTGACCGGCGCCGAACGCATCAATTACGAGATCCTCGGCAACGTCGAACCGGCGCTGCACGCGCACGTCATTCCCCGCCATACCAACGAGACTCCGGAACGCAGAAAGCAGCCAGTGTGGCTGCACGACTGGTCGGTGGTCGAACCGTATGGCGGCGACGCGCACGATACGTTGCGTGCCAGCATCTGCGCGGCGCTCGCGCCTCATCTCTGACGGCCTGTCGTAGACGCCGGACCGGCCGATATCTTCGGTACGAAGGACCGCAGTAGTGTCGCGCGTCAACCTGGATGAATGGCATGGCCGATCCCAACGCCGAGTTCTGGAATAAACAGGCGGCCGCGTATACCGCCGCTGACGGCCAGCGGCGCTCCTATCATTCCGAATTTGCGGCCATCCTGAACACAGCCCTGGCCGGCGAGGTGCTTTGCATCGGCGGCCTGTACCAGAATGCCAATCTCGATCACGAACCGCCGTTTTCGATCGTCGATGTTTCCGAGCAGATGCTGAGTGCCTGGGCGGCGCGTGGCGCCAGGGTGCAGCTTGGGGACGCGCGCAAGCTGCCGACCGCCACCGCGAGCATGGACCACGTCGTCTACCCGCTGGTGCTGCACCACGTCACAGACGGCGGGGCCGCGGCCTCGCGTCAGAACGTGGCAGCCTGTTTCCGCGAGGCGATGCGGGTGCTCCGCCCCGGCGGCACGCTCTGGGCGATTGAAATCCTGGTATCCGGTCCGGTGTATTGGGCGGAACGCACCCTCGCCCCTCTGACGCGCCTGGCCCTGGAGCTGAAGCGCATCCCGCTGGTGATCTTCCACACACGCGAGTTCTACCTGACCGAGCTGGCCGCGGCCGGCTTCACCGACGCGTCAGTGGCGTACAGCACTGCCGACGAGGGCCGGTGGTTCGACTTGGTGCGCCCGGTCTTGGGTCTCGGACTGCGCGTGCCAAAGATCGCGGTGCCTGTCAAATACGGATTGCTGCGTGGCATCAAGCGTTCCTGATCTGCACGGCGGGATCTGGGTCGTCATTGCCGCGTACAACGAGGCCGCCGTCATTGCGGACGTGGTGCGGGCGCTCGTCGTCGGCGGTTACCACGTGGTCGTGGTCGACGATGGATCGCGTGACGACACCGCCACGCGCGCCCACAGAGCTGGCGCTGTGGTGGTGAGGCATGTCATCAACCGCGGCCAGGGTGCGGCCTTGCAGTCAGGTCTTCGCTACGCGCTGAGCCACGACGCGCAGATCGTCGTCACATTCGACGCCGACGGACAACATTATCCCGAAGACGTGACGCGGCTGGTCCGCCCAATCCTCGATGGCACCGCCGACATCGCGCTCGGCTCGCGCCTGCTGGAACACTCCGCGAGTGTCCCGTTGGCGCGCCGCATCCTGCTGCGGGGCGCGGTGATCTTCACTGGCGTGATGTCTGGCGCCAGGCTCACCGATGCGCACAATGGCCTGCGCGCGATGTCGCGACGCGCCGCCGCACGGGTCGACCTGCAGCTCGATCGGATGGCCCACGCCAGTGAGATCATCGATCAACTGGTGCTCACGGGCCTGCCGCTGATCGAGGTCCCGGTCAACGTGCGCTATACCCCATACTCAATTGAAAAGGGTCAGCGCGCGGGCAACGCGGCGCGCATTGTCTGGGACTACCTGCTCAGCAAGTGGTCGAGGTGAACACATGAGTCTGTTTCAACTCGTCGCCATCCCGCTGCTTGTCGTGATGCTGCTGGTCAGCGCGCGCAACCTGTTTCAACGCGCGCGGTTCATGACATCGCTGGCGTGGACGCTGTTGTGGGTCGCGGGGCTACTCGCCGTGATTAACCCGAACGAGACCACCGAGGTTGCGAAACTGGTCGGCATCCGCCGCGGCGCCGATCTGCTGATGTATTCCTCCGTTCTCGGTTTCGGCGTCGGCTTCTACGTCGTGTCGTTGCGGCTGCGCCACATGTCGCGGGAGATCACGCTGCTGACGCGGGAGGTGGCGCTGCTCGAGGCGGAGCGGAAGACCGCCGAGTCCATTCAACGTTCATGACGGAGCCGCCCGTTTCGATCGTCATACCGGTGTTCATGCCGCATGCGGTGTTTTTCCGGCAGGCGATCGAGAGCGTGCTCCACCAGTCCTTCACCGACTTCGAATTGATCGTGGTCGAGGATCCCTCATCGTCTTCGGGCCGGGCGATGCTGGCCGGCATCGACGATCCGCGGCTCAAGTACATTCTTAACGGCGAGCGGACGTCACTGCCGCGCCAGCACAATCGCGGCCTCGCCGAGGCGCGCGGCCGCTTCATCTGCCGTTTCGACGCGGACGACGTCTGTGAGCCATACCGGATCGAGCGCGAACTGGCGTTCCTGGAGGCACATCCTGACGTCGACGTCGTCGGCAGTTTCCTGACGGTCATCAACGAGGATTCGGCAGTGATCGGCAGCCGGCGGTATCCCACTAAGCACGACGACATCGTGTCCGCCATGCGCCGCTTCAATCCGATCGCCAATTCCACGGTGATGTTCCGACGCACTGTCTACGAGCGCTTCGGCGGCTGGCGCGACTCCGCACTGCCGGCGCAGGATTACGAGTGGTTCAGCCGTCTCGCCGCGGGCGGAGCACGATTCGCCAACCTGGAGGAACCACTGGTGCGTTATCGCCTGCACGGCGGCTCGATCAAGAGCTCGCAGCTCCGTGGAACGATCCTGACGACGATCGACGTGAAGCGCACCTATTGGGCGAAGGACATGGATGCCGGGTCTCGCGCCATGCTGTTCGCGGAACAGCTGCTGTTGGTGCTGCCGTCCTGGCTCGTCCTCAAGCTGTTTGTCGCCGTCCGCTACGGCAGGCGCGCGTGACGACGGCCAAGACCGGTGAGCGCATGGTGCCCGAGCTGTACCGCTCGGAAGCTGATTACATCCTCTACCTTCGGCACCTGTTCGCGTACGAGACGGCTGCGGGACGGCTGCGACCGTCCGACGCGGTGCTCGACATCGGCTGTGGTGCGGGGTACGGGACCAGCATCTTGTCGCGCCATTCTCAGCATGCGATCGGCGTCGACGTGTCAGCCGACACGATCCGGTCTGCGACCGCGGCCTACGGATCGGAGGTCTGCAGCTTTTCCACCTATGACGGCGCGCACCTGCCGTTTGCCGATGGCCGCTTCGATGCAGCGACGTCGTTTCAGACCATCGAGCACGTCAGCGCCGACCAGCAGTTCGTGGCCGAGGCGGCCCGGGTACTGAAGCGTGGCGCGCTGTTCGTGTTGACCACGCCCAACCGCACCACGCGCCTGCGGGAGAACCAGCCGCCATGGAACCGCTTTCATGTTCGTGAGTACTCGGCACGGCAACTGGAATCGTTGCTGGCGGCGCACTTTACGACCGTGGACCTGCTCGGCGTTCGCGCCAGCGCGCGCATCGAAGCGGTCGAGAACGCGCGCGTCGAATCGGCGCAGCGACTGGTCAGCCTCGATCCGCTCGGCCTGCGTCGGTTTGCGGCGCCGATTGCGGCGTGGCTCGCGCGCCTGCGTCCTGCGCCGGCGACCGGCATGTGGGCGCATCGCGTCGCGGACTTTTACGCGACACCTGAAGAGCGCGACGCCGGCTGCGATTTGCTGGCGATCTGCCGTCGTTAGCGGAAGTAGTCTTCCCAAAGCACGTCCGCGCTGGCGCGATGCCAGTCACGTCGGCTGGCCAAATCCACGTGGCGCGTGGTCGATCCGCCGGCATGAATCACTTCGATGGATGGGACAAAACGCACCAGCACGCCGAGCCTTCGCGCCTGCTCGGCCAAGTGGATCTCCTCGCCAAACATGAACCCGCGATAGGCGAGCGTGCCGCCGCGTTCGAAGAACGTGGAGCGAACGAACACGATGCTGCCATGCGGGGCATAGATCGATCGCGGCTCCGGAGACGGCGGCGTCAGCCGTGCGCGGCCCCGCTTCAGGTCGAGCAGCACGCCCATGACGTTGGTCAACAGCGCCGATCGGAATGCGATGGTGTAGATGCGCATGCGTGCGCGGCTCGGGCGCCCGGTCATGAACGGATTCTGCGGCGTATGTCCGCCAAGCAGCACCGACGGTGCGACGATCGCCACGTTCTCGGCGAGCGTTGTTTTGGCGAGCGCCGTCAGCGCGTCTTCGGCAGGCTCGGCGTCGGGGTTGACGATGACGAACCACGACGGCACGCCATGCGCCGCTCGGCGGTGCTCGAACGCCATCGCCGCGCCCCCGAGGTAACCGCGATTGCTGCCATCGCGTACGAGGGCCGCATCGAGATCCGGCGGCGCATCGCCGCTGTTGTCGGCGACGATGACGTCGGTGGTCCAGCCGGCCGGCACCGCGAGCGCGCGCAACCGCGCGATCGCCTTGCGGATGGCCGGGGTATTGCGGTAGTGGACCAGGGCAAAGACAACGCTGGTCATGCGCGTCGCGGCAGGGCGATGATGCGGGGCGCAGCCCAGGTGCCGGCCAGAAGGGTGACCAGGGTGGCGAGCCGCATCGTCACCAGGACGGTCGCGACCATGTGCAGCGAATCGTGCCGCCCGACGATGATCGCGGTCTCGACGATGCCGGCCGCGGCGAACACCGCGAGCGGCCAGGTGTGCGCCCGCGCGAGCAGGACTTGAACCGTGAGGTAACACCCATACTGCGCGAATGCCGCCAGGCCGAGGTAGAACAGCAGCGGCGCAGCGTCCTGGTAGTTGGGGCCATAGAGCGTGGTCACAATCTGCGATGGAATCATGACGAATGCCGCCAGTGGAACAGCGCCCATCAGCAACATGCTTCCGCCCAAACGAGCCGCGACGCTGGTAACCGAGCGGCCACGCTCGCCCTCGAAGCTCAACTGGGGAAGCAACAGCGCCTCGATCGGAAATGCCACCAGCGCCATCCATCGCGCGAACGACCACGCGGCCGCGTAAATGCCTGCTTCGGCGGGTGCGAACGAGCGTTGCACTACCAGGATGTCGATATTCTGGAACGCGGCCATCGCGACCACCAGCGCGGTGGTGGCGCCGAGCATGCTGGTCACATCCGCGCGCGGCACCGGGACGGCCTCCGGCGCAAGCCCGCGAAGACCGTGAAGCATTGCCGCAAAGGTGACGATCAGCGCGATGAAATAGGCGGCGAGCGCCGCGGCCGGCTGCGGCCAGAGCGCCAGCAGCACCATGCCCGCCACCAGCCGGATCGTCGCCTCACCGGCCACGCCGGCGCCGAACCGTCCGAACTGCTGCGCGCCCCGGCTCGCGGAACGCGCGATGCTGAGGACCAGCAGGCCGGCGAGGACGCAGTATGCGGCGAGGATGGAGAGCGGTGAGGCGAAGTGAAAGGCGCGGGCGATCGGCGCGGCCGCGATCGCACAGACCACGGCCCCGGCGACCAGCAGCGGCACAACGCGGCGAAGCAGCGTCGAGACGAGTCCGCGGATCTTTGCCGGCTCGCCTGCGGCCATATAGCGCGCCGACAGGTGCGCGGTGATCGGCGCGAGTGCCCCCCCCGCGTAGGCCAGCATGGTTGCGGCGGCGAGTCCGGTCGCAAACTCGGCATAAGCGATGGGACCGAGCTGTCTGGCGACGACGGTGTTGTATGCGAGGGCGAGGAGCGCGGCTACCGCCGTCGCCGCCAGCACCGACGCAAGCGGGTTCATGCGCTGGTCCGTCGCAGGTAGTAGCCGCTCTGGCCGTCCGTCTCGACACCCTCGGCGACCTGCTCGATGGTGAAGCCGGTCTTGCGGATGCGGTCGTCGATGAGCGAGCGGCGGAACCGCACACAGTGCAGCGGCCCCTGCCACGTCCTCGAGCCGCTCGACGGATTGATGCTGACATCCGGGGCATCGTCGGCGACAAACATCGTCACGAACGCCGCGCCACCTGGACGCAGAACGCGGTGCAGCTCCGAGAGGTACTGTTCGACGTCCACCAGCTCCATGTGTGAGAACACCGAGTACGCGTATGCCGCGTCAAACGCCGCATCGCCGAGCGGCAGCCGGAAGGTGCGCGTGATCTGTTGGCCGCCGGGGTTGTAGCGATCGTTCCTGACATCGAGGCGGGTGAACTGGAATGACGGGTGCGCGGCGCCGACGTGCCGCCGGCACCAGGCGATCGCCGCGGCGCTAACGTCGAGGCCGCGGTAGTCGCGGATGTCGCCCACGCGATCGAGCACGCCGATGGCGAGGCGCCCAAAGCCGCAGCCGATGTCGAGCAGCGCACTGTCCTTCGTCAGCCCGCAATGTTCAGCCAGCCGATCGGCCTCGGCCTGAGCGGAGCGTAGGAAATACGCATGATCGCGGAACTCCTGTCCGCACAGCCGCAGGTGTTGGGCCGGCAGCACGCGGCCGTCGTGCTGAACGGCATCAAGACCGAGCCACGAAGAGACGCGCTTGGCGATCTCGATCAGTCGAATTTTCATGTCGGCGCGTCACTCACTGCGGTGCTCCCGGCATTCGCGGACATCGTACATCGGCTTCAATAGTCGTATGCGCGAGCGAACATCGGTTGCCGCCTGGTTCGCGCCGCGCTGTCAACCACCACGCCTCGAGGCAGCAGCCGCAGCCGAACCCTCGACGCACTGTCGTTGCGATGAGAGCCGCGCTGCAGCGTGAGCACGGAGCCCGGCGCAATACGCAGCCCGTTGATTTGCGCATCGCCATCTGCCGGTTCGACTCGGTAGTTGCCATCGAACCACAGCTCGAACTGCTTTTCGCCAGAGCCGATGGCGGGCGAGTAGCCGTTTACGCTCAAAGACAGCCGATCGAACCGGCTGGCCAGGTAGGTCCTCAGCGGCGCAGGCAGCCGCCGCATGCGGCTGTCATCGATGACCAGCTTTGGCCGTTCCCTCTCAAGCTCCGCGACTAGCGCCGTGAAGCGTTCGGGTGGCCACTGCTTCATCGCCTCGATCTGGTAAACACTGAGACGGCGCAGGGCTGCGTGCGACTGGTGGCGATCGTAGACGATGTCGTTGCCGGCGAGATAGGTGTCGTTGTCATCCAGCATCGCGTGCGAGAGCCGAACGACGTCGCGTTGATAGGCGTGATCGCGCTCGAGTATTCCCGGCATGTACGTCAACGGCCAGCCGACCCCCAACAACGCCACGACTGCGCCGGCGATCGTCCGCCACCTGGGATGTCGCCACACGATTTCGGCGATCGCGACATGGACGACCATCAGGGTTGGTATCAGCAGCACGAAAAAGTACGGCCACGGCTGCTTGTGCCATCGGCACAGAACGAACAACACCGTCGCGTACGCCGCCGTCATCAGGTGCGGGCTGCCGACACGGCCACGCCACCTGGCGGTCGCCAACGCGACGATCCCGGCAACCGCGCCCCAGTAAAACAGCGGATTGCGCCCGAGCGTTCGCACCCAGTGCTGCTCGAGGTCGTACATTTTGGTGAACACGATGTTGCCGTGGCTTAGGAAGATCGCGCTGAACACCGACGAGGGTGTCGAGAATATGCCCCAGAATGCAATGTAGACGGCGATCACCGACACCGCCGCCAGGTTCATCATGATCAAATTACGAAACGTCCGGCGATCGCGCGATTCGAATAGCCAGAAGACGCCGGCAGCCGCATTGGCCGCGACGATGTAATAGATCCCCTTCTGTGACACCAAAAAACTCGCGCCCGCCAGCACACCTGCGACCAACCACCGCCTTTCCAGCAACAGCAGGAACGAGGCCAGTCCGAACCACGCGGTGAGCATGTCGACCCGTATCTCGGACGAGCGTTCGAGAAAGGTCGTGACCGAAATCAACAGCAGCTGGCCGACGAGGGCCGCGGGCGGCGAGAAGATCGATGCGAGTGCCACCGTCGACGCGAAGATCGCGGCGGCGTTGATCAGCGCCAGCCAGAACTTTGAAAGCATCAGGCCGGTCCACGGATCGCTCGTCAGCAGCAGTGGCGGCAGCTGCACGTAATACCCGAGGACGGTCTTATAGGGGCGATAGTCCTTGTACGGCGTGAGGTCGAGGAGTTGATAGGCCTCGTTGGCACCGTCGAACTCATCCATCACCAGGGGCAGCCGCCAGAGGTAAACGGCCTGGATGAGCAAGTACAGCAGCGAGAGGCCGGCTGCGATCAGAACGACACGGCGCTTGGGCACACCTTATTCTCCGGACGTTATCGGCGCCACGGCGTTCGGCCTCCAGTCCTGGGGGCCCCATGCACTCAAGAATCGGGGGTTACAGCCCGATAACAGCGGAGATCATGAACCCGCTGTCTAGACTCATTGCGACGCTCGCGATCGTCGGCGTCGTCGCCTTTGCCAGCCGTTCCGCGCCGTCCGACGCCGCGTCAGCGGAATCGGTACGCTGTGAGATCGATCCTCCCCGCGACGTTGCCGGACTCGAGGCGTGTGTCTCCCTGTTTCCGCACGACGTCGAGCTACTCGTCGAGCTTGGCACCGCCTATGACGCCGCCGGCCGCACCCCGGATGCCCGGTCGGCATATCGCCGCGCCATCGAACTCGATCCGCGCGATGCCGATGTGCAGCGACGACTGGCCGGGCTGGCTCGATGAAAGCCCTGGCGTTTGCGGTCTTGCGCGGGCTGAACACGTCCTACTTCGTCGCCAGCTCGCTGTATTGCGTGCTGAGCTACAGCTCATTTGCGTACGCGCAGTTCATCCGTCCGCAACTGGTCGGCTGGCTTCCAGACGTGATCGCCATTCAGCACCTGTCGTTCTGGCTGACGCTGGTGGTTACGGTGCCCACGCTGGTGCCGATCATTCGATCGGGCCGGACGCATCGGCGCGCAGCCGCCCTGATTTATCTTGGCGCCAACCTCGCCCTCGGGCTCTGGCTCACGACCACCCCGGTGCTCGCCATGGCGGGTCCGAACATCAAAACGCTGGTGCTCGCGATTCTCTGGCTGGTCCCGCCATTCGCGCTTGCGATCGTCGATCACATCACGGCCGAAACCGCGTCGTATGCGAGCATCGATCAAACCCGCCTGTTCGCGGGAGTCCTCGTCGCATCGATCGTGTGTTGGCTGGCATACGTCGTCTTGGTCCCGTGGTACATCCCCAGGACCGTCGGCGTGGAGCTGTCGTGGGTGGCGCTGGCGGCAGCTGCGGGCATTTCGTTTGCCACGCACTTACTGGCGTTTGGCCTGATCTACTTAATCGCGGTCGCGGCATTGTCGCTGGCGTCGCTGACCAGGAGTGTACAAGCGGAGTACTGGGCGCTCGCTGCTCTCTGGGCAGCCGCGCTCGCGTTTGTGCTGCAACGCGTCGTCGCACTCGCACTGTCGTTCAGGCCGGAAGAGTCGTGGGTGCTCTCGGTGTGGCTGAGCGTGGTGCTCGTTGCGATCTGGTCTGGCGTGGCGCGCCAGCATCGCGGCCGCAGCGATGCGATCGACGCCTGGTTCAGCCAGATCACGCCCAGCCCGGTCGCCGCGGTCATTGGCCTGCTCAGCATTCCGCTGCTCGCGCTCGCTCTTCGCACGGCCGTGGTCCATTTCGACTGGAACTTCCTGTTGCAGAAACTGGGGGTATCCCTGGTATGGGCGGTGGCTCTGGGCTGGGGGACCTTCGCGGCGCCGCGTGTGCTCCCGGGGCTAGCCACTCTCAAACACCGGACCTGCGATTTGATCGCGGTCCTGATGGTGATCGCCGGGCTTGGCGCCGCGCCGCTGGCGGCGCGCGCCGCCGACTGGAGCGGGACAGCGACGCTCGAGCCCGACTTCGTGCTCGATCGTTACGCGGCGCTCGACGCCTCGTATCAACTGCTGCGCAGCGTGATCAGGACCAACGCCGG
>Ga0136611_10000162_pt1 | contig 39508 bp, 67 predicted proteins | sample AntDrymUQ2232306_2_FD_106645 | JGI IMG/M metagenome (GOLD analysis project Ga0136611, IMG submission 106645) | Polar desert sand microbial communities from Dry Valleys, Antarctica - metaG UQ223 (23.06) | ecosystem: Environmental > Terrestrial > Soil > Desert | place: Antarctica: Dry Valley... | reverse complement strand
TTCTGGACGTCTGTGAATGAGGGCGCCGGGATCGCCCTGCGTATCAAAGAAGGGACCGTCACGTTGCAGGAACGGCAGCGCCGGCTGACGCCCGTCCTGTCCCAGGAACTATCGGCGAGCGTCGTCGTGACCCCTACGGCGGGTGCTCACACCTACCACGCGGCCGCGATCCGAACGGACGGAGACACTTTGGATAAGACGGTCCCAGCGACGAGTCAGCACCCGACGTACATCCTCATCCAAGACATAGGGGCGGCGTGATGCAGTGGTCGGCTAAGGTTGAGAACGGTAGGGTCGTCGCCCTTGACTACGGCGGCACGGCAGCGCGCGAGGAGATGGAGGGCTGGCTACCGCTCCACGACGAGCAGCCCGAGTTCGATCCGGACACGCACGCCGCCGGCCTGCCAACATTCGAGGTGCAGTCTGACCGGGTCGTTGCGGTCTACACGGTCGTCCCGCTGCCCGCGCCGCAGCCTGACCCGTCGGACGCGCTGACCGCCCGCATCCAGTCTGTCCACGACGACCCGCAGGTGTCGGCGTCGGTGAAGAAGTTGGCCGCCGCGCTGCTCGGTGTCGGTTCGGACAGCGCCGTCGCTGGTCGCCCGACCACACGCTAGTGCTTGCATGGAAGTTCCTCACCGGTCCGCGCACCGACGGCCCTGATACTGAACTGACCGCCGCGACCGGCCGGCAGGTCACCGTCCGGGTCGGCCAGCCGTCCGACGCGAGCTTCAACCTCGACGGCCGTCACGAGCAGGCCGCCGGCATTGTTGAGTTGACGACGGACCTTTGGTGTTGGCGCGGCCAGGAGCTGCTCCACCGCGGCCGGGTCGGGGCGAGCACCGACGAGATCACCTCGGACGCGCACGCCTGCACGTTCAACGCCCCCGACTACCGGGCTCTACTCGACCGGCGGTTCCTGCACGACACCGACAAGCTCACCTACCCGGGTGAGGATCAGGCGTCGATCGCCTGGCAGGTCGTGCAGGCCACGCAGGCGAAGGCCGGCGGCAGTCTTGGGGTCACCCGTGGGACCGGGCAGACCACCGGCTACCTGCGGGACCGCTTCTACCCCGGTGGCACCCCGATCGGTGAAGCCATCAACGGCCTCGGGGATCTCGCGGACGGTTTCGACTGGGAGATCGACCCGCAACTACGGCTGAACGTGTTCACCCCGCAGCGCGGCCGAGACACCGATGTCGTCCTCGACTTCGGTGGGATGGTCACCACGGTCAGTAGGGCTTTCAGTCCGTCGGATTATGCGAACTCTGTCCGGGCGGTCGCAGCCGTGAACCCGCAGGCCCCGCAGTACCGGGAGGCCACCAACATCGGGGTGCGCCCCGAAGGCCGCTTCGAGTTGGAGCGTGGCTTCCCGGACATCTACGAGTCGGGGACGCTCAGTGCCCGCGCTGACGCCCTGCTCGCCGACGCGCAGGTTTTGCGCCCCTCCTACACCCTCACTTTGGCCGCCGACCGTTACCCGGGCACAGAAGAACTGTGGGTCGGGGACAGCGTCATCGTCCGGGTCCGGTCGGGCCGGCTGAACATCGCCGACCGGCTGCGTGTCGAGGCGATCAACTTCACGCCAGGTGAGGACGGTCAGGAGACCGTGCGGGTCACGGTCGGCCATCCGAACCCAGCCGGGCAGTTCGCGTCCCGGCTACGTAAGACCGACGCCCGGCTCGCTGTGCTGGAACGCCGCACCCCATGATCACCGCCCGCCCGACCGTAACGAGGGAGCCCTGATGCCGGTCACTGTCCCACTGCCCGACGGCCCGTTCACACCCAAGACCGGCACCCCCGGCCCGGACGTCGCGGACATCGTCAAGTTTTTGACGCAGAAAGGGACCGCGACCGACACGGAGGTGCAGACGGCCGCTGTCACGGAGGCAAGGACGTCCGCTAGTGCCACCTATGTGCCGAAAGTGCGAGCGCTGGTCGGCGGTACTGCGACTGCCGGAGTGGGTGTCGACGTCTATGAGGTCACGACGGAGACCCATCCGGGCACCTGGCGGTCGCGGGCCGACACAGGTTCGGTGTTCACCGGTAACGGGGAGTCACATTTCGACCCGATCGGCCGTATCGGCTGGCAGCGCAAGGACACCACCGTCCCGACCAACGCCATCCTGTTCGAGGCTGACTACTGGACGAACCAGGGCGGCACCTGGCACCACCAGTCTGAGCAGTACTCGATGTGGGACAGCCCGACCCACGGGCAGATTCGTCCGTGGGGATGGTCGGCCCACTGGAATACCGGCTTCATTGACTTGTCATTTCAGGTGAGTGAGTTTACCGTCCGCGACGTCGATGGCTTCACTAATCGACTCAAGGTTGCGAAACGCGGTCAACTTCTGCTCGAAGGTTCCGAGACTACCCGCGTCGGCGTCGGAGGACCTGGCACGGTGCTGGTCGGCCGGAACCTGGCCTGGGACACCGTCAGTAGCGCTTACCAGGCAGTCGGCACCGACGGACTGTCTGGCGTCGTCGCAGGAGACGGCGTGGTCGACTTCTACGCCGCTCCTGTGCAAACCGCCGGGACCGCGCAGACCCGCAAGGCGCGTCTCAATGGCGTCGGTGACCTTGAGTTGGTCGGAAACCTCAAGGCGGCGAAACTGCTGATCGGGCCAAACGGACTTGAGTGGCGGCAAGAAGGTTTCGCAATGGCCACGCCCGGCGACCTTCTGGCACAGGGCCGGCTAACCGCCGGACCGGCGCCGCTGAGTTCGCAGTTCGCGGTGACGCCCGCCACGAACGGACGGGTCGGACAAACAGTCGCCCCGTTCTCTGCGGCACAAACCGCAAGCCTGGCAGAGTATGTGAACGCCGCCTCCCTCCCGGTTACCGAGGTTCTGCCGCTCGGCACGCTCTGCGCGACCGATGCCAGCAAGGGGATTGTTCGGCGTTCACCTGACGGGGCGTTCTGGCGGGAAACTATCGACAATCTCGGGGCACGTGTCATGACCAGTCTCGGCGCGATCAAGCCCACATCATGAACCCCGCCGCCATCCTGGCTCTGATCGCGGACCTGTACGGCCAGGTCATGGGCCTGAACGCGCAGGTCGAGCGCCTCACCGCCGAGCGGGACGAACTGCTGCATCTCGCCGACAAGGCACCTGACGCCTGATAGTCGGGGCTAGCGCACGTCCCGTACCCGTCAACTCATCGACAAACGTGCGTGAGGAGCTGAGACGTGAATGCCTGGTCGCGTGAGCACCCGTGAGGAAGCCCGTTGTGAAGATCGCACGGAACACCGTGCTCTTTGTTGCCGGGCTGCTTGGGGCTGGGCACGAGTTGCTGGTCAGCAAAGGCGAGCGCCCGACGTTACTGCTCTTGCTAGGAGGCATGATGGGTTTGCCGGCTTTCCTGGGCAAGGACGAGAAGGACGCCGAAAAGTGACCGGCGAGAGTGACGCTGCCCTCTGGTGCTGCCGGCACCGCTGGACGTTGCGCTACATGCTCGTCGTCCTGACCCTTGTGCTGGTCCTGCAGATACTTGAGATACGGGGTGTGTTGTGACAGGTGAGCGGGGTGAGTCCGGCGATCGGGGTGTGACCGGAGAGCGCGGCCAGAAAGGTGATCACGGGCAGCACGGCGAGAAAGGCGACAAGGGCAGTACCGGCGCGGTCGGCCCGTCCGGCCCGATCGGTAGGACAGGGCCAACCTCGCCCTACTTGGGGCGCAATCAGACTCTCGTCATCTTCGCGTTCATCGTCGTCGCGTTCGTGCTCCTCGCCTACCGGACTGAGATAATCACCGACCGCATCGAGCAGGATGTCTTCCAGGCTTGCGCCGAGCGGGCCGAGATTAAAACTGAGCCGGCGGACTGCGACGGGCTCCGATGAGCAGCCACGGTGAGCACGGGCATGACGGCTCGGGTGGGCGTGGGATTCAGGGCAACGCCGGGGTCCAGGGCAAGACGGGCGCGACCGGCAAAACAGGTGCCCGCGGCGAGTCCTCCCCATACCTCGGCAAGAACCAGACCTTAGCCCTGGCCGCCTTCATTTTCGCGGCCTTCGTCCTCCTGTCGATCCGCAGCGAGATCAACTCGGACCAGATCAGCGCGAACGCCGCCCGGATCATCATGACGCAGCAGGCTGCGTGTGAGAGCGGGCGCGAGATCCTCGCCAAGTACAACGCCCAGCAGGACGCGCTCATCGCCATCGAGCAGGCCAACCCGGACGTAGATCCGACCACGCAGGCAGCCCGCATCCGCGCATACGAGGCGGGGCGCATAGATCCGTTGCCGGTTTGCGACCCGCTCCGGTGAGCGACCGGATGCACGACGAAGCCGAACGCTGGTACTACGACCTGGGGGCGCTCGCCGAGGTCGTCCAATGCAACGAGAAGCGCAGCATCACGGCCCAGCACAAAGCCGACATGGCACGGCGACGGCTCTGGGTGCTAGCTGTCTTCGTGCTGTTCGCCTCCCTGCTCCTCGCGTGGCGCAACGAGATCAGCACCGACCGGATCAACACGAGCAACGACCGGATCACCGCTACCCAGGAAGCATCCTGTCTGAGCGGGCTGGCGATCCTCACCAAGTTCAACCAGCAGCAGGACGCGCTCGCCGACCTCGAACGGACCAACCCGGACGCCGAGCTACGTGAGGCCCGCATCGAGGCTTACCGGGCGGTTCGCATCCTTCCCCTGCCGATCTGTTCGGCCCGATGACCGGAGGACGCTCATGCGCCTGGTGACCCTCGCCGATGAGTGCCGGCGTGCCGGCCTGCATGTTTTCGAGGTCGACGGCTGGCAGGGTCGTGGGCCGGATCTCGGTCAGGTCGGCGCGGTCCTCGCGCACCACACAGCGACCGGGCGCAACGCCTCGGATGCTGCTGTCGACAGGCTGCTACGTGACGGCCGCCCGGACCTACCCGGCCCGCTCGCGCAGGTAGGGCTGAACCGGGCCGGGGTCGTACGGATCATAGCTGCTGGCCGGGCGAACCATGCCGGTAGCGGGACGTGGCGTGGTGTCACCGGGAACAGTCAGGCGGTCGGTGTCGAGTCGTACAACGACGGTGTTGGCGAGGTCTGGCCGGCCGCGCAGCTCGACGCCTGGGACCAGTTGAACGCCGTGCTGCTGCGGCTGTGCCACCTACCCGCCGACGCGCTCTGCGGACATAAGGAGTGGGCGCCGACCCGCAAGATCGACCCGCGTGGCGTCGACATGCCCGCGATGCGCAACCGAGCCCGCCACCTACTCACCAACCCGCCTACAGAGGAGATCGCTGACGTGACCCCCGATCAGGACCGCAAACTCACATGGCTGTTCGATGAGTTCAGCCGTCCGTACCCGAACCTGATGGGGCTCAAGGATGCCGCCGGGAAGGTGTACGCGGATACCCCGGTCGGGGTGATGCTGTGGGCGCGGGCTGAAGCGTGGCATGGGATGCAAGCATCCCGGCAGGCTGTCGCGGAGATCGCCGGGCTGCGGGCGGCGGTGGCCGCGATGGCCGGTGGGGACTTGACCGTTGAGCAGGTGACAGCGGCGGCGAAGGACGGGGCTGCTGCCGCGTTGGACGCCCGGATCGAAAACGCCCGCGTTGAGATCACCCCGAAGGATGCCGCATGAGCAGCTATCGGCCGGTGCCTAAGGTGACCGCCGCCGCCCTCGGTGGCGCCGTGGCGAGCCTCGCCGTGTGGGGCTTGGACTCCGCTGGGGTCGAAGCCCCGCCCGCCGTAGCGGCAGCGCTCACCGCCCTGCTGGCGTTCGCCGCGGGCTACCTCAAAGCACCCGCCGGGGTTGAGGACGACGCCGGCGAGGTCGATCTTGTCTACGTGCTGCTCGTCGTCCTGCTCATCTTCGTCATCCTGGCCGTGGTCGGCGTCATCTGATGTATCAAGCAAACTTGGATCGTGTGGCGGTACATCCAAGTTTAGCGCCGGAAACTTGCATCTGACGTGGCCCACGACCACGGCCAGCGGTGCGCCTGCGTCAGCGAGCACCGGCCCGTGCCGCTAGAGCTCAACCGCCACCACGTTCGGCCTGCGGCGCTAGGTGGGCCGGACACCGACGACAATATTGAGTTTGTCGATCCGACGACGCACACCAACATCCATGAGATTTTTCGGCTGTTCGTCAGCGGCGGCCGGCGAAGCTACACGCAGATCAACGCGCTCTACGAGCAGCCGGTGAACCGCTACGCCTACGCCGTCGCGTTGCGCGGCTACGACCTGTGGCAGGCATCCCTGCTCTAGTCCCCGCCGCCCCTCTACGCGCCGCCTCAGCTCGCCCGTCCCCCCGGGCTCGAGCTGGGGCGGCGTTTCGGCGTTGTCTTACGCTCCCGTGCCACCATCGCTTCGACTATGAAGTTGCGGATCATCGCCGAACGGTCGACACCTTCCGCTTCGGCCAGCGTGTCGATATCCGCCAGCACTTCCGGGTCGAGCCGGAACGCGACCAGGGTGCGCCGGGGCGGGTAGGTGCGGGGCATCAGGAGTCCCCGGCCAGCAGCGCCGTTACGTCGCGCAACTCATCCCTGATCGCTTCGTAGACGAGTGCGTTGTCGGTGTCTCCGTCGCGGCGCAGGATGCCGGCGTCTCGCCCGTATGAGTCGGCGCGGGCTTTGAGCCAGGCCCGCAGCTCGGCCGCCTCGGCCGCCGTCATCAGGCGATCTCGCAGATGACGTCGCCGACGACCATGCAGCGAACGGCGGTGCCGAACCGGTTCTTGTGCTGGCGGCCGATCATGTCGGTGAGGACGCAGGTCCCGGTGGTCAGGTTCGGGACGAGCTGGCGGGCGGTGCCGCGAGCGTTGATGAGGCCGACGAAGTAGCGGCTGCGGTGGATGACGGTCCATGTCTGGCCGGCGATGGTGACTGTGGTGGCTGTGGTGGCTGTCTCTGTGGGCATGTGTATAGCGTATACCCATGTGTTAGACACGTCAACAGGTAGCCACAACTTCTTTCCATCACACTGCCCGGAGCGTCGACCGGCCCGGCGCGTGCGTCAGAGCCAGCACTTCGGCCGGACGGCGCGGGTCGAGCTCTGCGTGGCGGAGCAGGCCTAGCATACTGAGTGTTGTTAGAATGCCAACATGTGCAGCGTAGATGAATGCCAAAAGCCGATCTACCGTCGCGGCAGTATGTGCAACATGCACACGCTGCGAATGCGCCGCCACGGCAGCACCTCGGACGACTACGCCCGAGCGGCTATCAGTCCTGCCCGCAGAGCGGCAACGCTCCTGTCCCGCCGCGAGATTACTGACGATGGCTGCTGGCGCTGGACTGGCAACCGTGCTCGGCAACGGGTACGGAGTGATGTCGGTAAGCGGTCGAAGGCAGTATGTCCACCGCGTCTCCTACGAGTTGCACATCGGGCCGATACCCGAGGGACTCGTCATCGACCATTTGTGCCGAAACACGCGATGCTTCCGACCGGATCACTTAGAGCCGGTGTGCCAAGCTACGAACTTCCGGCGCGGCATCCACGCTAACGCCGTCGCGCACTCTACGGACAGATGTGTGCGCGACCTCCATGATCTCGTCGGTGGCAACGTCATCACGTCAAAGACAGGCAGGCGCCGATGCCGCGAGTGCTACAACGAGTGGCATCGGCAACGGAGCACGCGGCGCGCACAAGCGCCAGCTTCATACAGCCCTCAATGTTGAACGCCCCGGTGCGTGAGTTAGAGCCATGACTTCGGCGGGACGCTCGGCGCTGAGTTGTGCATAAATCTGGGTGGTCTTCACCGACTCGTGCCGCAGGAGCCGGGCGGTGGTCAGGAGGTCGTGGCCGGACGCGCGTAGCCAAGACGTACCCGCGAAATGACGAAGCTGATGTCCTGTCGCGTCGATCCCCAACGACCGCAAGTAGACCGCGACCTCCACCGATACGTGCCGGCGGGTGCACTCCCACCACAGACCGTCCCGTTGCGGCAGTAGTTCTAGGGCAGCGATGACCGAGGTGTGCGCTGGCATCGACGCCGTCCCGCCGCCTTTCGTTTCCCTGAGGAACAGCACCCCACCCGTGTCGGTGACGGTCACGTCCTGAGGTCGGAGCGCCGCGACCTCGATGCAACGGAAGCCTTGCATCGCCATGAGCAGCAGCCACGCCCGCATCCGTGGGCTGGCAGTGTCTACCGCCTTCCTGAGGTCGTCGGGGTCGATCGGTCTGGGGACGGCCCGTGGGATACGAACGGTCGGGAGCCGATCGGTCGGGTCGCTACTCAGGTGGCCTTCTTCAACAGCCCAGCGGTACAGGCCGCGTAGATGCCCGGCGTAGGCCCGGCGGGATTCGGGGGCGAGGTCGCGGGCGAGGAACGCTTCGACGTGCAGCCGGGTCGCACCCTCCACCGTCGCCTGGTGGACTTCGAGCGAGCGTTCGTAGGCGCGCAGGCAGCATTCTCGCGCGGTGATCGTGGACGGCCGGTAGCCGGCCAGGCGTAAACGGTTCAAGTAGCAGGTGATCAACATGAGGGCGGCTTTCGGTGCGCGAGGGGACGCGGCGGGTCAAGGCGCGCAAGATCGCGCACACTGTCATGATCATGACGAGCAGGGCAATAGGTGTGATCATCACGCAGCGGTGGCGAAGTGACGGTGACTATCGCGTGACTTCCGGCTGATAGTGCGCGTGCCGGTTGGCGGGGGTGGGCTCACGAAGTCAGAGACGGAGCAGTCCAACACGGCCGCGATCTTCTCCAGCTCGTCTACCGCGAACGGGCGGGCACCGCCCAGGCACCTGACTAGCGTCCGGTAGGGAAGTCCTGACGCTTTCGCGAGGCGGACGGCAGACATGCGGCCGCGTCTACCCATCTGACCGTTGACTTCCGCTGCGACTGAGCGGACGAACTCCGACGGTTCCCCACCTGACAACTTAGTTGCGCTCATGAGTGCATGGTGCACCTAGAAGACACGCCGCGCAAGAGGTTTGCCAAACCTTGTCAGGTGTGGCAATGTTTGCCACATGCCGAACCGAACCCCCCCCACCTGGCAACTGCTGGACATCGCTGCCGGTGGCCGAGCACGCGAACTACTCGCCCGCTGCCGTCGAGAGCAGATGACCTACGACCAGATCGCGGTCGTCGTCGCCGCTGACTACGGACTCACGGTCAGCCGTGAATGGGTCCGCCTCAACTGCGTACGGCTCGGGATCGGGTCCAAGGGCGTGGCCGCATGACCGCGCTCGCGCCCGTTGAGGCAGCAACGCTGGCGGAGCACGAGGCATCCGTCGAGCGCGGCCTGTCGACCTTCCTCGATGTCGGCCGGGCGCTGCTGGCGATCCGCGATGAGCGTCTGTACAGAGCCGAGCACGACACGTTCGAGTCCTACTGCCAGGACCGCTGGGCCATGACCGACCGTTACGCGCGCAACCTGATGGCCGCCGCCTCGGTCGGAACAGTTGTTCCGGTCACCAACGAGGCGCAGGCCCGCGAACTGGCTCCGCTGCTCGACCAGCCCGAACGGCTCCGCGACACCTGGCAGCAAGCGCAGGAGCAGACCGCCGGCAAGCCGACCGCCGCTGCTATCCGCTCCATAGTCCGCCCCCAGCCTGCCCAGTCGCCAGAGGCTGCCCGGATCACGCACACCACCACCGAGCGCACAGTCGAGGACTTCGTCGCCGACCGCGTCACAGGCGAGGTGCTGTCCGTCGAGGACTGGCAGCAGCAGCCGGGGCCGACTAGCGCCGACCTCACCAGCGAGGTCCACGACTCGCTTGCTGACAGCGACATCACCTACGCCGCGAACCTCCTTCGCGGCATCACCGGCACGGACCGGGGGCTGCTTTCCCTCGACCCGAGGCGCACCGCGTCGGCCCTCAGTGACGACCAGCGCGACAGCGCCCTGGCCTTCCTCGACCGGCTCCTGGCCTGGAGCACCGACGTGCGCAACGCACTGCGCCCTAACCACCTTCGGAGCATCCGATGAGCATCGCCTGGCAGAACCTGCTGTCCCGCTACATCGACCAGATGGAGGACCAGCCGCACACCGACCTCGCCCGGCAGATGGCAGACGAGCTGCTTGACAGCGATGACCCGTGGGCGCGTTCGAAGGTTGAACAGGCCGTCACCAGCCTGTGCATCAAGGCACTGAACGACGCACACAAGGACCTGCACAGCGTCACTGTCACCCTGCGGAACGGGCGTAAGCGCAAGGTCACCAGCAGCAGCGTTCGCCAGGTTCGTAACTCGCGCTCCGGGGACATCGTCGGTTTGCAGCGCGCCGACTGGTGGGCCTACGACCTCGCCGGCATCGAGGCCGAGCTAGTCACCGTGATGAACGAGACGGCTGAGTCCCGCGAGCGTGAGCAGGTGCTGCGGGCCGTTCGTGACGTGATGCGCGCGCACCCGGACTGCACCACTGCCCGTGAGGCGTGGGCCGCTGAGGGTCGCTCCGTCGATGAGATCGACCTGTCCGCCTAAACCCCGTGCGGCCACCCGGCTAGGGGTGGCCGCCGATCACCAGCCCGATCAGTCTACCGAAAGGACCACCAGCAGATGAGCATCACGCACGTCACCACGACAATCACCCTCGGGGACGACCGGCCGACGGTACAGACCTGGCCCGGGAAGCACCCGACGATCGTCCTCGGCGACGTGAAGTTCGTCGTCCTCGGCGAGGACCAGGCGTACGCGCTGATCGGTGCGCTCCGGGAGGCCGCGCGTTTCCTCGGCGGCGAGGACGCCGACCCGGGCGACCTGCGAACGACGACTGAGGCCGAAGCCGACCGCCAGGCCGAACTGTCCCGGATGTCGGCGTGACCGCCCGGACGCTCGACCTCGACAGCCTGACGTTGAAGTCCGGCGCCCACGACAACATCGCCGACGGTGCATGTCTGCTCGAGGTCGCTTCCTACCTGGCAGGTGAGCGCTGGACGGACCACCCGAAGTGCGTCAGCCCGGTGCTCGGCGCTTACGGCCGCAGACTGAACGACGGCCTGCCCGACGACCCGAGGCAGCAGCTCAAGGCATTCCTGCCCGCGATGCTCAACACCGCCGGTGACGGGCTCGACGGCGCCCGCGCTGAGATGGCGCGCAAGACCCTCATGGGCGCCTGGCTGCCGGCGTGGCTGCGCCTCGCCGAACTGCACGACCTGGCCGCGCAGTCGGAGGCCGCTGTCGATCTCACCGATCAGGACCTCAGGGACGTCCAGGTCAAGATCCGGGCTTCGACGTGGCTCGCACGCACCGAAGCCCGCAAGGATCTGCGGTCGAAGATCCGTGAGGAGATGCAGCGCATCGGGGTGAAGTCCGCTGTCGCTGCTGGCGCTGTCGCTGGCGCTGACGCTGACGCTGTCGCTGTCGCTGCCGCTGGCGCTGTCGCTGGCGCTGGCGCTGTCGCTGGCGCTGACGCTGTCGCTGTCGCTGCCGCTGCCGCTGGCGCTGTCGCTGACGCTGTCGCTGTCGCTGTCGCTGACGCTGACGCTGTCGCTGTCGCTGCCGCTGGCGCTGCCGCTGTCGCTGACGCTGTCGCTGCCGCTGACGCTGTCGCTGTCGCTGTCGCTGCCGCTGCCGCTGGCGCTGTCGCTGCCGCTGCCGCTGCCGCTGTCGCTGCCTCTGACAGGCGTGACTCCGTCTACAACGCCGTCTACCGGGCGGTGAGCGCGCACTACGAGACGAGCGACAGCCTCGCCCCCCTCCGGGCACTGCGTGACCAGCAGCAGCTCGAGGCCGTCGACCTGTTCGGCCGGATGCTCGCTCCGGTGCCGGCATGACCGCCCCGCCGGTGATCGTCACCGTTCCCTCGAAGCTCGGCGCCGTCGAGGTCTGCGTCCGCCACGAAGAGTGGGCCGTCGAGGTCGATGTCCGCCCGGCGGGGACCGGGATGTCGTGGACGCCGATCGTCCTGATGGGCGGCACGTTCACGGTCCGGCCGTCGTGACCGCCCGTGCCGGTGGTGGTGATCCTGCCGTCTACGGATGGTCGGACGCCGGCCTCGTCGACTCTGACCGTGATGAGGCTCGTAGCGCCCGCTTGCACTCCCTGTCGTTGGGCGACTGGCATCCGTCGGACTGCTCCTGCCGGCCGTGCCAGGTGGAACGCAGCGGGCTGACCGACGCTGAGATCCGGGGTGCGACGTGACGCGGCCCGAGCAGAAGCACTACCTCAGCGTCCGACTCGAGAAGAACTGCGACGAAGCGGACGTGGCGCTGAGCATCGAGTGTCAGTCGCCCGAAGGCGCATCGTGTCGCCTGACCTGTCCAGAGGGTTGCGAGGAGTACGGCGAGGACCACCCGCACCTGCTCGCTTCGACGAACGACTACTGCAACGCCGTGGAGTGGATCGAGAACGACGACGAGTCGTTGCACCTGTCGTACAGCGGTGACCCCACCGGCTCGTTCCCGTTGCACAACGGCACAGAGGTCGATGTCATCTGGGAGGGCGACTACTACTCGTGGCGACTGTCCGCCGACTCTGACACGGGCGGTACCGCATGACTCACGCGGCCGGGATCATCAGCCTGCTCGCCGTCCTCGCCTGGCTCCTCCCCGCACTGTTGCGTGAGATACGTGGGGCGCACGAGCGTGGGTTGGATCGGGTGCACACCGGGCGGTCATGGACAGCGAGGGAGGAGCGGTGAGCGAGCGTTGCGTCTGGACGCGGCAAGGCCGCGGACACCTACTCGGATTCGGCGGGGAGCGCTGGATCGCTTGCGTCGCGTGCGGCTGGCAGTCCCGGGTGTATCGGCGACGTCTGTCCGCGCTACTGCTGGGGATGCCCGCTTGGTTCGATCACCGACCGGACTCCGGCGGCACCCCATGACCCCGCTGGCTGTCGCTGGCCTCCTCACCCTCATCCTGCTCGCGGTCGGCATCCACCCGTACGTCGTGCTCCTGTTCTTGGGTGCGTTCGGGCTCGGCTGGTCGTTGACACTGCTCGACCGGGAGTACCAGCGATGAGCGCCCGTCGTGCGTGGGCCTTCTATGACCGCCGGACCGGCGAGCGCTGTGGCATGGCTGTTGCGGGGACGACGCGGGAATGGGCCGAGAAGGAACTGGCCGGGCTCCGTGAGCGTGACGCGAAGGGCGGTCGCCCTGACATGCGCGATCTGATCCCGCATCTCGACATCGTGGAACTGACCGCTCAAACGTGGGGCAGCAACCCGGGCGACGTGATCGCTACACCCGCGGGCGGCACCGCATGACCGTCATCGAGTTTTTGGCCCGCCATCCGGTCGGCGCCATCCTGGCCTGCGCCGCCCTAGTGCTCACGTCCAGCCTCGTCATCTGCTTGAGCGCAGCCGTTGACGCTGACCGGGCGGGGGTGGAGTGGTGAGCATTCACACGCTAAAGACGTGGCCTCCGTTTTGGGAGGCTGTCGCGTCGGGCGTCAAGACCGTCGAGATACGACTCGACGACCGTGGCTTTAGCGTCGGGGACGTTCTCGTCCTGCGCGAGTGGGACGTCCTTCTCCGCGACTTCACCGGCCGCTCATGCGAGCGCCTTGTGACCCACGTCTTGTGTGGCGAGCGGTGGGGTCTGCGCGAAAAGTTCGTCGCGCTCTCGCTCGCCCCCTGGCCTACTGGCGGCCCGTCGTGACCGCCTTGAGCTCCGCCGCCCGTGCCGGAGCCGAAGCCACACGGGCGGCGGTTCCAGCCGCTCTGAACGCTGAGGGAGCGTGCGCCGGACCATGCGCCTACGGCGGGTGTGGCAGGGCCGGCATGCAGGGATGCGGCGGGTGCTGCTACTGCCTCGGCGGATGCCAGGTGCAGTGGGAGAACGAGCAGAGGCCGAGCCCATGACCGGCACCTGCTCCTGGGCGGCCTGCGACAAGCCTGCCACCGCGGTCGCTGACACCTGGCTGATGTGCCGGCCGCACCTCGCTGAGCATCACACGCTCGCCGCCGAAGAACACCGGCCGGCAGCGTTGGACGAGTTGGACGCTGCTGTCCGCGACCTGAACCGGCGTGGCTGGACTGACCGGCAGATGGCGAACGCGACCGGGACCACATGGACACAAGTCCGGAACCGGCGCCGGAAGATGGGACTCCGGTCGACCTCGGCAACCCCGGCCGGCTGCGGGACCCGGTCCGGCTTCGCCCGGCATCGTGCCGCCAACGAGCCACCGTGCTCGGAATGCCGGAACGCGCAACGGACGTACGACGCCGCCCGGTACAAGGCGAGGCGGGCGGCGTGACCCTCGCCCCACCGTTCGCCTACTACGGCGGCAAGACGACCCTACACCGGCCAGGGCAACCACAGCGCCGAGCGCAACGACCGCCGCACCGAGGTCCTGTGGTCGAACCGTCCCCTCGGCTCAGATCACCTGTTCGGCGGTGCGGCGTGAGCACACGTAGCGGCGCCCGGGTCTACCGGCGGGCACCGAAGCCGATGGCCGACAGGACCTGCCCTCACTGCCAGCAGGTCGTAACCATCTTGGAGTCCGGTCGTCGACGCACCCATCAGATGGACGGCGTGCGATGCACCGGCAGCGGCATTGCGGTCGACGGTGGCGCCCGCGTCACGTTCGACCCTGACGAGGTCGACGCCGCCATCCGGGCCTCACTGACGACCCGAGCGGGCCGCGCTAACCCTTGGTCGGGCAAAGCATGAGCGCCGACGACCGCACACATTACGTCGGCGACGGCTACGCCAGCCACCCGGCGCACCACGGGCCTTGCATCCGAGCGCTCGACGGCGACAGGGAGCCGCTCGGGTACTGCACCGACTGCTACCAGGACATAGACCCGACGCCATGCCCTGAATGCCAGCTCGGGGACTGCGACTACTGCCTCGGGCGCGTATGGGACCGGGACGGCTACACCGACTGCCCTTGCGCTGAGGCGGGGCACCCGTGACGGCGGCCGGCCCGTGCCCCCGATGCGGCGCACGGGTCATCAACCCGCGCAGTAACCAGCCCATGAACACGCATCACCCCGTCCTATCCCACCGGCTCACCTGCACCGCCCGACCAATGGAGGTTCCGATGCCCAACACTGTCCTGCGCGGCCCCGCCGACGCTGACCACTACCGAGTCAAAGTGGGGCGCTACGGCGACCGTTGGTACACCGACCCGTTGCCCGCCTGCGAAGTCGCCCCCGCCGTCACCGAGGGCTCCGACACCTGGCCCAGCGTCAGCGCGATCAAGAACGCCAGTAGCAACGACTGGACGTTCGTCGGACTTAAGCGGGTCGCGCTCGCCCTCGCCGAGAAGCCCGACTGCCTCAACAGCCTCGAATACGACGCCCTCTACGAGCGGCTCAAAGCCATCAACAAGCTGGGGCTGAAGCAGGCACAGGACCGTGGCACCAACGTCCACACCTACCTAGAGTGCGGTCTGCGCGGGCAGCCGGTGAAGGCATGGATGGACGGTGAGCCGGGGTCGGAGTATCTCCCCGCCGTCCGCTCCTTCCTCAGCACCCACCAGCCGGAGATGGTCGCCGCCGAGGTGGTCTGCATCAACCGCGGACTGCACGGCATCGGCTACGGCGGCACCAGCGACGGGCTGATCCGCATCGACGGCAAGACCTACTGGGTGGACTGGAAAAGCCGGGGTGCCGACAGCGACCACAGCGCCTACCCGGAGGAGTCGGCGCAGCTCGGCGGCTACGCCAGCGCCGACTACATGCTGGTCGAGGGACCGGACGGACCGGAGCGCCAGCGGCTGCCCGAGGTCGACGGCGGGCTGATCGTCAGCATCAAGCCCGACGGCGTCCGGCTCTACCCCATCGACCTAGGCAAGGCTGCTGCCCACTTCAAGTCCCTGCACGCATGGTGGGTCGCCAAGCTCGCCGCGAAAGCCGCCATCGGCAAGCCGCTCGCTCCCCGCGCCCTCCCCAGCACCCAGCCGCTAGACATCCTGCTCGCCGCGAGCCTGACGGGTACCGCCGACGAACTGATGGCCCTGTACCAGCGGGCTGTCACCGAGGGCCGGTGGACCGACGAGGTGAAGGCAGCGTTCAGCGCCCGTAAGCAGCAACTGACCGCGTCGGCGACCGCCGCCTGAGACTCCCGCCGCCGGTCGGGCCTCACCGGCACCCAACCCCAACCCCATCACAGAGAGCAGGACCGCACCATGAGCAGCATCTGGGACGACCCGGACTTCAAGCCGAGCGACAGCGAGTTCGTCAAGTTCACGAACGTCGGGGACAGCGTCGCCGGCCACATCACCAGCATCGGCCGTAAAACATGGGATGACGGCAGCGTCAGCCCACAGCTCGACATCACCGACGACCAGGGCGAGGACAAGATCCTCACCGCCGGCCAGGTCCGGTTGAAGCTGGCGCTCGCTGAGCAGCGCCCGGAGATCGGCGACCACCTGAGCGTCACCCTCACCGAAGTCCAGCGGCGCCCGGGCGGCAAAACACTCAAAGTCTTCGACGTGACCGTGATCCGGGGTGGCAAGGCGAAGGCCGCGGCGGGCGCGAAGGCCACCCCGGCGCCGGCCGATGACTCCGAGCCGCCGTTCTAGACGAGGTCCGCCGGGCCGGGTGTTGACGCACCCGGCCCGGCACTCAACCACCGACCCCAACCCCATCACGAGCAGAAGGCGGCAGCACGGATGCTCCCACCAGGCACCGACCTCGACGACGACGCCCTCGCCGCACACATGACCACCCTCGACGAGCCGGCGCTCTCAGACCTGATCGCCGCCGTAGACGCCGCCGAAGTGCTCAGCAAAGCCCGGACGATCAGCATGGGCGCCGCCGCCCTCTGGTACGCCACAAAGCTCGGCTGGCCTGTCTTCCCGTTGAAGCCCCGCGGCAAGAAGCCGATCACCGCCCACGGCTTCAAAGACGCCACCGTCGAGGTCGGGCAAGTCACCGCGTGGTGGGAGCGGTGGCCTGACGCGAACATCGGTATCCCGACCGGACCGGCCGACACCGGCGGCTGCGGCTACGACGTCGTGGATCTCGACGGCCCGGCTGGCATCCGGGCGTGGTCGACAATCAAGCACGCGGAATGCACGCCCGGTTGCTGCGACGTTCAGTTCTGCCCTGCGCCAGGACCGTTTGACATTCGCGCTCACGCCTTCACTCCCGGTAACGGCGTGGAACGAGGACCGGGCCGTCATCTTTATATTCCCGCGACCGGCAAAGGCAACGCCGCCGGCATCGGCGGGGAAGCCATCGACTTTCGGGGGCGAGGGGGATTCGTTGTCGCTCCACCGAGCGTTGGACTGTCCGGCGCCCGCTACTCCTGGCTCACCCGACCCGCGATGCCTGGTGCAGCGGAGCCGGTCGCGTGAACCTCGACGCCCGCTACTGGTCCAAGGTCGCCATCACCGAAGGCTGCTGGACGTGGGCCGGATGCCTCAACACCTCAGGCTACGGACTGTTCCGGTTCGCTGGTCGATCACGGCTTGCCCACAGGCTCAGCTACGCCCACGCCTACGGGCCGATCCCTGACGGACTCGTCACAGACCACCTATGTCGCAATCGAGCGTGCGTCCGGCCGGACCATCTAGAGGCTGTCACCCGTGCCGAGAACAACCGTCGAGCCGTTCGCATTCGGCCTACGTCGTGCGTGAACGGCCACGCATACACCGATACCAACACGACATGGCAGTCGACTGGCGTCATCCAATGTCGAACCTGCCGCAAGGCTCAGAGCGCGGCGTACTACCGCCGCAAGGTCCGGCCCGCGATGCCCCTGTGACCGCCGTCGACCCGTTCGCCGTCATCGAAGCCGTCTTCCCCCGCGCCAAGCCCACCCCCGCGGCCCGCCCGGCCATCCTGCTCGGTAGCGCCGCACCCGACACCGCCTACGCCGCATCCGCGCTCGAACAGGAAGCCCAACGGGTCATCGACGCCCCCGAAGGCACCCGCAACCACGCTCTCAACCGGGCCGCATACAGCCTCGGCCAGCTCGTCGCAGGCGGCGCCCTCGACGAAGCCGACGTCGTCGACACCCTCAGTCACGGCGCCCGCCAGGCCGGCCTCGAAGACCGCGAGATCCGGCTCACCATCGCCTCCGGTCTAGCCGGCGGGCAAGCCACACCGCGAGGCGTACCGGCGCCCGTCGATGTCGACTCCTGGCTCCGGGCGCTGCCAGTAGCCGAACGACCGGCCGAACGCATCGACCCGGAGACCGGGGAAGTCCTCGGCGCCGACCCGGAGGACGACGCAGCGGCGCTCTCGGCCCTCATCCGGGAACGACTCCCCACCCTCGACTGGCAAGCTCTGTGGGACGACGACAGCACCGAAGAATGGATCATCGAGCCGCTACTACCCGCCCGGCGGCTCGTCGCCCTCTACAGCGCCCCGAAGGTCGGCAAGAGCCTGCTCATGCTCGAGCTGGCCGTCGCCATCTGCACCGGCCGGCCGGTCCTCGGCGTCAACATCGACCGGCCGCGGCGGGTCCTCTACGTCGACTTCGAGAACGACCCGAAAGCCGACATCCGGGAGCGGCTGCAAGCCATGGGGGTCGGCCCGGCCGACCTCGGCTGGTTGCACTACCTCTCATTCCCGACCCTCAACGCCCTCGACAGCGACCTCGGCGGGCGGGAGCTCATGGCCGCCGTCGCCGAATACCAGTGTGAGGTCGTCGTCATCGACACCGTCAGCCGCAGCATCGCCGGGGAGGAGAACGAAAACGACACCTGGCTGTCGTTCTACCGGCACACCGGCCTACGGATGAAACAGCAAGGCATCGCCATGGTCCGCCTCGACCACGCCGGCAAAGACGAAAGCAAAGGGCAGCGCGGGGGCAGCGCCAAGAGCGGCGACGTCGATGCGGTCTGGCGGATGAGCCGGCTCACCGACGACAGCTACCGCCTCGACTGCGAAGCCGCCCGGATGCCGATCCACGAGAAGACCCTCGTCCTGCACCGGGAGATCGGCCCGCTACGCCACCGGGTCGACGCCGAAGGCCGGCAGGCATCGGTGCGGATCAAGGTCGACAAGGCCGTCGAAGTCCTCGACAAAGCCCGCACCCCGAACGACGCAGGCCGCCCGACGATCACCCCGATCATCCGGGCGGCGGGCCTGAAACTCGGCACGAAGCTGCTCGGCGACGTCCTCTCGATCAGGCAGAACAGGCCGTATTCCGCTGTCCCCGAGGTCGGGGACAGCGCCCCCTCAGAGCACCTGTCCCCGATGGTCGGGGACAGCCCGGGACAGTCGGAGGCTTTCGATGCATAACCGCAGGTCAGAGCGTTATGACGCTGTCCCCGATGCTCGGGGACACCCCGGGACAGGTCCTCTGAGGGCACCTGTCCCCGTCCCCCTCTCCCTAGGAGGGGGACAGGTGCTCGGGACAGGTCAGAACAGGGGACAGAGCGACCCCGTGGAGGTGGCCCGATGGTGAACAGGAGCAAAGCCAAGGGCACCGCCGCCGAGAGCGCCGTCGTCGCCGAGCTGGTCCGGCGGGGGTGGCCGCACGCCGAACGCCGCACCCTGTCCGGCTCCTACGACAAGGGGGACGTCGCTGGCGTCTACGGCATCGCCGGGGCTGCGGTAATCGAGGTCAAGAACGAGAAGGCCCACGACCTCGCCGGCTGGCTCGCCGAAGCCCTCACCGAACAGCGCAACGCGAACGCTGCGGTCGGCGCGGTCGTCGCGAAGAAACGCGGGACGACGAACGTCAGCGACTGGTACGCGGTCCTCACCTTCGGGCAGCTCTGCGACCTCCTCGCCGCGGCGGGCTACCGATGACCCAGCCGATGGCCCACCCCGACCCCGACGGGGAGCAGGACGACACCTGGGCGTGGAGCGGCGACGCCTACAACAGCGAACCCCACCCGGTCCGCGCCCTCCATGACACCCGAGGCTCTCGCCGCCCGCGACGACATAGAGACCAGCCGATGACCGCCGACGGGTACTACGTCGAAGCCGACATGGCCGACCTGCACGAATGGCAAAACCGCCACGCCGACCTCGCTGCGACCCTCCGCACCATCCTCGCCATGTGCCAGCACACAGAGCAGCACCATCCCGGCGGACCCGCCCATCTCGCCCGGAGCATCCGCGAGGTCATCGAACAAGCCACCGAATGGCCCGGACGGTGAGCGCGGTCCCGGCCGAGATCACGAAGGCCCATCACGTCGTAGACATCTCCGGTCTGGTCTGGTTCGTGGTCCATGACGGCGGGATGGTCACCCGAGCCGACTACGGCGGAATCAAGAGCGCCGGGATTCAGTGGCTGTGGGACAACTTCGGCCCGCTGTACGTCTTCGACGCCGCAGCATGGTGGCACACGGAACACCGCGAGCGACGCGCCGAGAGGTCAGTGTGAACCTTCGTTGCCAGCGATGCGACTGGAGGCCAGACCCAGACGCCGACGAGGACAGGGCAACGCAGTTCGACGCCCACGCTGTCAGCGCCGGGCATCCCCGTTGTATCTGCTGCGGACAGAGCCTCACCGAGCACGAGCCGCAGGTTTGTGAGCAGGACTTGACCTCAACCAGAGCCGACCTCGCCCTCATCGTGACTTTGTGGGCCGAGCTCCCCGCCCATCTCGGCCAGCCCTCCGGGCAGACCTTCGGCCGGCGCGGCGGGGATGAGCACACGCTGCCCGGCGGGACGATCATGGCGATGCTCGGCCCGGGCAACGACGGCCACAGGCCGCGGCAGCTCACGAAACTCGACCGGGAGCGCGGCGAGGAAGGCCGCGAGCACAGCATCGACAACGACCCCAGCGACCCACCCAGCGTCCACTGGTCCCTACTGTCATGGGCGCTCGACTGGGCTGAGGCTCGGGACGACACGCTCGACCCCACCTTCGACGGAGTAGCCGGCTACCTCGAGGTTCAGTCACGATGGGCCGCGAACACGCACGACGCCTTCGACTCCTACGCCACCGAGATGCGATCCCTACGCCTCCAACTTGAGGCCGTCACCGGGCGCACCCGCAAACCCACCAAGGCCGGGGCATCGTGCTTCGAGTGCGGCAACGACCTTGTCCGACGGGTGATCCCCTACACGGCCGAGGCCACGGTCTACCAGTGGTGGGTGCCTGGCGCCGAAGGTCCGCTGCCAGCGCACCTGATCGAGCCGACCGAACGGACCGGCGAGATCGAAGAAGACCACGCGACCTGTTCGGCCTGCCGTGAGCAGTACACCGAAGCCCGCTACCGGCTGGCCTGCCGGAACGCAGCCCAGGACGCGAGCCGCATCGACGTCGAGGGCGAGGCGTACGCGACCCCAGAGTCATTGGGCCGGGAGTTGCAGCGCAGCCCCCACACGCTGAGGGTGTGGGCGCAACGCGACGGCCTGTGCTCATGGGTCCAGCGCGGCGGCGTGGTGTTCGTCCACGTCGATGGCGTCACGGCGGCACACGACGAGCGCAAGACACGCCGACGGACAGCCTAACGCCATGAATGACAACGGTGTGCTTATATCTGGGGAGTTGGCACACCTGTCCCCCGAGCACGAACGGGAGGCAGCCGGTGACCGTCGCCCTCCCCACCATCACCGAATGCGACCGGCGCCTACTCGCACTCTGGGCCAGGTACGAGCAAGCCGACCTTGATGGGGACCGTGAGGAAGCCGACCGGGCATACCGGCTGCTCGACCAGACGCTCGAGTTGCGCTCGACACTGGCGCACCCGTGACATGGCAGCCCGACGAGTGTGCAGCACGCCTTCATGCCCCACCCTGACCGACGGTGGCCGCTGCGCCGCCTGCCGCACCAACGCCGACCAGCAGCGCGGGACAGCAGCGCAACGCGGCTACAAAGGACCAGGACACCGACGCTTCAGGGCCGCGGTACTACGTCGCGACCCGACCTGCACGGTGTGTGCAATGGCACGCAGCACGGTCGCTGACCACTACCCGACCAGCCGCCGCGACCTCGTGGCGCTCGGACGCGACCCCGACAACCCGAGAGCAGGGCGCGGTCTGTGTAAGCCCTGTCATGACCGTTCGACTGCACGTCACCAGCCCGGAGGGTGGGCCGACAGGGCGTGAGACGGGGTGGGGGATGGCCCAAGATCATCCCCTGAGCCAAGGACCGAGGGTGAGGGCGGTCGCATTGCTAAGTCCTGAGTCGCTTTCGCGCGATTAGGTGAACACAATGAGACCCCGGCGAGTGCGCAAACACTCCCCGGGGCGTGGCCCGACTGGATGAGAGTCGAACATGGATGAGCGTACGTGCCTTCTCTGCTCGGGCGTGCTGCCGCCACCGGGCCGCGGTCGCCGGCGAATCTACTGCTCTCGCGAGTGCAACCAGCAGGCTCAGGACCAGGTGGCGTTGGCCCGGGCCGGGCGGCTCGGGAGTTGCTTAGAGCGGACATCCTCTGCTTGACGTGTGGCGCGTCCCTGGCAGCGAGACGTGCCTCGCGCTTCTGCTCGAAGCGGTGTGCTGACATCCACCGAGGCTTCGTCCGCCCCGTCCCGCTGGCGGAGTTAGTCTGCGCCTTGCCGGGTTGCGAGGTCAGGTTCGTCCCAGTCGCGGACCGGACGCGTTGCTGCTGCGAGTCGCATGGCAAGAAGCTGTGGAAGGTGCGGGCGCGTGCGGAGGGTCGGCAAGGTCGAACGCGGCCTGGACGGACAAGAAGCGGGACGCCTACCACAAGCGCCGAGCGATGAAGAAGGGCGCGAGCACCGGTGAGCCGGTGCGCTTCACGGAGATCGCGGAGCGCGACAAGGGCCTGTGCCACATGTGCGGCAAGCGGATGGGAAGGCAGGTCTGGCCGCATCCGCTGAGCCCGTCCCTAGACCACGTCATCCCGCTTAGTCGGGGTGGAGTCCACGACCCCACGAACGTGCGCTTGGCGCACTTGGGCTGCAACGTCGCGAAGGGCAACCGCGGCGGTGGCGAGCAACTATTACTCATCGGCTGACCGGACGGAGTTCGTCGTGGACCTCGCCCCGCGCGGCCGTCGTCTCTGGGCCAGTCTGCTGGTTCAGGACGAGGGCCTGAAGGACCTGAAGAACCCGATGCGTGAGGTTGCTCTCTCGGCGTGCCGGACTGCTGACCGGGTGGAGCAGTTGGAGGTACTGGCCCGAACGACTGACCCGGTGGTTGAGGGCAAGTCGGGGCTGATGATCCATCCGGTGCACGCGGAGGTCCGGCAGCAGTCAGCATTGCTGGCACGCCTGGTCGCGGCGCTGCGCCTGCCGGACCAGGCGTCGGGGAAGCGTCCGCAGCACCGCCAGGTCCGCGGGGTGCAGCAGCCGAGCGCCGTGTCCTCTCTTGACCGGGCTCGGGCCGCGAAGTCGTCCTAGTGTTCCGCCCGCTGTTCGACGAACACGTCTGCTCGCTCGGTTACGAGGTCGCGGATTGGATAGTCGCGCACTGCTGCTATGGCCCGGGTGACTTGCAGGGCCAGCGCATCGAGATGGATGACGAGTTCTTGGCCTTCCTCGTCGCGGCGTACCGGATCGACCCGACGTCGGGCCGGAAGCTGTACGACGAGGCGGTTCTGTCCCGGCCGAAGGGCCGCGCGAAGACTGAGCTGGCCGGCTGGATCGTGTGCGCTGAGGCGTTCGGCCCGGTGCGCTTCGACCGTTGGGACGATGAGGGGCAGCCTGTCGGGCGTCCGGTCGTCTCGCCGCTGATCAAGGCCCTGGCGACGGAGGAGTCGCAGGCCACCGCCGCTTTCTCCGTCGTCGCGTTCATCGCGGGTGACTGGGGCAAGGAGCACCATCCTGAGGTGTATGGCGGGGTGTCGGGTGCCCGGCAGTACCAGTCCGCGACGGCGCTCTACCTCCCGCACGGCGGGGAGATCCGGGCGTGTACGGCTGGTGCGGCGTCGAAGGACGGCGGCAAGGAGACGTTCGTCGTCGCGGATGAGTCGCACTTGTACGTGCTGCGTGAGCTGAAGGCGATGTACGGGACTGTGCGCCGTAACTTGGGGAAGCGGAAGCTCGCCGAACCGTGGCTGATGCAGACGACGACCGCCTACAGGCCAGGGGAACAATCCGTCGCCGAGGAGACGTTGACGGCCTGGCGTAAGGGCGAGCTGAGTCCGAGCGTGCATGTCGATCACCGCGAGGCTAAGGGCCGGGTGGACATCACCGACCACGATCACACGCTCCGGCAGTTGCGCTACGTCTACGGTGACGCGGCTGAGTGGATGGACCTTGAGCGGATCTACCGGGAGATGCTGGACCCACGTTCCTGCCCGGATGAGGCGACCGCGGCCCGCTACTTCCTGAACCGCGCGATGAGCACGGTTGATGCTTGGATCGCGAAGGACGTAGCGGAGCGGCAGGTCCGCGCGGGTGACGTGGTGGCGGCCGGCGAGGCGATCACGCTGGGTTTCGATGGCAGCCTGAACGATGACACGACGGTGCTGCGTGGCTGCCGGATGTCGGATGGCTTCCGGTTCCGGATCGGTGCGTGGCCGAAGCCGGACGGCGCGGCGGGGATCGGCTGGGAGGTCCCTCGCGTCGATGTGCTGGCGACGGTCAGGGAGGCGTTCGGACGGTACGACGTGGTCCGGGCGTACTTCGACCCGCACGAGTGGCGTTCGGACATCGACTCGCTTGCCGAGGACTTCGGTGATCGGGTCATCTCGTGGGAGACGCGCCGGGATGTGCAGATGGCCGCCGCGCTGGACCGCTTGCACGCCGACCTGAGCAACGGCGTCACCTGGCACGACGACGACCGGCTCGCCCTGGAGCATTACGGCAACGCCTACGTGCGCCGCAAGGGTGGGCACCGGTTGATACGCAAGGAGTACCCCGGCAGTCCACGCAAGATCGACACGGTCGTAGGTGATGCGCTCGCCTACGAGGCGAGGGCCGACGCCATCGCCGCCGGCTGGGGACAGCGCAAGGCGGGACTCACGCGCGTAACTGGTCGCACTGCGGCCTACTAGCGAAGGAGGCGGCGTGGACCCTTTCGTGCCGCTTTCCCCGGACTGGTGGGTCGCCCGCTTGTACCAGCGTTTGCAGGTGCAGCGCGCCGAGTTCGAGTTTTACGACGCCTACTACCGTGGGGTTCATCCGCTACCTTGGTTGGCACCGCAGGCCAGGAACGAGTTCCGCCGGGTGCTCCAGATGTGCCGGGCGAACTATATGGGTTTGGTGTGTGACGCGACGGCCGAGCGGTTGCAGCCGGAAGGCTTCCGGGTCGGTGACAGCGAGTCGGCCGATGTCGACTCGTGGCGTATCTGGCAGGCAAACGGCCTTGACACCTACATCGACCAGGCGATCCTTGAGTCGCTTATCGGCGGCCAGTCCTTTGTTCTGGTCGCCCCTAACGCCGACGACCCGAGCACCCCGCGTATGTGGGCGGAGCATCCCACGCAGGCCGTGGTGGAGTACGTGCCCGGCATGGGTCGGCGCGAGCGCGCTGCCGGGTTGAAAGTGTGGGATGACGACTGGACCGGGCATGTTCACGCGACGCTGTACCTGCCTGCCGGTCTGTTCAAGTTTCAGGCACGCCGGTCGCAGTCGGGACTAATGCCGACCGTCCCGGTGTGGGAGCGACGCGAGGTCGACGGTGAGGAGTGGGGCGTCGGGAATCCGCTGGGCATGGTTCCGCTCGTCGAGCTGGCGAACAACCCTCGACTTTTGACCGGGGGTGTCTCCGAGCTTTCTGATGTGGTCGATGTTCAGGACCGTGTGAACAAGACACTGGCGGATCGGCTGATCACGCAGGACTTCGGTGCGTTCCCGCAGAAGTGGGCGGTGGCGTGGCCTGATGAGGATAACGAGGGCAACCCGACCCCGCCGATTGATGTCGGTCGGAACCGGATGGTCACGACGTCTGTGGCTGAGACGAAGTTCGGTCAGTGGGATGCCGCGCCGCTCGACCCGTACAGCGCGGCGAAGCGTGAGGATGTGAAGGACATCGCTTCCCGCACCCGCACCCCGGCGCAGTACCTGCTGGGTGAGATGAGCAATGTCAACGGCGAGACGCTGAAGGCGTCGGAGTCGGGTCTGGTGTCGAAGTGCCGACAGCGGATGCGTACTTTCGGCGAGGGACTGGAGGACGCCGTGCGCCTCGCACGTCAGGCCGCTGGGTTGCCGGTGGATGCGAGTATGGAGACGGTGTGGCGTAACCCGGAGTTCCGTACCGAGGGCGAGGTCACTGACGCGGCGGTGAAGAAGTTGCAGTCCGGTATCGCTTCGCTCCGTCAGGCGCGGGTGGACGTTGGCTACTCCGAGACGCTGATCCGCCAACTCGAGCAGGACGACGCGGATGCGGCGACCGATCCGACGCTTGAGCGGATCGCCCGGGACTTGACCGGCGGACAGGGTGCTGCCTGACGCTGCCGCTGAGTACTACCGGCAGCAGCAGCGCACCACCGTCGCCACGATCGCTGCGACACGCCGAGCCTGGGGTGGGATGGGGCAGGACTTCGATGCTTCTTGGCGGACGGTCGGCCCGCGGCTAGTTCTGCTGACCGCAGCAGCGCAACTCGGGGCGGCACGGGACGGCGTGGACTACATCCCACGGGTCCTAGCCGAGACAGGTCAGGTTGATGATCCGGTAGCCGCAGTGAATCCCCGGGCGTTCGCCGGGGTTGCTGGCGACGGTAGGCCGCTCGGCTCGCTGCTGTACGGCGCGGTCGTATCTGCGAAGACCGCGCGGGTGCAGAGCTCGGGCGCGGCGTTGTTGGCCGGCCGGGCGTGGCTGGACATGGCTGTGCAGACCGCTGTTGCGGACGCTGACCGCGGAGCCGTCGGGGCTGGGATCGCCGCCCGCCCCCGGGTGCGCGGCTACGTGCGGATGCTGAACCTGCCGTCATGCTCACGGTGCGCTGTCCTGGCAGGTAAGTGGTTCGGCTGGAACAAGGGCTTTCAGCGGCACCCGAGATGCGACTGCCGACACATCCCGGCGCCGGAAAGCATGGCCGGCGCCCTCACCACCGACCCGCGTAAGGCGATCGAAGCAGGGCAGGTGACCGGGCTCAGCCGGGCTGACCGGCGGGCGATCGTCGAGGACGGCGCCGACGTTGGGCAGATCATCAACGCGCAGCGCGGGATGCAGACCGCTCAGGTAGCAGGCCGGACCGTGAAGCTGACGACAGAGGGCACAACGGTGCGCGGCTCGTTCGGCCGGCAGTTCGCCTCGACCGCCCAGCGACCACCGGGGGAGCGATACCGACGGGCAACCGTCCCTCGTCTGCGTCCCGAGACGATCTACGCCGAGGCCAAGGATCGCGCTGACGCGATCCGGCTCCTCACGAGGTTCGGCTACCTCACCTAAGACGTCCCCGTCCAGGCGGCGGGGTTGCACCACCGAGGCCCCAGGAGGGCGCATGTCAGAGCAGGCAGCAGAGCAGCAGGCACCATCCGATCCCGCGCCCCAGGAGGGCCAGGAGCCGGTCGAACCGAAAACTTTCGACGCTGACTACGTCGCGAACCTTCGCAAGGAGAGCGCGAAGTACCGGACTGAGGCGAAGGCCGCGGCGGTCGAGTTGGACAAGGTGCGTTCGGCCAGCCTGTCCGAGGCTGAGAAGGCGGTCGCCGAGGCTGAGAAGCGCGGTCGCTCGGCGGCCGCAACCGAGTTCGGTCAGCGTCTGGTTCGCTCGGATTTTGTCGCCGCGGCAGCCCGGCGTAACGCCGAGTTCGACGCGGCGGCTGTGCTCGACGACCTCAACCTTGCCCGTTTCGTCGGCGAAGACGGGGAACCTGACACTGCTGCGATCGGTAAGGCTGTTGAGCGGCTCGTCCCTGAGTTGTCCGCCGGCTCCCCGCGTCCCCCGTCGTTCGACGGTGGCGCACGCACGACTCCACCCCCTGCGGTGGATATGAACACCGCTCTGCGCCGGGCCGCCGGCCGGGCGTGATTCCGCAGCACCGGCACGGCGTCGGACTGCTGCTCTTCCAGTTGACCTAGGAGGTCATCGCCGTGCCTTTCAACAACGTCATTTCGCGCACCAGCGCACAGGCTCAGATCCCAGAGGTTGTCAGCAACGACATCCTCGCCGGTCTGACCAACCAGTCCGCCGCTCTGACCCTGTTCCGGCAGGTCCGTATGGCGTCGAATCAGACCCGCATGCCGGTCCTGTCGGCGCTGCCGACCGCTTACTTCGTGAACGGTGACACCGGTCTGAAGCAGACCACTGAGGCCGCCTGGGCGAACAAGTTCCTCAACGTCGAGGAGCTGGCGGCGATCGTCCCGATCAGCGAGGCCGTCTTGGACGACTCGGGCTTCGACGTGTGGGGCTCGATCATGCCGCTGCTCACCGACGCGATCGCGCGTGCGGTCGACGCCGCCGTGTTCTTCGGCACGAACAAGCCCACCGCGTGGGGCGGCGCGATCGTCACCGACGCGACCACGGCGGGCAACGTCGTGAACCGTTCTGTGGGTACGGCGCGGACGGACAAGGCCGGCCTCGCTGGTTACTTCTCCGACGCGCTCGCTCAGGTCGAAGCGGACGGTTTCGACGCCACGGGGATCGTTGCTAACACGATCTACAAGGGCCAGCTCCGCAACACGCGTGACGCTAACGGCAACCTGCTCGCCGAGGTCAGTCCGACCGGCATCTTCGGTGTCCCGGTCGTCTACCCGATGCGCGGCTTGTGGCCCGCGTCTGCTGCTGGCGCGGCTGAGGCTGTTGTCGGTGACTTCTCGCAGGCGATCCTCGGTATCCGCCAGGACATCACCTACAAGCTCATCACCGAGGGTGTCATCACAGACGGCGCTGGGGTCATTCAGTACAACTTGCCGCAACAGGATATGGTTGCGCTTCGCGTCGTGTTCCGTTGCGCGTTCCAGACGGCCAACACCATCAACTACGACAACGGCGTCGCGGCTTCTCGCTACCCGTTCAGCGTGATCAAGCAGGCTGTCTGATGGTCGCGGGAAGGTCCTCAGAGGCGCGGTCAGTCACGGTCACGACGACCTTGTCATCGACGGCGGTTACGGCTGCGGCGGGGACGTTCCGCGAGGAAGACACTGGCCGGACGATCACCGGGGCTGGTATTCCTGCTGGCGTGACGCTCGTGACTACCTCGTCGGATACGGCCGGCACCCTTTCGGCTGCTGCGACGGCGGCGGGGACTGTATCGGCTGCGCTCGGTGGCGACGCCGCCCAGGTGTACGGCTTCTCCGGCTGGTCGCCTCTGACTGATGTGGAGTCTGAGTCGTACACGTTGGCATCGGTGAACGCGGGTGTGGTGACACCTGACCGGATCACCAACGCGACGACCGCCGTGGCTCAGCGGTCACGAGACTGATCGTGGCGACGGGTAAGCACTGGCCTCGTGAGCAGCAGGTCGCTAACGGTCGGCTGCTCGACAACGCGGGGCCGGGCGATCCGGTCGCTGCGGCTCTTGTGCATGCGGCGTGGGCACCTCTGCTCCCGCCTTTCGAGGATGTCGGGGCGTTCGACCCTGACGACGAAACCCTGTGGAGTGGTCATGGCTGAGAAGAAGAAGGACGACAGCGGCGAGGCTGAGGTTCAGGCGAAGGTCGACGCTGAGAACGAGGTCGGCTACCGCGGGACTGCGGTGGATGAGACGCCGCGCGAGAACTACACGCTGTCCGGTCAGGCCGCCGGGAAGCCGACGCCGGAGAACGAAGCCAAGTAGCCCGTCCGCCCGGGACGGCATCCCGGGCCCCGGGCGCGCATGACCACCCGTTCGACTGGCAAGGAGCCACGCATGTATGTCCTTCTGGGCACGGACCGTCCGGTGGAGTCCTACCGGACTGATCTCGACCCGGGCCTGTCGGCGAAGCAGTTGAAGGCCCTGGCCGTTGAGGATGGCGTGGAGGTCGGTGACGATCCGGACGCCGATCTGCTCCGGGCGCGGCTCGAGTCGGTGACCCGTAAGCGGGATCTGCCGGGGTCGAGCACGGTGACGGTCAACTTCCCTGACGGGATGCCGTTGATGGAGTGCGCGAACACGGTGACCCTGCCGCAGGGTGTCTGGGATTCGCACAGCCCCGGCGGGTTCGCCGAGTCCGGTAAGCCGTCGTGGGTGAAGTCGGACTCGCCTGCGTTGGAGCAGCTTCTCGCCGCGCACTTCGACTGCCCTGCTGGGGCGCCTACCAAGAAGGAAGGCTAGCCGTGCGTGTTGCCTCGGGTAGAGACCTTCAGTCGCGTGTCCTTGCCGACACCGCGTCGACCGGTACCGGTCTGTACGCGGCGGCGAACTTCATCGCTTTGACGGAGAACGCGACGGCCCCGGCGGATGCGGACACCGCCCTGCTGGGTGAGTTGACGGCTGGTGGTTTCGCCCGCGCACAAGCTGTGTACGCGCACACGAACGGGACGAGCACGTACACGCTGACGAAGACGTTCACGTCGGCGGATGCGACGACCCGCACCCTGCAGAAGATCGGTATCTTCAACGCTGGGACGGCTGGGACGTTGATGTTTGAGACGGCGATCCCGTCCCCGCCCGCGCTCGTATCGGGCGATCAGGTAGCTCTGACTTCGACCACGTCGATATAGCCCGTGGCTGTCTCTCCTGCCCGTGCCGCGAAGTACGACGCGGCGCAGTCTGCGTTCGCGGCGGGGATCATGTGCTGTGCGATCGAGTGCTCTGCGTCGGAGGATTGCGATGTCGCGGCCGATGAGGCCCGTGTCGGTGTTGCCGATGTCGGTTCTGGCCCTTGGGTGTTGACGATCTCAGGGGGCTGATGTGGCCCGCGCCCCGCAGGTCCGTTTCCTGCTGACTGCGGGTGCGGGCGCTGTCCGTAACATCTCGCCGACTGCTGGCGCGGGGACGACGGTCACGACGAAGGCTGCGTTCGCCGCAGCTGGGGTCATCACGACGATCCGCTGGTCGGGTGCGGTGTCTGTGTCGGCGGCGGCGACGATCCCGGCGGCGCCGTCGACCGCGGTTGCGGGGGTCGGATGGCGGGATGTGACAGCTGAGTCTGTCGAGCCGATCACCTATGCGGCCGGTACGTGGACGTTGACGTTCGATGTGAACAAGGACGGTCAGGGCGCGTTGCCTACGGACGTGACTGTCCGTATCACCGCGATTGTGTACGAGGTCACGACCTCGGGCGCATTCGTGAAGGAGATCGGCCGGATGGTGACGGCTGACACGGTTATCGCTGGGGCTGCGGTTGATGTGGCGGCGTCGTTCACGACGGCTTCGCCGACGACGATCCTGGCGGGCAGCAAGATTCAGACCGAGATTGTGGTGCAGCCGCTCGTCGCTGGCCTGCCCGCTGCTCCGGCTACTGCCGTGAATATCATTCTCAACCTTGATGGCACGGCGGCGCAGACACCGACGAGGTTCACGGCCGTCCCTCAGTTCACGATCCAGTACGCCCGGTCGACCCCGGACACGGCACCCGCGGCGGACGGGCTGGTGCGGAAGTTCACGGGCACCCGGTCGACTGCTGACACGGCGCCGGCTGCTGACAGCCTGGTAGAGCGGGCGACGTACCCGCGTGCGACCGCTGACACTGCACCTGCCGCGGATGCGCTGTCTCGCCGTACGACGCAGGCCCGAAGTGTCCCGGACGCGGCTCCCGCCACCGATGCGATCATCCGTCGTACGACGCAGGCCAGATCCCTAGCTGACACGGCTCCCGCTGCTGACGCGCTGACCCGTAGGACGACGCAGGCCCGCTCGACGGCTGACACCGCGCCGGCCGCTGACGCGCTGACCCGAACGACGTTCCGCCCCCGCGCCACCGCCGACAACGCCCCGGCGGCTGACACGGTGGCCCGGCAGACAGTGCAGGCCCGGTCGACATCCGACACGGCACCCGCCGTGGACGCCTTGACCCGCATCCTGACGCAGGTCCGGGCGCTCGCCGACAGCGCACCTGCGTCCGACACTCTGTCCCGCCTCGTCACATTCCTGCGCTCGACCGCCGACACCGCGCCGGCCACCGATGCCCTGGCCCGGACTGCGTTCCGCTTCCGGTCGCTCGCCGACTCAGCCCCGGCCATTGACAGCCTGACCCGCATCCTGATCCAGGTCCGCGCCACCTCTGACAACATCGGCCCGTCTGGGACGGGGGGCGGGGGTGAGGCTCCGGTGACACCTGCTGACATCGCCGCTATCGCTGATGCCGTCTGGAACGAACTTACAGCGGAGGCCCGGGCCGCCGGTTCGTATGGTGCGACGGTCGCTGCCCGGCTCGACGCGGCTGTGTCCTCGAGGTCGACCCCGGCTGATGTGACAGCGGCCCGCGATGTGGTCACTGCTGCCGTCGGTTCACCCGCTCAGGTGGCGGCTCTGGCGGCCGTCCAGTCCGCTGTGAACGCACTCGGCTCCCCGGCCCAGGCCAACGCTTACACGCCCGCGAGGGCGGCTCTGCTCGACGCCCTGGCACGCCTCGACGTCGCTGTCTCGTCCCGTGCCACTCCCGCTGACGTGCTGGTCACGGTCAGCCCAGGACCGACAGGGACGGTGAGCTAAGTGGCAAGTGTCGAGAAGCCCGCCGGTTCCGGTGGCACCTACACGTACACGCTGACTGTCGCCCCTGCGTCCGCACCTACCCGAACGATCTTCTCCGACGCTGGCCGGACGACTGTCGCCGCCGCCGCCACCGTGATGACGGCGACGGGCAGCGCGGTGCAGTTCACCGGCACCTACCCGCTGACCCTCGTCGCCGGGCGATACTTCCTGCGGCACACGTTCAGCACTGTCGGCGGGGCGGCGCTCGTCGATGATGACGACGATCTACTTCTCGTCAATCCTGGCGGGACGGTCGGCCGGTTCCCCTTCACCTCCGACCCGGCCAGCGTCGCGGGTCGGTGGCGGCCACTGACCGCTGCTGAGCTAACCCTGGCGACGCAGCTTCTCAAGGACGCCGAAGCGATCATCACCGCCCGGCTGCCGACGCTCGCCGCCCGTGTCACAGCGGGCACCCTCACCTCATCACTCATCGAGGCCGTGCAGGTAGCGATGGTCCTGCGTGTGATGCAGAACCCTGAAGGTAAGAGGCAGGAGTCGATCGATGACTACTCGTGGACCCGGGATAACGCCGTGTCCTCGGGACTGCTGTATCTCGGCGAGGATGAGTTGGCGCGGCTCCTGCCTGGTCGGGTGCGCGCGCGCAGCGTGATCCTCTTGACGCACTCATCAGACAGATGATCTCTGCGACGCTCGCCGGCCGTCGCGCTGCGGAAGCACTCATGGTCGACACTTGCACGATCACCCGCGGCACGTCGTCGCAGACCTTCGACCCCGCGACCGGCACCTACGCCACGACGCCGGGTGTGAGCGTCTACACCGGTCCCTGCCGGGTGAAGCCGGCCGGCACCTCCGACCGGGTGGTGGAGGCTGGTGGGCAGGCTGTGAGCCTGTTCCCGTTCGTCGTGTCCGTGCCGATCTCGGCCGTGCAGTTCGCGGTCGATGACCGTGTGACGGTCACTGTCTCGACGTTGGACCCGGCGCTCGTCGGGACGGTGCTGCGGGTAGTGCAGGTCGCCGCTGGCAGCCACCTGACGGCCCGTCGTCTCGGCTGCGAAGTCGACGCCGGATGAGCACCCTCGACGACCTGGCTGTCGAGCTGGGCCGGATGGGCGCTGAAGCGACCCGGCAGATCAAAGGTGTGGTGGATCGCGGGTCGGCGAACGTGAAACGGGATGCCAAGCAGTTCTCGACCGGCATCGCTCACGCCCCCAGGTATCCGCGTTCGATCACCTACACCGTGACCGCCACCTCGTCCGGCTGGGCCGGTGAGATCGGCCCGGAGAACAGCGCCGATGATCAAGGCTTCCTGGGCTACGTGTATGAGTTCGGGAACGCGACGACCGCACCGAATGCGCACCTCGGCCCGGCGTTGGACCGGGAAGGCCCGCGCTTCCTGGCGGCGTTGGATGACGTGGTGCGGGGGATCATCGAATGACCACGCCGCTGATCGCTCCGTCGTTGGCGTCGCTGTCGACAGCAATCCTCGACCGCCTCCGGTCGTCGACAGGCCGGCCGATAGGTGATCTCGGAGCCCCACCGCAGGCTGTGTCCCCGTACGGGTTCCTGTCCCGCACTGACACTCGCTGGACGGGATCGTTGCGGAATCCGCACGAGATGGTCGTCGTCACCTATCAGGTGCAGTGCGTCGCGTTGGACACGGCTGGGGTCGAGTTCTTGGAGCATCGGGTGCGGCAGGCCCTTGCGGTCCCGCCGCAGGCCGAAGGCTGGCGGGTGTTGCGTTTCGCACCGCCGGACGGCCCGTCCGGTATCCGCCTCGACCGGGATGTGACCCCGCATCTGGCGTTCTCGACGCCGCAGTTCGTCATCACCGCGCAGCCCGCCTAGCGGGTCGGTTTGCGAGGCTTGTCGCGCAAATGCTGCCAGTAGGCGAAGCGAACTTCGTATAGGTCTACGCGTGGGGACAGGAAGTGCCCGTGGGATCGAACCTCTTTGCGGCGGATCATCCCTTGCAGGGCTCGCACCGAGATGCCGACGTCCTTCGCCGCATCTGGCAGGGCAACGAACCCGTCCTCGCCGATCATCCCTCCTCCACGACCACGAGCCGCACCCGCTTGCCGACGAGCCGTTGGAACGCCGCCTCGGCGTCAGGGTCGGTCGCGATGGGCCGCACATCAACGGTCAAGGTCCGCTCGCCCGGGACGTGATCGTGCCGTCCGTGGTCGTGGGGGTCCTGTCCTATCTCTGGGACGCAGATGCGGTCCTGCTGCAAGTCGTCGACGTGGGAGACGTAGACCTCGGGCTCGCTCATCACAGCATCACCCGCTTCCCGAAGCGCTCACAGTGCCACCAGTAGAGCCGGTCAACCGCCGAACTGAGCGGCCAGATAGTCCGATGAACGACGGCCAGCAGCGGGCGTTTCCATGCTGGCGGCTCAATGAAGGGCCAGCGCGCGTCGCGGCAGGCCCTGCATGAAGGGCCGCTAGGCAACTCACACCAACTGCGGCCCAGGTCAATGCCGCAGTCCGTGCAGTTCGCTGGCACCGTCTCCGCAAGTCGACTCACGGTCCCCGGAACCGCCGAGCCGATCCAACCGCCGCCGCCAGTGTCCAGCACGTACCACTTCGGTCGGAGCCACTGCCGCCGGGCCAGGCGCTCCCCGTAGATGTTTCGGCTCATCGCTTCACGTACCTCTCCAGTGCTTGACGGATCACCTCGGCGAGCACGTCCCCACGCTGGTCGGCCTTGCGCCTCGCGGCTTCCCAGAGTGCGTCCGGCATCCGGACCACCCGGTTCCTCATCGGGTTGCGTGCCATGACTGCACCTTACCTCACGCCTATGCGCCTGCATAGGCGAACGCGCAAACGAAGGAGCCTCATGCCCGCCCAGATCCCGGACGGATTCGTTCGCGTCCGGCACGCCGACGTCGATGGCGAGGCTGTCCTCGCTGAGACAGCACTGCCGTTCCTGCCGGGTTGGACGCCGGTCACCGATCTCACCTCGGATCGCACGATCGTTGAGGTTCTCGCCGATGTCGGTGACGACCCGAACGCTGCCGCCGCCGCCCTGACGGTGGAGCAGGACCGCACGAAGCCGCGTAAGACGCTCGTCGACGCGCTGACCGGCATCATCGACACGAATACGGAGATCTGATATGGCAACCTTGGCCGCCACTACCCGGTACTTCAACGCCGGTACCGCGAAGATTCATTTTCTGCCGACGATCGCCGCGGCGACGAAGGTCCCGACCCGGTTGGAGATCAACGCCGGCACGGACCTGACCAACGAGATCGCCGACCTGTCCGGGTGGCTGATCACGTCCGGGACGATCGCGACCCCGGACCTCGGGAGCGACTTCGAGGAGAACATGCCCGGCAAGATCAAGGTGGACGAGTCGTCGTTGACTTTCTACGCCGACATCGGCGGCGCGGACGTCCGCACTGTTCTGCCCCGCCTGACGAACGGATTCATCCTCGTCGCCGACGGCGGTGACGCGGGCGGGCGGAAGGCTGATGTGTTCCCGATCCGTGTCGGGAGCGTCGGGAAGATCCGGTCGATTGGTGAGGATGCGGCGCGGCTGACGATCACCTTTGGGATCACCGACAAGCCCGCCGAGAACATCACCCTGCCGGTGTAGTTCTAAGACGGCGGGGCGTCGTCTGCCTGGCGGTGACGGCGCCCCGCTCCAAGCCTTCCACCGCCAGGACTACCGCCAGGGAGATCTACGATGGGCAACCTCCGTTCAGCTTTGAGACGGAAAACACGCCGCCGGACGCACTACGACCTTGTGTTGGACGACCCAACCGAAGCTGAGACGCTCGAGATGGAACGGGCCGAAGCAGAGTTGCGCCTCGCCCGGCTCCGGCACGACGGCGACTCACCGGAACGCGCCGCAGCTCAAGTCCGGTGGGATGCGGCCCGGGACGCGCTACGGGCGCACGTCAGCCCGATCACCTTCCAGTCGATCGGCGAGCATCTCTTCGACGAGTTGCAGTCCAGCGACGCCCACACACCGACACCCCGGCAGACGGCGGCGCATGAGACTGAGGCGGCGAAGGCGAAGGCAGCCGACAGTCCGGCACCGACCCCGCCGCGGTTCAACCCGGAGACGCTGATCCCTGCCGTGTTCGCGTTGTGCGTCGTCCCCCCGGACGGTGAGGAGGCGCTGACTGAAGCTGAGTGGGCACACGAGCTCCGCCGGGACGGCGACTGGCAGGAAGCTGAGAAGCAGGCTGCGTTCGACGCTTGCTTGACGGCGATCTTCCGGCCGAGGTCGGTGCAGATCCCAAAAGGCTGATGTCCGATGACGGCAGCGCCGCTGTCATGGACTACTGCGGCCCGGCCGGGATCCCCCGCTCATTCTTCCTCGGTGGCCCGCACATCTGGACGGCCTCGGATCGGGATTGGGCTCTGTCGTGGCAGGTGAAGCACCGCCGGACCTGTTCCGGCTGTGGCACCCGGCCGGAGGAGTGGGATCCGAGCCAAGGTGGGGATCGGCGGGCGTATGAGTTCAGCATCGGTGTTTGCGCTGGCTGTGAGCAGAAGGAGCGGGTGGAGTCGAACATGCGTGGCCCGGAGTGGGAGGGGCAGCGCGGTAAGACGTTGAGCGTGCGGAAGCGCGTCTAGGTCGGGTTCCCGGAGCCGACAGGTGGCCGTCTCTACGCTTTGCCTCCTGCGGCCCGGGGGCCTGCTGGGGCGCCGATCTCCCAGCGGCGGCGCGACACGCGCCGGCTTCATCGTCCCTGCGTAGAAGGGGTCGCGCTGCGCACTCTACGCGGTTCCCAACGCAGGTCAACTACCCGCTGTGCGCTTCCGTTCCGCCCGGGTCGGCTTGCGGGACTCGCGGATCGCGGACAGCACCGCCATGTGGATCACCGCGAACAGCAGGAGCAGTCCGACGAGTGAAGCGATGAGCAGTTCGATGAGTCCGCCGCTGTTGTCCATACCGGCCAGCGTCCCACAAGCCAACGAAGCGGAGGGGGTCGGTCATGTCAGTTCGCACTGTGATCGTCGAGCTCCGGGCGGACATCGAGGACTTCCGTCGTGGGCTCGAGGACGCATCTGACCTAGCCAAGCGGCAGGGCGACGCCATGTCGAAGGTCGGCAAGGGCGCCATTGTTATGGGTGCGGCGATGGCTGCTGGTCTGGTCGTGTCGGCGAAGGCCGCTATCGAGTGGGAATCCGCTTGGGCTGGGGTCAGTAAGACAGTGAGCGGCAGCGCCGAGCAGATGGCGGTACTCGAGAAAGAACTCCGGGGTCTGGCGACGACCCTGCCGACGACGCACAAGGAGATCGCTGCGGTAGCTGAGGCCGCCGGGCAGCTCGGTGTGAAGCGCGAGGATATTACGTCGTTCACCAAGACGATGATCGACCTTGGTGAGACAACGAACTTGACGGCTGATGAGGCCGCGACGTCGATGGCGCGGCTCGCGAATATTATGGGCACTGCGGGCGGTGACATCGACCGGCTCGGCTCAACGCTGGTGGCGCTCGGCAACGACGGGGCGTCGACCGAAGCCGACATCTTGCAGATGGCGGTGCGGATCGCTGGTGCCGGCAAGCAGATCGGCCTGACCGAAGGTGAGGTTCTCGGCTTCGCTAACGCCATGTCGTCGGTGGGTATCGAAGCTGAGGCCGGCGGGTCGGCCATCTCCCGCGTGATGATCGACATGGCTGTCGCAGTGGAGACTGGCGGGGCAAACCTCGAGAGGTTCGCCGCGGTCGCCGGGGTAACGACCGCGGAACTTTCGGCTGGGTTCGGGCAGGATGCAGCGGGCGCCGTCAATATGTTCATCGACGGATTGGGCCGGATGACCGCCAGCGGCCAGTCGACCTTCATGGTGTTGGACGAACTCGGACTCTCCGAGATCCGGACTCGGGACTTGCTGCTGCGATTGAGCAACGCGCAAGGTCTCGCGACCGCATCGACGCAGCTCGGTAACGAGGCGTGGAAGGCCAATACGGCGCTGGTCGAGGAGGCGAACAAGCGGTATGAGACGACTTCTTCGAAGATTCAGGTGGCGAAGAACAGCCTGAACGAACTGGCTATCGACCTTGGGACGGTGTTGCTGCCGGCGATCGGCTCGGCGGTCGGTGGGATTTCCGACCTGGCCGGATTCTTCTCCGGCCTGTCGGAGCCGGTGCAAGCGGCTCTTGTCATCGTCGGAGCTTTGGGTGCGGCGCTGTCGTTCGCTGGTAGTGCGGCGCTGATCATCATTCCGAAGATCCTCGCGCTCGAAGCGGGCCTGATCAGCCTTGGGGTTGGCTCGTGGACTGCGTCGGTGGCGGTCGGCGCGCTGGGGGTGGCGATGAAGGCTGCGGCGCTCGCCGCCGGGGCAGCGGTGATCATTGGCGCTGTCTACCTGATCGGCCGGAGTTTGCAGACCGCTGCACCTGAGGTCGCGACGATGACCGAGAACCTGCGGGAGTACGCCGACACTCAGCAACTGACCGGTGATGTGGCCCGGCATCTCGGCGGGGACTTCGAGTCGCTGGCCGACAAGTTGAAGGTCGCGAACAACAACAGGCTCAGCATCATCGACGGGACCGGGTTGAACGAGGTCGAAACTGCCCGCGACGTGCTCGCGAACTTGGACTCGACGCTCGCCTCAATGGTGACAGGCGGGAACATCGAGGAAGCCGCAGCGCTGTTCGGCCGGATGGTCGCTGCTGTCCAGGCTGAGGGTGGAAGTGTCGAGGAGCTGACTGCGAGCATGGGCGGCTACGGCGACGCGTTGGCGGCGGCGAACCGGGAGCAGAAGGACACCGCCGAAGGTGCCTATGAGGCGGCGGGGGCGATCGGCGCGCTGCAAGCGCCGTTGGGCACGATCTACGACAGCCTTCAGAAGTACGCCGAGGGCATGCAGAAGGACGAGGAAGCCACTAAGGCCATGACCAAGCAGGTGGAGGAGTGGGGGCAGTCCCTCGCTGACTTCGTGCAGCCGCTCGGGGCGTACACAGACCTGATCGCGTCCAAGACGGAGGCTGAGCAGGCCGACGCGGAGAAGTCCGCGCAAGCCCAGAACGACAGTGTCGACAAGAAGGAGAAGGCGGTCCGGCGGGAGTACGACATCCGGCTCGACGGGATGAAAAGCAACAAGGGTGTATCGGATGAGGCGATTCGCAACGTCGAGGACCAGCGTGACCGTGAGATCGCCGCGCTCGACGGGCAGAAGAAGGGCTGGGAGGACTACGCCGGGACGGTCAGCGTCTCTGTGACTGAGTATCTCGGCGAGTTGCAGCGGCAGGTCGAAGCGCAGGAGAAGCACGCCGACAACATGACTAAGCTGGCCGGCCGGGTGTCGCAGGGCACCCTCGATGAACTGGCTCGGATGGGTCCGGAAGGCGCCCCGCTGGTAGCGCAGCTGGTTAATGCGTCCGACGCCGAACTGTCGAAGCTCGAGGGGCTCTACCGCAGGCGGACCTCGGAGGCTACCGGGG
>Ga0136611_10000161_pt1 | contig 39519 bp, 37 predicted proteins | sample AntDrymUQ2232306_2_FD_106645 | JGI IMG/M metagenome (GOLD analysis project Ga0136611, IMG submission 106645) | Polar desert sand microbial communities from Dry Valleys, Antarctica - metaG UQ223 (23.06) | ecosystem: Environmental > Terrestrial > Soil > Desert | place: Antarctica: Dry Valley... | reverse complement strand
TTTATGGAGATGGTTATGAGTCGTGGGGTTACAGGAATTATGTTTTGAAAGGCGGCTTCCCTTCGGATGAAGGCGATGTCGAACAATTCAATGGACGTGAGGGCGAAACAGCGACTTTCTTTTCACGTTGTCTTTTAACCTTTAGCTTGTGTGTAATCGGTTTCCCTTCTCGTGAACCCAATCGTTACGCGGCTTCTTCGGTTCGCTGGACGACCTCGAAGACGGGCACTTTGCGCTCGATCATGTCTTTGGTTATGACGATTTCGGTGACGTGTTTTTCTGCAGGCAGATGATACATCGACTCCAGGAGAACCTCTTCCATGATCATCATCAGTCCGCGTGCACCGACCTTACGTTTGTGGGCTTGTTGGGCGATCGCACGCACAGCCGTCTCGGTGAACTTTAGCGAAATATTGTCGAATTCGAACTTACGCTGGTACTGCTTGATGAGCGCGTTCTTCGGCTCCGTGAGAATGCTCATCAGGGCCGCCTCGTCGAGCTCGCGAAGCGTGCCAATTACCGGCAGGCGTCCGACGAATTCCGGTATCAGCCCGTAATGAATCAGATCCTCGGGTGCGAGCTTGTTGATCGAGTCTACCTGACGCTGTCGCGTCGTTTTCACGTCTGCCTGGAAACCGAGCGACTTATTGCGAAAGCGCTTGTCGACCACCTTTTCGAGACCGATGAATGCACCGCCGCAGATGAATAAGATGTTCGTCGTGTCGAGCTGCTGGAAGTCCTGCTGTGGGTGCTTTCGGCCTCCGCCGGAGGGTATGTTTGCGACCGTGCCCTCGAGAATTTTTAGCAAAGCCTGCTGAACGCCTTCGCCGGATACGTCCCGTGTGATTGATGGATTGTCATCCTTGCGGCATATCTTGTCGATCTCGTCGATGTAGATAATTCCCTGTTGCGCTTTTTCTAGATCGCCGCCGGCGCTCTGCACGAGTCGCAACAGAATATTCTCGACGTCCTCGCCGACATAACCAGCCTCGGTCAAACTCGTCGCATCGACGATGCAAAAAGGGACGCTCAATGTCCGCGCGAGGGTTTGTGCGAGTAAGGTCTTACCCGTTCCGGTCGGGCCGATCAGAAGGATATTCGATTTTTGCAGCTCGATGTCGGAGCGGCGCTTCGCCATCTCGAGGCGTTTGTAGTGCTGGTAGACAGCGACCGAGAGACGTTTTTTCGATTCTTCCTGACCGATCACGTACTCGTCGAGGTTTGCCTTGATCTCGTGCGGCTTCGGAATAGTCGTGCGCCCTGTCGCAGTTTCCGCACGCTCATCGTCGTTGATGATCTCGTTGCAGATGTCTATGCACTCATTGCAGACATAGACGCCCGGCCCCGCGATGAGCTTTCGCACATCATTCTGCGACTTGCCGCAAAAAGAGCAGGTGAGTAATTCTTCCGGTCTGCGAAATTGAGCCATAAACAGTCGTCGGTTGTCGGTTGTCGGTTGTCCGTTGTTAGTTGTTAGTTGTTAGTTGTTAGTTGTCAGTAGCACGGATCTTGCGGAGCAATCCGTTAAGCATCCGGCCGATCTCAGCCGCATTGTCGAGAAGACGCCCGACTTCGGCACTATCAAGATATCCAAGATTTGCCGCGATTTGAAGCTGGGTTTCCGTCTCCATCAGCGAACCGTACGCAAACGATAAATGATGAGCGAACTCTTTTGATGAATCTCTTCCCTGACCCTCAGCAATATTAGAAGGTACTGAGACTGCCGCTCGACGGACCTGAGAACACAACCCGTACGTTTCGGATTTGGGAAAGCACTCGGTGGCGCTGTAGATCTCAGTTACAAACTGCATCGCCTTCTGCCAAACGACGAGGTCTCGATAACCTAGAGACATACTTCCGAAAACTGCCAACTGACAACCGACAACCGACTACTTCTCCCTGTGTTCGATCACCTCGTCAATCAATCCATACTCCTTTGCCTGCTGTGGAGTCAAGATGCGATCGCGTTCGACGTCTTTTTCAATCTGTTCGAATGACTGCCCCGTGTGCCGCGCAATGATCGTCGAAGTGAGTGTTCGCATTCGAATAATTTCCTCGGCCATCAGCCGCACATCCGTCGCTTGTCCCGAGGCACCTCCCGACGGCTGGTGAATAAGTACCCGGGCATTCGGCAGGGCAAATCGTTTCTTCGGCGCTCCGGCACACAGCAGCAGAGCTCCCATCGACGCGCACTGGCCGACGCAGATCGTCGTCACGTCATTCTTTATGAACTGCATCGTGTCATAGATCGCCATTCCCGCCGTGATCGAGCCGCCCGGCGAATTGATATATAAATTGATGTCTCGCTCGGGATCTTCCGCTTCGAGAAAGAGCAACTGCGCGACCAGCAAGTTCGCGATTTGATCGTCGATCGGCGTGCCGATAAAAATAATGCTGTCCTTGAGAAGACGCGAATAGATGTCGAAGGCGCGTTCGCCTCGCGACGTCTGCTCGACCACCATTGGAACTAGTGCCATAACAGTTTAATCTCCGACCAAAACTCTCAGCTAATGCTTTAGGAACTACCGTTTAAGTTACTGAGAACACGACGCTAACGATTGTACACGTTCCCGATTCAAAATCAAGCGTCTTTTACTCTGGCCTTTTTCGGCGGCTTCGCATCTTTCATCGCCGCTTCGCCGTGAGGCTCAGCTCCGGCTTTTGTTTTAGCCGAGACCTTTTTCCTGGGCTTCTTCTCTTCCGCAGGCTCGCCCGGTGCCAGAGTCTCGTCAATCCATTCGCCGTCGATCACCTCGGCCTTGGCGATGACTGCCTCAATTGATTTGCGGGTCTTCAGATTGTTTCGGATACCATCGGTACTGCCGCCCTGTTTCTCGATCGACTCCCGCACTTCCTCAGGCGTCGAGCGATAGAGCTCAGCCATCTTCGCGATTTCGTCGTCGACCTCGCCGTCGCTCACCTCGACCTTTTCCGCGTCCGCAATCTTGTCGAGCAGCAAGGCGCCGCGAACGTCACGCTCCGCCTGCAGTCGCATGTTCTGGTACGCCATCTCGACAAATTGGCTCTCGATCTTCGCGAGATCGACGCCGCGCGACTGCATATCGCGGGCAAAATCGTTTAAGAGATTGCGCGACTGATTTTCGATCAGGGCATTGGGGACGTCAAACGCGTTGTTTTCGATCAGCTTTGCGATCGCGTCGTTCCGGAGCCTCGCATCGGCGTCTAATTTTGCATGAGCTTCCAGATCCGCTCGCACTTTCTTTCTGAGATCGGCCAGCGATTGGTATCCCTCATCGAGACTAATCGCCCAGTCGTCGTTCAGCTCAGGCGTCTCCATCTTCCCGACCGACTTTATCTTCGCTTTGTAGTAAACGGTCTTGCCGGCGAGAGCTTCGGAGGAAAATTTCTCCGCGTAGGCGACGGTGAATTCCTTCTCTTCATCCTCGCTAACCCCAACAAGATTGTCCGTGAAAGATTTCTCGATCACCTCGTCGCCCAGTTTGATCTCGAGGTCGTCAGCCTTGATGGGGTCGGCACCTGGCTGGCCGTCAAAAGTCCCCTCCAGATCTGCTATTACCGTGTCCCCAAGTTCCGACGCGCGCCCTTCGACGGGGATCAGCGCGGCCTCCCTCTGCAGACGTTCTGCGATGATCTCTTCGACCTGGCCGTCCTCGACCGGACGAACACGACGTATCACCTCAATTCCCTCGTATTTGGGTGTCGAAATCTCCGGCATTACTTCGACATGCACATGCAGCTTTAGCGGCTCGCTGCCATTTACCTTTACATTATCCTGATCATCCAGATGTAGATGTGGTTCTGCGAGCGGATTGAGATTATGCTCCGCTATCGCCTCGGCGATTTGGCCCGGCACGACGTCCTGCAGGACCTCACTTTTAATTTCTTCCTTGAATCGCAGCCGAATGACATCCAGCGGCGCGTAGCCTTTGCGAAAGCCGGGAACACTCGCTCGGCTCGCATATTTCTGACTTACCTTGTTGTAAGACTGTTTGACGAGTTCGGGAGCGATCTCGACGCGAATTTCTCGCATGGTAGGCGAAGTTTCTTTAAGTTCACTCTTCATTTCCGAAATAAGAATACCAAGTCGATCTGCGGTTGTCAGGTTGCAGCCCGCGACGTACGAAAACCACCGCGGCCGGCTCGAATGTCTCCACTGACAACCGAAAACCGGCCACTGATAATTAAATAGATGGTGCCGAGGGCGAGACTCGAACTCGCACGTCTTTCGACGCTAGATCCTAAGTCTAGTGCGTCTGCCAATTTCGCCACCTCGGCATTGGCAACTGGAAAGCATTATAGCGAGCGTGAGTAAAAAGCCAAAAGCCAAAAGCGAAGAGCGAAAATCGCCTCTGTTTCATTTTCTTTCACTCTTCACTACTTGTGCAGATACTTCTTGTCGTATTCGTCCCAGCTCATCGGGATTTCGCTGCCGCTCCCGATGTGCGAGTGAGTATCCGCACCCAGGGCCCTTCGTTCGGCCTTTAGAAATAGTTTGTACCCTCCGTAGCCGATCGCTCCGATAATGCCGAAAACGATCAGGTACCAGATCGCCGACCATATGAAGCCAAGCACCCACAATGCCACGAGAACCGCAAATACTACGCCGAGTGCACCAAGGAAAAGTTTTACGATGTTCATACCTTTAACACCTCCGCCTGTTAGCAAGATGTACGAAAAGGCGCGAGCGATGTTCGTAGAAAATTCGAGGGAGCGCGTATAATCGCACTTTCTGCCATCACCAGAATGAGTTCCGAAACACCGCACGTAGCGATTCACCATCTCGCCGAAGAACTTTCCGCGGAGCTTTACGGCGCCGGCGGCGACGCGGTTGCCCTCGACGTTACCCACGACTCGCGACAGGTGCGCGAAGGCACCGTCTTTGTTGCGATCAAAGGCTCGACCGTTGATGGGCACCGCTTTGTCAATGAAGTCGCCCGCCGTGGCGCCGTGGCGATCATTTCAGAATTTTATCGGCCGGAGACGTTCGAGGGCGCCTGGATAAGAGTGCCCGATGCCCGCTTTGCACTTGCGAAAGCGGCGGCAGTAATTAACGGCAATCCTTCACACGATCTCAATTTGATTGGCATCACGGGCACGAACGGAAAGACGACGACGACATATCTCGCATTCGCATTCGCCGAGGCCGCGAAGCGAAAAGCGGCGATGCTCACTACGGTCGAATATCGAATCGGAGAGCGGAGCGTGCCAGCCATACGGACGACGCCTGACGCATCGGATACTAATCGATTTCTCCGCAATGCTCTTACCGAAGGCTGTTCCGTCGCCGTGATGGAAGCCTCGTCGCAGGCTATCGATCTCCACCGCTGCGATTGGCTGCGGTTTTGCGTCGCGGTTTTTACAAATCTTACGCGCGATCACCTCGACTACCACGAGACGATGGAAGAATATTTCGATGCCAAGCGAAAGCTCTTCGATGGTCGTCTTGGTGAACGTCCCGGTTCGTCCGTAATAAACATCGATGACGAGTGGGGACGTAAGCTGGCAGACGACCTCAGAGCCGAGGGCGAGCGCGTCGTGACGACCTCGCAGCTGGGCGAAGCCGACCTTTCCGCTGCTGATATCGAAGTATCCCTCGTTCGCGGAACTGGGTTCACGTTAAAGACTCCTGCGGGATCCCGCAATGTCACCTCACCTCTCGTCGGTCGGCCACACGTTTACAACATTCTTTCCGCAGCCGCGGCCGCGCTCGAGATTGGCGTGGACCTTGACGAAATTGTTGCCGGCATCGAGACCTGCGTGGGTGCTCCGGGCCGTTTCGAGCGGGTTGAACACGCACGCAATTTTGCGGTCATCGTTGATTACGCACACACCGACGATGCTCTGCTCAATACGCTCAAGACGGCCAACGAATTAACTACCGGACAAGTAATTACGGTCTTTGGCTGCGGCGGCGATCGCGATAAGACGAAACGCGCTCCGATGGGCGAGATTGCAGGGCGAAACAGCGATGTCGTAATCGTCACTTCTGACAATCCGAGAAACGAAGATCCTATGAGGATCATCTCTGAGATCGAGGCAGGATTAATCGTTGCCGGGAAACCTTACGAGGTGATTCCCGATCGGCGCGAGGCGATCCATCGGGCAATCGCTCTAGCCGGGGACGACGACGTCATTATAATTGCCGGCAAGGGTCATGAGAACTACCAAGTCGTCGGAAGCGATAAGTTTCATTTCGACGATCGAGAGGCAGCCCGCGAGGCCCTCGCAGTACGCGCCGACCGCTAATTGTCTTAGAAGTTTTTACGAGTCTGACTAAAACTTCACGCTGGGCTGCCGTGAGCTGGTCGAAGCACACGCCGAAGCCAATTCCGCGACGCTATTCGCCATCGCCGCCCGTCATTACGAAACAGCCATCGAACGAAACGTCGCTCATCGACCCTCTTTCCGTTCCCCGCCGGCGTCCCACTCGATCGGGGCCTCAACTGGAAATCTGTTTCTAGAGCGGCGCTCGATGCCGCTTCGGCGATCATCTCCCGACATAAGATTACCCCTCCGACCCGGGCTGCGTACGCGTTAGGTAATAGTAAACCGGCAATCCGAGCAGGATCAGACCGATACCGATAAACGAGCTCTTCGGTGCCGTGTACATCGTATTAATTAGCAGCCATCCGGCCACAAGCAGGAAGACCACCGGGACGACGGGATAGCCCCAGGCCCGATACGGACGCGGTGCGTCCGGGAACTTTCGCCTAAAGATAAAGATTGACGACGTGATCAGTGCATAGAATATCCACGAGCCGAATACAACGTAATCAGTAAGCGTATCGAAGGAACCCGACAGCGCGAGTATCGCCGCCCAGACTCCCATGAAGATTACGCCCCGGACCGGCACAGCCTGTATCGAGACCTTCTCGAACGACTTGAACATCAGCCCGTCTTTCGCCATCGCATACGGCACCCGCGACGCACTCAGAATAGACGTATGCAAGGTTCCCAGCGATGACAGCATCAGTCCCACGCTGAATATCGCGACTGCCACGCCCGTCCCCAGACTAACCACGTCACCTGCAAAGAACTTGCTGACGACCACCATTGCGACCGACGAATCCTTTGAGACCGACGCGATCGTGGTCGGGTCGAGAATGTAAAAATACGCAAAGTGAACTCCAACATAAAGGCCAATGACCAGCAGCACGCTCCCGATGATCGCGATTGGAATATTCCGGCCAGGATTCTTTACTTCCCCGGCTACAAACGAAAGATTATCCCAGCCATCGTAACCCCACAGCGCTGCCAGCATCGCTGCACCGAATCCTGCAATGAAGCTGTATTCGGCTGACCCGAAACTTACAGACGAATTTACGCCCTCGCAGGTCCCGTTCGTGGCCATCAAAGAAAAATTGTCGAACGTTCCGCCCGTCGCAAAAAGGAAAGCTCCGAGTCCGACAAAGATCACCAGCCCGATCTTAATCACCGTCAGCGCAGTCGCAATCTGGCCCGTGAGCGACACGGATAGGCAGTTGAGTGTCGTGAAGATCGCGATCATGATGACCGCAATCAGCTGCAGCGAAGTCAGCTCATACGGCATACCAAAAAGGTTGGTCTTCAATAACGATTGCTCAAGAGTTTTACCAAGGAAATCGTTGAGAGCACCCGCAAAGATCACGGCGACCGCGGCCTGCGAGCCGGTCTTTGCGATAAACATCTGCATCCAGCCAAATAGAAAGCTCGACAGCTTGCCGTATGAATCGCGCAGAAATGCATAGGGCCCGGCTGCCTCAGGCTTCATCGCCGTGAGTTCGGCGTACGTCAATGCTCCCGCGAGCGAGAGCAGACCCGCCGCCACCCAAGCCATAATCACCCATGTGGGCGAGCCGACATTACACGTCATGACTCGCGCCTTTAGGAAGACACCTGTGCCGATCACGTTTCCGATAATCACGGAGATCGCGGCAGCGAGCCCGAGCCCGCGAATCAGCATCTGTCGATCGCTCAAATTCTCACTCATATTTTCAGGTATGCCGAACCGGATAATATTACGCGAAAACGCTTTCCGGCGCTAAGCCCGCAACCGCACAATCCCGAGGCGGTGCTAACATTTCAGCGTGCGCGAAGTCGAATTTTCCGCAGGACAGTTGATCGCTGTGCTCCTCGAAGGCGATGCCTTTCCCGGCGCCGCGATTCTCGATAGCTGTGGTGTGGGGCACGTTGGCTCGCATCTTCTGATTGCCGGTAGCGAGCCGTCAGACGTTCTCCAAATAAAAGACAAAGATGTAGGCGAAACGCTCGCGACGCTCGACCATATAGTGAGCCAAGATCGGGCGGCGATATTCACTATCTCCTATGATTTCGGGGCTCGCCTGCTCGGGCTCGAGCCGGATGGTGAGTCCTTCGAGCCCGATGTCTATATTGCGACCTTCGACTCACTTCTGCTCCACGATTACGATACGGGCAGAACAAGTCAAATTGGAGCCGAACGGGAGCTGCCGGCGCCCAAGCGCAAGGGCGAAGATGCGCGGGCGAAAGGATTGTCTTCGCTTTCTTCGAATTTCTCCAAAACAGACTATGTGGCCGTTATCGAGGAGATCCAGGAACTGATCCGCGATGGCTTCACGTATCAGACAAATCTGACGCATCAGTTGACGGCGGTGCTTCCTGAGAGCCTGACACCAGAGGCGATCTTTCACAGTCTACGACAGGCCCATCCCGCACCGTTCGCCGCGTTTATCCGACGACTTGGATCCATAGTCGTCTCAGCGTCTCCCGAAAGATTCTTTCGAATCCATGGCGATGCGATATCAACGTCACCCATTAAAGGAACTCGCCGCCGCGGAGAAACACGCGACCAAGACAGTGCTCTACGTCAGGAACTTTTAGACAGCGAAAAGGATCGAGCCGAGAACACCATGATCGTCGATCTGCTTCGCAACGATCTCGGCCGCGTTTGCGAATACGGCTCTGTCACAGTCGAAAAACTTTGCGACCTTGAAGTGCACCCGACTCTCTTTCATCTTGTGTCCACGATCAACGGAAAGCTGCACGCGGACGTACGCTTTTCCGATGTTCTACGTGCGCTATTTCCGTGCGGGTCGATCACAGGCGCGCCGAAGATTAGTACGATGAAAATCATCGACAGAATAGAACGAGGATCACGCGGGCTTTCAATGGGAGCGATAGGCTACTACATTCCAAAATCGATGAGCGAGGAGCTTGCCGGATTCGATCTCAGTGTCGCGATCCGCACAATGGTCGTGCGTGACAAAACCGCTGTGTTCAATGTCGGGGGCGGTATCGTCATCGACAGCGACCCTTCATCCGAGTGGGAGGAAACGTGGACAAAGGCTAGCGCCTTGCTCACAGCTATCAACGCGCGGTGACGTGCCTCATCCATTTTCCGTGCCTGTACTTTTCTGCGGTTTCGTGGAACCTCTTGGCCTGATCGGTGTCTAACCTTTTATCCAAGGGAGGCACACCAAAATGAATCGTCCAAACATCAACGTAACGCCGCTCATCGATATCCTGCTCGTTCTGCTCATCGTTTTCATGGTTGTCACGCCACTCAAGCCAGCGAGTTTCAAGACACGTGTGCCTTCCGAACCAGATCGCGCGCTCAGCGCCCCAACCGATCCTAAAACTCTTGTCGTCATTGTGGAGCCCGATGGCTCGATTCGACTCAATAACCTTATCGATCTAGGCTCCACTAATGACACGGCACCGATCAGCAAAAAGCTGGTCGAGGTTTTCGCAGAGCGAGGCGCGAACGCTGATGTTTCTCAGTACTTCGCAGACGATGCGGATCGGCCGGCCCAGGATCGGATCGAGCGCGCAGTGTTTATAAAAGCGCCGACGACAATCGACTACGGCAGCGTCGCCCGAGTCGTCGACGCGGTAAAATTCGCCGGTGCGTACCCGATCAGCCTGCAGATCGACGACCTCGATTAGCGTGTTATAATCGAGTCGTCGGGAGCGTTCTTAAACTCTCCTCCTCTCCGCTGCATTGGCCGTCGATGCCGAATTATTACGAAGTTCTAAAGGTCTCGCAGAAAGCGTCCGGGCCGGAGATAAAATCCGCCTACCGCCGACTCGCGCGCAAGCTCCATCCCGATCGAAATAACGGTTCCGAGGAAACAGCACTCAAATTTGCCGCGATCGCCGAGGCTTATGAGGTGCTAGGTAATGCACAGGAGCGCGCAAAATACGATCAGCGGATTCTCGAGGTCCAGTTCAGCGGCGATGGCGATTCGGTTTTCAGCTCGGCGAATCCCCACGCACGTCGCTGGCGACAGATGGTGTACGAAAAGCGCTACAACGACATCATCGATCGAATGATCGCCGAGGAGCGCCGTGATGTTGCCGCCTTTCAGAGGGCCGTGTATCCCGCGGTCTCGGTTCTACTTACAGCTTTTCTCGCTACGGCGTTAAAGCCGACCATGTTCGTAAATTCCGGCGTGCTTGGGAAAATCGTTCTTGTCTCGCTTTTTATCGCCGGGTTGATCCATTTGGGCAAACGGCTCCGCGATGCCTTCGTCAAATATACGGAGGACGATACAAATATTCGCGAGTCCATTCTCGACGGTGAAGAGCGTTCGCCGCTCCAGGTCTCACGCGTAGCTGCAGCCGGCGGACTGATTCTCGCCGTCCTCGCCGCTTTTGGCCTTGGCCATTTGGTGGGAATGCAGTTCGACGAAGTGGCGAAGTTGCTTCCGCGGATGTTCTCGTTCGAGTTCGAGCCTGAATTCTTTCTTTACCCGCCAATTGTGACGATATTTGTGGATGGACTGCACTCGATCGTCTCAAGGCTGGATGGTTGACAACGTCCTTTTGTAGCGATAAAATCTGGGGTTTCTCTTACGAGACACTATTTAAGATGGCTAATCATAAATCTGCATTAAAGCGCGTTCGTCAGACTGAGAAACGCAAGGACGTAAATCGGAGCAATCGTAGTAAACTCCGCACCTCTATCAAGAAGCTTCGCACCGCTCTTACCGGCGGAGATAAAAGCGCCGCTCCTGAGATGCTGCTCTCGTCGGTTTCTCTTATCGATAAAGCGGTCAACAAAGGCATTATTCACCGCAACACGGCGGCTCGCCACAAATCGCGCTTGACAAAACACGTTAACGCGATCCAGTAACCTTCTCTGCCCCATCCAGTGATAGACGGGAGCGTAGCCGAAAGGCGACGCTCCTTTTTTGTTACAATTTCTCGTGAGTTTACAGTTGCAAACTCCCATCATTGAGCTGCCCGGGCATATCGCCAAGCTATCTCCGACGATGGCTCGAAAGTTAGCGGCAGCCGTCGCACAGATCGCCTCCAAAACGAATGTGGAGAATGCGACGATTGAAGACCTGCTCAATTATTTCCCTACGCGATACGAGGACCGCTCGCATTTCATCGAGATCGATCAACTCGCCGATGGCATGGACGCGGCGGTAGAGATCTTTGTTCGCAATTCGGGCGGCACACAGGTCGGGCGCAACCGCGATCCTCGAAAGCCGCCCCTCTTCGTCTTCGAGATCACTGGCGGTGATGCCGAGCACCGCCTCAAACCAGTCATCGTCAAATGGTTTATCTCGGGGCGCAGTGCGAAAAGTATTCTCGAATACTACGAGAAGAAGTTCGTGCGTGGGACGCGTTTCGTCGCTTATGGAATGTGGGAATTTGACGACCGAAAGGGCACCTACGCGCTCAAGCTAGCGAAGCCGGACGAACTCGAAATTCTCCCGTCGTCGACGACTGACCTATTCTCCGAAGATGACGAGCAGAAGGGGCTCAATGAGGATACGGCGAGTCCTGAGTTCGCGATGGTACACACTGCCCGACGCGTCCCCGTTTACCGAAAGCTCGGCGATTTTCAGACAAAGCGACTCCGTGAGATCGTGCACAGCGTTCTCACCGGACTCGATGCAACGGGAGTCGAAGAATTGCTTCCGCCGAAACTCATCACGCGCCAGAATCTCTCAACGCGCGCACGGGCGCTGCACGAGATTCACTTCCCGCCCGACGACGCTTCGATCGCAGACTACGAGGGGTTTCGCAGCGACGCGCAGAGGCGCCTGATTTTCGAAGAGTTTTTCTGGCTATCCTTCTCGATGCAGCTCCTTCGCGGCGAGCGGCAAAAGGAGCCCAAAGGAACGGTCATCGAGATCGGCGAACTGACGCGGCAGCGGCTCAAGAACTTCCTTCCATTCGAGCTCACAGGTGCACAGAAACGGGTGATCGGCGAAATATTCGAAGACCTAAAATCCGACGCCCCCATGAATCGCCTGATACAGGGCGAGGTAGGCAGCGGTAAGACGATCGTCGCGTTTCTTGCGGCTTTCGCGGCAATGGAGAATGGGTATCAGGTCGCACTAATGGCACCGACCGAGATCCTTGCCGAGCAGCACGCGCGCAACGCCAAAGTTCTATTCGCCGAGAGTGGCTACCGCGTCGAGCTTCTGATCGGCAGCACAAAGGCGGACGAGAAACGCAAGATTCATCAGTCGCTTGCGGACGGCGAAATCGATCTCATTATCGGCACGCACGCATTGATTCAGGACACGGTCCGGTTTGAAAAACTCGGCCTTGCGATAATCGACGAGCAGCATCGTTTCGGCGTAATGCAGCGTGCGCATCTGAAAGCGGGCGGTCACAACCCGGACGTGCTTGTAATGACTGCGACGCCGATCCCGCGTTCGCTCGCGATGACTGTCTACGGCGACCTTGATGTGTCGATCATTAACGAGATGCCGCCCGGCCGCACCCCGATAAAAACGGTTGTTCTCGGTGAGGATCAGCGCACCGGAGTCTACCGCGGAATTGAGCGCGAGGTTCGTCTGGGTCATCAGATATACGTTGTTTATCCGCTCATCGAAGAGTCAGAGAAAACCGATCTCAAGGCCGCAAAGGCGATGTACGAAAAGCTGCGAGGTGAGACCTTTCCGCAATACACCGTGGGGCTGCTGCACGGCAAGATGAAGTCCGCCGAAAAGACCGAGATTATGACGGAATTTGTCGCGGGGCGCGTCGATATTCTCGTATCCACGACGGTTATCGAGGTCGGCGTCGACGTCCCGAATGCGTCTCTAATGGTGATAGAGCACGCTGAGCGTTTTGGCCTATCGCAGCTCCACCAATTGCGCGGCCGCGTCGGTCGCGGTGCCGATCAGAGTTATTGTGTCCTGCTCGCAGACTATAAGCGCACGGCGGTTGCCAAGGAGCGCCTCGGCATTATGGAGGAGACATCGGACGGATTTAAGATAGCTGAAAAGGACCTGGAGCTTCGTGGTCAGGGCGAAATCCTGGGCACGCGTCAGTCGGGCATCCAGAACTTCAGACTTGGCAACATCGCGCGCGATCTCGACATACTCATCGCCGCCCGTACGGAGGCTGAGGATTACCTCACGAAAAATCGTAGTTCCGCCGAGACCTCGCGACTCGTCAAGCTCGCCCGCTCCGACAAAAATGTAAGGCTCAGCATCGTCGGATAGTTGAAATTTGGCCGCGAGAGAGTCGGTCGCGTAGACTTAGAATGCTTCAGCTCTCCCTATGCGCATCATCTCCGGAACATATCGCGGCCGCGTTCTCAAGAGTCCGGCAGACCTGAAAACGCGTCCGACTTCCGACCGTCTCCGCGAAACGCTTTTCAATGTCCTGAGTCCGCGAATTGACGAGACCGCACGATTCCTCGACTTATGTGCCGGGACCGGCGCGGTCGGCATTGAGGCGCTTTCTCGTGGAGGCGCTTTCACCACGTTTGTCGATAAGTCACGCAGATCTTGCGCTCTGATCGAAGAGAATCTCGACGCCCTCGGAATTCCAGAAAATCAAACCGAACTGATGCAGCTCGATGCCGAGAACTTCGTCGGCCGCGAGCACAATCAAACCTGGGATATCGCTTACTTCGATCCGCCCTACGACGCAGACTATTCGCTAGTACTCCACGAATTTGGTTACAGCAACAAACTCCTCGCCGAAAGTGGCGTCCTTGTTGCGGAGCACCATTCTAAAAAGACCATCCCTGACGCGATCGGTGACCTTCGGCGGTGGCGCATCCTGAAACAGGGCGACGCAACGCTAAGTTTTTACGAACGAGGATGACGCGGAATATCATCATCTGGCTGACGCTAGCCGTGATCTGGGGAACAACCTGGATTTTTATCCGCGTGGGTCTGCTTGAAGGGCTGCCGCCCATCGCCTTCGCCGCCGCACGCTTTCTGCTCGCGATCATCATCCTGGCCGTCATCATCGCCGTTCAGAAGATTCCGCTTCCTCGGACTGCCGTTGAGTGGCGCCTGATAGCACTTACCGGCATTCTCCAGTTCTCCCTAAACTATAGCGCCGTCTTCTGGAGCGAGCAGTACATCACCTCGGGACTTGCGGCGGTTCTGCAATCGACGATTAGCGTCTTCGGACTCCCGCTCGCATGGATTTTTTTACCTGATGAACGGATCACAAGACTCAAGATAACAGCAGTCGCGCTTGGAATAATTGGCGTGGCCGTTATTTTCTACGATCAGTTGAATGTACAGAGCGTGATGGCGTTTGCGGGCTGCGTCGCCATCGTCATCGGCTCGTACACGGCGGCGCAGGCCTCGATCCTTATAAAGTCGGGCGGAGGCGGGATACATCCGGCCGCTCTGGTTTTGGGCCAGATGGTTTGTGGCATGCCGGCAATCCTCATATACAGCCTTGGGGTCGAAGGCAATCCCCTAAATCACACGTGGACACTGCGTGCGATCGGCTGCATTCTTTATCTGACGATTGCCGGCACGATCGTGGCCTTTTGGCTCTATTACTACTTGTTAAACCGTGTCGAATCGACAAAGGCGATGATGATCTCGCTCGTCACGCCGCTGCTCGCCGTGGTCATCGGTGCCGCCGTGCTCGGCGAAACGCTCCCGGCGCGAACTGGCCTGGGCGGCGCGCTTATCATCACATCGGTCGGTCTGATCGTCTTCCGGAAAAAGAGGCGACCCAAGACACCTGCAAACGCAGAGGACGAGGCTCTCGTCGCTTCAAATTAGCGTAATTCGAATCTGCCGAGAGGATTTCTTTCACCTTCTTCTAAGCGTCTCGGCTTCTCTGCGGTAAAATCATCTGGATGCACTTCCGCTTTACAACCGCAGGCGAGTCGCACGGAAAGGCCCTCGTTGCGATCATCGAGGGTGTTCCGGCCGGTCTCGAGATCGACATCGAGGTGGTAAATCGCGAGCTCTGGCGGCGACAGCAAGGCTATGGTCGCGGCGGCCGTATGAAAATCGAATCTGATAAGGCGGAGATCCTCTCGGGCGTGCGGCATGGCCGGACGATAGGCTCGCCTATCGCGCTCACAATAGAGAATTTGGATTTCGTTCACTGGCAGGATGTCATGTCTGCCAAACCGCTCGAGCGACCACTCGACAACCCCAGAACGCTTACTCGCCCTCGACCCGGCCACGCCGATTTGGCAGGCGGGCAAAAGTATCAGACCCGCGATCTCCGCGACATCCTCGAACGCGCATCGGCGCGCGAAACCGCTGCCCGCGTCGCTTGTGGCGCCGTCGCGAAGCAGCTCCTCGGCGCTTTCGGTCTCGAGATCAGGAGTCACGTCATCAAGCTTGGCGATGTGCAGATCGTTCCCCTCGCCCGCGAATGGACGGAGATCACCGCCATTCCTGCCGACTCGCGGCTAAACTGCGCGGACGAAACGGCAGAGCAGGAAATGATCAAGGCTATCGACGAGGCAAAAGCTGATGGCGATACGCTCGGCGGAATCTTTGAGGTCGTCGCGCACGGCGTCCCGATCGGTCTCGGCGCTCACACGTCATGGGAAGATAAACTCGACGCTCGAATTGCACGCGCGATTATGTCCATCCATGCAGTCAAGGCTGTCGAACTTGGGACCGGAGTCGCAAACGCTGCGAAGCGCGGCTCGGAGGTGCATGATGAGATCGTCCTGGCCCCGGATGGCGGATTCCGGCGCAGCACCAACAACGCTGGCGGCCTCGAGGGCGGCATCACGAATGGTGAAGAGATCCGCGTACGGGGCTATATGAAGCCGATCTCGACTTTAAGGAAACGATTGATGTCGGCCGATATCATCACCAAAGAGGCGAGCGAGGCCGCATTCGAACGCTCGGATATCACCGCCGTCCCCGCAGCCGGCGTTATCGGCGAAACCATGCTGGCCGTCGTCCTCGCAAACGAAATACGAGAGAAATTTGGCGGCGATTCCATGGATGAAATGTTGCGGAATTACGAGGGATATGTTTCGGCCATCTCGAAGTACTAGGTGCGACCACTGGATCGGGCCAGCCGCATGACTATTCGCGGAAAGCTTCTATGTTTCGCCTGCTTCGCGCTGGCGTTTGTGCCTTCCTGTACTCGGATCGAGGAGAGAAGTGCGTCAAACATGGAAGTGGCCCGCGAGGCGAAGAAGGAGATAGGGGAGCTTCGTAACGCGATGCCAAAGATTGCCCAGTTCTTTAGACCGATGGGCGCTCCGCAGCCGGGAGATTGGCTCGCGTCTCACAAAGAGCCGGGGCAGACGTTTGAGGAATATCTAGACTCCGATCCAACAAAGCCGACAGCCGAGCGTTCGAAACTTTATGTTCAGCCTCTCGGAACCTTTGAGCGGGACCAGCGCCAAATCGTCGACGCAGCAGGCGATTTTCTCGCGGCTTTCTACGATCTCGAGGTGATCAACTTACCCGGAAAACAATTGCTCGCCACCTCGGCTAACGTCCGCAAAAACCACGCCCGTCGATCGCGTCAATTCAAGACCGGACACATACTAAACGCCGTCCTAAAGCCTGCATTACCCGCAGATGCCGCCGTACTAATAGCGTTCACTAACGAAGATTTGTACCCAGACGAATCGATGAACTATGTATTCGGACAGGCGAGCCTCGATGATCGCGTAGGCGTCTGGTCGCTTGCTCGGCTCAAAGACAACACTTCGAGGCAGAACTTTCTGATTCGCACGCTCAAGATCGCCGCGCACGAGACTGGCCATATGTTTTCTATGCGGCACTGTACCAAGTACGAGTGCCTGATGAGCGGAACCAATCACCTGCAGGAAACCGATCGCCGGCCGGTCGATGCGTGCCCCGAATGCACTGCGAAGATCTCTTGGATATCCGACGCCAGGATTGACGAGCGATTCAAAAAGCTCGCGAATGTTTGCCGCAGACTCGGGCTCGATACCGATGCCGCGCAATTCATTCGAAAATCGGCTGCCGTTTCTCGTTGATTGAAAACCGTATTACTTTCCAATGTCGCGGCGGAACTGCATACCGTCGAACGATATTTTCGCGGCGGCCTCGTAAGCTCCGGACAGTGCGGCGTCTAGATTTCCGCCCATCGCGGTAACGCCGAGGACGCGGCCGCCCGCGGTGATGATCTCACCAGAGTTGCCCCGGGCCGTTCCGGCATGAAAGATTTTCACGCCCTCGATCATTTCTGCTTCCGTTAGTCCCTTGATTGCTTCACCGGTAACCGGCTTACCGGGATAGTTTTTCGCTGCGAGAACGACGCAGGCTGAGCTGCCCTGCTTCCATTCGATATCGATGCTCGACAGCGTTCCGCTCAGCATGCTCTCGCAAATATCGACCAGATCGGTTTCCAGGCGAACGAGTATGGCCTGCGCCTCCGGATCTCCAAATCGAACATTGTATTCGAGATTTTTGGGACCGTCGGCGGTCATCATGAGGCCCAGAAACAATATTCCCCGAAACGGAAATCCGTCGGCAATGCATCCCAACAGTGTGGGCTCGATGATCAGATCGGTGATGATCTCGATCTCGTCATGGCCGAGCAAAGGCGAATCCGTGATCGTCCCCATGCCGCCGGTATTTGGACCGGTATCGCCCTCCCCGATTCGCTTGTGATCGCGTGTCGGCGGCATCAGGACAAAGTCCTCGCCATCCGCAAACATGAGCAGTGAGACTTCTCTGCCTACGAGGCACTCCTCGATCACAATCTTTGCAGCAGCCTCGCTGCCGACGAGAGAAGACATTTCGCGAACCGCTTCAATCGAGGCACTTCTATTAGGCGCGACCACGACGCCTTTTCCGGCGGCGAGTCCGTCGGCCTTCACCACGACAGGTGAATCCGCAGCGCCGAACGCTCCGCTTTCCAAACACTCCACCGCTTCTAGCGCGTTTTCGCAGTTCGCATAGCGGGCCGTGGGGACGCCGTGCCGTGCCATAAAATCTTTTGCGAATGCCTTGCTCGCTTCGAGACGCGCCGCGGCCTGGTTCGGCCCGATGATTCGCATTCCCTCGCGCTCAAACGCATCCGCGATGCCTAATGCGAGCGACGTCTCGCCACCGACAAACGACAGATCGATTTGCTTTTTCGCGGCTAGGGCGACCAGACCATTTATATCGTCGGGCTTTACATCAACGCACTCGGCGAGGCGCGCGATGCCAGCATTTCCGCTCGCGCAGAACAGATTCTTCACGCGCTCCGATCGCCCGAATGCATCGCAGATCGCATGCTCGCGTCCACCGGAACCGATTACCAAAACGTTCATATCAGTTGACTCAAATTTAGCGTGGCTGTAATGTCGTTTTTATCAACCGACATCTTGAAACCGTAACTGCGACAGCTTTTCAATTGGGTTGACGCGTAAAACTGCGTAGAGAGTATGCCCGAAACCGACACAACCTTTACAGTCGCCGCAGCCGCACCGAGGATCGAGGAACTCGAGGATAAGCCGCTCTCCTGCATCGACTGTGGTCAAACCTTCGTGTGGTCGGCGGGCGCGCAGGCTTTCTTCCGCGATAAGGAGCTCTCAAATCCGCCGAAGCGTTGTAAGGGCTGCAAGGTGGCAAAGAACGAACGGCTCGCGGCGATCGAGCTTGCTCACGAAAAAGGCATTCGGCAAAAAATTTCGGTCAAAGCCGTTTGTGCTTCCTGTGGCGAACAAACCACCATTCCTTTCTACCCGTCGCAGGGTCGGCCCGTTTACTGCCGGACGTGTTTTGTAAAAAACACGGCCAACGATTCTCATCCGCCGACGTGAACGTTCGGACGCATCTCCGGATCGTCCTCGGCCTGACGCAGGATCTCCCGCGTGACCGGTGCCGTATCGCCCTCGCCGAATAGAATATACCTCGCAAGATAGATAAGCGGGTTTCCTTCGCTCCAGCCAAAATACACGTGCGGAATCTTGCCGGTCTTGTCGCGCAAATAAAGCAGGAATCCGGCGATGGCATTCGGGACTGCCGGTGCTTGGGTCCTCAAGATCTTGTAGCCCTCGACATCAACGCCGCGAATGATGAGCTTGCCCTTAAACTCGGACGAATCGCCCGGCTCGACTTCGTAAAACAAGATCTGGTCTGACGATGGAATGTGATTGTCCACACGCTTTTCGTGTTCCTTAAAACGGTACTCGGCGACGTCGCCTCCCTCGCGCCGATTCGTGACGATCCGCAGTTCGCCCTCTTCGTTTAGTTCATCAATCCATTTCTGCGCCGTATCATCGAGCTCGATCTTGTCGATTCGCACTTCCGTGGATCGTAATGCGCGAGAAACGAACGATGCGAGCACAATTCCCAAAATGAATAAGGATGCGATCTTGATACCGCTCGGCTGTTCGATTATCCCGGCGACGATTGTGTAGATAAATATTAACGTCACGATCGCGAAACCGAGCCATGCTTTGTGACGCTTACGCCATTCTGAGATGGTGACGGCGACCGCCGCGGAGGCCATCAGAGCCAACACGCCGGTGGCATATGCGCCGCCCTGACTCGCCACATCGGCCTCGAACGCGATCGTGACGATCGCACAAATTGCTGTGAACACGAGGACAAGCGGACGAGTCGCTCGCGCCCAATCCGGAGCCATACCGTACCTCGGTAGATATCGAGGGACGATATTTAGAAGCCCCGCCATCGCCGAGGCCCCCGCAAACCAAAGAATTAAAATCGTAGATACGTCATAAACAGTGCCAAAAATGCCGCCGAGCATTGTATGGGCAAGATAGGATAGCGCACGTCCATAGGCCTGGCCGCCCGACTCAAACTGTACGCCGGGAATGAGCATCGACGTGATAATACTGCTCCCCACGAGCATTACGCTCATTATAATCGCGGCCCCCGAGAGCAACTTCTTGCCGTTACGAATGCGCCCTTCGATGAGTCGACGTTCGTCGTCGGACATCTCTTCTGGATCCACATCGACTCGATGGTGGGGCTGCGCCGGCGAAGCCCCGGTCGTGCCGCTCTTTACAAGCGGCATCACGACAACTCCAGTCTCAAAACCTGAAAGACCAAGCGCGAGTTTCGGAAAAAACCACAGGGACAAAAGCACTAGCCACAATACGCTGCCGCCGACGCGCGGCTCCGCCCATACCAGCTGCTGCCAGTTTGTAAATACTTCAGGTCTCACTACAAAGATCTGATGGAGGCCGGTGCCGATCACAACGACATTCATCGTCAGGAACAGCACTACAATGCCGACCGCAATCCCAATCGCTTCGTTAAAGCCCTTGAGAAAAACGGCCGCGAGCAGTCCTATTAGAACGAGAGTAACGATGATCTCGTGGTGCAGAAACTGCAGGTGCTCTTCAACAAACGGGTTCTGAACTATGTGCTCCGTTGCATCCGCAGCAGAAAGGGTGATCGTGATGATGAAGCTTGTCGCTACAAAGCCGAGCAGAATGAGCACGAACATCTTTCCTTTCCAGCGGGAAAGAAGGTTTTCGAGCATCGAGATGGATCCGTCACCGTGCGGACTCGCTTCAGCAACGCGTTTGTACATCGGCAGCGCGCCGAAGAGCGTAAGCAGCACGAGAACCAGAGTCGCGAACGGCGCGAGCACGCCAGCCGCAAGAAATGCGATTCCGGGCTGATAACCGAGCGTGGAAAAATAATCGACGCCGGTAAGGCACATCACCTTCCACCAGGGATGCTGCGGATGTCGCCCCGGAGGCTCGTGAGGCCCTTCCATCTCAGGGACGCCGCGGTAGAACCAATTGCGAAGCCAGCTCTCGCTCTTTTTCATAGGCCGGGAAAATCAAAAAGACCGCCGTGCAAAAGCACCCGCGGCTCTCTTTCCGAGTTTGAATTATACAGCGTCAATGTAAAACGCTTGAATCGAACCCATCGTCCAATCCAGCTGTAAAATCAGATTCTACGCCGTTTATCGGTCAGGTCAAGGGGGCAATCTCGTGAGTAAAATATTGAGGGCGACGTCTCCCACTCCGTCGCCCTCGTTTGCCGCAGCTCCTCACAAACCGCAGCGGATGTTCACCGGGGTGGTGAACAAGACGATTATACGTCGATTGTTACTAATTGCAACGAACCCGATTACGGATTCACAGTGATACTACCAACGAAATAATGACGCTCACCGGTCGGCGAAACGGCGTAAATACTGTAGTTGCCTGCAGGCGTGTCGGCATCTACATTCACGCCCATGGAAAGGGCGGAAACGCCCTCGGCATAATCGATCGGAGCGAGGGATGCTCCGTCAACCGAGATGTATGGAGAATCGATTTCGAGGCGCAGGGATCGGTTATCGAGGCCATCCCCGCCGACGAGAATGATTCGCCTCTCGCCGCGCGTTAGAAAGATCGCCGAGCCAGCGAGCACGCCACTGGTTCCAAGAAAGCGAATCGCAAAATCACTCCTACGCTTTGCAAATCGCGCTGCAATCGCCGACGATTTTCCATCAGCAACGGTCACTGCGCCAAGGAACTGTGTCTGCGATGCCTTTCCGGGAGATTTCTCATTCGCGTAAACTTCGTAATCGCTGAAATCGAGTCCGGCAATCTTGAAACTTCTATTCCGCGCGAGTTTTGCGGATCCGACCACGCGGCCGCTCTCCTTTTCCTGCACCCAAATCGAGATATCACGATGTGCCTTTCCACTAAACGTCAACTTCCCGGTTATCGCAGAGCAGCAACGCTCTTCGTCTTCAGGCGAGCCATACAGAGCCCGCACCGCCGAAACGTCATCCGCGGAGAGCAGGGCGCGAACAGGCCGCGGCCCGAGCACGCCGTTACGCGTTACGCTCTCGTACATCGTCGAGCCTGCCACCTCCGAGTGCGACAGTCCGAGAAGGTGCCCAATCTCGTGACGCAGCGCCGCTTCGAGATCAAAGGTGCCGTACGTTCCGTCGGTAGAGAATTGTGCGAAAGGATTCAGGACAATGTCGGCCTCGGTGATCTGTCCACGCCGGTTGTAGAACACCCGAGTTTTTGCTGAGAGCGAGTCGGCCGCCCCTGCGAAGAACAGAACATTCTCGCTCGTGCCGGCAATTGTGAGTAGACTCACGCCGTCACCCGCATTTCCCGATGGGCTCACGCTGTCACGCTCGCTTGAAACAGAGATGAGGTCAACCGCTGCGACGCTCCGCCAGGCCGCGAGGCTACGCTCGATCGCGCCCGAGACGTCACTTCCAAACTTAATATTCGTTGATGAGTCGAGCGAATCGGAAAGCGCGATGCGGATAGCCCCGTCCTTCCATCGCAGTCTTTGTCCTAAATCTCTTGACCACTGTTCTTGCTTTGCCGAGTTCCCTTCGCTGGATTCGCTCGCAACCAGGCCGCCAAAGGCAGCCGCGGTCAACACAAGAATCAACGAAAATGTAGGAACGAATCTATTCAATTTGGTACAACCTATACTTTCTTCGGCAAGTCCTGACCGTCCATCTGGACCTTTTCGAGGTCAGCAAAAGCGACAGTCAGCAATAGCGCAGCTAACAACAGCGTAACTAAAACGTAGAGAATCGAGATCTGCTCGTTGTAGATCAGCACGCCAACTACGGTCGCAAATAGCAATGTCCAAAATGCAGCAATTGTTCGCCTGCCAAATTTCTTTTTTGTGGCCATAAACGGATAAGTATAGCCGCTCCCGGCCTCGTTAGTCCACAACTCGTAACGGTAACGACGGGCGAGGTGCCTCGGCATCAGGCGGCTGGTACGCTCGCTTTGCCGTGCCTTTGCGTCCTACCTCAACTATGTCAAATGCCTTTAGAATCGGATCATCGATAACTTTCTTTACAATCTTTGCTAGATCGTATTCTGTCCTTTTTACCGTTTCGCCCTCGCGCCGGCTAACTGAGACGCGTGCCGAGTCAGCATTCTCTGCTAGCCCACCCGACGCCGCAACTACTTTCGAAAGTGTCGTCGTCTCTCGCGAAGCGATCTGTCCGGGATTTACGATGCCGCCAACGACATAGATGATATCGGCCCGCTTGATCGTAATCAGATCGCCGTGCCTTATCCGTGGATTCGCGTCCGCCGCTCCGGTGAGTAGAGACTTCACTGGGATGCTGAGCGTCTCCGGACTGTTGTCCTTGCCCCCGCAGCTCGCGTTTCCAGGCCGGAAGATTTGAATCTCACCGTTCGCTTCGCCCGTAATGCCGCCACCGAGCACAATCGCCTCGCGTAGCGTCGGCCAGCGATTTAGCTGCAGCCGCGAAGGTGTGGCGATTGCGCCATCGATTATCGCAAGTGGCCGAGCGGACTTGTCGACTATCCTGACGACCGTCTCGGGATTCCTAAGAAATTTTGAATAAGCCTGGGCGATGTCCTTTGCAACGTCGCTCACCGGCCGGCAAAGCGCAGGGATAGGCTCGCTCACGCCTTCGAGACCGTCGATGAAACCTTCCGGACTGATGCGCCCCCGCCAGTCAAATTCCAGACCGCCGAGCACATCAACATCTAGGAGGTCGCCGTGATGAACAAGGTTCACATCCTGCGCGGGGGTCGGGCACGCCAGGTACAGCGAGAGGATTGTAAGCGCGATTGTCCGTGTAAAGCTCACGACGAAGAACACCGTTCTATTCTACTTCACGAGGGCGACCCTCAATCCCGCGCACTAGCTTTCTTTCGCTTTGAGTCGGGACGGGCCGTGACTGTTCCCGGTACGGCGAACCCGCGAAACTCCCAATTACAGGAGTCGCAAAGGAGATTGAATCTAAATAGCAGCTTTGAATAAAACGGCGTGGGCCGGTAGCCTCGACGAATTCGGGAGCTACCGCATTTCGGACAGTTCTGTGAAATCATGAGTGAACCTGTGGGGGCAGTTTGTCGCCCGCCGAATGTTATGGCTCGCGTTCGACCCGGTTGAGCTCGGCGTGGATCCGATCCGCGACCTGTTGCCGCTCGATACTTGTCTCGCCATCTCGGCCAAGATAATACAACGCGTCGCGATAGCAGCTTCTTGCCTCCGCATAGTCGCCTCTAAACGCCGCCCGCTCGGCACTTTCGACAAAGTCGGCAACCCTTATCGAAACGATCGTCTCGGCAAGCAACTCACGCGAGTCGCGGAGCGACGCCTCATTCGGATAAAAGCCAAGGGCGATATCAACCACGTTTAATGCGCGATTGGTCAATTCGACCCTATCCCCAACCGCACTTTTCGTTGCTGCGTCGCGTGCTAGGTCTCGAGCCTCGATCTGAGCCCACTGCAGCATATGCGTTCGATGCAGTCGCGAGACACGCTCTCTGCCCTTACCAAGAGCTGCGAGTCGAGGTGAGCCAATCCCAACTGTCGGCAGCTCGCGATCATTGAGGGAGAGATACGCGGCACATAATTCAAATACCTCTCGATGAGCCGCTGCGATCGAGCCAAACGCATTTGCGGCCTCCGATTTTCGGCGAATCTCCTCGATCATTCGGTCATTACGTTCAAGCGTAAGCTTTTCCGTACGACGCGGCTCGCCTATGATCGACTGGACATCAGCAAGTTGCTTGTCAAAGGTCCGCTGGAGCTCGAGCCGCCGATTCCTAATCTTCCGCAGAACCACCTCGCGGCCCAGTACCGAAACAACCATGAATCCGCTAAACGCGATTCCCGCCGGTATCCATGGAGCGTTGTCTCCCTCGTCGATCAGCACGCCCCAGGTCAGGAAGAATATTCCGGCCCCGATAGCGAACGCGAGCACGTAATAATTCGATGCCGGAATCCAAACCGCGCCAGCACCGCGTGCATGATTTTTTCGAAGTCGCGGATCCGGTTTAGAAAACGCAGTTCGTGGCATCAGAAATCCGTTTCGACTCGCGCGAACGTACGGAAAATGGGGCGTTCCGGTTAACGATTCTGAATTCTTTGTTACGGAAAGTCAATGATGCGCCTCCGGGTTCCCTTACGCGAAGCTCTTACCCAAACGTTCTGCTAAAATCTTTTCGTGCCGAAACGACGCAGGCCAAAACCCGAACCTCGACCCGTCTTCGACTCGATCCGCAAGCCGACGGCGCCGCCGTCCCGAAAGATCGGCGATGAGAAGGCTGAGACGCGCGTTCACCCGGCAGAGCGGAAAATAAAGCACAAATCCAAATTACGCGAGGTGCCGGAGGAATGATCTTCTCACGGAAACCCAAACAAAACTCAAATGGTCCCGACACCTGGGCGAGGCCCGAAATGAATGTAACGTTTCGCGCCGAGATCATGCCGGGGAAGAGCCGGGACCAGCGGACATTCAGGATCGAGCGGGTGCTCCCAAACGGCCGAGTGATCCTATACAACTTCCTCGGCGAGCACCGCGAAGGAGCGTTCGAGACGATTAATTTTCTTCGCGAGAGAGCTCTCGAAGATTAGCGAGCACAGGTCAGGGCCTCGACGATCTCGTACACCATCCGGTCTAGTTGGGACGCTTCCGGGACGTCGGCGAGCTGAACCCTTATCTCTTATACGTAGCGGGAGGAGGATAGCAAGGCGCATCTACGCCCCGAAATTGCCGGAATCAATCGAGGTCAACGCTTTTAGAGTGTTTATTTAGAGGCTATCGAGACGGGGCTAAGATTCGCTGGGCGAAGGGCCGCGCAGCAGGGTTTCGACTGCGGCTTTCGTCTCCGCGCCTTTTCGGGCCTTCAAATCCGCGACCCAGCTCGACACAGTTCCCACCATGTCACGGGCTGACTCACTCGCGGTCTTCGCAGCGGGAATCGTTTCCACGACCGTCGCTTCCTTCTCATGTTTCTTTATTACTCTTACTTTCATAACTATGGGACCATTCCCGCCTTCGTCGTTGCAATCTTTGTGCCATGTAGCGGAACCGAGATGATTTTACGATGGTGTCGCAACTATTGTTCCGCAGGACCGCGGAATCCGAAAATATAACGGGGTGGTATGTAACTTAACTCTGACATCTGCACGCGAAAAGAAAGCCCGCTATGTAACGATACTGCCTCGCCTCAATTCCCGCGTGTGTACGATACCAGTCAATAGCGGAGGGATTTCGGAGCCGCTGCGCGACACTCTAAATCTATCCGTGATCGGCGCGACCTGCGATCTGATTCAGCGCGTGGCGGAGCGCCTCCGCGATCATGCCGTAGCACTCGCCGACGCCGTTAGGCGAGCCCGGAAGATTCACGATCAGGGTGGAGTTTGCGACACCGGCCAAACCGCGAGAGAGGATCGCCGTCCTCGTCTTACCGGCGGTCTCGCGTCGCATGGTCTCGGCGATTCCGGGAATCTCGATCTCCACCACGTCGCGCGTCGCTTCGGGAGTTACATCCCGCGGCGATATTCCCGTCCCGCCCGTAGTCAGGATTAAAGAAATACCATCGCGCTCGCACAGCTCTCTTAGAACCTTCGCTATCCGCGCGCGATCGTCCGCGACGATTGATCGCTCGACGACCACAAAGCCAGATGCGGCGACTAAGTCGGCCAACGCATCACCCGACTTATCGTCCGCCACCGTCCGAGTGTCGCTAATCGTTACGATTGCGCAATTGATAGTTTGCTCGTCCATTACCCCGCCGTCGGATTTCGTATCTCTATTAGATTAACAATTTGGCCGGCGGACATCATCCACCGCAGCCACAGTCGTCGCCGCATCGCTTCTTTGGCGAAAATGCCCGTCGCTTTCGTGCCAACGTGACGATGCCATAGAGGGCTGCAAATGCGATAAGCGTAAAGACGATGATGCTCTGAAAATCCATAGCTACTCTAAGCCGAGCACGCGACCGCCCTGATAGGTCAGGAGCGCCGCGACGTACGCGAGAACAGTCATATACACGAACATAAATATCGGCCAGCGCCAGGAATTGGTCTCGCGGCGCACGACGGCGAGCGTAGACATACACTGCATCGCAAGCACGAAAAATACCATGAGCGTGAGTGCCGTAAGCGGCGTCCAGGTTTTCGTGCCGTCATCTTTCTTAGCGTCCCGAACGGCGGAAATGAGCGTCTCGGATTCTTCCGTTTCGTCCTTGCCGACGTTGTATATAATGCTAAGCGTCGACACCAGGACTTCGCGTGCCGCAAAACTCGCTATCAGAGCGACGCCAATTTTCCAGTCGAACCCTAGCGGCTGGATCGCAGGCTCGATCATCCTGCCGAGCCGTCCGGCGTAACTGTTCCGAAGCTGCTCGCCATCATTCTCGATCGTGACGTTCGCTCCGGGCGTCGCACGCTCCGCTCCAATCTCGCTTTGACTCACGCCTGTATTATCAGGCGACGAGTCCGACGCCGTTCGCGGAAAATACATCAGTGCCCACAGGATAATCGAGATCGCGAGAATGACCGTTCCCGCCCGCTTCAGGAACAGCCACGCTCGCGTGATCATATTCTGAACCACGGTACGAAAGTTCGGCATCCGGTACGGCGGCAGCTCCATCAGGAACGGCGGCGGCGGCGCTTTCAGTAGAGAGCGTTTGAGCACAAAGGCCGTGAGAATCGCCGCGATAATTCCTATCGTGTACATCACGAGCATGAGAACGGCTCCGAGGGAGAGAAATCCTAACACCGTCTGCCCCGCAAAAAACGACGCGATCATCAGCGTATAGACCGGCAACCGCGCCGAGCAGCTCATAAAGGGAGCGATCATTATCGTCGCGAATCGATCGCGCCGATTCTCGATCGTGCGTGTCGCCATGATACCCGGAATCGCGCACGCAAAGCTCGAGATGAGCGGCAAAAAGGCCTTTCCGTGCAGCCCGACGCGGCTCATCAGTTTGTCCAATAGAAACGCCGCACGGGCCATGTATCCCGAATCTTCGAGGAACGAAATAAACAGGAAGAGCAGAAGGATTTGCGGAAGAAAAACAACTACGCCGCCAACGCCCGCGACGATTCCGTCGGCGATCAGATCAGCGAGAATTCCCGGTGGCAATGCAGCCCTCGTACCATCGGCGAGCGCGCCGAAGCCCTTCTCGAGCAGATCCATCGGCAGTGTCGCCCACGAAAAGATCGCTTGAAACACGAGCAGCAGAATCCCGACGAGGATCACGAGGCCGAAAAATCGATGAGTCAGCACCCTGTCTATTTTGTCCGACAGACGATACTTTTTCTGATCGCTGTGCCAGACCGATTCCTGCACAGCGTTCGAAATGAAATTGTACCGGGCAAATATCTCGGCGTTCTCTTCGCCGGCTTCGTCCTGCGTGAATGGCAGCGTCGGCACCGTCCCGACCATTCGCCCGACAGCGTCGGCGAGTTCGTCCGAGCCGCGGCCCGTCCGCGCGTTTACCGCGACAACTGGGGTCTTGAGAATCGCGGCCAGCATCTCGACATCAATCTCGTGCTCCTGCTTTTCAAAAACGTCGATCATCGTCAGAGCGACGACTACGGGAATGCCGAATTCTAGGATTTGAGTTACAAGGTAGAGATTGCGTTCGAGGTTTGTCGCGTCAACGACCGCGACGATCACATCCGGCTTCGCATCAGACGAGTTCTTTCCCGTGATTATCTCGCGGGCAATCTGTTCATCGAGTGACGTCGCATCGAGACTGTAGAGGCCAGGCAGGTCGATCAGCGTGGCACTTTGCTCCCCAACCGTCCACGCGCCGGCCTTTCGCTCGACGGTGACGCCGGGATAGTTTGCGACTTTCTGTTTTAAGCCTGTGAGGGAGTTGAAGAGAGTCGTCTTGCCGGCATTAGGATTACCCGCAAGAGCGATTGTCAATAGAGCGTTACGACCATCGGCAGCCATTCATTGTAGTGCAGTACTACCCAACCTCGATCGACTCGGCTTCGTTCCGACGCATCGCCAGACTGTAGCCTCGCACGCGGACCTCGATCGGATCGCCGAACGGCGCCGCTTTCACAACGCTGACCTCGGCCCCGGGCACCACGCCCATCTCAAGCAGTCTTCGCGTAAGCGAGCCGCTGCCTTCGACGGACTTAACGCGGGCATCGCGGCCTTTCGGAAGGTTTGTAAGTCTCATAGAGGATTACCCAAGATAGATCCTATCCTAATTGAAAATAGATTTCAATTTCAATTAGGATCTTTTTTACGTCGATCGGAGCTGCTGATATGGAAATTAGCGGAGGCTAAGGGGCGATGATGCTCGCGCTTGTTAGGTCAGCCTGATATGTACCTGCAATAAACCGTAGCGGGATACGAGAATCATCAAGCGATAGCCAGACCTTCAACTGGAGAGCGTCCAACTCGGGAACGCCCGTAGTGATCGCGACGAGCTGAGCAGGAATCGGCTTCCCTTCCATCGTGATCGAGTCGGGTGCGGCTGGACGCAGGACAAAGATATACGGTTTGTCCCGCCAAAAAACGGCGACTCGTGTGTCATTAACGGGAGCGGAGTTTGTCTTACTCGCTTGCAAATGGAACGAGCGCATTGCGTAGATGAGCGACAAGATCGTGTGAGTCCCAACAGGAGCGTCCGCGGTTCCCGCCCCAAACGCGATGGCGCCTGTAGCGCCATGGACCGATAGCCGTTGGCTAAGAGTCGCGAGTCCCTGCGATAGCCTAAACTCTGCGGACTGCGGCGCGAGGGTATCTGGATTTACTCGCGTAATTAAAGAGTCGGCAGCACCAAACGCGCGATTGCCGGGCAGGACTTGGAGAACTGTCGCCGAGAGCAACAGGCTGTCGGCACTCTCGACCTGTTTCCTTTCTTTCGCCGCGAGGCGTAAAGTCCCGATGGCCTGCGAGCCCTGCATCACGCGGTAGTCGAGTGTCTCGCCCAGTACAAATTTTACTTCGCGAAGCAGCGGCTGGTTGTCGATAAACGGCGTCGGTGTAGGCACGGGACGCGGCGTTGTCGCAGCCCTTGGCGTCGGCTGCGACGTCGGTTGGGGCTGGGCCACGAGCGTCGGGTCGGTCGGTACAGGAGGCGCGTCAACGCTGACGGAGGCGAGCAAGGCGGTAAACGATCCCTTTGCCGTGTCGAAGCGCAGGCGCACCGGGATTCGAAACTGATCGTTCGAGAGATCGAGTCTAAAATTCTTGATTCCGAACAGGTCAAGATATGTGCTCTGTATGATCGTCGGCGTCGTATCAAATTCGCCCGCGTCGGTTCTTACTTTCCCACCAAGCTTGTCGAGCCTTCCGGCAGCGAACGTCGCGACGTAATTCTCGCCGTTTTCGCTAAACGGAAAGCTCCCATTGCCGCCCGCCTCGCGAGCCTTATAGATTAGCGAGAGCAGTTCAAAATTAGTGGTCGGTGTGGTGAGAAAATTAGAAACTACCTCCTTTGGAACGACAGTCGATCTAATAGTCCGGTTGATTAAAACGGGCAGTCCTGATGTGGGATCGATAAGTACTATTCGCGACTCATCAATCAGCGGAAACGTCGCGCTGACTATATCGAAAGTCTTTACTTTTCCCTGCAGCTCGATGACATCACGACCTGAGATCGTGCCGCGCGATGAGACCGACGTCTCGATGTGTGCGACGTTCGGAAACCTTTCAAGGGAAACTGTGTACGAGAGCCGCTCGCCTATTCGAAACGCGACATTCCCTTGCGCAGAGGCAGAGCCTACCAAAATCAGCAGCGTCAACGTGACTATGATCAAACGAAAAATCTTCATTCCGACTCGTTCAAAATCGCCTTAAGTGCCGCGGAGCGATCCGCGGCCTGCGTGATGGGACGGCCGATCACGACATAATCCGACCCGTCGGCGAGAGCACCGGCCAACGTAGTGACACGCTTCTGATCGTCAATCGTTGCAGAAATCGGGCGAATCCCGGGCGTTACAATCAGAAAGCTTCTGTCCGTGATCTCGCGGCGCACGAGGCTTACCTCTTTTGGCGAGGCGACGATGCCGTCAAGCCCCGCCGCCTGCGTGAGCTTCGCGAGTCGCACTACTTGTTCATCGATAGAGGCTTCAACGCCGATCTCTTTCATCGTCGCCTCATCTGAGCTGGTAAGCGCCGTTACCGCGAGCATCTTTGGCCGTGTCACGCCCTCCGTATTACAAAACTTCTCTACCGCTTCACGAGCGTGTGCCATCATCGCTCGCCCGCCCAAGGCGTGAACGTTAAACATCCACGCGCCCAGCCGCGCGGCTTCGACCGAGGCCATTGCGACTGTATTCGGGATGTCGTGAAACTTTAGATCCAAAAATACGCGATGGCCTTTCGCGAGTTCTCGAACAAACGCCGGACCCGCAGCGGCGAATAGCTGGAGGCCGACCTTGAAGCCGCCCACGCCATCGCCGATCTCGGATACAATCTGCGTGGCAGCCGCAGCATCAGGCACATCTAGTGCTACTAAAATCCGATCTTTCGGACATATTTCTTGATGGTGGGCTGACTGCGTTTCGGACATCGTGCGGGGCTAATCGAGGTCGAGCGGATTTCGAAACGGCGCGTCAGAGGTCTTGTCTGCTCGCTTCAAGGCTTCTTGAAACTTTTCCTCGAGCAGCCGCTCTCTATCCTTCACCGAAGACATTTCCTGTGCAAAGAGTTGTTCACGCCGATCCTTCTGCTTGCTAAGTTCGCCCTTTAGATCCTCAAAGCTGCCGGTAATCTTCTTCTTTTCGTCGTGAGCGAGCATCGCTCCTGTAGTGGAGTCGATGGTGAGCGACGCCTCGCAGCAAGGGCAGATGACGTTTAACTTGTCCATAAAGAATCGCGCGTTCTATCTCGCGCCCGTGCCGGGCTGCGGCGTCGCGGGTGCTCTTAGGCCGGCAAGCTCTAGAAAGCCTGTCGAGGGATGCGATGGCATTTGGCTCACCCCATTGCCCGACGCATTAACGACGCGGCCTCCGCGTAGAAATATCTTAAGCGTCGAAGATTTGCCATCGTCGGCCCAGGTCTGTTCCACGCGTTCGAGCTGCGGGTGATTCTTAAACCATCGAATCTCGATAAAACTTCCATCCTTTCCCATGGACGTAGCGACTTCCGAATTCTCAGCGGCTGGCGATCGCATCGGCGGCGGAGCCTCGCCTCCCGCGTCGACCATTGCCCTCTTGTTTGGCCGCGCCGCATTCGCCGCAAGTCCGGGTTGATTATCCACAGAGCCACGGCGTCTACCGAAACCGTCTGCGAGGCCATCTCGGGCGACCCAGTATTCGCGTTCGCCGCGTTCGGCGACGAGTTACCAGTACGAGCTTCGTTCTTCTGCGTACTCTTAGAAGACGAGCAGCCACTCGACCCTGCAATCAGCGTGAGAACAATAAGTAAGACAAACAACTTCATACTGCTTCGAGTTTCGCTAATAAGCCCTGCTTAACCGCGTCCCACTCCGTGTCAATGATACTGAAATAGACGCTGTCGCGAAAGCGGCCCGATTCCGTGATCATGTGATGCCGCATCGTTCCCTCCTCGACTCCGCCGATTCGCGATATCGCATTGCGCGATTTTTCATTATTTGCCTCCGTCTTGAGCTCAACGCGGATGTACTTCCAGGTCTCGAAGGCATGCGTGAGCATCAGCAACTTGGCTTCGGTGTTAATTCGGGAACGCTGCCACTTCGGATTGATCCAGGTCCAGCCTATCTCGGCCTTCCGATTAGTGGGATCGATATTTCCAAAGCGCGTCGACCCGACGATTGTCCCGCTGCTCTTCTCGATCGTTACGAATGGCAGTGCAGTTCCCGCCGCCTGCATCGCAAGTGCCTCGCGGACATAGCGCTCGAGATCGGCCTCGTTCGTAACCACATTTGCCGTCCATTTCCAGAGGGATTCGTCCAGCCCTATTTCAATGAGGGCCGGCAGGTGATCAAATCTCAACGGCTCAAGCCGGACAAACTCTCCCTCCAATGTAAACGGTTCGATCATCATGCTTACGCCCCGAGAAGGGACGGCGAACCGATTCGATTCGCCGTCCCTTCGTTTTCCACTATTCACTATCAACTATTCGCTAGATGTCGTAGTACATCTGAAATTCCATCGGATGCGGTCTCAGGCGTAGGGGAGTGATTTCGTTTTCACGTTTATACTCGATCCATCGCTCGATCAGGCCCGAGGTAAAGACGTCGCCCTTGAGCAGAAAGTCGTAGTCATTCTCGAGCGCATCCAGCGCCTCGTCGAGGCTTCCCGGCAACGATGGTACATTCGATAGCTCCTCAGGCGGCAGGTCGTAAATGTCCTTATCGAGCGGTTCCCCTGGATCGATGCGATTTTGTACACCGTCGAGGCCCGCCATGAGCAACGCGGCAAATGTGAGATACGGGTTGCACGATGGATCCGGCGGGCGAAATTCGAGCCGTTTCGCCTTGGGCGAGGACGAAAACATCGGAATACGGACCGCGGCCGAGCGATTCCTCGCTGAGTACGCAAGATTTACCGGTGCCTCAAATCCGGGTACGAGACGTTTGTAACTATTCGTCGTAGGCGCAGCAAAGCCGACGAGCGCGGGGGCATGCTTAAGCAGCCCGCCAATGTAGAATTTTGCCATCTCGGACAGGCCCGCATATTGATCACCCGCGAATAGCGGAGTGCCGTCCTTCCACAGCGACTGATGGCAGTGCATTCCAGAACCGTTATCGCCGTAGATCGGCTTCGGCATAAATGTCGCCGTCTTGCCCGCCCCGTATGCCGCATTCTTGACGACATATTTGAAGAGCATCAGATTGTCGGCCGTGTGCAGGAGGTTCGAAAATCTAAAGTCAATCTCGCACTGACCCGCGGTCGCGACTTCGTGATGATGACACTCGACCTCGATGCCAACTTCGCCGAGAATCGTGGAGATCGTATTGCGGAGATCGATCAGGGTGTCGAGCGGCGCAACCGGCACATATCCTTCCTTCGGGCGAATATGGTAGCCGGTATTTGGATTCATCTCGGAGCCTTCGCGGCCCGAGTTCCAATGGCCTTCGTCGTTGTTCACATGAAAGCCCGCCGAGTTTTGCCCGACGTGAAAGTGTGCCTCGTCAAACACAAAGAACTCTGCCTCGGGCCCGACATTAATCGTGTCGGCGATACCGGTAAATTTCAGATAGCTCTCGGCACGTTGAGCGACGCTTCGCGGATCAAGCCAATAGCCTTCCTTCGTGATCGGGTCGACGGCGTTCGCGATCAGGCACAAAGTGGTATCGTTCGTAAACGGATCGATCCAAAATCGGCTTGGATCGGGCACAAGCAGCATGTCGGATTCGTGAATCGCCGCCCAGCCGCGCAGGCTCGACGCGTCAAATCCAAAACCGTCCTCAAAGCTGTCCTCGGACAGCATCCCGATCGGAAATGTCAGATGGTGCCACGCACCGATGAGGTCTGTAAACCTAACCGACACGAACTCCGCCTCGTTCTCCTCGGCAAATTTCAACACATTTTTCGGATTCATTAATTTCCTCTCAATATTCGTGAAAAAATCAGAGCGGCTCGCGCAACTCAAGTTGCAGATCGTACAGCACCCCAATCCGTTATCAAACCAATAACGATCGAGACACTTAACAACTTATGTTTTCCTACAAAATTGTCTTGAAGAATATGCCTGCGAGAGCTAGATGCCGACGATCTCTCCTACGAGATCGTAGTCATGAGCCTCCGTCACGCGGACGTTGTAGATGTTGCCAATCTGCGGCTCAAAATTCTCCGGCATATCGTTGATGAGTATGTAGCCGTCGATCTCTTGAGTCTGGCCTTCGAGACGGCCCTGGAACAAGAGATCGGATTCCTGCGAGAGGCCCTCGAACATCACGGGAAAAGTTTGACCGACGCGTGCACTATTCAGCTGTTTTGAGATTTTTGCCTGTTCTTTCATCAGCTGATTTCTACGCCGCTTTGCAATCTTCGGATCGACCTTATCCGGCAGGTCAAAGGCGGCAGTGCCTTCCTCGTCCGAATACGTAAAGACACCGACGTTGTCGAAACGGCAATTTCTTACAAACTCGATCAGCTCTACGAAATCGTCCTCGGTCTCTCCTGGAAAGCCCGTGATAAACGTCGTCCTGATCGTAATGCCGGGCACTTTCTCTCGTACGCGCGAGATCAATCTTTCGAGCGAGTCACGCGTCCCGCCGCGTTTCATTAGTTTCAAGACATTGCGCGAGGCGTGCTGGAGCGGCATGTCGAGGTACTTTACGGCCTTAGGCGTATCGGCGATCGCTGCAAGAAATGCGTCGGAAATGTGCGTGGGATACGCGTACATCACTCGTACCCAATCGATGTTCTCGATCTGACCAAGTGCTCGAATTAAGGCCGCGAGGGCATCGACTTCGCCAAGGTCTTCGCCGTATCGTGATGAGTCCTGTGCGATAAGGACGACCTCTTTGACGCCGTCATTTGCGAGATTGCGCGCTTCTTCGATGATCGATCCAAAACGTCGTGAACGAAACGAACCCCGCATTGAAGGAATCGAGCAAAACGCGCACGGACGGTCGCAGCCCTCGGCAATTTTTATAAAGGCCGTATGCGATTGCGTTGCCCGCATTCGCGGCGTGTACTCGTCGTAGAGATAAGTTGCGGATTTATTTCCGATCGGTGTGATCGTAAGTTCCCGGCTGTCAAATTTTTCGTCCGCCGCCTTGAGAATATCGCCCACCTGCGACGTGCCGATAAAGGCATCGACTTCCGGCAATTCCTTGACGAGTTCGTCGCGGTATCTCTCGACCAGACAACCGGCGACGATTACTCTGCTCGCTCCGCCTTCGTGCTTGAGACGCGTTGCTTCGAGGATGGCGTCGATGGATTCCTGCTTAGCTGACTCGATAAAGCCGCATGTGTTGACGACCACCGTGTCCGCGCTTGCGGCGTCGTTTGTGATCTCATAGCCCGCCTCGGCGAGCGCGCCCATCATCACCTCGCTATCGACGAGGTTTTTGGGGCACCCGAGACTGACAAAGCCGACTTTTTTCATAAGGTCAAACTTATATTATAGCTCTTCGCTTCCCGTGCGTCTCGCCAGCTCAGCCTCGATCGCATCGACCGTTTCACCGAGTTCAGACGAGGCATCGATTACCCTCTCGCCATTCCCAATCTCGAGCGTCTCGAATTGGCTTTCGAGCAAGCCTACGGGCATAAAATGTTCCGGGCGTGACTCGATCCTTCGCCGTACCGTTTCGATATCCACCGATAAGATGAAAATCAGCACGCGATTGTCGACAGAAATCATCTTGCGATACGAGCGTCGCAGGGCGCTGCAGGCGATGACGGCGTTCTCGTCCTTCTCTATAAAATCGGAGATCACCTCTCGCACGTCAGCCAGCCATTCAAGCCGATCCTCGTCAGTGAGCGGCTTTTCCGACCGCATCTTCTCAATGCTTGATGGCGAATGGAGATCGTCTGCGTCAAGGAATTCCCAACCCAAGCGCGTCGCGAGAATCGTTCCGACAGTTGTCTTTCCGACGCCCGAAACGCCTGCCAAAACGACGATCATTTCGCCTCGATGGCGTCGAGCCATTTACCGACCTTCGCGAGCTCGTCGGCGGAGAGGTGCCTTTCGCCAAATCGAACGCGATGATATTCGCGCGTAATCATCTTGACCTCGGTGATTCCCGTCGCGGACGCAAATTCGAGAGGCGTTTGCGAAACTGCCCGTCGGAGGCCGCGATCTTCCAACAGACGCGACATCCGCTCGTAAAACTCAACGCTCCGCCCGCCGACCGCATCATCGTTGATTAGACGTCGCCAGAATGCACGAGACGAAATCCATCGGAATGCGAAGCGAGCTGTAAAAAACAGTGCCGCCGCTAGAGCAATCAACGCGATCGCATAACCGAGCGCGGACACCACTGCCATCCCTCCGCCGTCGCCACGAACCTCCGACCACCACCCGGCGATTTTCTCCTGAAATACAGACATCGAAGCCGAAGCCGTGGCTCGCACATCGGCGAAATCGCCTCGAATCGATCTAGCCAGCGATCGCTGTTCCTGATTGTCGAAAGCAACAAAATATTGGATCCAAAGGGTGTCGAGAGCTTCGAGGTATTTCGAGATGGCTGCGGTGAATCCCCTACCGCCCGCCGTCGCAATCTCGGATGCCGCAGGCGTCGGATCAAAGGCGACCCATTCGGCTTCACCCGGAAAATACACCTCTACCCAAGAGTGCGCGTATCGCTGCCGCACGATCAGCGTGTCGACCGCACTGTTATATTCCCCGCCTCGAAAGCCGTTGACGACCCTCGTCGCGATTCCCTGCGTGCGGAGCATTATCGCCATCGCCGACGCGAAATACTCGCAGTGGCCCTCGCGCACATTAAACAGGAAATCGGCGAGCGGCTTGTCTCCGGACGCCTTTTGCTCGAGCGTGTATCCAAAGCTCGTCTGCAGATAACGCTCGACTGCCCGAGCCTTGTCGTATCGATTGCGTGCACCTGCTACGACCTCGGTCGTGAGCTCAGCGTAGCGGCGGTCATCCCCGCCGATTGGAGCCTCGAGATAGTTTCGAAAGCTCTCCGAGTACACCGCGTCATCCGCCCGCAGTCGCTCGGCTGACGGCTCGCGAATGTCGGATAGAAATCGATAATTATTTCGCTCGCTTCCCCACGGCGCGGTCAGACCGCCGTAGGTGTCGCGATAAAGCGAGGAAAAATTCGCCTGGATCGCGAGCGTCTCCGGCACGGCGAAGACAACCTGCGTGTCCATGGGCTCAAGATAAACTGTGGCTAGCAGTGGCCGAGCCCCGGGCGATGCAGCTTCGAGTTGGATAAATCCAGCTTCACCGCGGAGAAACGTTTCCCGTGCGACGGGCCGCGACTTGCTCCAACTGCGGTTGTCGAATCGGTCGAGGGCAACACCGCGAAAGTACGAATTGCTGAGCGCCTGTGTCTTCTCCTCGGCCTTTACACGCATTACAATGCGATCGTCCTGCTGAATTCGGCCGATGCCTCCGAGCCGAACGCTGTCAGAAAAACCGGTCGATGTGCCGAGCATTCGCTGACCGCCGCCGATGCCTGCACCGCCGACCCGCGGCAGCAGAAAGAACAAAGGAATTGCGGCAATGGCGATCAGAACGAGAAGCACGACTGCCGTTCGAGGCAATACACGAATCGCAGGTTGATCGTCTCCGGGCGGTGCATTCGCGAGCGCGACGGCGCGGCTAATTTTCTTTTCCGCGTCCTTCGCAGTGCGCCTCATCTCAAACGCAATGATGGCGCAAACCATCAGCAGTAGGTAGACCAGAAATGTTGCGAGGTAGAGGGGCGAAATGCTGAGGCCCGCAGCGAGCAGCACTTCAAAAAAAGCCATCAGGTAAAGAAAAACCCAATCTCGGTCACTCTTTTTCTGCAGCAGCTTTATCGCCGCCAGCGAGAGTATCATTCGGGCGAGGATACCGGCGATCATGGTATCGCTCGTCTCCAACGTAATCCATTGCATCCGATAGGCAAGATAGAAAAATGGCAGCGCCAGAACGATAAGTGCCGTCCCCCAACGCACCGATATTTGCCATCGCGAATCTTCGAGAAACCACGCGCTCACGATCACCGCGACGAAAAGTATCGTCGCGATCAGACCGAACGTTCCCGAGACCCACAACGACAAAAAGCCACAAAAGACGGCCGCATAGGAGACAAGTCGGAAGAATTTTTCGAAGTTCATCACGAGTCGAAGCGCAATTCAATTATATCGTTTTCCCACCCGGAGGTTGCATTTGGGTCGCGGTCGTTTGAGGTCAATGCAGAAGCTGATAGAAAGGTCAACAAAAGCGGGAAGCTAGGGAACGTGCGGTATTGCAAGTGGAGCTAACTGAAGTTGAAAGAAATGTAGGAAAGATGGATGAACGCGCAAGTTAAAACGAAGGAATGGCACGCTTTAATGCCGCTTTACCAAATGGACATATTTCAGCCGCGGCTATAGGAGTTACTGAGAAGTTATATGTCAATAGCAAATGCGTTTAGACAAACAAGCCAGAGACCATTCCACCAGAAATTGATAATATCGACAGACAGATTTCCACTTGAGAAAGAAAACCTTACTAGTTAATGTTAATCGAAGGAGGCAGAAAAGCCCACTCAAAGTGAGCGGGCTTTTTATTGAAATTATCCGGCAACTACCTACTTTCCCACACCTGAGAGATGCAGTATCATCGGCTCAAACAGGCTTAACTACCGTGTTCGGGATGGGAACGGGTGTGACCCTGTCGATACAATCACCGGAAAGTTGAGTCAAATGATGAATTAGGAATGCAGAATAACGAATCCTAAACCAAGAATTCATCATTCGATATTCATCATTCAGAATTTTCAATCAATCTTGATATCTGAGAACTGAATACATGCAGCTATTTCCAACTACGAGCTGCTTGATTTGCATAAATTTGCTTGTAAACAAATTTTATGGTCAAGCCTTGGGACAATTAGTATTGGTCAACTAAAAACATTACTGCTCTTACATCTCCAACCTATCAACGTGGTGGTCTTCCACGAGTCTCACTGGCAAAATTAATCTTAGGTCTGGCTTCACGCTTAGATGCATTCAGCGTTTATCCATGCTCGACATAGCTACCGTGCGATACCGCTGGCGCGATAACACGTACACTAGAGGTCAATCCAACCCGGTCCTCTCGTACTAAGGTCAGATTCCTTCAATT
>Ga0136611_10000160_pt1 | contig 39600 bp, 46 predicted proteins | sample AntDrymUQ2232306_2_FD_106645 | JGI IMG/M metagenome (GOLD analysis project Ga0136611, IMG submission 106645) | Polar desert sand microbial communities from Dry Valleys, Antarctica - metaG UQ223 (23.06) | ecosystem: Environmental > Terrestrial > Soil > Desert | place: Antarctica: Dry Valley... | reverse complement strand
GCCTCAGTTAGCTACCGATTGCCTCAGCCTTACCACCCGCGGCGGCCAGCTTCTCGGCGGCCTTTCCGCTGAATTTGTGCGCCTGCACCGTCAGCGCCTTCGTCACTTCGCCGCGGCCCAGCACCTTGACGAGGGCCGTGCGGCTGCTGACGATGCCGCGCTCGCGCAGCGATTCGACCGTGACGGTGGCGCCCTGTTCGAACAGCGACTCGAGCTGGTCGAGGTTGACGACGTCGTACTCCGTCCGGAAGATGTTCGTAAAGCCGCGCTTCGGCACGCGCCGATGCAGCGGCATCTGGCCGCCTTCGAAGCCGCGCTTGAAGTGATAGCCCGAGCGCGACTGCGCGCCCTTGTGGCCGCGGCCCGCCGTCTTGCCAAGGCCCGAACCGGGACCACGGCCAACGCGCTTCTTCTTGAACTTCGACCGGTCGGCCGGCTTGAGGTTATTCAAACCCATGACTATTTCTTCTCTGCGCTTTCGGCGCCTTCGGCGGCCACCGTTACCAGGTGACGGACCTTGAAGATCATTCCACGCGTTTCCGGGGTGTCCTTCAACGTCACGGAATGATTGATCTTGCGCAGGCCCATGCCCTGAACAACCTTGCCCTGGACCTTCTGGAACCCGATCGGGCTCTTCACCAGCGTGATCGTCACCATCTTGGCGGCGTCACCGCTCGTCTTTGCCTGCTTTGCCTTGGCCATTGTTCGTCTCTTCTGTGCCTTCTGTGCCGTCTGCGGCCCTACTGGGCCACGCGGCCGCCCGCGAGCTCGGCCAGCGAATCCTTGCCACGGAGCCGCATCAACTTCTGCGGATCCTTCAATTCCTGGAGCGCCGTGAACGCCGCGCGCACCACGTTGTGCGGGTTGGCGGAGCCCAGCGACTTGGTCAGCACGTTGGTGACGCCCGCCGCTTCCACCACCGCGCGTACCGCCGCGCCGGCGATGATGCCGGTGCCGTCCGGAGCGGGCTTCAGCAGCACGCGTCCTGCGCCGTAGCGGCCGACGATCGGATGCGGCACCGTGGTGCCGTGCACCGGCACGCGGATCAGCCGCTTCTTCGCCGCCTCGATGCCCTTCTTGATCGCCGAGGGCACTTCCTTCGCCTTGCCGACGCCGTAGCCGACAATGCCGTGGCCGTCACCGACCACGACCAGGGCGCTGAAGCTCAGGTTCTTGCCACCCTTGACCACCTTGGTCACACGGTTGATCGACACCACCGTGTCCTTGATGTCGAGCTGCGCCGCGTCGATCTTTTCGCGTGTCTTCATATATGCCATCAGAACTCGAGACCCGCCGAGCGAGCTGCTTCGGCGACGGCGCGCACGCGCCCGTGATACAGGAACCCGTTGCGATCGAACACCACCTTGGTGATGCCCTTTTCCTTGAGGCGCTCCGCGATCGAGGTGCCGATGATCTCGGCGCCCTTGATGTTGCCGCCGGCGACACCCTTGGCCATCTGGCCCTTGACCTTCGGATCGGCCGACGAGGCCGAGGCGATCGTCTGGCCGTTCACGTCGTCGATCACCTGGACGTAGATGTGCGACACGCTGCGGAACACGCTGAGCCGGGGCTTCTCCGCCGAGCCGGTCATGCGCTTGCGAATCCGGAACTTGATCCGGTCGCGGCGATCTTCTTTGGTCTTGATTCTCATACTAAGCTCCGGTCTTTCCGGCCTTCTTCTTCAACACTTCACCGGTGTAGCGGACACCCTTCTGCTGGTACGGGTCCGGCTTGCGCAGGCGGCGCAGGTTGGCGGCGACCTGGCCGACCAGCTGGCGATCCACGCCCGTCACGGTGATGTGGGTCTGCTTTTCGATCGCCACCTCGATGCCCTTGGGCACGTCGTAGACCACCGGGTGCGAATAGCCGAGCGCCAAATGAATCTGCTGGCCCTTCAGCTCCGCGCGGTAGCCGACGCCGACGATGTCGAGTTCGCGCTTCCAGCCCTCGGTCACGCCCAGCACAGCGTTGTTGACGAGGCTGCGCGCCAGACCATGGAACTTGTCCAGCTGCGGATCTTCCGAGTCTTTCTTGGTGACGATGTTGCCGTCTTCGACCATGGCGGTGACGCCAGGAGGAAGCGCCTGCTTCATCTGTCCCTTCGGGCCCTTGACGTCGACGCCGCTGGCGTCGGCCTTGATGGTGACGCCCTTCGGAATCGCGATGGGCTTCTTTCCAATTCGTGACATGACTTCAGTCCCTTACCAAGCAGTGTTTCTTACCAAACATTGCAAAGAATCTCGCCGCCGACGCCGGCCTGCTGCGCCGCGCGGCCGGTCATGACGCCGCGCGAGGTCGTCAGGATGGTGACGCCGAGGCCACCGAGCACCGACGGCACTTCATCGCGGTTCGCATACACGCGGCGGCCGGGACGGCTGACGCGCTCGATCCCCGAAATCGCCTTCTCGCCCTGCGGCCCGTACTTCAGGAACATCCGCATCGAGTGCCGCGCGGCTTTTCCTGCCCGCTCTGCGGGCGTTTCGACCATCTTGAACCCCGCGATATAACCCTCGTCCTGCAGAATCCGCGCGATCTCGGCCTTCAACTTCGAGGCCGGCATCTCGACGCGCGCGTGGCGCGCCGTGACGGCGTTGAGGATCCGGGTGAGCATGTCGGCAATCGGATCGGTCATCTCTTCTTCCCTACCTAGCTTCCTAAGGTGCTACCAGCTGCTCTTGGTCACGCCCGCGACGTCGCCCGTCAGGGCCAGCTCGCGGAAACATAAACGGCACAACGCGAACTTGCGCATGTACGCGCGCGGCCGTCCGCATCGACGGCACCGGTTGCGGTGCCGGACTTTGAACTTCAGGGTCTTGCTTTCGCGTGCTTTCTTCGCGGTCGTTGCCATCGGTTAATTCCCTGTCCTGAAGGGCATGCCCATGAATTGCAGGAGCTTGCGGGCTTCTTCATCGGTCTTGGCGGTGGTCACGACGCTGACATTCATGCCGCGGCTCTTGTCCACCTTGAGGTAATCGATCTCGAGGAAGATCAACTGGTCCTTGAGGCCGAGCGTATAGTTGCCGCGGCCGTCAAAGCCTTTCGGCGACACGCCGCGGAAGTCGCGAACACGCGGCAGCGCGATGTTCATCAGCCGATCGAGAAATTCATACATGAGATCGCCGCGCAGCGTCACCATCGCGCCGATCGGCTGGCCCTGGCGCACCTTGAACTGGGCGATCGATTTCTTCGCCTTGCGCACGGCCGCCTTCTGGCCGGTGATCTTGCCAAGCTCCTCGGCGCCGGTGTCGATCACCTTGGCGTTCGAGGTCGCTTCGCCGAGGCCCATGTTGACCACCACCTTGGTCACCTTGGGCACGGCCATGATGTTCGTGTAGCCAAACTCTTTTTGCAGCGCCGGGATCACGTCGGCGCGGTACTTGTCGCGCAGGCGGATCACCGACGGCTTGGTGTGGCTTGCCGCGGCGGCGGCGCCGGAACCCTTGCCTTCGGCGGCCTCCTTCTTGGCGGCCTTCTCGGCCTTTGCAGCCTTGCCGGCAGCCTTGGCCTCTTCAATCTGGGCGTCGGTCTGTTGCTTCTTGCTCATTTGTCCACCACTGCGCCGCTCTTGCGGCCGATACGCACGCGCGTTCCGTCCTCGAGCTTCTTGCTGCCGATGCGGGTCGGCTCGTTGGTCTCGGGGTCGAGCAGCATCACGTTGCTGGCGTGGATCGCGGCTTCGCGCTCGACGATCCCGCCCTTGATGTTCTTCTGCGGGTTGGGGCGGGTGTGGCGCTTGATCAGGTTCACACCTTCCACCACGACGCGATTGGTGTCGGGCACCACCTGAAGCACCCGGCCCCGCTTGCCGCGGTCCTTGCCGGCGCGCACGACCACCTGGTCGTTCTTCCGGATACGGATCCGCGCCGTCGATTTCACCTTCTGCAGCTTCGCCATGGCCTTACAACACCTCGGGAGCGAGCGAAATAATCTTCATGAAGCGCTTCTCGCGCAGTTCGCGGGCGACCGGTCCGAACACGCGCGTGCCGATCGGCTCGCCCTGGTCGTTGATCAGCACAGCGGCATTGCGGTCGAAGCGGATGTAGCTGCCGTCCTTGCGCCGCTGCTCCTTGGCCACGCGCACGACGACCGCCTTGACCACCTGGCCCTTCTTGACCGTGCCTTCCGGCGCGGCCTCCTTCACGTTGGCGGTGACGATGTCGCCGAGGTAGGCGTAGCGCCCCGTCGATCCGCCAATCGGGTTGATCACGGAAATCCGGCGCGCGCCCGAGTTGTCGGCGACGTCGAGGATCGATCGCATCTGGATCATGGCGTCTCCTTAAACCTGTGAAGCGCGCTCGACGATGCGCACGAGAGCCCATCGCTTGCGCTTGCTGAGCGGCCGCGACTCGGTGATGATCACCGTGTCGCCGACCTTGGCTTCGTTGTTTTCATCGTGCGCGACGAACGTCGACGTGCGCTTCTGCATCTTGCCGTAGACGTCGTGCTGGACGCGGCGCTCGGTCGCGACGATGACGCTCTTCTGCATCTTGTCGCTGACGACGACACCCTGCTTTTCTGCTCTGCCCGCCATCGCTACTTCGCCTTCTCTTTCAGAACCGTGAGGATCCGCGCCCGGTCGCGGCGGATCGTGCGCATCTTGCCCGGGGCCTCGAGCTGCCCCATCGACTTCTGGATCCGCATGCGGAACAACTGGTCGTCGATTTCCTGCGTCTTGGCGCGCAGCGCCTCGACGTCCATGTCTCTCAACTCAGGGGCCTTCATGACGCTTTCTCCTCGGCAAACCGCGTCGCGAACTTGGTCATGATCGGCAGCTTGGCGCCGGCCAGCTCGAACGCGCGGCGCGCTTCGCTCATCGGCACGCCGTTCATCTCGAACAGGATGCGCCCTGGCTTGATCACGCAGACCCAGCCCTCGGGCGCGCCTTTGCCCTTGCCCATGCGCGTCTCCTGCGGCTTCTTCGTGATCGGCTTGTCGGGGAACACGCGCACCCAGACTTTGCCGCCACGCTTGACGAAGCGCGTCATCGCGACACGCGCCGCCTCGATCTGGCGGTCGGTCAGCCAGCACGGCTCGAGCGCCTTCAGGCCGTAGTCACCGAACGACACGGCGGATCCGCGCCACGCCTTGCCGCGCATGCGGCCGCGCTGCTGCTTGCGGTACTTGACTTTCTTTGGCATCAACATGGTGTTTAGCCTCGTGCTCCCGGTCGATCTGCACCCGGACGCCGCGGGCCGCGATCGCGGTCGCGATCGCGATCGCGATGATCACGTCCGCCGCCGCCGCTGGCGCCAAACTCTTCTTCACGGCCGGTGCGCGGGGTCAGGCGCTCGCCCTTGTAGAGCCACACCTTGACGCCGATCTTGCCGTAGGTCGTGTTCGCTTCCGCGAACCCGTAGTCGATGTCCGCGCGCAGGGTCTGCAGCGGCAGCTGGCCGTGCAGGTACCACTCCGAGCGGGCGATTTCCGCGCCGTTCAGGCGCCCCGACACGCGCACCTTGATGCCGCGCGCGCCGAACCGCAGCGCCGACTCCACCGCCTTGCGCATGGCTCGGCGGAACGCGACGCGCTTTTCCAGCTGCATCGCCACCGATTCACCGACCAGCTGCGCGTCCAGCTCCGGCTTCTGGATCTCCTGGATATTGATGAAGACCTCGCGGTTGGTCCGCTTCTGGATCTCCTGCTTCAGCTTGTCGACTTCCTGCCCCTTGCGGCCGATGATGATGCCCGGGCGCGAGGTGTGGATGTTGATCTTCAGGTTGCGCGCCGCGCGCTCGATCTCGATCATCGCCACGCCGGCGTGCTGAAAGCGCTTCTTCAGCTCCTTTTTCAGCGTCAGGTCTTCATGCAGCAGCGTCGCGTAGTCCTTGTTCGCGAACCAGCGCGATTTCCAGGTCTTGTTGAACCCGATCCGGAACCCGTAAGGGTGAACTTTCTGACCCACTTCGTTCTCCTCTTACTCTGCGGCTGCAGCGGCGGGCGTCTTCTTCGCGCCTGCCTTGGTTGACTTCGCCGTCTTGGCCTTGGCCGTCGACGCCTTGGCGCCCGCACCCTCGGTGCCGACCGCCTTGATCACTTGCGCCCGCTCCGTCACCTGCACGGTGAGGTGCGTGGTGCGCTTAATGATGCGGAACGCCCGGCCCATCGGGGCGGGACGCACACGCTTCTGCGACGGGCCGTTGTTGGCAAATGCGCCCGACACGAACAGCCGTGCCACGTCGCCGCCGAACGCGTCCTGCTGCTGCGCGTTGGCGACCGCCGAACGCAGCACCTTGGCGACGTCGCGCGCGACCGACTTGCGGCTGAACTGCAACGCCGACAACGCCTGGTTGACGTCCTTGTTGCGGATCAGATCGAGCACCAGCCCCGCCTTCTGGGCGGAGGTGCGGATGTACTTGGCCGTTGCCTCTGCACGAACCATCGCTTAGCCCTTTCCTGCCGGCGCCGACGGTGCGCCGCCCGGTGCGGACGAGGACGCCTTGTCGGAGCGCGCCGAGTGGCCCTTGAACAGGCGCGTCGGCGAGAACTCCCCCAGCTTGTGTCCCACCATGTTCTCGGTGAGATACACCGGCACGAACTTCTTGCCGTTGTGCACCGCGAGCGTGTGTCCGACCATCTCCGGAATCACCGTCGAACGGCGCGACCACGTCTTGACGACCTTCTTTTCGTTCGAGCGGTTCATCGCCTCGACCTTTTCGAGGAGATGGGTGTCGACGAACGGACCTTTTTTGAGTGAGCGGCTCATAGTTATTTGCTTCGACGTTGAACGATGAATTTGTCACTCGGCTGCGGACGGCGGGTCTTGTAACCCTTCGTCGGCACGCCCCACGGCGTCACCGGGTGACGGCCGCCTGACGTCTTGCCTTCACCACCGCCGAGCGGGTGATCCACGGGATTCATGGCGACACCACGCACGTGCGGACGCTTGCCCAGCCAGCGGCTGCGGCCGGCCTTGCCGATCGACACGTTCTCGTGATCGATGTTGCCGACCTGGCCGATGGTCGCGAGGCAGTCCTGGTAAATCTTGCGGATTTCACCGGACGGCATCTTGACCGAGACGTAATCGCCTTCCTTGGCGACGACCTGCACGCCGGCGCCGGCGCTGCGCGCCATCTGCCCGCCCTTGCCCGGTTTGAGCTCGACGTTGTGAACCATCGTGCCCTGCGGAATGTTCTTCAGCGGCAGGCAGTTGCCGGTCAGGATGTCGACGTTGTCGCCGGCGACGATCTTGTCGCCGACCTTCAGCCCGACCGGCTGCAGGATGTAGCGCTTCTCGCCGTCGACGTAGTTGATCAGCGCAATGCGAGCGGATCGGTTCGGGTCGTACTCGATCGTCGCGACCGTGCCGGGGATGCCGGCCTTGTCGCGCTTGAAGTCGATGATGCGATAGAGACGCTTGTGGCCGCCGCCGCGCCACCAGATCGTCTGCTCGCCCGTGTTGTTGCGGCCGCCCGACTGCTGCAGCTTCTCGGTCAGCGGACCGTGCGGCTTGTCGGTGGTGATCTCGTCGAACGTCAGGGACGTCATCCCGCGACGGCCGGGCGTCGTCGGGTTGTATTTGCGAATCGGCATGATGCTTACGCCCCCTCGAGGAAGTCAGGCAGCTTCTCGCCCGCGCGCAGCGTGACGTAGGCCTTCTTCCAGTCCGAACGGCGGCCGACGTAACGTCCCTGGCGCTTGAGCTTGCCGCGGGTGATGGACGTGCGGACGTCCGCCACCTTGGCGCCGAGGAGTTTTTCGATCGCGCGCTTGATGTCGATCTTGTTGGCGTCCTTCGCCACTTCGAACGCGATGGTCCGGCCATCGTCTCGAAGCGTCGTGGTCTTTTCGGTGACCAGCGGACGGCGGATGACTTCAGTCAGTTTCATGGTTATGCGCCGAGCGCGGCCTCCAGCTTTTCGAACGCGGCCTTGGTCAGCACCACCTGCTTGGTGTTGGCGACGTCGCGCGCCGTGACGCGGTTGCTCTGCAGCAGCGACACGCCGGCGACATTGCGCACCGACATCGCGAACTTTTCGTCGAGCATCGCATCCACCAGCACGGCCTTGCCGGTGACGCCAATCGTCTTCAGCACGCCAATCGCGGCCTTGGTCTTCACTTCCGTGGCCGTCAATTCGTCGATCACGATCAACGTGCCTTCCTGCAGCTTCTGCATCAACGCGGCGCGCAGGGCGCCCTTCTCGACCTTCTTGGGGATCGAGTACTCGTAGTTGCGCGGCTGCGGCCCGAACGTGGTGCCGCCGTGGCGCCACAGCGGGGTGCGGGTTTCGCCGACACGGGCGCGGCCGGTGCCCTTCTGGCGCCAGGGCTTCTTACCGCTGCCGCTGACCATCGCGCGGGTCTTGGTGGCGTGCGTGCCGCGGCGCTCGGCCGCGTTCTGACGCACCACCGATTCGTGGATCAGGTCGGTCTTGACGCGGCCGCCAAAGATCTCGTCCTTGAGGTCGACGGAGCCGACTTTCTTGTTTTGTGCGTTCACGACATCAATAGTCATGGCTATATTTTTCGCTCGCTCCGCTCGCGGCGCTCACGCGCTGCGTGCGATTCGCGCTACTTCTTGCCTTTCTTCGGCTTCTCTTGCAGCTGCGGCTGCGGCTCGGGCTTGGCGGCCACGGCCTTGCGAATCACGACGTAACCGCCATTGGCGCCGGGCACCGCGCCCTTCACCAGGATCAGGTGATTCTCGGAATCGATCTTCAACACCTTCAGGTTGCGGACCGTCACCCGATCCACGCCCATATGGCCGTGCGCGCGCATCCCGGGCATGACGCGTGACGGATACGACGACGCGCCGATCGAGCCGGGCGCGCGGTGGAACATCGAGCCGTGCGTCGCATCGCCGCCACGGAAGTGGTGACGCTTGACGACGCCCTGGAAGCCGTGACCCTTGCTGGTGCCGATCACGTCGACGCGCTCACCCTGGTTGAAGATCGAGACCAGCACCTGGTCGCCGGGCTTCGGCGCGTCCGCGCCCTTGGCGATCTTGACTTCGCGCTGCACGCGCGTCGCCGGCACGTTGGCCTTCTTGTGATGGCCGGTCAGCGCCTTGTTGGCGTGGCGCGGCGGATTCGATTCAACCAGGCCGATCTGCACCGCGTCGTAGCCGTCGGTCTGACCCGACTTCGACTGCACGACGATGCAGGGACCGGCCTGTAGCACGGTGGCGGGCTCCAGCGTTCCGTCTGCGAGGAACAGCTGGGTCATGCCGACTTTCTTGCCGATGATTCCAGTGACCATGGGTTACTTCCCGTGCTCTTTGCCGAACGCCTTGATCTCGACGTCGACGCCCGCCGGAAGATCCAGCTTCATCAACGCGTCAACCGTTTGCGGTGTCGGCTCGAAAATGTCGATCAGGCGCTTGTGCGTCCGGACCTCGAACTGCTCGCGCGACTTCTTGTCGACGTGCGGCGACCGCAGCACCGTCCACTTGTTGATCTCGGTCGGCAGCGGAATCGGCCCCGCCAGGCGCGCGCCGGTGCGCTTCGCCGTCTCGACGATTTCGCCCGTGCTCTGGTCGAGCACGCGCGCGTCGTAGGCCTTCAAACGAATTCGAATCTTGTCGCCCAGCATCGTTAGTCTCTGTGTCTAATCGGTGTTTAATCGGTGGCTTACTTGGTGCCCTGCACGCGTGCGATCACTTCGTCCGCGGTTGCGCGCGGCGCCTGCTCGTAACGATCGAAGAACATCGAATAGGCGGCGCGGCCCTGCGTGCGCGAGCGCAGGTCGGTGGCGTAGCCGAACATGTCGCTCAGCGGAACGCGCGCCGAGATAATCTGCGTGCCGCCGCGATCTTCCTGCGACTGGATCTTGCCGCGGCGCGACGCCAGGTCGCCAATCACGTCGCCGAGGTAATCCTTCGGCGACACCACTTCGACGCGCATGATCGGTTCCATCAGCACCGGCTTGGCCTTCTTGGCCGCGTCCTGGAACGCCATCGAGCCGGCAATCTTGAACGCCATTTCCGACGAGTCGACGTCGTGGTACGAACCGTCGTAGAGCTCGATGCGGACGTCGTCGATCGGATAGCCGGCGAGGATGCCGCGCGTGAGCGCTTCCTGGATGCCCTGGTCGATCGGCTTGATGTATTCCTTCGGGATCGTGCCGCCCTTGATGTCGTTCTCGAACTGGTAGCCGGTGCCCGGCGGCAGCGGAATGAGGCGGATCTTTGCTTCGCCGAACTGGCCGCGGCCGCCGGTCTGGCGAATGAACCGTCCGTGGCCATCGGCCGCCACGGTGAGCGTTTCCTTGTAAGCGACCTGCGGCTTGCCGACGCTGGCCTCGACCGCAAACTCCCGCTTCAGGCGGTCGACGATGATTTCGAGGTGCAACTCGCCCATGCCGGAGATCACCACCTGACCGGTCTGCTCGTCGGTCGCGACGCGGAAGGTCGGGTCTTCGGCCATCAGCTTGGCCATGCCCTGGCCGAGCTTTTCCTGGTCGACCTTGGTCTTCGGCTCGATGGCGAGCGAGATGACCGGCTCCGGGAAGACCATCCGCTCGAGGATGATCGGCTTCTTTTCATCGCACAGCGTGTCGCCGGTGGTCGTCGACTTGAGGCCGACCGCCGCGGCAATGTCGCCGGCGTTGACTTCCTTGATTTCCTCGCGCTTGTTGGCGTGCATTTTCAGCAAGCGGCCAATTCGCTCGGTCTTGCCACCCTTGGTGGAGTTGATCACCGAGGAGCCCGAGGTCAGCGTGCCCGAGTAGACGCGGAAGAACGTGAGCTGGCCGACGAAGGGGTCGGTCATGATCTTGAACGCCAGGGCCGAGAACGGCTCCTTGTCGTCGGCCGATCGCTCGATCTTGACTTCGTCCTTGGAGTCAGGATCGATACCGCTGACCGGCGGAATGTCGAGCGGCGACGGCAGGTAGTCGACAACCGCGTCGAGCATCGGCTGCACGCCCTTGTTCTTGAAAGCGGTGCCGCACACCACGGGCACGAACGGCGCCTCTTCATTGCGGACGGATTCGATGCAGCGCTTGCGCAAGCCGGCCTTGAGCTCGTCCTCGGTGATCGCCTCGCCGCCGAGATACTTCTCGAGCAGCTTGTCGTCGGCCTCGCTGACCTTCTCGACCAGGATGTCGTGGTGAGCCTTGGCGTCGGCCAGCATGTCGGCCGGGATCTCCTCGACGTCGTAATCGGCGCCCATGGTCTCGTCCTTGTAGACGAGCGCCTTCATGCGCACCAGGTCAACGACGCCCCTGAACTTGTCTTCCGCGCCAATCGGCAGCTGAATCGCAACAGCGTTACCCTGCAGCTTGCTGCCGATCTGCGACAGGGTCTCCTTGAAGTCCGCGCCGATGCGGTCCATCTTGTTGACGAAGCAGATGCGCGGCACGCGGTACTTGTCGGCCTGGCGCCACACCGTTTCGGACTGCGGCTCGACACCGGAGACGGCGTCGAACACCGCGACCGCACCATCGAGGACGCGCAGCGAGCGTTCGACTTCAACGGTGAAGTCGACATGGCCCGGGGTGTCGATGATGTTGATGCGATGCTCTTTCCAGAAACAGGTCGTCGCCGCGGATGTAATGGTGATGCCGCGCTCCTGCTCCTGCTCCATCCAGTCCATAACGGCCGTGCCCTCATGGACTTCACCGATCTTGTAGGTGATGCCGGTGTAGAACAGGATGCGTTCGGTCGTCGTGGTCTTGCCGGCATCAATGTGGGCCATGATGCCGATGTTCCGCGTGCGTTCGAGTGGTGCAGATCTCGCCATTACGAATTAACTCTTCTCAGTCTTCTTTAAACTTCGAACTTTAAACTTTCAACTACCAGCGGTAGTGAGCAAAGGCCTTGTTCGCTTCCGCCATGCGGTGCGTGTCTTCGCGCTTCTTGACGGCGCCGCCGCGGAGGTTGGCCGCGTCGAGCAGCTCGTTGGCGAGCTTTTCCTGCATCGTCTTGCCGTCGCCGCGCGAGCGGGCGAAGCTGACCAGCCAGCGGATGCTGAGCGACAGCCGGCGGTTTGGGTTCACTTCGATCGGCACCTGGTAGTTGGAGCCGCCGACGCGGCGCGACTTCACTTCGAGCGCCGGCTTGACGTTGTCGACGGCCTTCTTGAAGACCTTCAGCGGATCGTCGCCCGAGCGTTCCTTGATCAGGTCGAAGCTCTGATACAGGATGCGCTCGGCGGTCGAGCGCTTGCCCTCGCTCATGATTGTGTTGATGAACTTGGTGACGAGCGGGCTCTGATAGAGCGCGTCCGGCAGGAGTTCACGTTTCGCAATTTCTCGTCTACGCGGCATGGCTGACCTTTAGCTCTTCGGGCGCTTGGCGCCGTATTTCGACCGACCCTGCTTGCGGCCCTGGACGCCGACCGCATCGAGGGTTCCGCGCACGACGTGGTACCGCACACCCGGCAGGTCCTTCACGCGGCCGCCGCGGATCAGCACCAGCGAGTGCTCCTGCAGGTTGTGGCCAACGCCCGGGATGTAGGTCGTGACTTCGATCTTGTTGGTCAGGCGGACACGCGCCACTTTACGAAGCGCCGAGTTCGGCTTCTTCGGGGTTTGCGTGAACACGCGCACACAAACGCCGCGCTTCTGCGGGCTGTTCTGCAAGGCCGGGCTCTTCGTCTTCCACTCGACCTTTTCGCGTCCTTTACGGACAAGCTGACTAATCGTCGGCACGAGCACTCCAGTTATGTGGGCGAGCAAACCTCGCGGCTTGCCGCCATCGCGCAGGCGAACGTCTTCGCCCAGCGCAATTAACGAAAACACTTCCACTCCTCGTTTTCCGGGCGAACAAACCTTGCGGTTTATCGCCGAGTGGCGAAGTCGTGGCGCTTAAGGCCTTGAAGCGCTCAGTGTCTTCTACTGAGTCGCTTGGCGCCTCGAGCTGTAAAACCCTACTGAATGGTGTTTTCGGCATCGGCGGACGCTTTAGCTTCACCAGCCTTGGCCGGTGGGGCTCGCAGCTCCCCTGTGACGGGGCTCCTGCTCAAGTGCGTCACGACGCTATTGAACCTAGATAGGGTGTCCTAGGCTCACGAGAACCTGACGAATATAGCATGCGACGCGAAATTCACGCAACTCGCTTAGGTCTGCCGCTCCTCCGGAGCGGGAGCGACGCCCGGCGTCGCGCACTATAATTCGCGCATGAAAGTAGTCGTCGTCGCGTCGTTTGTCGGTTTTTCACTCGGTCTCATTCCTCCCGTTTTCGCTCAGGCGACAACCCCGACCGTCGTCGACAGCCCGACCGTGAAGGTCCTCACCGGGCTCCTGGCGCCGCAGTTCCAGGAGGAAATGAATTTCATAACTCAGGCATTGGGTGTCACTTGCGCGACCTGCCATGCCCGCGGCAACTTCGCGAGTGACGAAAAACCCGAGAAGCTGACGGCGCGCCGGATGCTCGAGATGACCCAGGCGATCAATACGCAGAACTTCCCCGAGCACAAACCGAAGCCCGGCGAATCGGTGCTGGGCCGGGTCACCTGTTACACCTGCCACCAGGGCGAACGCACACCGAAATTACCTCCCGGGTAAAAGGTAACCTGCTACATTTTTACGCTTTGCGTAATCGGAGCCGACATGAAACGCGCGTTGATCATCGTCGTTCTGGCTATGGCCGGCTTTTCAACATCGGCGCAGGCGCCGAAGAAGCTGCTCTTCTTGACCCATGCCGCGCTCTACAAGCACACCAGCCTGGGGCCTGCGGAGAAAGCCGTCATCGAACTCGGCAAGGCCGGCGGGTTCGACGTGACGACGGTCGAGGGTTACAAACAGGATTCGAAGCAGCTCGATTTTTCGTTCCTGACGCCTGAGTACCTGAATCAGTTCGACGGCGTGATGATGATGACCAATGGCAACCTGCCGTTCACGGATGCGCAGAAAAAGAACCTGGTCGACTTCGTCCGCGGCGGCAAGGCGCTCATCGGCGCGCACTGCGCATCCCTCACCTTCTATAACTATCCCGCGTTCGGAGAAATGCTCGGCGGCTACTTCAATCGCAACCTGCCGCAAGGCACGATTGCGGTGCTCAAGGTCGAGGACAGCCGGCACCCGGCCACGAAAATGCTTGGCGCCAGCTGGCCACTGGTCGACGAGTTCTACCTGTTCGGCACGGCCCCATGGGACGAGGCGCGACCCGACGAGAACATCGACGTGCTGTTCAAGAACAAGATCCCAATGGGCTTCTCGCGCGACAAGGTTCACGTCCTGCTCAGTCTCGATACCGAGCGCATGGACCTGACCAAGCAGCCGCACCTGAAACGTGGCGGCGATTACCCGCAGGCGTGGACCAAGGAAGTCGGCAACGGGCGAACGTTCTACACCTCGCTCGGACATCGTGACGACATCTGGAGCAACGATCCGGTCTTCCGCGCACATATTGCCGGGGGGATTCGATGGGCGCTCGGACTCGAGCAGTAGTTCTAGCAGCGGCGCTCTGTTCGCCGCTTGCCCTCAGCGAGCTGCGCGTTTCCGCGCTACGAGTCGAGGGGCTGCCAACTCCGCGATTTCATCACCTGCATCTCAATTCGATTAATCCCGACGCGGCGATCGACTTCTACATCAAAGCGTTTCCTTCCACATCGAAGGGCACGTTTGCAGGTCAGCCCGCGTTGCGATCGCCGAACAACGTCTGGGTGTTGTTCAACAAGGTCGCGGCGCCACCAGCCACGCAGCCGGCAACCGCGTTCTGGCATTTCGGATGGCACGTTACCGACGTGCGCGCAACGCTCGATCGCTTTGTAAAGTCCAACACGCCTCTTTTGCCGCTCTACACGGGCGAAGGCGCACGCACCGTGTTCGTCAGCAGCGACACCTATCCGGGAGCGGGAGGCGTGCTCGGATTAACCGCAGCCGGAGTCGTCGAGGCGAAGGCGAAGGGCATCAAGCCGGCCGGAGGCGCGGGTTTCGCATATCTCCGCGGACCCGACGATGCGCTGGTGGAGTACCAGGGGAACATGCCGGCCGAGCGCTTCAATCACGTGCACATGTATCAGGACCAGCCGATCTGCGCGCAGCTCTGGTATCAAGCGCACTTGAATGTCGACGTGCCGGCGGCGCGTGCCGGGATGACTGCCCGTACACAGGCGAACTGCCGCGTCGAGCGCGGCCCCGACAAGACGCTGCCTGCGCTCAATTGGGACGGTATGTACCGGACGCCGTCGGTGACGAGCACCTCCTTCGGCGATGTGTCGCTGTTCTGGTACATGAACCAGGCCGACACCCCGGCGGGACCGACCCGCGGCCACCTGATGGATCACTACGCGATCAGCGTCGGCGATCTCGATGCGTGGCTCGCGAAGCTCAAGGCAGAGAACGTCACGTTTCTCGAGCAGCCCTACACCACCGGCGGCGCGCGGGCGTTCATGATCGAAGGTCCGAGCAAAGAGGCGATCGAAATCGTCGAAGTGAAATAACGTGCCTCGTCTGCGAATCCTCACCTTGCTGGCAGCGCTGCTGGTCGCCGCGCCGGCGAGCGCGCAATTGCAGCACGGCGCGCCAGCGGCATCATCGTGGATGATCTCGCCAACCCATTCCTCGCGCCTTGGTTGACCTGACCGGCCCCGCTCGGCGCGGCTATCAAATCTGAATCCCTGCCGTCACACGGCTGAGCTTCTGCACAGGGACGCACTGGCGCATAATCCGCGGAGGAGGCCTCCAATGGCTGAGTCGACGAACGATCAGAAGTGCGCGCATCCCTGCTGCTACTGCATTGTGCCGGCCGGCACCAAGTACTGTAGTGAATACTGCAAGAAGGCGCCCCAGATCGAGTTGCACTGCAACTGCATGCATCCCGACTGCCGGTCGAAGGCATAAGCAACGCTGCCTTCCTTGACGCCAGGTGCCTCGCCAGCACCCTGATCTGATCCGCGGTTCAGCTTCTCTTGGACGCGGCATGTCCGAATTAGGATTGGCGGCCGAGGAAACCTCGATCTGCCGCGCGATCGATACCGCGTCGCGCCGGCTGCCGACGTGCGTGAGATCGGGTCCGATGTCGCCGTCGGATCCCGACAGCATGTGACACTTCGTGCACGACTCCGCGAACATTTTGAGCGTGCCTCGTGCAGCGGCGTGTCGAGGATTCCGCGATAGCCGGTTCGCGAGTCGAGCCAGTCGAAGATGCGGGCGAACATGATCAGATCTCCTGAAGACGCGCTCGTTTTCAGCGCGTGTCGGCAGGGTTTGTAGCGGAGGGCGGACCGCCGATCGCGTTGCCAGGTCGAATCACGCGCGCGGACCACGTTGCCCTTGCGAAGGAGGTAATGACGACGCGCAACTGGACCGGCTTGGGCGTGCCTCTGCGAGGACGGCCCGGTCGGCCCGCCAGCCGCACTGTTACGCCGTGTGGAAACTCGACGCGACCAGGAGTGCGAGGTCACAACTTGTCATTTCAAGTCGCTGATTGATTCCGGCCTTCTTTGATTAACGTTCGGCATGTGAGAATTGCGCGTGGCTCCCCCGCGCGTCATCGCCGCCCCGCATCCAAGCGAATGGCCGTTTCGCTATCCGCTGTGTCCGGATTTGCCCGCGGAACCGGTGGTGGTCCGCGCGCAGGCGGTCGACGATGCCTTCGTCAACGCGCAGCCGAGCGGTACGCGACTCGTAACAACCCAGCGTGCCTACCTCGACGCGGAGTGGGCGGGCGCACTCGTTCGGCACGGGGCGGCCACGCTCGAGGCCGCGCCAGGCCACAGCGAGTCGGTCACGCATCCATTGGCGATCGCATTCCGGCTCTCCGATCCCGGGGCGCGTCTCGCGATGTGTGTCGACACGCTCAGGAGCGGACGAACACCCGCCGTCCTGGTCGCGACCGCAAGCGTGTGCATGGAAGTGAATCATCTCGACGCCGCCGCGCGCGACCTTGACGAAGCGCTGTCGCTGGCGCCCGCGTGGGCAGCGGCGCATTATGAGCGCGGCAAGCTGTGGCTCCTCTCGGACGACATGCTCAACGCCGCGGAATCGTTCCAACGCGCGTCGAATCTGCTTCCAAGGTTCGCGCCGGCGTGGGCCAACCTCGGCGGCACGCTCGGCGAGCTCGATCGGCCGGAAGACGCGATGGCCGCCTTTGAGCGGGCCCTCGCATTGGACCCCGCGAGTGCGCAAGCCCTGAACAATGTCGGCGTCGTACGGCGGGAGCTCGGCCGTTTGCCGGAATCAGAGGCCGCCTTCCGCGAAGTCATCAAGCTGACGCCCGAGATGGCCTTTGGCCATTACAATCTCGGGCATACACTGTTTTTGCAGGGTCGTTTCCAGGCCGCGCTCTCGGCCTATGCGGAAGGCCAGGCACGCGATCCGGAAAAGAACGCCGTGCAGGCGTCCCGGCTGGCGTTATGTAAGGTCGCGACCGGCGATGGGACCGGCGCGTTGCGGGAATTGCAGCAGGCGACGTCAGGAATGCCGCGTGAATATCGCCATCAATTGCTCGGCGATACCAGCGCGATTCTCTGGGCCGTCGTCACGCAGCATCCCGAGTTGCAAGGGTGGCAGGCCGTGCACGAGTGGCTGACCAAGGAGCTCAAAGGATGATGAGACTCTTCTACGACCGCGGGATTCGCCTGGCCGCAGGCCTGGCGGTGGTCGTCGCCACCCCCATGGCGGTGCTGTTCTATTTCCAGTTCAAGTCGCTCAACGACATTGAAACCACCTCCGCTGTGGTGCTTCGCCAGTTGAGCAGCGAAACCGCCGACTCGCTGACGCGATCGTTCGAGGATTACCTGAAGCGGCCGCATATCAGCGTGCTGCTGCGTATTCCGCAGGCGCGCACCGAGCCGCTCGACCACGCGTTCGTCGAGCCAGTTTTCAACGACGCGCTCGCCGAGAGCCCGTTCGTCGAATCGTTCTTCGTGTGGTCCGAGGTCGGTCCGCAGGCCAACCAGTGGCTGGTGTTCGACCAGGCCAGCAAATCGCTGCCCAGCGGCGCGCAGGAACGGTTTCGCGAAGACAAGGCCCTCGGCGACAAGCTGCTCGGGCGGCTGCACGAGCTGGTCAAGACCCGCCGCGCCATCGTCGCCTTCACCGAGAACATCAATGGCCGGCCGCACTACGTGCAGGCGCAGCTGCGGTTCGAGGGCGCCGCCCGCGCGCGCATGACCAGCGTGCTGGCGTTTGCCGTCGACGCCGAGAAGCTGCGGACGCAGTTCATCCCCGCGGTGCTGCGCGACTGGCTGGCGAGTATCCAGCACCCGTCGGGGTTCCCGCGCCTCGAAACCGAAGTCCTCGACGAAGATGGCGAGCATATCTTCACCTCGCATCCGCAACAGTCGCAGCATTTCGCACCGGTCGACGAGCGCAGCTTCGCGATCATCTTTTTCGATAAGGAGCTGCTCGAATTCGCGGCGCCGTACGAACAGCATCGCGAGATCTGGGGCGTGCGGACCAGTTACGGTCCGCTGCCGATTCCGGAAATTGTCAGCGCCAGCACGCGTCCCCAGCAGGCGCTGATGATCGTTCTCGCTGTAGCGATGGCGCTTGGTGTGTTCCTGGTGGCGGGCGCGGCGGCACGCGAAGTGCGGGTTGCGGAGCTGAAGTCGAATTTCGTGGCGTCCGTTTCGCACGACCTGAAAACTCCGCTCGCGCTGATTCAGCTGTTTGCCGAGACGCTCGAGCTCGGCCGGGTGCGTACGCCGGAGCGGGCGCAGGAGTATTACCGCATCATCAACGGCGAAGCCAAGAAGCTGACGCGGTTGATCGAAAACATTCTCGACTTCTCGCGAATGGAAGCCGGACTGCGTCCGTATCGCATGGAGCCGGCCGACCTGTCGGAGTCGGTGAACAAGGTCCTGGCGCGCATGGACACGCAATTCTCGCAGGGCAACTTCGTCGTGGCGCCGCGGATCGAAACCGACCTGCCGCGCATCCTGGCCGACGAAGGCGCCGCGGAGCAGGCCATCGAAAACCTGCTGGCCAATGCGATGAAGTACTCCGGCGAGAACAAGGAGATCGTGGTCGAGGCCAAGCGCGTCAACGGCCACATCGTGGTCAGCGTGACCGATCACGGCATCGGTATTTCCCGGCGCGAGCAGAGCCGGATTTTCCGCAAGTTTTATCGCGTGCAGCGCGAGCTCGGCGGCGGACCGCAGGGCACCGGCCTCGGCCTGGCGATTGTCGACCACACCATGCGCGGCCACGGCGGCTATGTGCGCGTCGAGAGCGAGCCCGAGCGCGGCAGCACCTTTTCACTCTACTTCCCGATCCCCAGCGAAAACGCGTTCCATGGAACGCTCGCTGAGTCGATACGATGACAGCCCCAGCAGGCACAGAAAGTACGGGTCAATGAAACGGATCTTGGTGATCGAGGACGAACCGCAAATGCGGCTCGGCCTCCGCGACAATCTCGAGCTTGAAGGCTACGAAGTGGAAACCGCCGCGGATGGCGACGAGGGGCTGCAGAAGGCGGCAAGCTTCACGCCCGACCTGGTGATTCTCGACGTGATGCTGCCAAAGAAAAACGGCTTCGACGTGTGCCGCGATCTGCGGGCGCGGTCGATCGCGACGCCAATCGTGATGCTGACGGCACGCTCCGCGGAAACCGACAAGGTGCTCGGCCTCGAGCTCGGCGCCGACGACTACGTCACCAAGCCGTTCTCGATCACCGAGTTACTGGCGCGGGTGCGGGCGGTGCTGCGCCGCACCGGCCAGCAGAAGCCGACCGCGGACGCGATCCGAATCGGCGACATCGAGATCGACTTCAAGCTGCACCAGGCGCGCCGCGGCAAGGCGCGGATCGAGTTCACGGCGCGCGAGTTCGATCTGCTGCGCTACTTCGTGCAGCACACCGGCCAGGTGGTGACGCGCGAGCAGATCCTCAACGAGGTCTGGGGCTACGAAGAATTCCCCACCACTCGCACCATCGACAATTTCGTCGCCAAACTGCGGCAGAAGATCGAGCGCTCGCCCCACGCCCCGGAACACATCCTCACGATCCACGGTTCGGGATATAAGTTCGTAGGCTAGGGCGACAGAAGGCTCAGAGTGATTCGGCGTCGCGATAAATTTGTCTGTGCCGTCTGCGCTTTCTGCGGCTAGAATCGCGCGCACATGGAACCCAAGAACATCCTGATCGCCCTGTTGATCGTGATTGCGGTCGCGTATCACGCCTTCTGGTATCTCTCCGTACGCAAGCGCCGGCACGACGGCCCGCTCAAGCCGACACCGCTGGCGCTCGGCATCGCGTTCGTGGCGAACTTTTTTGACACCCTTGGCATCGGGTCGTACGCCACCACGACGTCAATGTCGAAGCTGTGGAAGGTGATGCCGGATGAGAAGATCCCGGGCACGCTCAACGTCGGCTACGTGATGGCGACGGTGGTCCAGGCGGTGATCTTCATGACGATCATCGAAGTCGATTTCATCACGCTGATCAGCATCATCGGGGCGGCAGTGGTCGGGGCCTTCCTCGGAGCGGGCGTGGTTTCCGGCTTCTCGAGGCGGCAGGTGCAGATGGGCATGGGCATCGCACTGCTCGCGGCGTCAGCGTTAATGGTGCTGTCGATGTCCGGGCAGGGCCCGCCCCCGGGTGAGGCGCTGGGCTTGTCGGGCGCCAAGCTAGGGATCGCGGTCGGCGTCTCCTTGGTGCTCGGCGCGTTGATGATGCTCGGTATCGGTTTCTACGGGCCATGCCTGATCATGATCAGCCTGCTCGGGATGGACCCCCGCGTCTCCTACCCGATCATGATGGGCGCGTGCGCGTTCCTGATGCCGTCGGGTAGTATCCAGTTCATTCGCAAGGGCAGCTACGACCTGAGGACCGCGATCGCGTTCCTGATTGCGGGCCCTCTCGCGGTGCTGATCGCGGCGCCATTGGTCGACCGGATTCCGCTGTTCCAGTTGCGCATCCTGGTACTGATCGTCGTCCTCTACACCGCGATCCGGATGCTGATGTCAGCCGCGCAGGAAAAGGCCGCCGCCCGACGGGCGACGGCCTAACCGCTCTACCCGGTGATCGTGACGGTCGCCGCCGCAGGCGAGCCGAGGTCGTAGGCCGCGCCGTCGGTGACGGTCACGATCGCCGTCTCAGATCCTTCAGCCGTTGCGTCAGGCAACGGCACCACAAACAGATCCGCGGTCGCCTGGCCGGGGGCAAACGTGACAGTTAGCGGCACACTTTGGTAATCGGTGCCGTTGGTCGCCGTGCCGCTGACGGTGAACGTGACGGTCAGCGCTGCCGCGGTGCTGCCCGTGCGCGAGAAGCGGAACGTGCCAAGGTCCGGCCCGGTTTCCGACGCCGTCGAGTCAAACGCCGCTACGCTGACGAGCGGAGTGTCGGTGTCGGTGATCGTCACCGTCGCGGTCGCGGGCGAGCCGACATCGTACGGCGTCACGCCGGTCAGCGTGAGGATCACGCTCTCCGAGCCCTCGGTCGTGGTGTCGACCAGCGGAATCACGAGCACGTCGACGGAGGCCTGGTTTGCGAGGAACGTCGCGGTCCCCGGCAGGTTCTGATAGTCGGCGCCGTTGCTCGCGGTGCCGGACACCGAGAAGGTCACCGTGAGCGGCAACGCGAGCAGCGCCGCGCTGCCCGAACGCGTCAATCGGAACGCACCGGTGTTGCCGGCGGCTTCCGATGCCAACGCATCGAACGCCGTCACTGAGACAAGCGCGGTGGGATCGACGGGCTCGCCGTCGTCATCGCCGCCGCCAGGATTCTGCAACTTCACGTCAGTCGCTTCAAGAGTGGTGGTCGAGGTCGCTCCGCTACCGCTCGTGGTGCGCGACGCGCGCACATGAACGCGGTCGCCGACGCGCAGGTCGGCGAGCGAGAAGATCTTCGAGCCATGACGAATCGGGCATGTCGACGGCACCACGACAGTCTGCCCGTTGACGACGATGGAGTCACCGGCCTTGGCGGCGATCAGGCCCTCGATTTCGACCTTCCTGGTACTCGGTGCCGGGGGCGTCGTGTTGATCGGGGGAGTCACGTTGCCGGGCGGTGTCGGCGCGGTCGGGACAGTCGGCTGATCCTTGCCTTTGTCCTTGTCTTTATCCTTGTCCTTACCGTCGTCGTTACCGTTGCCATTGCCACCGTTGCCGGGATTGGTGGGCTTGCCGCCAGTGGCCGATGACTCGGCGCCGGCGTCGCTGGCTTCCTCGTTGTAAGTGCCGATCACCACTGCGGACGGCGCCATCGGATTGATCGACGATTTCGACTCACCGCACGCAACTGTCATGATCGAACCCGCAATCATCAACGACAACATCTTCGAGCTATTCATCGCATCTCCTGTATGCCAGACGTCTGGGAACGCCGGCTACCACTGCGATCAAAGCAATTGATGTTCCATCGCGATCACCTGGCAGAACTGAGATTCTGATGCGATTTGATTTCAGGAAAGGTAGCTGCGACACAGATCTGCAATGACCTGTGCCGCAATCGAGGGTCGCGCAGAAACACGCCCCGTAGCCGGGCCGACGGCCTTACACGGTCATGTACGAAGGTCTATTGCTTCTTCTTCGCCGCTTGTTCCTCGCGGCGCGCGCCGCCCAGGATGCCTTCCATCGCGTAATTGCCTTCGTGGCAGGCGTACTCGTAGATGTGTCCTTCCGCTTTCTTCAAGCGGATCATCAACGTGTACGGCTTGGTCCAGGTCGCCGGATCTTCCACCGTCACCTGCCAGTTGATGAAGTCGGGGCTGACACGCGTGTAGCGCTCGGTCAGCTTGACGTCCGGCGTCGATCCCTGGAAACCGTTGATGTAGTTCGTCGTCTCGATGACCAGCGTGTCGCCTTCCCATCGGCCGCGCGGATCGCCGTGCAGCTGGCGGATCTTTTTCGGCAGGTGCGGCTTGGTGGTCATCGGCACGACGCGCGCATCATGAATCATCTCCTGCAGCAGCACCACGTTGTCGGGCGACTGGATGATCTGCGTGTAGCTGTTGTAATTCGGCTGCGTTCTCGGCGCTCCGTAGGAAATGCAGCGTTCCGACAACGGCCGGTCTTCCGGACCATCCGCAGGGCCGCGCGTGCGTGGGCGCGCGGCCGCAGCCGCGCGGCGCGCCTGCGCTTCTGCGGTGAGCGGCGGGAATTGTCCGTCTGGTGGATCGGTGATGAGCGACGTGCGGTTGTCCCACTCGCGATCGGCCATCCAGAACTGGTTGTAGTTGCCGGTCGTTGGATCGTACGAGGTCTGCTTGAACTCGCCCTTGTCCTTCGCGTTGAGAACCAGCTGAATCAGGTTGCCGAAGATCGCATCGCCGCCTTGATCGACGAACTTGGCGAGGAATCCTTTGAGCTCGTCGACCTCCGCATCGGTGAGTTCCGTCTTGTCCTTCCATTGCACCGGCCGCGTCATCGGCGTCACGGCGTTGTTTCCCCACACGCCCTGCAGGTCCGGTTTCCCGTCCGCCAATCGTGGTACCTTCCACCCGGGTGGCGGCGCCGTCGAATACTTGCTTGAGGATTGAGCGTCGAGGTCGTCGCTGGCGAGCAGGCCGCCCGCGGCCATCATCGCGAGGAGTACCGCGCACAGGTGCGTGCGCCCCGTAGCCGTGGCGAAGCGGTGTCTCATGCGGCGTAGTTTCGCTCAACGGCGCGGATCGTGCAAGAAGGGGACACATGAGATTGACGGGTTGCTGGCTCCTCGTCGCATTGACCATTTCAGGCCCAGTTAGCGCCGAAGCATCGGGGCCGGGTGCGCAGAAAGACGCGGTCGCCGTGACCGACACCGAGGCGATCGCGCAATTCGAGGCCGCAATTGCCAAATACATGGCCCTCCGCCAGCGGCTGCGAAATGAGATCTCCGGCCCGGTTCCTAACTCGACAGGCACTGAATTGAACCGGGCGAGCGACTCGCTGGCGGCCGCCATCCAACGCGCCCGCGCCGGCGCGCGCGAGGGCAACATCTTCATCGTACCCGTGACCGTGATGGTCAAGCGACGCGTCGAAGACGTGATTCGCCGCGACCATCTCGAGCCGATCCTCGCGAACATTGACGATGAAGCACCGACGGTGAAGACACCGTCGGTTCACCTGCGCTTTCCGCTCGCGTCGCAGATGGCGACGATGCCGCCGTCGCTGCTCGCGGCGCTGCCGCAGCTGCCGAAGGAGCTTGAATATCGCATCATCGGCAACTATCTCGTGCTGCGCGATGTCGATGCGGCGCTGATCCTCGACTACATTCCCGCGGCGGTGCCGCGCAAGCCCTAGAAGCTGTAGAATCCCGGCCTATGGAATACAAAGGCTGGATTCTCGGGGCTGGAATCGCGGCGATCGCGGCGAGCGTGCCGGTCCTGGCCCACCACGCATTTTCCGCTGAGTTCGATTCAAACGCGCCGGTCACCCTGCGCGGCCCGGTCACGAAGATCGAGTGGATCAACCCGCACGCCTGGATCCACATGGAAACCAAAGGCGCCGCGGGCAAGCCCGAAGTGTGGATGGTTGAAGGCGGCACGCCGAACACGCTCCAGCGCAACGGCATCTCGCGCGACTCGATCAAGGTCGGCACCGAGATCGTCGTGTCGGGCTACCGCGCCAAGGACGGCCGCATGCGCGCCAATGGCCGCGACATTACCTTTCCTGACGGACGCACACTCTTCATGGGATCGTCAGGCACGGGCGCGCCGCGCGACGGCAAGGATCCGAACGACAAGCCGAAGCCGAAAGGGCTGTGATCATGCGACTGCGTTTTCCAGGCGTCGCTGCGGCGGTCGCGCTGACCGCGGCATGCAGCTTTAACGTCGCGGGCTCCGGCGGCGGCCAGAACCAAACCTATCGCGCGGCCCGGACGCCGGACAACACGCCCGACCTGAGCGGCATCTGGCAGGCCAACAACACCGCGAATTGGGACCTCGAGCCCCACGACGCGCGCATGGGTCCGGTCGTGGCGCTGGCGGCAGCGTTCAGCGTGCCGCCCGGACTCGGCGTGGTGGAAGGCGACGAGATCCCTTACCTGCCGGCCGCGCTCGAGAAGCGCAACGCGAATCGCGCCGACTGGGTGAAGCTCGATCCAGAGGTCAAGTGCTTCATGCCGGGCATCCCGCGCGCGACCTACATGCCTTATCCGTTCCAGATCGTGCAATCAAAGGACAACGTCATCTTCACCTACGAATTCACCAGCGCGAGCCGCATCGTGCGCATGAACAGCGAGGAGAAGAGCCCGGCGCCCGCGTGGATGGGATGGTCGCTCGGCAAGTGGGACGGCGAGTCGCTGGTCATCGAGGTCACCGATCACATGCCCGACACCTGGTTCGATCGCGCCGGCAACTATCACAGCGATGCGCTGAAAGTGACTGAGCGCTACACGCCGATCGATGCCAACACGCTGCACTACGAAGCGACGATGGAAGATGCCGCGGTGTTCTCGAAGCCGTGGAAGATCACGATGCCCCTCTATCGGCGCCGCGAGCCGAACATGCAGCTGCTCGAATACAAGTGCGTGCCGTTCGCGGAAGAGCTGATGTACGGGCACCTGCGCAAGAAACCATGAGAGCCCTTATCCCATGAGGACGTTGCAGGCGACGTTGACCGACGTCTAATTCCGGGTGCTGTGGCTCGTGCCGCTCTCCTTCGTAACGCTCGTCCTCCTGGTGATCGGCAGCGTCGTGCTCTGGCGAGGGACGCGCTTCTCGTAACGGTCAGTGCGTGGTGATGATGCGAAGGGCTCGCCCCCGATAGGCGTCAGGATCGATGTCCCTCACGATGCTGACGCGCCGCAAGCCACCGGCGAGGGTCGTGACCTCGATGTCGATGCGCCCCTTCCATGCCTGGCTGATGCCAAGATGAACGGGCTCAATCGCAACAACGAGCGCTCGGAAACTAAGCACGGCAGTGACGGTCGCACGCGGCACGCGCGTTGCAATAACGGCTGGGTGAGTTCAACATCTGCAGCGGTGCCAATCGCAACGGTGCCAACAGCGGTCCGTCCGTGGGTAGGCCGTCTCGTCCGTCTTGGCTACCTGGCCAAGGGGCTGATTTATTTCCTGATCGGCGTGTTGGCGCTGAGCCTCGCGCTGGGAATGCGCGGTGGCCGATTGACGGATCCCAGCGGCGTCCTGATGACGCTACTGCAGCAGCCGTTCGGTCGCATGCTGCTGTTGGGCATCGGCATCGGCATTGTCGCCTACGCGGCCTACTACCTGTTCGAAGCCATCGCCGATTTGCGTCGCCTCGGTGGTGGCGTCCGCGGGTGGTTCCATCGCTCGCTGACGATCATCAAGGCCGTCGCCTACGGAACGATTGGCATCGAAGCTCTCAATATTGTCCTGTTCAACCGCCCCTCCAGCGGTGATGCCGAGGACAACGCCCGTTTAGTGATGCGTTTTCCGCTGGGCGAAGTGCTGCTGGTGATGGTTGGGCTCGGGATCGCCGTCTATGGGTTCACCCAACTGAAGGCGGCGTGGGAAGGCAGAGCTGACGACGATCTCGATGTCGCCCGCGTACGGCGCGAGGCCGGGTGGATATTGCCGCTCGGACGAATCGGAACTACGGCGCGCGGCGTCATATTGGTCGGGATGGGCGTCACACTCCTATGGTCGGGCTTGCAGGAGCGGCCGGCGGATGCCGACGGATACAGCGAAGTGCTGGCGACGATTGCTGCGGTGAACCCCTGGCTGCTGGCGGCGATGGGTATCGGCGTCATCTGTTTTGGATTGTTTCAACTGTGCCACGCGAGATACGCAAAGCTCGCGGTGGAATGACGAGGACCTGATGAAAAGCGAATTAGAAAAGTTTTATGCCGCCATCGAGTCGATCGAGATCTCGATGATGACGACGCGCCGCGCCGATGGACACCTGCGGTCGCGCGCAATGGCAAATCAGAAGCGCGCCGCCGGTGCCGATCTGTGGTTCGTGTGCAGGGACGGCTCCGCCAAGCTCGCCGATATCGCCGAGGATTCGCACATCAACCTGTCGTACTACCGGGACGGCAACCGTGAGTGGGTCTCCGTCTCCGGAACGGCAGTGATCTCGCGCGACCGAGATAAGATTCGCGAACTGTACGCTTCTGACTGGGCGATGTGGTTCGACAAGGAAGGCGATCCTCGCCACGGCACGCCGGAGGATCCGCGCATGGTGCTGGTTGGCGTCACCATTCACGCCGCTGAGCACCTCGACGTGAAAGCGAAGCCGGTCGTGTTGTTCGAGCTGGTCAAGGGGTGGGTCACCGGAACAGAACCAGAGATGGGCGAGATGCACAAGCTGGTCGAGCCGAGGAGGCCGTAATGCGCGGCTCGGTAGCCTCGTTCACGCTCGATACAGCTGCCGCTGGCACTGTCGCCGCGGCGGCGACCACCGCCGCTGCTCTCTACCTGGGGCATCAGCGCGATCGGTCACCGTGGGCGCCGCTGAACGCCGTGAGTCACATTACGTTTGGGGATGAGGCGGCGCGGCACACCGAGCTGTCCGTTCGCTATACCGGCACCGGGGCGGCCCTGAACACGGCGGCGATGATGGCATGGGCGGCAATCTATACCGGCGCGATGCGATCAATGCCGCGCTCGACGTGGCCGACCGCGGTCTGCATGGGCGCCGCGGTATCCGCAGCTGCGTACGTGACCGACTACTACGTGGTGCCCCGGCGCTTGACGCCCGGATTCGAGAAGCGCCTCGACGGCCGCTCGCTATTTGTGATCTACGCGACGCTCGCGGCGGGACTGGCGGCCGGCTGGCTGATGCGGCCGCGTCCTGCCACGCGGTGAGTCAGGGACCCGCTCAGGCCTCCGCGATTGCGTTGCCGCGGAAAAAGTAAGTGAGCCAAGCAAGCTCAACCCTTCGAAAATCCAACCGGACCAGGGCTCGAAATTCGGTTTATGTAAAACGGCGCCCGTCATACGATGATTTAGCTGATGTCTTTACAGGAGATTCTGAGCGGCCTCTCTGTCATCGCCGGTCTCGTCGTTCTCGAAGGGTTGCTGTCGGTCGATAATGTGCTGGGCATCGCGGCGCTCGCCAACGAGCTCCCGGCGCATCAGCAAAAGAAGGCGATTCGGATTGGATTGTTGCTCGCCTACCTGTTCCGCGTGCTGGCGTTGTTTGTCGCCGGCTGGCTCGCCACCAACACCTGGGTGCGGTGGCTGGGAGCCGGCTACCTGGTGTGGCTGATGTCGTCGCACCTGACCAAGGGCCATGCGCATGACGTCGCCCGGGCGGTCAGCGATGAGGACCCGCGCAACGACGCCGTGCCGGTCAAGGCGATCAAGAGCCTGCGCGTAGTGCTGCTGCAGATCGGCCTGATGGATCTCAGCCTCAGCATCGACAACGTCATTGCGGCCGTCGGGCTGGCGCCGAAGCTACCGAACGGTGATCCGGTGATGTGGCCGATCTACACGGGCGTGCTGATCGCGATTCTCGCGTTGCAGCAGATTGCGCCGCACGCGATGAACCTGCTCAAGAAGTACCCGATCCTCGAGCCCACCGCGTTCGTATTGATCGGCTACGTCGGCGTGCTCTTGATTAGCGAAGAGGCCTACCACCTTTACACCGGCGTGCCGGTGCACCTGCCGGCGTATTTCAAGTTTGTCGGCATCCTGATCATCATCTGGATCGCGTTGTTCTACGAAGCCGATGGCGCGGTGAAGCGGTTGGTCAAGCCGTTCGTGAAGATGTCGATTCCGGTCATGCGGCTGATCTCCCGAAGCGTCAGCATCATCCTGTACCCGATCGCGAGGCCGTTGGGGCTGCATTAGAGACGCGTTGACACGTTCTATTCCCGCGCTCGCGTTGATCGTTGCGGCCAGCCTAGTGTTGCCGGGATGCGCTTTGGCGACTCGCGTCGGCGTTGCGCTGCTCTACGAGAAGGCGGAGCTTCCCGCCTCACAGATCGTGCGCGACGTCTGCTACGTCGCGACACCGTGCACTGCCAAGCACACGCTCGATCTGTACCTACCCACCGAGCGTGACTGGCCGGTCATCGTCTTCGTTCATGGCGGCGGCTGGGACAGCGGCGACAAGAGCTATCGCGCCGGCGGCGCGGACGTTTACGCCAACATCGGCCGTTTTTACGCAACGCGCGGCATCGGCGTGGCGGTCGTCAACTACCGTCTGCAGCCAGGTGTTCGGTGGAACGAGCAAGTGGACGATGTCCGAGAGGCGGTTGCATGGGTGCGCGGCAACATCGCGTCCCGTGGAGGGCGCGCGGATCGGATATTCCTGATGGGTCATTCGGCCGGGACGCACCTGGCTGCGATGGTGGCGCTCGAACCGGCTGGGGCAGCGCCTGCGGTGCAAGGCGTGATCGCCGTCAGCGGCGCGGCGCTCGACCTTGCGGACGAAACCACCTATCGGCTTGGCGCCGACGCTCGCTATTACGAGCAGCGCTTCAGAGGCAACGAATCGGGGATGGAGTGGCAGCGTCGCGCATCGCCCGTCTCAAAAGTCAGTGGTGCCGCGCCACCGTTCATGATCATGTATGCCACGGGCGAGAGTCGCGAGCTGCAGCACCAATCGCGCGTGCTGCATGATGCGCTGCTGAAAGCAGGCGCCAAGAGCGAACTGGTGCCGGTGCCGGGTGAGCCATACGCGCATCGTGCTGGCGCTCAGTCATCCGAAGAAGTTGCCGGCGCAGGCAATCCCCGAGTTCGTTCAGCGGTCCGCAACGAAGCCTGACACCGTTAGCGCATCGGGGGCAGAATAGGCGCCATGCGCAACATGCTGCTCCGTGTCGCCGTCGTCGCCGCTGTCATCTCTCCCCTTTCGGCCCAGACATCATCCGAGGCGATTCGGCCATTCAGCATCCGTATTCCCGACGCGGCCCTCACTGACCTAAAGGCGCGCCTCACAACCGCGCGACTTCCTGAGCCGCTGCAGGGCGACGGCTGGACGCACGGAACCGATATTAGCTACCTGCGCGAGCTGGTCACATACTGGCGAACGACCTTCGACTGGCGCGCGCAGGAGCGGCGGCTCAACCAGCTCGAACAATTCACCACCACCATCGACGGCCTGACGATCCATTTCGTGCATCGCCGATCGAAGCACGCCAATGCGATGCCGCTGCTGCTCACGCACGGCTGGCCGGGATCATTTGTCGAGTTCACGAAGATCATCGGGCCGCTGACCGATCCGGAGGCGCATGGCGGCACCGCCGCCGACGCATTTCACGTCGTCATGCCGTCGATTCCGGGCTTCGCTTTTTCGCAGGCGCCGAAAGAGGCGGGTTACGACCCCGCGCGCATCGCCGCGCTCGAGGCCAAGCTGATGGCGCGACTCGGTTACACGCGCTATGGCGTGCAGGGCGGAGACTGGGGCTCGATCATCAGCACGCAGATCGCCCTTGTCGACCAACCGCACGTCGCCGGCCTTCACCTCAACATGTGCTTCGGTCCGGCGCCGGCCGGCACCGATCCGAACGCGGGCCTGACCGATCGCGACCGCGAGCGGCTGAAGGCGCGGCAGGTATTCCAGGCCGAGGAGACCGGCTATCAGCAGATCCAGGGCACGAAGCCGCAGACACTTGGCATCGCGCTGAATGACTCGCCCGTGGGACTCGCGGCATGGATCGTCGAGAAGTTCCGGACGTGGTGTGACTGCGAGGGCAATCCTGAGACCGTGTTCACGAAGGACGAATTGCTCACGAACATCACGCTGTATTGGGTCACGCAAACGGCAGCTTCATCCGCGCGCATTTACTACGAGAGCCGCCACGCGCCGCCTTCGCCGACGGCCGGACGTCGCATTGAGGTACCGACCGCCTGCGCCGACTTTCCGAAGGAAATTATCTGGTCGCCGCGGCGCTGGCTCGAGGGGCGCTACAACATCGTGCGATGGACCGAGATGCCGCGCGGCGGCCATTTTGCCGCATTCGAGCAGCCGGCGTTATTGGTGGAAGATGTGCGAGCGTTCTTCGCCGGCTTGCGCGACCGCTGAGACGCCGGCAGGGTTGGCCGTCACAGTTCCGGCGGCACCAGGGAGAATCCCTCGCGCGCGGCCGCGTCTCGAAGTCGCGTGTCGAGGGACACCAGGCTCTCGCCGTGCGGCTGTTCCTCGGACCAGAGCAAAGCGGCCGAGAGTTGCAGTGCGTCCGCGGCGCGCAGGGGATGGACCGCGAGGAGCCGTGCGGCGCGGCGTCTGATCTCATCGCTGGGAGCCACGGTGTCGACGTGCTGCAGTAGATGGCGCAGCCGCTCGTTGACGGCCGGTAGTTCGGCGGAGGCGATCACGGCTTCGCGATGACGGCGCTGGATCGCCGATTGGCACTCGACGGGAGTGGTCCACCAGATCGCCGGTTCGCGATCAGCTTCCAAATGGCCGGTCAGCGCGGCGGACTGCGCTTCATCGAGGAGCAGCGGTACGATTGCGGAGGTGTCCCAGAACATCAGCGATCACCGGAATCACGCTCCTCGAGCACCGCCTCGACCGTCAACGCCGGCGCGGAGCGGCGCGCAGGCGGCTGCTTGAGCAGGTCGGGCATCTTGCCGCTGCCTGGCTTCAGCACGCCGGCCCGGGTCAGACGCAGCCGGCGCGTCGATCGACGCTCGCTGTCGTCGAGCGGCACCAGCCGCGCGACCGGCACGTTGCGCTCAGTAATAACCACTTCGTGGCCGGCTTTTACCAGCCGTAGGTGCTCGCTCAGCCGGGCTTTGAGTTCGACCACTGTAGCGGTCCGTTTCATCTGACCAGTATAGTCATCTGGGTCGCGAGCGCAACCCGAGATACGGGCCAGCGCGGCGTGCCGTCCGCATCGATCCGACCACCGCGTTGAGACAAGAGTAGAAAAGAAAAAGGCACGGAAACCAATTGGTCTCCGTGCCTTTGCTTGTCCCGCCGTAGCCCGTAGGCGAAGGCGGATGTCAGCGGCTACGTCCGTCGAACTGAAAACTATTCGACTTCGGTAATCCCTCTCGCTTCGGCTTCTTCCGGCTCCACGAGATATTCCATCTCCCGGTCGAGCTCGAGCTCGTCGTCGCTCGGCTGCTGCACCGGCGGCGGGGGTGGCGGTTCGTCCGCGGGAATATTCACGTGCCGATACCACCAGAAGCCCGTGCCGGCGGGGATCAAGCGTCCCATCGTCACGTTCTCCTTCAAGCCGCGCAGGTAGTCGATCTTCCCGGAGATCGCGGCCTCGGTGAGGACGCGCGTGGTCTCCTGGAATGACGCTGCGGAGATGAACGATTCGGTCGACAGCGACGCCTTGGTGATACCGAGCAGCAGCGGCTGCGCGGTAGCCGGGCGGCCGCCGTTGCCGATGACGCGCTCGTTCTCTTCCATGAAGCGGAACTTGTCCACCTGCTCATCGACCAGGAATTCCGTGTCGCCAACGTCCTCGACCCGGACCCAGCGCATCATCTGGCGAGTGATCACCTCGATGTGCTTGTCGTTGATATTCACGCCCTGCAGGCGGTAGACCTCCTGGATTTCGTTCACCAGGTACTTCTGCAGTTCCTTCTCGCCGAGCACGTGGAGAATGTCGTGCGGGTTCGACGGACCGTCCATCAGCGGGTCGCCGGCGCGGACGCGGTCACCCTCCTGGACGTTGACGTGCACACCGCGCGGGATGCTGTATTCGCGCGGTTCGGCGGTTGCCTCGTCCGGCGCGATCAGGATCTTGCGCTGGCCCTTGACGACGCCGCCGTACTTCACCGTGCCATCGATCTCGCTGATGACCGCCGGATCCTTCGGCTTGCGCGCCTCGAACAACTCCACCACGCGCGGCAGGCCGCCCGTAATGTCCTTGGTCTTGGTGGTTTCGCGCGGAATCTTCGCGAGCACGTCGCCGGCGTTCACCATGTCGCCGTCGGCGATCATCAAGTGCGCGCTGACCGGCAGGATGTACTTGCGGAGGGTGCTGCCGGTGGCGGTCTTGATTTCCACCGTCGGCTGTTTTTTCTCGTCCGGCGAATCGACCACAATCAAGCGCGACAGACCCGTGACTTCGTCGAGGTCCTCCTGGACCGTGACGCCGTCGATGATGTCCTTGAACTTGATCTGGCCCGCTTCCTCCGTGAGGATCGAAAACGTGTAGGGATCCCACTCGACGAGAATCTGGCCGTTCTCGACCGGCTGGTTGTCCTTGACCTTGAGGCGTGCCCCGTAAACCACCTGGTAGCGCTCGCGGTCGCGGCCCTTGTCGTCCTGCACCACGATGAAGCCGTTGCGGTTCATGACGATCGCGTCCGAGCCGCCCTGCATGTTGGGACGTTCGACGAACTGAACGTTCTCGTAACGGGCAAAGCCCTTGTGCTTCGAATCGAGCGTCGACTGATCCGAAATGCGTGACGCCGTGCCGCCGATGTGGAACGTGCGCATCGTCAGCTGCGTGCCGGGCTCGCCGATCGACTGCGCGGCGACGACGCCGACAGCGAGACCGAGCTCGACCAGGCGGCCGGTCGACAAGTCGCGGCCGTAGCAGCGCTTGCACACACCACGTCGCGACGCACAGGTCAGCACCGAGCGGATCTTGACCTTCTCGATGCCAGCATCCTGCACATCCGCGGCGAGCTCTTCGTCGATCTCCTGGTTGAAGTCGAGAATCAGCCCGCCCCGGATCGGGTCGACGATCTTCTCGAGCGAGACGCGGCCGATGATGCGGTCGCGCAACGGCTCGATCACTTCGCCGCTTTCGACAATCGCGCGCGCCTCGATGCCGTCGAGCGTGCCGCAATCGTGATCCGAGACGATCACGTCCTGCGCCACGTCGACCAGACGACGCGTCAGGTAGCCCGAGTCCGCGGTCTTCAGCGCGGTGTCGGCCAGGCCCTTACGCGCGCCGTGCGTCGAGATGAAGTACTCGAGCACCGACAGGCCCTCGCGGAAGTTCGCCTTAATCGGCTGCTCGATGATCTCGCCCGAGGGCTTGGCCATCAAGCCGCGCATGCCGGCCAGCTGACGAATCTGCTGCTTCGAGCCGCGCGCGCCGGAGTCCGCCATGATGTAGACGGGGTTGAACTTCCCTTCCTTATCGCGGCGTTCCATTTCGTTGAACATCGCGTCGGCAATCTTTTCGGTGACTTCCGACCAGACCGCGATCACCTTGTTGTAGCGTTCGCCGTTGGTGATTGCGCCCTCGAGGTACTGCTGTTCGACCTTGATGACCTCTTCGCGCGCCTTCTCGGACAGGATCGCCTTGTCCTGCGGAATGATCAGGTCCTGAATGCCGATCGACATGCCCGAGCGGGTGGCGTAAGTGAAGCCCACCTGCTTCAGGTCGTCGAGCATCTGGACGGTGTTTTCGATACCCGTCGTCAGGTAGCAGCTCTGGACCAGCTGCTGCAGGCCCTTCTTCTTCAGCATGCCGTTGACGAACGGAATGTTCTGGGGCAACGCGCTGTTGAGGATGACGCGGCCGACCGTGGTGTTGATGATCTTGTTCTCGACGTGCTGGACGTCGGCGTGGATCACGTCCTGGTCGTCGCGGTTGGCGGCCATGTCTTTCAGCGCGCCGGTGTAACGCAAACGAATCGGCGTCAGCGTTTCTACTTCGCCCGCTTCGAGGGCGAGGATCACGTCGTCCGCGCACGCGAACGCACGGCCTTCGCCCTTCGCACCCGGCTTCGCCTTGGTCAGGTAATAGCAACCGAGGACGATGTCCTGCGACGGCACCGCGACGGGCGTGCCGTTGCTGGGCGACAGGATGTTCTTCGACGACATCATCAGCGTCGACGCTTCGATCTGCGCCTCCGGCGACAACGGAATGTGCACGGCCATCTGGTCGCCGTCGAAGTCGGCGTTGAACGCCGTGCAGACGAGCGGATGGATGCGGATCGCCTTGCCTTCAACCAGCACCGGCTCGAACGCCTGGATGCCCAGGCGATGCAGCGTCGGCGCGCGGTTGAGCAGCACGGGATGCTCGCGAATCACCTCTTCGAGCACGTCCCACACTTCGGGGACCTGCTTCTCGACCATCTCTTTGGCTTGCTTGATGGTGGCGACCAGGCCGCGCTCTTCGAGCTTGTTGTAGATGAACGGCTTGAACAGCTCGAGCGCCATCTTCTTCGGCAGGCCGCACTGGTGCAGCTTGAGCTCGGGACCGACGACGATCACCGAACGGCCGGAGTAGTCAACGCGCTTGCCGAGCAGGTTCTGACGGAACCGGCCCTGCTTGCCCTTCAAGGTGTCGCTCAACGACTTGAGCGGACGGTTGTTCGCACCACGCAGCACGCGGCCGCGGCGGCCGTTGTCGAACAGCGCGTCCACGGCTTCCTGGAGCATGCGCTTCTCGTTGCGGATGATGACATCCGGCGCCTTGAGCTCCATCAGCTTCTTCAACCGGTTGTTGCGGTTGATGACGCGGCGATAGAGATCGTTCAGGTCCGAAGTGGCGAAGCGGCCGCCATCGAGCGGCACCAGCGGACGCAGTTCCGGCGGAATCACCGGGACGACGTCGAGGATCATCCATTCCGGCTTGTTGCTCGACTTGCGGAACGCGTCGACGACCTTGAGGCGCTTGGCGTGCTTCAGCTTCTTCTGTGCCGACGTCTCCGTGCGCATCTTCTCGCGCATCTCGATCGCCAGCTTGTCGACGCTGACGCGCTTCAGCAGTTCCTTGATCGCTTCGGCGCCCATCTGCGCCTTGAACTTCGAGTAGCCGTGCTCTTCGCGCGCCTTGCGGAACTGGTCCTCGGTGAGCAGCTGGTTCTGCACCAGCTTGGTCTCGCCCGGGTCCACCACTACATACGCTTCGAAGTACAGCACGCGCTCGAGGTCGCGCAGCGAGATATCCAGCAGGTGCCCAATGCGGCTCGGCAGCCCCTTGAAGAACCACACGTGGCTGACCGGGGTGGCCAGCTTGATGTGACCCAGGCGCTCACGACGAACCTTCGCCTGCGTGACTTCAACGCCGCATTTGTCGCAGATCACGCCGCGATGCTTCATGCGCTTGTACTTGCCGCACAGGCACTCCCAGTCGGTGATCGGCCCGAAGATCTTCGCGCAGAACAAGCCGTCGCGTTCGGGCTTGAAGGTGCGGTAGTTGATCGTCTCTGGCTTCGTGACCTCGCCAAACGACCACTGTTCGATCTTCTCGGGCGAGGCCAGGCTGATGCGAATCGCATCAAAGTCGGCCCGCAGGGTGGTCTTGGTGTCGGTGAAACTCGGTCGCAGATTCATTTATTGCCCCTCCAACACAGGCTCAGCCGGAGCTTCTTCGATCACTTCAGCCGGTTTGCGCTTCGTCGAGATCAACTCGACATCGAGGCACAGCGACTGCAGCTCGCGAATCAGCACGTTGAACGATTCCGGCAACCCGGCCGTGAACGACGCGTCGCCCTTCACGATGGATTCGTAAATCTTCGCGCGGCCGGTCACGTCGTCCGACTTCGCGGTAAGCAGTTCCTGCAGGATGTGCGCGGCGCCATACGCCTCGAGCGCCCACACTTCCATTTCGCCGAAACGCTGGCCGCCGAACTGGGCCTTGCCGCCCAGGGGCTGCTGCGTAATCAGCGAGTACGGTCCTATCGACCGCGCGTGGATCTTGTCGTCGACCAGGTGCGACAGCTTCAACATGTAGATGTAGCCGACGGTGACCTGTTGTTCGAACGCCTGGCCCGTCATGCCGTCATACAGGCTGGTCTTGCCGCCTTCCTGCTCGAGGCCGGCCTTGTCGAGCCAACCCATGATTTCCTTTTCCGTCGCGCCGTCGAACACCGGGGTCGCGAAGTACAGGCCGAGCGCGTGCGCCGCCCATCCGAGATGGGTCTCGAGAATCTGGCCGACGTTCATACGCGAAGGCACACCAAGCGGATTCAGCACGATCTCCACCGGCGTTCCGTCCGGTAGATACGGCATGTCCTCCTCGGGGAGGATGCGCGCGATGACGCCCTTGTTACCGTGGCGGCCGGCCATCTTGTCGCCGACCGACAACTTGCGCTTCATCGCCACGTACACCTTGACCAGCTTGATCACGCCCGGCGGCAGTTCGTCGCCACGGCGAATCTTTTCCTTCTTCTCCTCGAACAGCTGCTTGATGACTTCGACCTGGCGCTCGGTGCGTTCTTCAACCATCCGCAGATCCGGTTCCATCGACGCATCGTCGGTCTGGATCTTGGCGCGGACCATCGAGACGAACGGCACCTTGGCCATCGCCTCCATCGTCAGCTGGTCGCCCTTCTTCATCAGCCGCTCGCGGCCGAACTCGTCGAACAGGTCGGCGCGCAGCAGCTGCCCCTGCAGCATGTTGACGACGCGCTTCTTGGTCTCGTCGTGAAGGATGCGAACCTCGTCCTGCAGGTTCTTCTCCATCATGTCGAGCTCTTCCTGCTCGATCGCCTTGGCGCGGTCGTCCTTCTCGATGCCCTTGCGCGAGAAGATCTTGACGCCGACGATGATGCCCTCGATGCCCGGCGGGCAGATCAGCGAGGCATCGCGCACGTCGCCGGCCTTTTCGCCGAAGATCGCGCGGAGCAGTTTCTCTTCCGGCGTCAGCTGGGTCTCGCCCTTGGGCGTGACCTTGCCGACCAGGATGTCGCCCGGCTTGACCGACGCGCCGATGCGGATGATGCCGCTGTCGTCGAGATCGCGCAGGTATCCTTCCGACACGTTCGGAATGTCGCGCGTGATTTCTTCAGGACCGAGCTTGGTGTCGCGCGCTTCGATCTCGAATTCCTCGATATGGATCGAGGTGTAGTAGTCCTCGCGCACCATCTTCTCGCTGACGAGGATGGCGTCTTCGAAGTTGTAGCCGCGCCACGGCATGAATGCCACCAGCACGTTGCGGCCGAGCGCGAGCTCGCCGAGCTCCGTGCAGGGACCGTCCGCCAGGACCTGGCCCTTCTGAACCCGCTGGCCGACCCGGACGATCGGCTTCTGGTTGATGCAGGTGTTCTGGTTCGACCGCTTGAACTTGGTCATCGGATAGATATCCGCGCCCATGTCCTCGTTGATTTCACCGGTCTCCGACTCGACGCGAACGACGATGCGCGTCGAATCGACGAAGTCGACGAGGCCGGTGCGTCGAGCCACCGCCACCGCGCCGGAATCGCGCGCGGTGATGTACTCCATGCCGGTGCCGACGTAGGGCGCCTGCGCACGCAGCAGCGGAACGGCCTGGCGCTGCATGTTCGAGCCCATCAGCGCGCGGTTCGCGTCGTCGTTCTCGAGGAACGGCACCAGCGAGGCGGCCACGGACACGAGCTGCTTCGGCGACACGTCGACGAACTGGATCTGCTCGCGCGGCGACAGGATGAAGTTGCCGGCCTGCCGGGCGTTGACGCGGTCGCCGACGATGCGGCCGTTCTCATCGAGCTCGACGTTGGCCTGCGCGATGATGTACTGGTCTTCTTCCCACGCTGACAGGTAGAAGCAGAACGGCTCGAACTCGACGCCCTTCTTCTTCGCCCGGCCGTCGACGCCGACCAGCTCGTCCGCTTCAACGATGTCGCCGTTCTTGTACTTGGGGTGTCCGCCGGCGTTGAGGATCAACACGTAGTCGATCACCTGGCCGTTCTTCACCTTGCGGTACGGCGACTCGATGAACCCGAACTCGTTGATACGCGCATACGACGACAGCGACGAGATCAGGCCGATGTTCGGACCTTCCGGCGTCTCAATCGGGCAGATGCGGCCGTAGTGAGTCGGGTGCACGTCGCGGACTTCGAAGCCGGCGCGCTCGCGCGACAGGCCGCCTGGCCCAAGCGCCGAAAGCCGACGCTTGTGAGTGACTTCCGACAGCGGGTTGGTCTGGTCCATGAACTGCGACAGCTGCGACGAGCCGAAGAACTCGCGAATCGCGGCCATCACCGGCTTGGCGTTGATCAGGTCGTGCGGCATGGCTGTCGCCATTTCCTGATACACCGACATCTTTTCCTTGATCGCGCGTTCCATGCGGACCAGGCCGATGCGGAACTGGTTCTCGAGCAGCTCGCCGACCGAACGGACACGGCGGTTGCCGAGGTGATCGATGTCGTCGACGTTGGCGGTGTTCTTACGCAGCTTCAGCAGGTAGCCGATCACTTCGTAAAAATCCTGCGGATGCAGGATGCGCTCGTCGAGCGGCGTGGTCAGCTTGAGCTTGGTATTGAGCTTGAGTCGTCCAACGCGCGAGAAGTCGTACTTCTGGGGATTGAAGAACATGTTCTCGAACAGCGATCGCGAGCTGTCGAGGGTCGGCGGATCGCCCGGCCGCAGCCGGCGGTAGATCTCGATCAGCGATTCCTCGTGCGTGCGGATCGGGTCCTTCTTGAGCGTCGCCGACATGATCGGGCCGACGTCGTCCTTCTCAGGGAAGAACACGTCGATCTTGTCGACGCCCTTTTCGTGCGCCATCGAGACGACGCGCTGGCTCAACTCTTCGTTCGCCTCGAGCAGGACCTCGCCGGTCGCCGGGTCGACGATGTCCGCGCCCGCGAAGGCGCCTTCGATCGCTTCGTCGGTGATCGCGATGTCCTTCACGCCGGCCTTGCGCAGGCCCTCGATGTGGGACTTGGTGATCTTCTTGCCTTCGTTGATCGAAACGTCACCCGCCTTGACGTCCTTGCGGGAACGCTGGCCGACCAGGCCCTCACCCACCGACCAGTAGAGCGAGTTGTCGCGCAGGTTGATGCGATCGACCTGGTAGAAGGTCCTGATGATCTCGTCGCCGCCGCGCAGTCCGAGCGCGCGCAGGAACACCGAGGCCAAGAACTTCCGCTTGCGGTCGATGCGGACGTAGAGCAGGTTCTTGGTGTCGTATTCGAACTCGACCCATGAACCGCGGTACGGGATGATCTGCGCGACGTAGAGGTTCTTGTCTTCCGAGTGGAAGAACGCGCCCGGCGAGCGGTGCAGCTGCGAGACGATGACGCGCTCGGTGCCGTTGATGATGAAGGTGCCGTTGTCGGTCATCAGCGGGAT